>Ga0081455_10004194_pt1 | contig 16244 bp, 18 predicted proteins | sample TabmetS3T2R1_FD_70207 | JGI IMG/M metagenome (GOLD analysis project Ga0081455, IMG submission 70207) | Tabebuia heterophylla rhizosphere microbial communities from the University of Puerto Rico - S3T2R1 | ecosystem: Host-associated > Plants > Roots > Rhizosphere ... | reverse complement strand
GCGCCCGACGGCCGCACGCGAGGCGTGGTCGTTCCACGTTGAGCGTGCGGCCGAGGGCGCCAACGACGCAGATGGGCCTTTTTCATCAGCCCGCTAACGCCCGAACAAGCCGGCCGGGCGTACCGCCAGCGCGATCAACAGGATCCCGAACGAGACGGCCAGCGACCACGACGGGCCGAAGAACGTGCCCATCAGGCTCTCGACCACGCCCAGGATGATCGAGGCCACCAGCGTGCCCCCGATGCTGCCCATGCCGCCGAGCACGGTGATGGCGAACATCCGGCCGATGTAGTCGCGGTCGGACGATGGCACCACCGGGGAGATGGTGATGAGCAGCGCGCCGGCCAGGCTGGCCGCCGCGATGCCGACGCCGAAGGCGATGGTCTTGATCCGCACCGGGTCGGCGCCCATGAGCCGGAGGGCCCCCGCGTCCTGCGACACCGCCATGATGGCGCGCCCGTAGAAGGTCCGCCCGAGGAAGACATAGAGGGCCAGCGTCATCAAGAGGCCCATCACGCACGGCACCAGCAGGCGGTAGGCGATGCCGATGCCGCCGAACTCGATGGACTTGCCGATGTAGGCGGCCTCCACCAGGCGGTAGTCGACGCCGTACTTGAGGCTCAGGCTGACCTCGATGATGAAGAGGAGGCCGAAGAAGAAGACGAGCCCCCGCAGCGATTCCTCGCCCCGCCGCTCGAAGGCGCCGTAGTAGACGCGGTACACCGCGGCCCCCAGCACGTAGAAGAGCGGGGTGAGGAGCAGGCCGGTGAGGATCGGGTCGATGCCGTAGGCGCTGTTCATCACGTAGGCCGCGTAGGAGCCCATGATCAGGAACGCCGGCTGCGCGATGTTGGCGATGTCGAGGAGGCCGAAGATCAGGGAGATGCCGAGGCTCACCGCGGCATAGAAGCCGCCGAGCAGAAGGCCCGCGACGAGCGCGTTCGCCAGCAGGTCCCAGGAGAACAGGGAGCGACTCGCGCTAGTTCTTTGCCGCCGAGTAGGGGTAGATGATGTTCCCCGACTTGAACTCGTCGGGATAGAGCACGACCTTCTTGCCCGGCCCGCGGAACTGCTCGACGTTCGTGCCCTGGATCTTCTGGTACTGGACCATCAAGGTGCGCCCCTTGGCCCACTCCCCGTTCTTGCCGAATTTGATCTTGCCCACGATGGTGTTGAACTCGGTCTGGCGGATGTAGTCGGCCAGCTTCTGCTGGTCGAGGCCCTTGGTGGCCTCGATGGCCTGGGCCAGCACCTGCCCGGTGGCATAGGAGTAGGGCGGCAGGTAGTAGCCGAGCGGATCCACGCCCGCCTTCTCGGCCCGCGCCTGGTACTCCTTCAAGAACTCCTTCACGCCGGGGATGGCCATGAGGGTCGGCTCCGGCGCCCAGAAGTCGTAGTTGACGATGCCGTTCAGCTGCGAGCCCATGCTGGTCATGATGGTGGTGAACATGAGCCCCACCATGCCCCCGCCCATGATCTTGGGCTGAAGCCCTACCTCGTGCGCGGCCCGCAGCATGCCCACCGAGTCCGGCGGATAGGAGGCGATGAACACGATGTCCGGGTTGGTGGCCTTGATGGCCCGCACGATCGGGGTGTAGTCGGTGGTGCTCGGCGGATAGGTCTTGTCGTAGACGGTCTTGAACCCGAACTTCTTGATCAGATCGCGCGCGCCGACCAGGGCGTTCTGCGGGTACTCCGCGTCGGCGCCCACGATGGCCACCGTCTGCGGCTTGGGGTTCTGCTTGGCGGCCAGCTCGAAGAAGCCGATCGCGGTGGAGGTCTGGGGATCGGGGCCGGCGGGCTGGATCTGGAAGTAGTTCGGGTACTGGTACTTCTCGTTGTTGGCGAGACCGAACATCCCGATGAGCATCAGCTTGCGCTCCATCGCGATCGGCAGGAGCGGCGCGATGAGGTTGGTGCCGTAGCCCGAGATGATCAGGTTCACCTTGTCCACGTCGAGCAGCTTGGTGTAGATGCCGGGCACGGTGGACGGGTTGGTCTGATCGTCGTAGAAGATCAGCTCCACCGGCCGGCCGAGCAGGCCGCCCTTCTTGTTGACGTCGTCCTTCCAGATCTGCAGGGCGAGGAGCGCGGGCTTGCCGTTGGCCGAGAGGCCGCCGGTGAGAGCCATGCCGAGCCCGATCTTGATGGGGTCCGCGGCCCGGGCCACGAAGGTGCCGGTGCCCGAGACGACGAAGGCGGCGATGACGGTGACGAACAGGACCCAGCTCAGGATCGGATGGCGCCGCAGCAGCCTCATTGGCATCCTCTCTCTCTGTCTGCGCGGCTCGCACCGGAGCGCGCGGGGGATCGGGGGTCGGGCGCGCCAAGACTGCGCCAGCCGCCGCGGAGTTGTCAAGGCGGACCGGGGCGCGCGGGCGGCCGGCGGGTGAACGGCGAGCTGGACGGCCGCAGCAGCTGGCCCACCTTCTGGGTGAGCGCCTCCGGGGTGAAGGGCTTGGCGATGAACGGCAGCTGCGACTCGGTGATCTCGGCGATCTTGTACGCCGACATCAGCAGCACCTTGGCCGAGGGCACCAGCGCCCGGACCCGCCGGGCCAGCTCGGTGCCCCGCATCAGCGGCATGACCACGTCGGTGAGCAGCAGGTCGATGGGCTCGCGGCCCGCGATCCGCAGGGCGTGGTGGGGATCGCGCGCGTCCAGGACCACGTACCCTTTCGCTTCCAGCATCCGCCGCACCACGAGCCGGATGTCGTCCTCGTCGTCCACCACCAGGATGGTCTCGCTCACCGGGCTCTGCGCTCAGGGCGCCTCGCGCGCTCCGCCCCGGAGCGGAGGGGCGGGCGCGGTCGGGGAGGGCCGGCACTCGTACACGCGGTCGCCGACCAGGCTCTGCACGACGGAGTCGGCGCCGATGCGCCGCATGATGTCGAGGTTCCTCGCGGCCCGCTGGCGCTGCGCGGTCGCGGCCTGTTCGCACGCCTCTCTGGAAGAGTACAAGCGGCCCGGCGTCCAGTCGAAGCCATTGACCGAGGAGCTGCTCCAGATGGCGTGCGGCTCTTCGGCCGCCGCCACCGTGACGACGGCCAGCACGAGCGCGGGCGCCCATTTCGCACTGGCCATCGCGGTGTCCCCCGGACCACGGCCGACGGTCGGTCGACTCATCTCTTCCCATACCACGGGTGCGGCTGCCCGGGCACCCTCGCGCGCATGGTGTAGACCGACGTCCGGGCGGTGAAAAAGAGCGTCCGCCGATCCGGCCCGCCGAAGGCGAGGTTGGCCGGCACCTCGGGGGTGCGCATGATGCCGAGCCGCGTGCCGTCGGGATCGAACACCCACGTGCCGCCCGGCCCGGTGCAGTACACGCGGCCCTCCACGTCGACCTTCATGCCGTCGGGCACGCCGTCGGTCTCGTCGGAGGACATGTCGGCGAAGATGCGCCGGCGCACCATCCGGCCGCCCGCATCCAGCTCGAGCAGGTGGATGTACTGCGCCCACCGCGTATTGGCCACGTAGAGCCGGCGCTCGTCGGGCGAGAACGCGAGCCCATTCGGGTACTCGAAGTCCGCGACCAGGTTCACCGATCCGTCGGGGGCGATCCGGTACACGCCGGCGTGGGGCACCTCGCGCTCGGGCAGCGGCACCCGCAGGCCCGGATCGGTGAAGTAGAGGCTGCCGTCGGATGTGCAGACCACGTCGTTCGGGCGGTTGAGGCGCTTGCCCTCGAAGCGGTCCATCAGCACCTCGACGCGGCCGTCGGCGCCCCGCCGCGTGACGCGCCGGTTGTCGCCCTCGCAGAGCACGAGCCGCCCCTGCAGGTCGAACGTGGTGCCGTTGCCGCCGCCGGTATTCTCGCGCACGATCTCCGGAGCGCCGCCCGGCCGGAGCCGATAGAGCACGCTCGCGCGCACGTCGACGAAGTAGTAGAAGCCGTCGGGATGCCAGAGCGGGCCCTCGGTGAAGAGGAAGCCGGTCGCCAGACGCTCCGGCGGGCTCGCCTCGATGATCGCGGAGAGCGGGTCGGCCATGGACGTTCGTGTCCCGTGTGGGTGGGAGTCTATCACCCGCCCGGCCCGGCCGTGCGAGGGTACGACGCCGGTGCTATGGTAGGGCGGCCGAACCGACAGGAGGCGTCGCGCATGACCCGCAAGATCGTGAAGGCGAGCTTGGCCATCGCACTGGTCGCGACGGCCCTGATGGCATGCGCCCGGGGTCCCCTCACCGGCCGCGTGACGATGCCGGGCCAGCCGCAGTCGGTGCTGGTGATGAGCTGGGAGTCGGGGCTCTTCGGCGAGTCCGGCACGCTGGCCGCCACCATGCCGGACGGCGAGCAGTTCAAGGGCACGTACCAGGTCGTGCGCGCCGGCATGCCGCGAAGCGCGCTGCCCGCGGCGTGGACCGGCGACGAGCCGATCGAGCGCCAGGGACAGATCGACGGCACCTACTGGGCGGCCGGGGCCGATCACCTGGCCTTCGTCTCGACCCACCGCGACAAGGCAATCGGCACGCTGAAGGGCGACCGCGGCGCCACGATGCTCTGCCGCTTCGCGCTCCTCGACGCGGCCGGTGGCATGGGCGGCGGGGGCTCCGGCGAGTGCCAGACCTCGCGGGGCGCCCGCATCACCGCCCAGTTCTAGCGCCGGGAGCCGAGGCATGAAGACCGTCGTCGCGCTTCCCGGCGAGGGCATCGGCCCCGAGGTGGTGGACGCCACCTGCGAGCTGCTGATCGGCACGGGCCTGCCGCTCGAGATCCTCACGCCGCCGCAGGGCGCGCCGCTGCCTGACGAGACGCAGCGCGCGGCCCGCGCAGCCGACGGCGTGCTCTTCGGCGCGGCGGGGCCTAAGACGTCGGCGGTCGTCTCCTGGCTTCGCTGGCAGATGGCGGCCTGGGCGGGGGTCCGCCCCATCCGCTTCTTCCCCGGCATGCGGTCGCCACTGGCCGAGCCTCACGGCATCGACTACCTCATCGTGCGCGAGAACAGCGAGGGGCTCTATCCCGGCCGGGAGGGCGCGCTCGCCGATCTCGTCCGCCTGATGCCGGATCTCTCCGACCGCACCGGCCGCACCGTGAAGGACTTCGGCACCGAGGGCCGCTTCGCGGTGAAGGTGGTGACCCCGCGCGGGGCCGAGCGGATCGCCCGCTTCGCCTGCGACCTGGCGCGCCGGCGCCAGGCGCGCGGCAAGCCGGGCAAGGTCACGCTGGTGACCAAGTCCAACGTGCTGCCGAAGACCGACGGGCTCTACGACGAGATCGTCGCGCCCATCGTGCGCACGGCCGGCCTCGCGTTCGAGCACTTCCACGTCGACGACGCGGCGCGACGCCTCGTGCGGTTTCCGCACGCGATGGACGTCGTGCTCTGCATGAACCTCTACGGCGACATCCTGTCCGACCTGGGCGCGGAGACCGCGGGCGGGCTCGGCCTGGCCCCCTCGGGCAACTTCGGCGACGGCTGGGCCTATTTCGAATCGGTGCACGGCTCGGCCCCCGACATCGCGGGCCGGGGTATCGCAAACCCGACCGCGACGATCCTGTCCGCCGCGCTGATGCTCGAGCACATGGGCCTGTCCGACGAGGCCCAGCGCCTGGAGGGAGCGGTGGCGCGCGTGTACCGCGACGGCAAGGTCTTGACGCCGGATCAGGGCGGCGCCGCCACGACCCGCGACCTCGCGCACGCGGTGCTCGCCGCGTACCGCTAGATGTTCTCGACGAGCGGCGCGAGAGCGGCCGGGCCCCTGCTCTCCCCCTCTCCCCTCCGGGGAGAGCCCGTGTTCTTTCCCTCTCCCCTCCGGGGAGAGGGCCAGGGTGAGGGGATCGGATCCGGCCATCCCCGCGCGACGACTACCGCGCCTGCCGATCGTGCTTCTGCCGGTAAATTCGCTTGCTCTGCACGTCCTGTGCGTGCTCGAGTCGAGCCTTTTCGCGGCCGGTGACCGTGCCGTCGGCGAGCGCCCGCGTCTCCAGGCTCTCGACGTGCTGCTGGCCGTGCGCGAGCCGCCGGCTCTCGCGCGGCGTCAGCGCGCCCGACTGCACGCCGCGATCGATGCGCTGCTCCTGGCGATCCTGCCGGCGATCCACGCGAGTCTCCTGGGCGAAGACCGGCGTGGTCAACGACAGCGCGGCGATACCGACGACTGCGACATTCCTGCACAGTGACACGACGTTCATGGGCTCCTCCGGGGATCGGGATGTGACGGCCGGTGCCGGCCGTTCTCGCTCTGTCCGATCAGACTCCGGAGGGGGCGCGGCAGTTTACACGCGGCTCATGCCCCGGGAGACGACGCCATGACCATTCGGGTGGCCGGCATCGAGGTCAGTCACTGGCACGCGGTGCACGACGCGGCCTATCTTCGTCACTGCGCCGCGATGCCGGAGGTCACGCTCGTGGGCGTGCAGGACGGCGACGCGCGGCTCGCGCGCAAGCGCGCGGCGGAGGTCGGCGACCCGCCCGTGTTCACCGACTATCACGTCATGCTGAAAGAGACGCGGCCGGATTTCGTGATCGCCCTGGGCCGCCATCGCCAGATGGCGAAGATCGCGCACGATCTCCTCGCCGCGGGCGTCCCGTTCATGATGGAGAAGCCGATGGGGGTCGACGCGACCGAGGTGCAGTCGATCGCCGACGAGGCCGCGCGCCGCGGCGCGTTCGTCTCGGTGCCGCTCTCGCAGCGCTACCAGCCCTTCGCGATCCGCGCGCGCGAGCTGCTGGCCGCGGGCCGCCTCGGGCCGCTCTCCCACATCTATATCCGCCTCAACCGGCCGGGCCCGGCGCGCTACCCGGCGTGGGACAGCCCGTGGATGCTCGATCCGGCCGAGGCCGGCGGCGGCTGTCTCCGCAATCTGGGCCCGCACGGCTTCGACATGTTCCTCCACCTGACCGGCGAGGACGCGCAGGTCACCGGCGCACAGATCAGCCGGCGCGCGCACGGCCAGCGCGTCGAGGACTACGCCTCGGTGCTGCTGCGCTCGGCCGGCGGCATCCTCGGCACCATCGAAGTGGGCAACACGTTCCCGCGCGTGGGGACCGACGGCGAGTGGAAGGTGGCGGGACGCGATGGAATCCTGACCGTGAAGGACGGCGTCCTAAAGCTGGCGGATGCCGAGGGCGACCACGTCGAGAAGGGCACCGAGGTCGAGGCGCCCTATGCCGCGGCCATCCGCGACGCGCTCACGGCCTGGCAGCGGGGCGCCCCGCCGCCGATCAGCGTGCACGATTGCGCGCGGGCGGTGCGGCTCATCGACCAGGCCTACGCGCTCGCCGGCTAGCGTCGGAGCCGGCCGGGAACCGGCGGCGGCTCCGCCCGGTTGGAGTCGTGGGTGTGTGTGGGTGGCGTGCACGGGCAGGTGGCGGACACGGCGGTCGCGGGTGCGAGCCGGCGGGTCCGTCGGTCAGGAGCCAGAGCGATGATCGCCGTCAAGACCGCCAGATGCGAAGCCGCAGGCCGGAAGGTTCTCCTGGGCGCGCTGCTGGGCGCCGCCGCGCTCGGCCTCTTCTCCGGATGCGCCGGGATGCCGCAGGGGCCGACGTACACGCAGGAGGAGCTGAAGGCCCAGTGCGAGCGCCGCGGGGGCTGGTGGCGCGGCAACCTGATCCCCGACCTCTGCGAGTACCAGTCCGCGTCCCTGCAGTCCCCTTGAGCGTCAGAGCCGATCGCGGCCCGATCGAAGAGCAGGGCGATCAAAAGGGTCCCGATGCGAGGCGCCGCCCGAAGGCCGCACGCGAGGCGCCTCGCGCTCTAATCTTGTCCCACGGTCAACATGCCGTAGGCATGTTGAGGCTGAACAATGAGCGTGCGGCCGAGGGCGGCAACGAAGCAGATGGGCCCTCTTCATCAGCCTGCTAGTCGCGGCTGGTGCCCTGGAAGCGGAGGAGGATCAAGAACAAGTTGATGAAGTTCAGGTAGAGCGACAGGGCGCCCACGATCGCGAAGGAGCCCAGCTGGCCGCCCGGCACGCTCAGCGCCATCTGCTTCAGGCGCTGGGCATCCCACGCCGTGAGGCCGGTGAAGACGATCACCCCCACCACCGAGATCAGGAACTGTAGTGCCTCGCTGCGCCAGAAGATCCCCACGATCGAGGCCAGGATGAGCCCGATCAGACCCATGAACAGGAACTGGCCGACGCCGGCCAGGCTGCGCTTGGTGGTGGAGCCGAACAGCGCCATCGCCCCGAACATGCCGGCGGTGATCATGAACGTCGTCGCGATCGATGCACCGGTGTACATGAGCAGGATCAGCGACAGCGTCACCCCGTTCAGCGCCGAGTAGAGCACGAAGAGGCCGGCGGCGGTGCCCGGGGCCAGGCTGGCCGCGCGGGCCGACAGATAGAACACCAGGCCCAGCTCCGCGAACACCAGCACCAGGAACAGGATCTGGTTCTGCGCGATCGTGCGCACGAGGACGGGCGAGGCGATCACGAGGTACGCAACCGCGGCGGTGATGCCCAGGCCGACGAACATCCAGCCGTAGACCTTCCGGAGAAATGCGGTCACCTGCTCGGCGGCCGCGGTCGCGCTGAAGCGAGATGTGGCGTCCTGGGAGAACTGGTAGTCGGCCATGATGCGCCTCCCGAGTGGCGAGTGGGTGGATCCGGTCCCTCAGTTTAGCCGCGACGGGCGGCGCCGTCCATCGAGCCTTCGCCCACCGCGGCGCGCGGGCCCGAGGGCACGGAGGATCTCGCGCGCCATCAGGCGGCCCCGCAGCGTCAGCGCCCGCCGGGCGGTGGCCGCTCGCGCCGCCGCCGGCCAGCCGAAGTAGCCGGCACCGCCCGGCGCGATCTGCTCGAATCGCCGCGCCCCCCGCTCGAGCGCGCCTCGAAAATCGACCCAGACCGGCGGCAGGCGCCGGGCCAGCGCGCGGCGCACCAGGCGCGGGCGCCGGGCCAGCACCAGCGCGGTCTCGAGCTCGCCGGCGTGCCACTCGCCCTTGGGGTTGGGGCTCTTCGACAGGCGGAGCACCGCCGGGCTCAGCATCGCGGCCAGGGCCGACGCCTCCGGGCTGAAGCCGGCGAACACGATCTGCAGGCGGGCCGGGCGAGTGCGTGATGCGCCGGCGCGCGAGCCGTTGCGTGACCAGTCCCGGCTCGCGCGGGTCAGCGCCCGCTTCGCCTGGGCCATCGCGCGCAGGTGCCCCGGATCCGCCTGGTAGTTCGCGAGCACGAAGCGGCGGAAGCCGTGACGGGCCAGGCTACCCACGACGTCCACGATCACGCGCCGGAGCGTCGCGGCGGAGAGGGACACGGTCCCGGGCCACGTCTCGGCCAGCGGGCTCGCGCCGTAGGGAATCGACGGCGCGAGCACCGGCCGATAGCCCGCGCGCCGCAAGTGCGGCGCGACGTGCCGCGCCAGCTCCTCCGCCCCCAGCCAATCCACCAGCAGCGGCAGGTGCGGCCCATGCTGCTCGATCGCCCCCAGCGGCAGCAGCACCACCGCCCGCTCATCCCGCGCCAGCCGCGCCGCCTCCCGCCACGTACACTCCGCCAGCTTCAGCATCGGGGTCAGGTCTTACATTGCGACATTTTCGCCGCTACCGGCGACGACGTCGCGCGTCCCGAAAATGTCGCAATGTAAGACCTGACCCCTAGCGGAGGGCTTTCAGGGTGTCTTCGGCGGCTTGGAGGGTGGTGGCGATGTCGGCGTCGGTGTGGGCAAGCGACATGTACATCTTCTGCGTGTTCTTGACCACGCCGCGCTTGATCAGCTCGGTGGTGAAGGCGCGGGCCCGGGCCGCGTCTGCCTTCTGCAACGAGCGGTAGTCGGTCACCGGCTCGGCGGTGAACAGCAGGTCGAAGACCACCGGCTCGCCCACCACCTGGGCTGCTACGCCCGAGCGCGCCGCGATGTCGGCGAGGCCGGCCATGAGGCGGCGGCCCGCGTCGTGCAGCCGCTGGTAGGCGCCGGGCCGGCGCAGCTCGGCCAGCGTGGCCAGGCCCGCGACCGCCGCGATGGGGTTGCCGTTGAGGGTGCCCGACTGCGAGATGAACTCGCCCTTGCCGTCCCGGCCCGGGTCGAAGGGCTCCATCAGCTCGGCGGAGGCGCACACCGCGGCCAGCGGGAAGCCGCCGCCCACGATCTTGCCCACGCAGGCGATGTCCGGCACCACGCCGTAGTACTCCTGCGCGCCGCCGTAGGCGAGGCGGAACCCGGTGACGACCTCGTCGAAGACCAGCAGCACGCCGTGGCGTCGCGTGATCTCGCGCAGCCCGGCCAGGAAGCCCGGCTGCGGCGGGATGAGCCGCTGGAAGGGCTCGATGATCACCGCGGCCAGTTCCTCGGCGTGGGTGGCCACGATGCCCTCCACGGTGGCCAGGTCGTTGTAGGGCGCGACCAGCACCTCGTCCTCGAGCGCGTGCGGGATGCCCGAGGAGTCCGGCACCGGCGCGGGAAACGCCTTCGGCGAACGCGGGGCCGACGACATCATCGAGTAGTCGTGCGCGCCGTGGTAGCCGCCCTCGAACTTCAAGATCTTGTCGCGTTGCCGCGCGGTGCGCGCCACCCGCAGCGCGAAGAACGTCGCCTCCGAGCCGGTGGAGGTGAAGCGCACCTGCTCCGCGCACGGGACCGCGCGGCAGATCTCCTCGGCCAGCTCGATGATCGGCTCGGTCACCATGAAGTAGGTGGTGCCGGAGGCGATCTGCTCGCGGACCGCCGCCACCACCGCGGGATGGGCGTGGCCCAGCACCAGCGGCCCCGAGGCCATGACGTAGTCGATGTACTCGCGGCCGGTCACGTCGTAGATCTTCGAGCCCTCGCCGCGCTTGACCACGAAGCCCACGTCGTCGGCGTAGCGGGAGGTGCCCAGCACCCCGCCGGGCAGGCGCTGGCGCGCGCGCTCGAGGAGCTTCGACTCTTCGGTGGAACGCGATGGGCTCGGCTTGGGCATGGTCGTCCTCGGATGACGGCGGTACGGGGTCAGGGAAGCGAGAAGCGCTGCGCGTTGCCCATGTGCGGCCACGCATACGCCTGCACGTTGGCGAGCATCTGGCGGATGTGGTTGCGGTCGTGATGCACCCACTCGTGGAGCAGGTCGGACACGCGCAGGAGCCCCACCTTCGGGTGGGCGCCGCCGCGGTTCAAATCGGCCGGCGCGAGCCCGGCAACCTGCGCCACGCTCGCGTTGCGGAGCGTGAGGAACTCCCGGTAGAGCGCGGACCACTCGCGGCCGCAATCCTGCCGGGCGCGGGCCACCGCCTCCTGGTCCCAGCCCTCGAGCGCCGGGCTGTCGCCGGCCAGGATGATGGCGACGCGTCCGGAGAAGCCGCGCCGCTCGCACTCGATGAGGTGGCCGAGCACCTCCTTGGCGCACCACTCGCCCGGGGCGGGATGGAACTCGAGCGCGGCCGAGCCGAGCGCGCCCATCTCGGCGTGGATCATCGCGGCCGCGGACTGCAGCAGCGCGGCCACCGCCGAGGGCGCCAGCGGCTCAGCCGTCACGGACGACCAGCTCGGCCACCGGCACGCCCGACTCGAACTTCCGCACCAGCTCGTCGGGATCGAAGTCCACCCCGATCGGGTTGCGGTCGAAGGCGGGCGAGTGCATCCACGCCTCGCCCTCCTCGGCGGTCGCGAAGTTGTCGATCTGCAGCTCGACCCGGTTGCCGTCGGGATCGGCGTAGTACATCGAGGTGGTCGGTCCGTGGTTGATCGCCAGGAACGGGCGGATCCCGTCACTCTTCAGCCGGGTATAGGTATCGAGCAGCTCGCCCATCGAGCCGAACGTGAACGCCACGTGGTGGAGGCCGGGCTGGTCGGTGGCGCGCACGCCCAGCTCCACGCCGGCCGACCGCGGGGCCAGGGGCCCGAAGTCGATGAACGCGACCCGGTGGTGCTCGTCGTCGTAGGTCACGAAGCCGAGATGGGCGTTCTCGTACACCACGCGGCCCCCGAGCACCGCGCAGTACCACTCCTGCATCTCGCGCTTGCGGTTGGTCTGGAACACGACGTGAGCCAGCTTGCTCGGCGGCATCGTGCTCGCCTCACTGGAGCGGCGAGAACGCAGACGGCATCACGATCTTGGTCTCCTGGGCCAGCAGCTCCTCGCCGCCGCCGGCGGGCGGCCACACGCCCGCCTTGCGCGCCTGCTCGCGCACCTGCAGGCGCTGGTCCATGCTCTTGTAGGCCCAGATGTGGATGAAGCGGTTGGCCCCGCCGAACTCCACCCCACCGGCCAGCACCAGCGGGGAGAGCTTGACGCGCTCGCCGATGGCACTCTCCCAGCGCTTCATGACTCCGGGCAGCGACCCGGCGGCCAGGCTGTAGCGCCGGATCTCGAAGATCGGCCCCAGGGTGCCGGGGGTGATGTCGGCGACGAACGGGAACGGATTCAGCACCTCCACCTCCTGGCCCACCACGAAGTCCCGGATCTTCGGCGGCCAGTTGGCGTCCTTGGCCGCTTCCGCCCGGATGCGGGCGCGCTCGGCCAGGTCGCGGTAGCCCCACACGTGGATGATCTCGTTCAGTGGGCCGATCTCGGTGTGCCAGAAGGCGGTCAGTGGCGAGTACTTCTTCCGGTGCTCGTAGGCCTCTCCGTACCGCTTCTCCACCTCGGCGAGGCTGCGGGGCTTGAGCGCGTAGGTGCGGAACTCGTAGATCATCGTTGTTCTCCCTCGATGCCACGCGGAAGATGGTGAGGCTGCGGGAAGTCTGCGCCCCGATTCCGGAGACGTCAAGCGCTCGCCGATGCTAGGGTGTGACGGTCATGACGGCGGCCGGCGTGCGGTTCGGCATCGTGCTCCTGCCCGAGTCGCTCGACGGCTTCGGCGCGCTCTGCCGCGAGGCGGAGACCGCCGGCTTCGACTGGCTCGGGGTGGCCGACTCGCAATCGGTCTTCCGTGAGTTGTACGTGGCCCTCACGGTGGCCGCGCTCCACACGGAACGGGTGCGGATCGGTCCCCTCGTCACCAACCCCCTGACCCGCCATCTGGTCGTCACCGCGAGCGCGATCGCCAGCGTGGACGAGGTCTCGGGCGGCCGCGTCGCGCTCGGCCTCGGCTCGGGCGACAGCGCCATCTACACGATCGGCGCCCCGCCCGCCACGCTGGCCGGGCTCGAGGAGTCCATCGTCACGCTCCGCCGCCTCACCAGCGGCGAGACGATCGCGCGCGCCGGCCGCACCTGGCGCGTCCACCGCGCGACCCGCCGCGTGCCGATCTATCTCGCCGCCGAGGGCCCGCGCAGCCTGGAGCTGGCCGGGCGCGTGGCCGACGGGGTCATCGTGGGCCTCGGGCTCACCCCGGAGGTGATCCGGCTCTCGCTCGCCGCGATCGAGCGGGGCGCCCGCGCGGCCGGCCGCGCGCTCGAGGACCTCGACGTGTGGTGGTTCGCCAAGACCAGCCTGGCCGACCGGCGCGACGACGCGATCGAGCCGATCAAGATGGCGCTCGCGGCCAGCGCCAATCACGCGTTCCGCTTCACCCTGGACGGCAAGGGCGTGCCCGTGGACCTGCACGCGAAGATCCGTGCGCTGCAGCGCGAGTACGACGCCCATCACCACGAGATACCCGGCGCGCGCAACGCGAGCCTGCCGGACCGCTTCGGGCTGACCGAGTTCCTGGTCGACCGCTTCGCCATCGCGGGCGCGCCGGGCGACTGCGTGGCCCAGATCCGTCGCGCCATGGACGCGGGCGCGCGGCAGTTCCTGATCACCGGATTCGTGCCGGACCCGCGTGCGTTCGTGCGCCGCTGGCGCCGCGACGTCGCCGACCGCGTGGCCGGGTGATCCTCGCCGCGTTCGGCGTCCGCAGCTTTCGATACCAGTGGCCCGCCGATCTGCTGACGTCCTGGGCCTTCGAGATGGAGACCATCATCCTGGGCTGGTACGTGATGGTCGAGACCGGCTCGGTGCTGCTGCTCACCGCCTTCGGGTCGCTCCAGTTCCTGGGGACGCTCGCCGCCCCCATGTTCGGCGTCCTGGGCGACCGGGTCGGCGGCCGGCTCATGCTCTGCGCGATGCGCGCGATCTACCTGGGCCTGGCGCTCCTCGTGATGGGGCTGGCGCTGGGCGGCGCGCTGTCGCCGGCGTGGGTGTTCGCGGCCGCGACGCTGAACGGCATCTTCCGGCCCAACGATCTGGTGATGCGCAACACGCTGATCGGCGAGACGATCCCGCCCGCGCATCTGGTCGGCGCGCTCGGCATGTCGCGGGCGACGATGGACTCGGCGCGGGTGGGCGGGGCGCTCGCGGGCGCGGGGCTCTCCACCGCGCTCGGAATCGGCGTCACGTATCTGTTCGTCACCGGCCTGTACTCCACCAGCCTGCTCCTGACGCGGCGGATCCCGCGGGCACGGCCGGTGGCGGATCCGGCGGCCGCGTCCCCGCGTTCCGACGGTGCTCACTCTGGCGCCGCCCCCTCCCCGCTTCCTCTCGCGGGGGAGCGGGGGAGATGGCGTCAGCTCCGGGCGGGGTTGGCGCACGTGTGGGGCACGCCGCGGCTGCTGGCGCCGATGTGGCTGGCGTTCCTCATCAACCTCACCGCGTATCCGGTGTCGGGCGGGCTGCTGCCCTACGTCGCGCAGCGGATCTATGCGGTGGACGCCACCGGCCTCGGGTGGCTGGTGGCCGCGTTCTCCTTCGGCGGGCTGCTGGCCTCGATCGGGGTGGTCGTGACGGGTGGCCCGCGGCATCCCGAGCGCAGCACGCTGGTGTACACCGCACTCTGGTACATGCTGCTGCTGGGATTCGGGCACCTGACCCACATGGGCGGCGGCCTGGTCACCCTGCTCGCGGCCGGGTTCGTGCAGAACGTGGCGATGATCTCGATGACCGGCGTCCTGCTCGCGGCGGCGGGCGAGCGCTTTCGCGGGCGGGTGATGGGGGTACGCACCCTCGCGGTCTACGGGCTGCCCATCGGGCTCATGGTCTCGGGCGCGCTCATCGAGCGCGTGGGCTATCCCACGACGATCACGCTATCCGCCGCGACCGGCCTGCTGTTCACGCTCCTCATCGGCGTGCGCTGGCGCGCCGCGATGTGGCACCGCTCCCGCGCGGTGGCCGCCTGATTGATATACTCTGCCGGCACGATCCACCGGACCCGTGGGAGGCGCCGATGAAGTTCACCTGGTTCAACTTGATGCCGTGGCCGTATCTGCCCGACGACTTCCGGGAGAAGAACCGCTCGGTGTGGGTCGATATCCCCAACACGCTCTACGATCCCAAGAAGGGCCACTTCGTCTACCACCAGTACATGGACCAGCTGGAGTACGCGGAGAGCCTTGGGTTCGACGGCATCGGCTGCAACGAGCACCACCAGAACGGCTACGGGCTCATGCCCTCGCCCAACCTGATCGCCGCCGGCCTGGCCCGGCGGACGAGTCGCGCGGCGATTTGTGTAATCGGCAACTCGATCGCGGGCTACAACCCCCCGATCCGGGTGGCCGAGGAATTCGCCATGCTCGACGTCATCTCGGGCGGGCGGCTGGTGGCCGGTTTTCCGGTCGGCACGCCGATGGACACCAACTTCTGCTACGGGCAGATCCCGGCCCTGACCCGCGACAAGTACCAGGAAGCCCACGACATGATCATGAAGGCGTGGGCCGAGGACGAGCCCTTCGCCTTCGACGGCAAGTACAACCAGCTCCGCTGGGTGAACTGCTGGCCCAAGCCGATCCAGAAGCCGCACCCGCCGATCTACATCCCGGGCGGCGGGTCGATCGAGACGTGGGACTTCTGCCTGGACTACGACTACAACTACTCCTACCTCTCCTTCTACGGCTACCTGCGCGGCAAGTCGCTGCTCGACGGCTACTGGGAGCGCGTGGCCAAGCGCGGCAAGGACGAGTCGCCGTACCGCGCGGCGTTCGCGCAGATCATCTGCGTGGCCGACACCGACGCCGAGGCCGAGCGGCTCTACGCCGAGCACTGCCTCTACTTCTTCAACCGGTGCCTGCACGTCTTCCCGCCGTTCGCCGATCCGGCGGGCTATCGCACGATGGCGACGATCAAGTACGGCGCGCTCGCCCAGCTCACCCTCGCCCGCCAGAAGATCCTCGAGAACCTCACGTGGAAGCAGCTCGTCGACGAGCGCTTCGTCATCGCCGGCAGCCCCGAGACGGTGCGGCAGCAGCTCGAGGAGTGCATCAAGGGGCTCCGCATCGGCCATCTCTTCTGTTTGTTCCACAACGGGAACATGCCGGACTGGAAGACCCGCCACTCCTCCAAGCTCTTCGCCGAGAAGGTCATGCCGCACCTGCGCGACCTGTGGCCCGAGTGGAAGCACGACGATCGCTGGTGGATGCACCCGCTGGACGAGCGCATCCGACCCGAGGAGCGCAAGCCGGGTGCGGACAAGG
>Ga0081455_10004193_pt1 | contig 16246 bp, 14 predicted proteins | sample TabmetS3T2R1_FD_70207 | JGI IMG/M metagenome (GOLD analysis project Ga0081455, IMG submission 70207) | Tabebuia heterophylla rhizosphere microbial communities from the University of Puerto Rico - S3T2R1 | ecosystem: Host-associated > Plants > Roots > Rhizosphere ... | reverse complement strand
GAGTCGCACAACCATCCCTCGGCGGTCGAGCCGTTCCAGGGCGCCGCCACCGGCGTCGGCGGGATCCTGCGCGACATCGTCGCGATGGGCGCCCGGCCGGTGGCGCTGCTCGACGGCCTGCGCTTCGGGGCGCCCGACTGGAGCTTCCAGCGCGCCGTCGCGGGGATCGGCCACTACGGCAACTGCGTGGGCGTGCCGACCGTCGGCGGCGAGGCGGTGTTCGACGAGGCCTACGCCGGCAACTGCCTCGTGAACGCGATGTGCGTCGGCCTGCTCAGCTCCGCTGAGGTCACACGCGCGCGTGCGCGCGGGACCGGGAACCTGCTCGCCCTCTACGGCGCGACCACCGGTCGCGACGGGATCGGCGGCGCCTCCGTGCTCGCCAGCCAGGAGCTCGGCGAGGGCTCGGCCGAGAAGCGGCCCTCGGTCCAGGTCGGCGACCCGTTCACCGGGAAGAAGCTGATCGAGGCCTCGCTGGAGCTCGTCGAGGCCGGGCTCGTCGAGTCGCTGCAGGACTGCGGTGCGGCCGGGCTTGCCTCGTCGCTCGCCGAGATGGCCCGCGAGGTCGGCGTCGACGTCCACCTCGACCGCGTCCCGCTGCGCGAGGACGGGATGGAGCCGTGGGAGATCATGATCTCCGAGAGTCAGGAACGGATGGTGGCCGTTGTCCGGCCCGACCGGCTCGACGAGGTAGAGGCCGTGCTCGACCGCTGGGAGCTCCACCATGCGGCGATCGGGGAGGTCACCGAGACCGGCGAGCTGCGCGCGTTCTTCGACGGCGAGGCGGTCGGCGAGATCCCCGCCGCGTTCCTCACCGACGAGTGCCCGCGCTACGAGGTCGACCGGCTCGAGGCGCCGCGTCCGCGCGTCTCCGTCGACCCCGTCAACGTCGAGCCGAAGGAGTGGATCTACGAGCAGTACGACCAGCTCGTCCTCTCCCGAACGGTGCGGCGGCCCGGGCTGGACGCGGCGGTGCTGCAGCTGCGGCCCTCGTGGCGCGGATTGGCGGTGTCGCTCGACGGCCCGCCGCTCGGCTGCCGAGAGCCCCGAGAGGCCGGGCGCGCCGCCGTGCTCGACGCGGCGCGCAACGTCGCCTGTGCCGGAGGCGAGCCGCTCGCGCTCACCGACTGTCTCAACTTCGGCAACCCGGAGAAGCCCGAGATCGGCTGGGAGCTGGCGGCAGCAATCGAAGGCATAGCGGAAGCTGCCGAGGCGCTCGGGATCCCGATCGTCTCCGGCAACGTCTCGCTCTACAACGAGACCGACGGGCGGGCGATTCCGCCCACGCCGGTCGTCGGCTGCGTCGCCCTCGTGCCTGACGTGCGCGAGGTGCCGCGTGGCTGGCAGCCCGGCGACGGCGTCTGGCTGGCCGAGGGCGACGACCTCGAGCTGATCGCGTGGCTGTGGCGTGCCGCGCCGCGGCTCTCGCTCGCCCACGACGTCAGCGACGGCGGCCTCGCGCACGCGCTCGCCGAGGCGTCGCGCTTCAGCGGGCACGAGCTCTCGGCCGAAGGCGATGCGCCCTACGGCTCCGTGATCGTGGCCGCGCACGAGGTACCGGACTGGCCGCACCTGCGCGAGCTCGGGACGGTCACCTGATGTGCGGCGTCTTCGGCATCCGCGCACCCGGACGCGACGTCGCGCGCGTGACCTACTTCGGCCTCTTCTCGCTCCAGCACCGAGGCCAGGAGTCCGCGGGGATCGCCGTCTCCGACGCGGGTCGGCTGACGGTGCTGCGCGACATGGGCCTGGTCACGCAGGTCTTCGACGAGCAGAAGCTGAGCGGCCTCCGCGGCGACACCGCGATCGGCCACACGCGCTACTCGACCACCGGCTCGACGCAGTGGACGAACGCGCAGCCGCTGATCCAGCGCGGGCGCGGGCGCACCGTCGCGCTCGGCCACAACGGCAACCTCGTCAACGCGACCGAGCTGCGCGAGGAGCTCGCCGCCGAGGGCATCAGCCTGACCACGACCTCCGACACCGAGCTGATCGCGGCCCTGATCGCGAACGACGAGGCGCCGCTAGAAGACGCGGTTGCCGGCGCGATGGCCAGGCTCGAAGGCGCGTACTCGGTCGTCGCGCTCTCGAACGGCACGCTGATCGGCTTCCGCGACCATCACGGCTTCCGCCCGCTCTGCCTCGGGCGCGGCGAGAACGGCGAGTGGGTGCTGGCGTCGGAGACGTGCGCGCTCGACCTCGTCGGCGCGGAGCTCGAGCGGGAGCTCGCCCCGGGGGAGCTGGTGCTGGTCGACGAGGACGGGTTGCGGTCGCGGCAGGCGGTGGAGCCTGCCCCCCACGGAGCGCTCTGCATCTTCGAGTTCTTCTATCTCGCGCGGCCCGACACGCGGCTGGAGGGTGTCGAGGTGCACGGCGCGCGGGTCCGGATGGGCGTGCGGCTCGCGGAGGAGGCGCCGGTCGAGGCCGACCTCGTCCTGCCGATCCCGGACTCCGGCACCCCCGCGGCGATCGGCTTCTCGCGGGCGACCGGGATCCCGTTCTCGGAGGGCCTGATCAAGAACCGCTACGTCCACCGCACCTTCATCCAGCCCGACCAGGGCCTGCGCGAGCAGGGCGTGAAGCTGAAGTTCAACCCGCTCGCCGAGGTCGCGGGCAAGCGCGTGGTGGCGGTCGACGACTCGATCGTCCGCGGCAACACGACGCGCAAGATCGTCGCGATGCTGTTCGAGGCGGGCGCGGCCGAGGTGCACGTGCGCGTCTCGGCACCGCCCGTGATCGGCCAGTGCTTCTACGGGATCGACCTGGCCGCCGAGGACGAGATGATCGCGGCGACGCGCTCGGTCGAGGAGATCCGCGAGCACATCGGCGCCACCTCGCTCGCGTACCTGTCGCTCGAGGGGCTCGAGGAGTCGACGCGGCGGCCACCGAGCGAGCTCTGCCGCGCCTGCCTCACGCGGGACTACCCGACGGCAGTCCCACGTGAGGGCGCGAAGCTCAGGTTCGAGCCCGCTCGGGCTTAGGCGTCGCTTGCGATGCCGCCTAGGAGGTCGGCTCGGCTTTGCCGAGCCGACCGTTTAGCCCTTACTGCTCTAGGACGCGGCTGGCCTTGGCGATGCCGCGGCTCAGGAAGTAAAACGCCGTCAGCACAACGGTGAACTGGCACCAGCGGTCCGTGTCGACGCTGTCGGCGGCGATCCAGATGATGATCAGGACGAACTCGATCAGCGCGAAGAGCGCGAACTCCGCGTTGCCGGGGAGCGGCATCCGGGCCCCCGACGGGATGCTCGGCATCCCCATCGAAGTCCGGGAAGGGCCCGTCGTGCCGGCCGGCTCTTCGGGAGGAGTTGTCGACATGCCAGCTTCTCCTTTCGTCAGGCCGCGAGGCCGGGAATGTGGACGATCTCGAGCTTCATGCCGTCCGGGTCGTAGAAGAACACCGCGTAATACCCCGGCAGGTAGGCGTATTCCTCCGGGCCGCTCTCGATCTCGGCCCCCTGGGCGCGCAGCCAGCCGGCGCGCTCGTTGACGGCGCCGCGCGAGTGAACCTCGAACGCGAGGTGGTGGAGGCCTACGCGGTACCGGTCGTACGGGCCCTCGCTCGGCGTCTGCGCCTCGCGCAGCCCGATCGCGCTGGCGGCTCCGGACAGGTACCAGATCGTCTCGCCGCGCTCGCCCTCGACCTCGCCGATGCGGTGGAAGCCGAGCGGCGCGAGCAGATCCCGGTAGAAGGGCAGGCTGCGCTCGATCGAGGAGACGACGAGGTCGACGTGTTGCACGCTCATGTGGCGAGCGTCACATTCCTCGCCGAGGCTGCTCTTCCTTCACAATCGGCGGCGCTGGTGGACCTCTTCCACTACCACCTGGTGACGAGCCACGTGCGCGAGGTGGAGGCGCGGTACCTGGCGCAGCTCGGCTTCCGGCTGGTCGCGCGCTACGGGCGGATCGGCGAGGACCAGGTGCACTTCGAGTCCGGGGTCTCGTGGGAGGAGCTCGAGCGCTCGGGGTTCCGGCACCGGCTCTCGGAGCTCGAGCGCGGCGCCGTGAACGTCGTCGTGCAGCCCGGCCAGTGGCCGCTGCCGCGAGTCGACCACCTCGGGGTGGCGCTCGACGACGACGAGTTCCACGAGGTTCTCGAACGGGCCACACGGCTGCACCTGAGGGTGCAGGAGTACCCCGGCCGGCGCACCTTCGTCGCGACCGACGCCGGCTACCGGCTCGAGGTCCACCCCCAGCGCGACTGGATCGACGAGCTGCTCGAGAACGTCGAGGAGCTGCGGCTGTCGGAGCTCCATCTCCGTGCCGACGACCCTGCCGCCAAGGCCGAGGCGCTCGCGCAGCTGCTCGAGGTCGACCGCTGGGACGCCCAGGTCGTGATCGGCGCGACGGTCGTGCGCTTCCTCCCCGAGGGCCCGCGCGGGCGGCCGGAGCTGTACGCGGAGCTGTTCGACTAACCGGCTAACACCGACGAGCGGCCCCTTTAGACTCGCCCCGTGAGCTCCGGGGGCAGGACCTACGAGGCGGCCGGGGTCTCGCTTGCGGCGGCAGAGGCGGTGGTCGAGCGGCTGCGCGGGGCGGTCGAGTCCACCGGCGCGACGGGCTTCGGCGCCTTCGCGGGGCTGTACCCGCTCGACGAGCGGCGGCTGCTCGCCGCCTCGACCGACAGCGTCGGCTCGAAGCTCGTGCTCTCCCGGCGCGCGGGCCGGCTGCACGACGCGGGCCGCGACCTGGCCGCGCATTGCATCGACGACGTGATCACGACCGGCGCGGAGCCGCTCTTCCTCCTGGACTACGTCGCGGCGCACGAGCTCGACCTCGAGCAGGTCGCGGCGCTCGTGGAGGGCGCGGCCGAGGTCTGCCGCGAGGCCGGCTGCGCGCTGATCGGCGGCGAGACCGCGGAGCTCCCGGGGATCTACCGCGAGGAGGAGCTCGACTTCGCCGGCACGTGCGTCGGCCTCGTCGAGCGCGACCTGCTGATCGACGGCTCCCGCTGCGAGCCCGGCGACGTCGTGCTCGGCCTCCCCTCCTCCGGCCTGCACACGAACGGGTTCTCGCTCGTGCGCACGCTGGTCGGCGACGGAGAGCTCGACGCCGACCTGCTGCTCGCGCCTCACCGCCTCTACCTCGACGAGGTGCGTGCGCTGCGAAAGCGCGCCGACGTCAAGGCGCTCGCGCACGTGACCGGCGGCGGGATCCTCGCCAACCTGACCCGCGTGCTTCCCGAGGGCGTCGGCGTCGAGCTCGACTGGCAGTCGTGGGAGCGGCCGCCCGTCTACGCGTGGCTCGACGAGCGCGGGGTCGACGAGGAGGAGCAGCGGCGAGTCTTCAACCTCGGGATCGGGATGTGCGCAATCGTCCCCGAAGCGGACGCCGCGGCCGGAACGGTGATCGGGAAGCTGACGTGATCGGCGTCCTGGTCAGCGGCGAGGGCACGAACCTGCAGGCGCTGATCGACGCCGGCCTGCCGATCGGCGCGGTCGCGAGCAACCGCGCGGGCGTGCGAGGCCTCGAGCGTGCGGAGGCTGCCGGGATCCCCGCGGCGGCCTTCGAGCTCGACGACTATCCCGACCGCGAGATGCGCGACGCGGCGATGGGCGACTGGCTCATCTACTACGGCGTCGACCTGGTCGTCTGCGCCGGCTACATGCACCTGCTGCGGCGCTGCTTCCTCGAGCGCTTCCCGGGGCGCGTCGTGAACACGCACTCCGCCCCGCTGCCCGAGTTCCCGGGCCCGCATCCGATCGACGACGTGCTCGCGGCGGGCGTGCCCGAGACCGCCGCGACGGTGCACTACGTCGACGGCGGCGTCGACACCGGCCCCGTGATCGCGGCCGAGCCGGTGCCGGTGCTACCCGGCGACGACGCGGTGTCGCTGACGGCCCGCGTCCAGGAAGTCGAGCACCGCCTCCTGCCGCAGGTCGTCCGCGAGCTGATCTCGAGTGCTCCTTCAGGTGATGCTGGCTAGTCCCTGGGTCGCGAGCACCAAGCCAGGGGCCGCACTCGTCCGCGGCCAATGCTGGTTGCCTTGGCAAGGACGAGGGTGGTTCCTGGCGCCGCGTGATCGCGGGCCAGGGGCAGGCGGGCATCGCCTGGAGGGGCACAGGTGATCCGGCGCGCGCTGATCTCGGTCTACGACAAGACCGGCCTCGAGCCGTTCGCGCGCGGGCTGATCGAGCAGGACGTCGAGCTCGTCGCCAGCGGCGGCACCGCGGCGCACCTCGAGAAGGCCGGCCTCGCGGTGACCCCCGTCGAGGAGCTGACCGAGGTGCCCGAGCTGCTCGGCGGCCGCGTGAAGACGCTGCACCCCCGCATCCACGCCGCGATCCTGGCCCGGCGCGACCGGCCGGACGACAACGCGGCGCTCGACGAGCACGGAATCGAGCCGTTCGACCTCGTCTGCGTGAACCTCTACCCGTTCGAGGACGTGGTCGCGCGCCGCGCCGTCGGCGAGCGCGACGCGGTCGAGATGATCGACATCGGCGGCCCGGCGATGCTGCGCGCAGCCGCGAAGAACTTCCAGCACGTCGCGCCCGTGCCGCATCCGAATCGGTACGACCAGATCCTTGCCGAGCTGGGCGAGCGTGGCGACATCCCGCTCGACACCCGCCGCCGCCTCGCGGCCGAGACGTTCGCGCTGACCGCGGCGTACGAGGCGGCGATCGCGAACTGGTTCTCCGACCCCGAGGCGTTTCCGGCGGCGCTCCTGCCCGGCTTCACGAAGGAGCTCGAGCTCCCCTACGGCGAGAACCCGCATCAGCGCGCGGCCTACTACTCCGAGCGCGGCGCGCGGCGGCACCTGCTCTCGCGGGTCGACCAGCTCCACGGCCGCGAGCTCTCGTTCAACAACCTGAACGACCTCTCCGCGGCGCGGCTGGTCGCGCGCGAGTTCGAGCTCCCTGCGTGCGTGATCGTCAAGCACGCGAACCCGTGCGGCGTCGCCGTGGCGGGCTCGATCGAGCAGGCGTACGACCGGGCGCTGGCGTCGGATCCGGTCTCGGCCTACGGAGGCGTGGTCGTCCTCAACCGGCCGGTGAGCACGGAGCTGGGCGAGCAGCTGGCCGAGCAGTTCGTCGAGGTGCTGTTCGCGCCCGGCTACGACGACGGGGCGCTGGAACGACTGAAGGAGAAGCCGGCCACACGGATCCTCGAGGACCGCGAGCGGCGGCTCACGAACCCCGGCGAGCGCGACTACAAGCGCGTGCTCGGCGGGCTGCTCGTGCAGGAGCGCGACGCCGACGTCGATGACCGCGAGGGCATGGAGGTCGTCAGCGGCTCGCCGACCGAGATGGCCTGGGGCGACCTGCTCTTCGCGTGGCGGGTCTGCAAGCACGTCACCTCGAACGCGATCGTGCTCGCTAGCGACCTGCAGACGATCGGGATCGGCGCGGGCCAGATGAGCCGGGTCGACGCGGTGCGGATCGCGCTCGACAAGGCGCGCGAGCACGGCCACAAGACGGCCGGCGCGGTGATGGCGTCGGACGCCTTCTTCCCGTTCGCCGACGGCCCGCAGCTCGCGCTCTCGGCCGGGATCACGGGCGTGATCCAGCCGGGCGGCTCGAAGCGCGACTCAGAGGTGATCGAGGCCGTCGAGCGGACGGGCGCGACGATGGTCTTCACGCACCGCCGGCACTTCCGTCACTAGCGGGTCGCGATGCCCACAGCGGCCGCGCGCTGGGCGAGCAGCTCGACGTGGCCCGTCAGGCCGGTGAGGTCGAGCGTCTCGGGATCGGTGAAGCGGTCGAACGGCACCCCGCCGACCGTCACCGGGCCGAGCTGCTGGCCGGCGGGAAGGCGAAGCCGCAGCCGCAGCGGCCCTACGAGGCCCGCAGGCACGTCGAGCGAGACCCGCACCGCGGACGGCCCCGTGTCGATCGCGTACGAGAGCCGGCCGAAGCTCGTCTGCAGGCGCCGAACCTCGACCCGCTTCCCCGGCTCGAGCCAGGAGCGCGGCGTCGAGTATGCGAGCTCGAGCCCGCGCGGCGAGCCGCTCACGTCCGTGGTCTCGTGCACGAGCGTCAGCCGCAGCGCCTCGAGGAAGAACGCGTTGTTGGCGCTGTTGGGCGGGCGGTGCATCGAGCGGTAGTACCGGCGGCTGAGCGGCGCGATCGACGAGCCCTCGCCGGAGACGAAGGTGTTCTCGGTCATCCCCGCGCCGAGCTTCCCGTAGAGGCTGAGGACCAGTTGGTCGGGCTGGTCGTTGTCGGCGAGGAAGCGGGCGACGTTCGTGCCGTAGACGTCGTCCGAGCCGGGCCCTTCGTAGCCGGGGTTCGTGACGCCCGTGTGCGGGCTGAAGCGGACAAGCCCGAGGAAGCGCGAGCCGTGGAGCTGCATGTAGCGCAGCAACCCGAGCGCGTCCGCGCTGTGGGGGCGGAAGAAGCCCGAGGCGAGCACATACGGCATGACGAGGTTCCAGTAGCTCCCGCGCTTCCCGGCGGTGAGCTTGTCGTACGCCTTCTCCTTCCCGTCGACGAGCGCGATCGGCACGAACACCGAGCCGTCCGGCAGCGTCTGCCTCGCGGCGGCAACCTCGGCCCGCAGCCCGGTTTCCAGGCGGTTGGCCACGTCGGCCGCCTCGACGGCGAGGCGCGGGTACCCGGTGCGCGCCCAGACCTCGGACATCCCCCGCAGCCCCTGGAGCACGAGCACCTGCGCGTGCAGCCCGTAGATCGGGCCGAGGATGTCGGCGCCGTAGCGCTCCCGCTTGAGCAGGCCCGTCTTGCTCCGGCGGAGCTGGCGGTCGAACGAGTCGAGCTCGTGCCGGAACTGCGAGGTCATCTGGGCGACGTAGCCGCGGTCGCCATAGCGGCGGAAGTAGTCGGTGGCGCCGGTCATCCGCTCGCCCGCGGCGCGGTTCGGGAAGAACGTCGCCGCCCCGCGCGCAGTCTGGAGGATCGTGCGCTCCACGCCGCGGTAGCCGTACGCGCCCATCACCTCTGCGACGTCGACGAGCTCCCACGAGAACCGCTCGTAGGAGTTGCCGAGGCTGTAGCGCCACGACATGAGCAGGTTCTGGATGAGCAGGCTGCGCTCGGCGTCGTTGATGCGCTGCTCGGGCACGACCACCTCGCCCCCGGCCGCCAGGCGCCGAGGCCAGTACGCGGCGACCGACCGGCGCGCCCGTTCGTACATGGCGCGGTTGAGTCGGATCGGCCGGGTGCGGCTCGGCTGGTTGAGCCACGCGACGTAGACGACACGCGGCCTGCGGGCGGCGAAGACGACCGAGCGGCCGTCGAGCCTCGCGCCCCTGGTGAAGAGCAGGCGCACGCGCTTGCCGAGCCGAAGCTGGCGGCCGGCGCGCGTGAGCCCGCGGTCGGAGGCCGTGAACCGGACGAGCGCCCGGCGCACGCGAGTGCCGCGCGGGTCGACGCTGAGGCGCACGAAGCTCACGAGCGAGCGCGTCTGCGGAATCCGGGTCGCAAACGACTCCTGCCGGTAGCGCACCCCGTCGGCGTCGACGTACGCGGTCTCGAGAATCGGGAGGTAGCCCTGCGCGAGCCGCGGCTCGTCGAGGCGGGAGAGACAGGAGCCGTAGCGCTCGGTTCCGCGCGACCCGACGGAGACCGTCAGCCGCGGCCCGTTCGCTAGCTGCGAGACGACCTGGCTCCCGTCGGCGACGTGCAGGTCGACCGCACCCGCTCCGTGCGTGCCTTTGGGACGCCCGAACGGGAGGTAGTAGACGCCCGAGTCGGTGAGGCGCGTCGGCTTGAGCCCGGCGGGCTTGCCGACGAGCAATAACGGATGAAGACGGGCCCGGACGGCTGCGTAGGTCGGCCCCTGTTGCGAGCCGACGAGCTGCGTTCCCCAGACGTCCTCCCTGGCCGCGAGGGCGCTCAGCACCGCGTCTGAATACGACTGGTCCGCCCTGAGCGGAACGCAGTCGGAGGCGCGTCGGCCGTGGCCCGCGACCGCGCTCGCCGTCGCGGCGAGTGCCAGCACGATTCCGACGAGCCCAAACCGCGCCCACCGCCGAGCGGCGGGCGCGCGGGTCAGGAGCGGCACGTCATGCCGTTCACCGCAGCGGAAACGTCGCTTGCCACGCCACAATCCTCTCCTACACAGCGGCCGGAGCGCGCTGGACCTTCCGCCGGACCTGAGTGACCTGGTTACCCTTCCGAGGTGGCAAGGCGGCCGTGCCGCCGGCAGGAATAGGCCGCCGCCGAGCCTCGTTCGCGCACGGCAAGACCCCGGGAGCGACCCAAGGGAGGAAGATGAGTCCCGCCGCCGACCGCCGCTGGCTGACGCTCGCCATCGTGGGCGCCGCCTTCTTCATGACCGTCCTCGACGTCGCGATCGTGAACGTCGCGATCCCGTCGATCCAGCGAGACCTGAACGTCGCGGAGACGACCGTTCAGTGGGTCCTCACCGCCTACGCGATCACCTTCGGCGGCTTCCTCCTGCTCGGCGGGCGCATGGCCGACCTGCTCGGGCGACGACGAATCTTCATCGTCGGCCTGGTCATCTTCACGATCGCGTCGCTTGTCTGCGGCCTCGCGAACAGTGCCGGCGTGCTCATAGCAGCCCGCGCCGTCCAGGGCGTCGGCGCCGCGATCATCTCGCCGGCTGCCCTCTCGATCGTGACCACGACCTTCGAGGAAGGCGCCGAGCGGAACAAGGCCCTCGGCATCTGGGGCGCGCTCGGCGGCTCGGGCGCGGCGGCCGGCGTGCTCTTCGGCGGGATCCTGACCAAGTACCTCGGCTGGGAGTGGATCTTCTTTGTCAACGTCCCGGTCGGCGTGATCGTGCTCCTGCTCACGTTGCGCTTCGTCCCGGAGAGCCGCGCCGATCTCGAGCACCGCGAGTTCGACGCCGCGGGCGCGATTACGATCACCAGCAGTATCGCGCTCGTCGTCTACGCCGTCTCGAAGGCGCCCGACGTCGGCTGGGGCTCGGCGCGGACGATCCTGCTGCTAGTCGCCGCCGGCGTGCTCGCCCTGATCTCGATCGCAATCGAGATGCGCAGCAAGGCGCCGCTCGCGCCGCTGAGCATCTTCAAGAATCGCTCGCTGCTCGGGGCGAACGTCGTGGGCTTCCTACTCGGCGCGGTGATCTTCGCGAACTTCTTCGTTTTGACCCTCTACGTCCAGCAGGTGCTCGGCTGGTCGGCGCTCGAGACTGGCGTCACCTTCCTCGCGACCGCGGGGACGGTCGTGATCTGGGCCGGCGTCGCGCAAGCGCTGACCACACGCTTCGGCCCGATGCCGGTGATCGTGGTCGGCCTGCTCGTGCTCGCCGCGTCGATGTGGTGGTACACGCGCATCCCGGTCGACGGCCACTTCTGGCCCGACCTGCTGCCGGCCTACCTGACCTTCGCCGTCGGGCTCGCCTTCTCGTTCGTTCCGGTCACCATCGCCGCGCTTGCCCAGGTCGCGCCGCAGGAGGCCGGGCTCGCGTCCGGCCTGATCAACACGAACCAGCAGGTCGGCGGCGCGATCGGCGTGGCCGTCGCCTCGACGGTGTTCATCTCGCACTCGAAGGACCTGCTCAAGACGGGCCACTCACCGGCAGAGGCGTTCACCTCGGGCTACCAGTGGGCGTTCTGGGTGCTGATCGCACTCGCCCTCGCAGGGGCGATCATCGGGTTCGTGCTCCTGCGCGGGACGAAGGTCGAAATCCAGGAGGGCGAGCCGGTGCAGGCCGCGGTTTAGGGATTACGCTTCGCGAGTGGCGCGCGAGTACCCGACGCTGCTCGAGCTGGTCGGCAACACGCCCCTGGTCCGGCTGCAGAACGTCGCCCCCGCGGGCGGCGCGACCGTCCTCTGCAAGCTCGAGTTCCTGAACCCGGGCGGGTCGATCAAGGACCGGATCGCGATCACGATGGTCGACGCGGCCGAGCGCGAGGGGAAGCTGAAGCCCGGCGGGACGATCGTCGAGCCCACGTCGGGCAACACCGGCACCGGCCTCGCGATCGTGGCCGCGCTGCGCGGCTACCGCTGCATCTTCACGATGCCCGACAAGATGAGCCGCGAGAAGATCTCGCTGCTCAAGGCCTTCGGCGCCGAGGTGATCGTCTGCCCGTACGCCGTCGAGCCGGAGTCACCGGAGAGCTACTACTCGGTCTCCGACCGGCTCGCCGAGGAGATCCCGGGCGCGTTCAAGCCCGACCAGTACCGCAACGAGGGGAACCCGCGCTCGCACTTCGAGACGACGGGCCCCGAGATCTGGGAGCAGACCGCCGGCGAGATCGACGCGCTCGTGATCGCGGTCGGCACCGGCGGCACGATCACCGGCACCGCGCGCTACCTGAAGGAGCAGAAGCCCGATGTGCTGATCGTCGGCGCCGACCCCGAGGGCTCGATCTACACCTCGGGGCCCGAGAAGCAGCACCCGTACCTGGTCGAGGGAATCGGCGAGGACTTCTACCCCGAGACCTTCGACCCGTCCGTCGTCGACCGCTGGGTGACCGTCACCGACCGCGACTCGTTCCTCACCGCGCGCCGGCTCGCGCGCGAGGAAGGGCTGCTCGTCGGCGGGTCGGCCGGCTCGACCGTGTGGGGAGCGATCGAGTACGCGCGGCGGCTCGGCCCCGAGGCGCAGGTGCTGACCGTGATCCCCGACTCGGGCCGCTCGTACCTGTCGAAGTTCCTCGACGACAACTGGATGCTCGAGCACGGCTTCCTCGAGCGCGCCGCGCCGGTCACGACCGTGCGCGAGCTGCTGCGCGCGAAGCACGGCGAGACCCCGCCCCTCGTCACCATCGCCGCGCACCAGAAGGTCGCCGAGGCGATCGACGTGATGGAGCGCTACTCGATCTCGCAGCTGCCGGTCGTGCGCAACGGCGACGTCGACTCGCTCGCCGACGTCATCGGCTCCCTGCAGGACCGCGCGCTCCTCGACCGCGTGTTCAAGAACGCCGACGCGCTGCACGAGGACGTCGCGAGCGCCATGCAGGGCCCGCTCGCCACGATCGAGGCGGATGCGTCCGTCGACGAGGTCGTCGCCGCGCTCACCGGCGGGTCGAACGCGGTCGTGGTCGCGCTGGACGGCCGGCCGGTCGGCGTCGTCACGCGCTCCGACCTGCTCGACTTCCTCGCACACGGCCACTGACCGCTACGGTTCGAGGCGGCGATGGGGCCCGCCTTCGACCGCCACCACGGCTGATGGCTCCTGCGAACAAAGGAGCCTTCCATGCCCGTCCCACTCGCAGTGGCGCTCGGCGGTGCGCTCGGCGTCTCCGCCCGCTACGGCCTCGACCGCCTGATCGAGCGCCGGAGCGATGCGCTCTTCCCGTGGAGCACGTTCACGATCAACATGACCGGCTGCCTGCTGATCGGCGTGATCGTCGGCGCGCTCGTCGACCGGCACCACACGCCCGCCTGGCTACGCGTCGGTCTCGTGATGGGGGTGCTCGGCGGCTACACGACGTTCTCGACGTACGCGCAGGAGACCTTCGGGCTGCTCGACGCGCACGACTTCGCGGTCGGGCTCGCGTACGCAGGCGGCAGCGTCGTGCTCGGCGTGATCGCCGTGTGGATCGGGATGAACGTCGGGCACGCGCTCTAAGGCGCGCGTCCGAGGGTGAGGGCCCACGCCCCTTTCACCACCTCGGTCGCGAGGTCGAGCGGCAACCGCAACCGCCACGACGGTGCGCCAACCATCTGCACCTCGCCGTCGAACGCCCGCCCCACGATCAGCCGCGCCCGCGGCACGTGGTACCCGGACGTGACGACGACGACCGACCCCCATCCGTGCTGGTGGGCGAGGCGTGCGATCGCCCGCGCCTCGCCGCGCGTCGTGTAGGGGTCGGGCCGCTCGTACATGTGGTCGTCGTCGCCTGCGCCGCTCGCGTTGAAGACGAGCAGCACCGGCGCGACGCCCTCCTCGTACAGACGCAGACCCACCGGCACCCGGTTCTCCCGGCCGCCGAGCACGACGATTGCGTCGACTCTCACAGCGGGTAGCGTCGCACCATGCGGCTGAGCATGAAAGACGCACGGCGGCTCGCGGTCGAAGGCGCGTACCTCTCCGCGCCGCAGCCGAAGGGCATCCTCGAGATCGTCGAGCGGCTGTACGGGCTGCAGATCGACCCGACGGCCGTCGTCGCGCGCTCCGAGCAGCTCGTCCTCTGGTCGCGGCTCGGCCCGTACGACACGGCGGAGCTCGACCGGCTGCGGTTCGAGGAGCACAGCATCTTCGAGTACGTGGCGTTCATCGTGCCGCGCGCCGACTACGTGATCCACCGCGAGACGATGCGACGCAGCCCGCGCGGCGACTCGGCACGCGCCGTCTACGTGCGCGGCTGGCTGAAGGAGAACGCGGCGTTCCGCGGCTACGTGCTGCGCGAGCTGCGCCGGCGCGGGCCGCTGCGCTCTCGCGACCTCGAGGACCGCGCGGTCGCGCCGTGGACGACCGGCGGCTGGAACGACGGCAAGAGCCTCTCGATGATGCTCGAGCGGCTGTGGTACCAGGGCAAGGTCGCGATCGTCGGCCGCGACGGGCAGGAGCGCATCTGGGACCTCGCCGAGCGCGTCTACCCGGTCGGTGACCGCCTGCCGGCCGCCGAGGTCGCGCGCCGCATCCTGGACCGGAAGCTGCGCCTGCGCGGCGTCGCGCGCCTGCGCGACTTCAACTACACGTTCGACGGCACACCGCCGGGCTGGGAGGGCGCGCTGCGCTCGCTCGTCGCCGACGGCGTCGCCGTGCCGGTGGAAGTCGGCGACCGCGGCGGCGAGTGGTTCGCGCACCGCGACGGCCTCGCGGCGCTCGAGTCGTTCAAGCCGCGCACCACCCTCCTCTCCCCGTTCGACCCGCTGATCGCGCCGAACCGCGAGCGCACGCAGGAGCTCTTCGACTTCGCATACAAGCTCGAGATGTACGTGCCGAAGGCGAAGCGCGAGTACGGCTACTACGTCCTGCCCGTGCTGCGCGGCGACCGGTTCGTCGGGCGGATCGACCCCGAGCTCGACCGCAGGGAGAACGTGCTCCGCGTCCACTCCGTGCGCTGGGAGGACGGCGCGCCCGCGGCCGCACGCCAGGACCTGCGTCGCGCGGTCGCGTCGCTCGCCCGCTGGCTGGGCGCACGCGTTCTCTAGCCTTGCCGCGTGCGGCTCTCCCTCGCGCAACTCCGTCGGTACGTCGTCACGCAGCAGGGCTACGCGGCACGCTTCCGCCGCGCGTCGGCCGACGACGTCGCAGCCGAGATCGAGCGGCTGCAGGTCGTGCAGCTCGACTCGATCGCGACGGTCGATCGCGCGCACCGCATCACGCTCGCCTCGCGCGTCGGCGGATACGAGGAGCGCGCGGTCTCTGAGCTTCTGCGCGCGGGCCGCATCTTCGAGTACTGGGCGCACGAGGCGTGCCTGCTGCCGATCTCGGACTACCCACTCTTCAAGCGGCGGATGCTCGACCTGCGCGACCGGCACTGGTGGGGCCGGGAGCGGACGAAGGAGATGCGCGCGGTCGAGCGCGAAGTGGTCGCGCGGATCCGCGACGAGGGCGCGCTGCCGGTGCGTGCCTTCGAGGGTCGCAGTGGGCCGATGTGGGGCTGGAAGCCGGCGAAGCGCGCGCTCGAGCATCTGTTCGCGGCGGGCGAGCTGGCGATCGCGGGTCGGCAGGGGTTCCAGCGGGTGTACGACCTGCCGGAGCGCGTGATCCCTCGCGCCGCACTGGAGGCCAAGACTCCCTCTGTGGACGAGTTCCGGCGCGGGTACGCGCTGCGCGCGGTCGAGGCGCGCGGCGCGCTCACGGAGTCGGGCATCGCCGAGCACTGCCGCTTCGAGGGAGGCGCGAAAGGCGTGCGGCCGTACGTCGACGCGCTCGTCGCGGACGGGCTCGTGCGCCGCGTCGGTGGGCTGGACGACCAGGAGCGTGGTCATGCGGCGCCCGGAGTCGTCGTCGCGGCGGCAGGCGGGAGTGCCGCGGCGTCCAGCCAGTAGGCGGTGAAGACCTTCATCAGCTTCACGAGGGCGATGAACGTCACGGGCTTGGCGATGACGGTGTTGGCTCCGGCGTCGTAGGCGGCGGCGGTGTGGGCGGGATCGGGCGCACGGGTGAGTACGACCACCGGGATGCGGCGCAGGTCGGCATTTGACTTGATGGACCGGACGGCATCGAGGTCCTCGTTGCCGGGCAGGTCCGCGTCGACGAGGATCAGCGCCGGCGGCGGGCTGGTCCTGATGTCCTCGTGGTCGCCGCGCTGGTGCAGGTAGTCGTCGAGCTCGTGCGCGGTCGCGACGCAGCGCAGGTCGGACGGCCCGACGCCCTCCAGCAGCGCATCCCGGACCATCGCGCACGACCCTGCGTCCGCGTCCGCGAGCAGCACTGTCGGCACCAGCCGCATGCCGATGAGTCC
>Ga0081455_10004192_pt1 | contig 16246 bp, 8 predicted proteins | sample TabmetS3T2R1_FD_70207 | JGI IMG/M metagenome (GOLD analysis project Ga0081455, IMG submission 70207) | Tabebuia heterophylla rhizosphere microbial communities from the University of Puerto Rico - S3T2R1 | ecosystem: Host-associated > Plants > Roots > Rhizosphere ... | reverse complement strand
CGTGACCGCCGTGTTGACCTACATCTTCAACCGCATAAGGCCGCCCGTGATAGTGATCGGCCTCGTCTCGGCCGCCGTGGGCGTCGTCGCGTGGAAGGTCGCCAGCGGCCTGCACGACAGATACCTCAGGCCGCTCATCGACCGCCGCTTCTTCCGCCAATCATACGACGCGCACCAGATCATCGCCGAATTGACCGGGTCGCTGCGAACGGTGACCGGCTTGCCTCAATTGTTGGAGCTTGTCACGACCAGGATTCAGACCGCGCTGCAGACCGTGAACGTGACGATCTTTCTGCGCGATCAGACGACGAGCAATTACACCAGCGCCTATTCGCGTGATTACTGTGAGACTGATGGCCGCGCGATCAGCCGCGAACGCCATTCCGTGTTGCCATACTATGCCGGGCTACTAAAACAACTGTCTGATAACGGGGAGCCACTTGATGTTGAGCAATATTCGGCCATGGCGCAACAAGGGTCTGATAACGGTAAACTGCAGGATGCTGAGAATGGCGGACCTATAGGCGCCATCAATTCCGAAAGTCCTATAGGTTCTATAGGACCTATAGGACCTATAGGACCTATAGGTCCTATTAGTCCCATAAATGAGATCGAAGCTTTACAAGAAGTGAAATCGGCATTGCTGTTGCCTCTGTACTCAAAAGACGGAATGCTAGGGGTCATCTCATTGGGGCCTCGGCTGGGCGACCTGCCGTTCTCGCGCGAAGACAAACAGTTGTTGATGAGCGTCAGCGGCCCGACAGCGCTCGCCATCGAAAACGCCCGGCTGGTCGAACAGATGGTCGCCGAAGCGCGCCGCTTGCAGGAGATCGAAGTCGATCACCGCCGGAAGACTGAAGAACTTGTCTTGGCGCGCCAGCTTCAGCTCTCGATGCTGCCGACCTGCAACGTGTCGCTCGATAACGTAGAGATCGTCGGCCAGATGCGCGCGGCCACCGAAGTCGGCGGTGACTACTATGACTTCATAGAGATGGCCGACGGTCGCGTCTGCGTCGCGGTCGGGGACGCTACCGGGCACGGGATGGCCGCCGGGTTGGTCGTGGGCATGGTCAAAATGGGATTGATCCATGCTCTGCAAGGGGGACTTCAGCGAATGAACGGCCTGGCGAGCGTCAAACCGCTCATTGAAGATTTGAACCGCTCGTTGAGACGATCTCTTTCGCAGCGCGGGATGGGGATGTGTCTGGGCGCGGCGATATTGGACGCATCCACACTGAAGGTCGAAGTGGTCTCGAACGGCATGCCTGCGCCGTACCACTACCGGGCGGCGAGTCACAGTCTGTCGATGATCGAGACGCAGGCGCCGCCGCTGGGGTTTCTGCGACAGGTCAACGTGCGCCCGGTCGAGACGCGGCTGGGGCCAGGAGACGCGTTGATCTGGCTGAGCGACGGCTTTGAAGAGAGGATGAATCACGCCGATCAGATTTGGGGGAGTGAACAGGTCGAGCGGGCGTTGGAGCGCATCTGCAGTGAGGAAACGTCCGCCGAGAATATCGCCCGGCGGATGATCGAAGCCTGCGACGGCGCGGCTGGAGGGCGGGGCAACGATGACGATATGACGATAGTCGTCGCCAGAGTGAAATTAAAATGAACATTACCAAACGACAACGCTTAGTTCTGGGCTGCGTCTTCTTCGCCCTTATGTTCGGGCAATTCGGCGTCAACTCTTATTCTGGCCTGACGCGGTTCAGCGGAAGTTATGACGGCTGGACGGCGAACTTGCTGCCGGACGGCCGGGCGCGGATCGTCAGCGTGGATCAGAACGGGCCGGCGACGGCGCTGCAAGTGGGAGACGAGTTCATCTCGATCAACGGCCTGACCATGCGGGATGATTCGGATATTCGCAACTACAACCGACGCGTCCCGCCTGGCGCAAGTTATACGATGGTCGTTCGTCGAAGTGGGGAGTTGCGCCAGCTCTCGCTCTTGATGAGCGGCTTTCCGGTCAGTAGCTGGCTCGTGCAAATCGCCGACATCCTTGTGCAGTTCCTCTTTCTGCTGACAGGGCTGATCATTTTTCTTCTCAAGCCTGCGGACCGTCAGGCCTGGTTGCTGGTCTTGATGCTTGGCCTGTTTCCGGGCCTGTTCAATAACAATTTGCCGCCACTGCCGCTGGCGATCCAGTTAATGATGGCCGTGGCGCGAATCATGGGCTTGTGGTTGGCGCCGGTCTTCTGCCATTTCTTTCTGATTTTCCCGGATCGCTCTCCGCTGCTGCGTCGGTTCCCGAGTCTGGAGCGAGGACTTTATTGGCCATTCTTTCTGCTCTTGCCGTGGTTCTCCTTCGCGCGGTTAAGCGTGATCTTCAGTGGGCGCGGGCGACTGGCGCAGTTCTTCGGGGAGTCTTGGTTGCTTCGGCAACAATGGATCGAGCTGCTGTCTTATCTGATCGTGATAGCGTATCTGGCCGGCGGGTTGGCGGCGTTATTCGCCGGTTATCGTGTGGCCGGCGTCGCCGCCCGCCGCAAACTGCACGTCATTGTCGTGGGTAGCGGGGCCGGTTTCCTCAACCTGATGTTGATCATCGTGTGGGAGAGGTTTTTGCGAAGGGTCCTTCCCGGCGCCGGGGACTGGATTACGGTCGGGATGAAGTTCACGCTGCCGCTCATTCCGCTCTCATTCGCTTATGCGATCATCCGGCATCAAGTAATTCCCGTCAGCCTGATCATTCGTCGAAGCGCTCGCTACGTGCTGGTCTCGCGCGGCGCGATTCTGTTGGACATGATCGCCGTCGGCCTCAGCGTGACCGCCGTGTTGACCTACATCTTCAGCCGCATAAAGCCTCCGGTGATCGTCATCGGCCTCGTCTCCGCCGCCGTGGGTGTCGTCACGTGGAAGGTCGCCAGCGGCTTGCGCAACAGATACCTCAGGCCGCTGATCGACCGCCGCTTCTTTCGCCAGTCGTACGACGCGCATCAGATCATCGCCGAATTGACCGGATCGCTGCGCGGCGTTACGGACCTGCCGCAACTGCTCGAATTGGTCGCCACGAAGCTTCGAACCGCGCTGCAGACGGAGTACGTGACGGTCTATCTTCGGGACCCTGCGACGGGAAGTTTCGACAACGCCTATTCGTGCGGTTACGGCGGGGCGAGGGGCGCAGCCGGCCCCGGGCTGCAGGGCGGTCAATTGACGAGGTACGCCATGATGGTCGATCAACTCGATCAGCTCGAGAGGAGTCTTGGAGAGGCCGAACCTCGGGGCCAGGGCCGGCGGGCCGATGAAATTGAGATTGACGCTCTTTTGAGCGGATACGACGGCGTGGCCACGGCCGAGAAGCGAGAGGCGTTGCGGGAGGCGAAGGCGACATTGCTGATGCCTCTGTATTCAAAAGAAGGAATGCTGGGGGTCATCTCGCTGGGGCCTCGGCTGGGCGATCTGCCGTTCTCGCGCGAAGACAAGCAATTGTTGATGACCGTCAGCGGCCCGACCGCTCTCGCCATCGAGAACGCCCGGCTGGTAGAACGAATGGTCGAAGAGGCGAGGCGTAGGCAGGAACTCGAAGCCGAAAACGACCAGCGCGCGAAAGAACTTGAAGAGGCCCGCCAGTTGCAGCTTTCGATGCTGCCGAAAAACATGCCGCAATCGCCACATCTGGAGATCGAGGCTTATATGAAGACGGCGACCGAGGTCGGCGGCGATTACTACGACTTCCATCAGTCTGATAACGGGGTGTTGACCGTTGTGATTGGCGACGCGACCGGGCACGGGTTGAAGGCCGGAACCGTCGTCACGGCGATGAAGAGCCTGTTCCGAACTTTCGCCGGCGAAGACGACCTGCCGGTGGTCTTCAATCAATCGTCGCGCGTGCTGAAAGAGATGAATCTGCGATCTTTGTTTATGGGGCTGACTATGATCAAGCTCAATGGTTCCCGTCTCAGAATCGCGTCGGCTGGTATGCCTCCCGTGATGATCTATCGCGCGGGGAAGGGATTGGTTGAGGAGGCGTTGATCAAGGCGCCGCCGCTCGGCGGCTTTTCAGGCTATCAGTACCGTGAGCGGGAATACGCCCTGGGTCATGGCGACGTGTTGGTCTTGATGAGCGACGGTTTTCCCGAACGCTTCAATCAGGACGGCGAGATGTTCGACTATTCCAGAGCCAGGCAATCACTGGCCGAAGCCGCTTCCCGCCACCCGCGCGAGATCATCGAACACTTCGTCAGAGCGGGCGATCGCTGGGCGAACGGGAGGCCGCAGAATGACGACATAACTTTCGTCGTGTTGAAGGTGAAGTGACTCACCAATCGGAGGAGCCAATGAGCGACCGTGAAAAAAAAAGCCTCGGTCTTTAAATGGACAAATGAGACAGAACCTTTGAAAACCCTCTTGCTGGTCTTCGCTTTTCTATGCTTGATGAATGGGTGTGGGCCATCTTCCGCCGAGCCGCCGGCTTCCCTCAACGGGCGTTGGGTTGGCTCCATCGTCTTTCGTGGCCGGACGGATCCCATGATCATTGACTTTTATGGCGCTTCCGGAGAATGGCAGGCGTTCTTCGGTAAACCTGGTTTGCCAGACTACCTCTTCGTACCTGCGGTGAATGTTCGTTATCAAGATCCTCACCTCTCCTTCGAACTTCGGGATGGCGACGAACGCCTGACCTTCGCAGGGGTGATCGCCGGCGATTCGTTCAAGGGCGGCGCGCGCATGGGAGAACAGGAAATGGTCCTCGAACTTCGACGGACAGGCGCAACGGCGCCGCGGACTTCACAACCGTTTACTGAGGAAGCAATACAGTTTCGTAATGGCGAGGCGCCCTTTGCCGGCGCCCTGCTTTTGCCGTCTGGCCCCGGGCCGCATCCGGCTATTGTTCTGATTCACGGCTCAGGGAGACAATCGCGCGATGAGTGGAGAATTATTGGGATGCACTTTGCGCAACACGGCGTCGCGGCGCTCCTTTACGACAAACGCGACGTGGGGCATGAACCAGGCGGAACGGACCTGGTTGACCTGAGCGACCTTGCCGGCGACGCTCTCGCGGCTGTTGCGCTGCTCAAAGCGCGTAATGACATTCGCAATGACCAGATCGGCCTCTGGGGCATCAGCCAGGGAGGAATGGTGGCGCCGATTGCGGCGGCGCAGTCGAGCGACGTCGCTTTTGTAATCGCCGTCTCCGCGCCGGGCGTGAGCTATGCGGATCTGTACCAGTTTGTCGTAGCGAATACGCTTCGCAGTCGCGGCTTCTCCGACCGCGAGGTGTCGGAAGCGACTGACGCGCTGCGGCTTCTGGACAACTTCGTTCGCAAGAGGAATCCGCAAGGCGCGCGGTCAATGCTCGAAGAGGCGCGGCGCAAACGTTGGTTCGAGTTTTCGACACTGCCTCCCGCGCCGCCCACTGAGACGGAGTTGCGGACCTGGGTCCGCTGGCGCAATCTCGACCTCGATCCGGCGCGTCACTGGGAGCGAGTGAAAGTCCCCGCGCTTCTGATCTACGGGGAGCGCGAAGACAGAATGCCCATGGACATGTGCGTCGAAAGAATTCGAGAGGCGCTGCGGCGCGCTGGCAATTCAAGGAATATGATCAAGGTTTTTCCGGGCGCCGACCACGAGTTAATGCTTGCGCCTGATACTGGCGGAGGGGAGCAGCGTTCAGCCGAAGTCAATAGAGAGCGACGCATCGCGCTGGATTACTTGGACACGATGACGGGATGGTTGCGCGAGCAACTCGCGCTGGCCCGGTAGACGATATCTGATTTCTGATTGATAGGAATGGTAACCGTTCACTTGGGTGGTCAGAAGGTATGTTGTGATCTACCTTCTCAATGGGAATCGATGATGAAGCAGAAACTGAAAGTGTCGTTCGACAATCCGGAGCATGGATGGGTTAGGCTGACGATCAGTCAAGGAGAAGAGTCGCTCACGATAATCGCGTCATACACTCCGAGCGATTCCTTTTTGGACTTGACGAACGCCTTGTACAACCTGCTCTGTTATCGGGTTGGAGGCGCCGTCACCTGGCATGAAGAACCAACGGAGACAGAAATGCGGTTCTCGATCTCCGGAGACGAGGTGGAACTTGAAGTGTACTTTTTTTCGGATCACCGCCGAGACTATGGAATGGGTGAGCGAGAATTGGCAATCACCGGCTCATATGAAGAGATTTGTTTGCCGTTCTGGCGAGCGCTGAGAAGTTTGCAGGGGAGATTCTCAACCGAGGACTTGGATGCGAGATGGCATCGTCCGTTCCCTTGGAAAGAAGTAGACCTCTTGACTGCCGCCATTAAAGATAAAGTTGGATTGATATCCCAAGTGAACGGTTACTAGGAACGGTAAGGGTATCCCAATAAGAACAAAGATGATCGATGCTATAGGGAAAAAGATTCAGATAGGCGATGTGGTTCGGGTGATCGGCGTCCCAGATCTGAAAGGGATGCATCCATCCCGTCGAAGAGAGTCATTGCCAGTCTTCCAATATCTTGTCGGAAAATATAAGCGAGTCGTCGGGGTCAATCATGGCTTGATTGAGTTGTTTTTCCGTATCAGGAGGGGGAAACACAAAGGATTACATTTCGTGTGGATCGAGCCGGAATTATTACGAGTCAAGGAGACGCGCGGCAAAACCACCTGAACGGTTACCTGGGATTGAATCTTGTACATGCGTCTGATAACGGCCAGCCAGTGTAGATTCAGCCGGACAGGTTTGAACTGATTGGAGTTAATCGATGTCTGTAATCACATCGGAGTTGATCAATGCCTAAACGTGCGCGGATATTGCTCGGCGGTATAGTGCTGGCGCTGCTGACAGCCTATGTCGGCCTGTACATCTATTCAATCACCTTGCCGAAGAAGGGAAGTTCGGACGGGTGGTCTGGGTTTTGGGACGGCAAGGGCGAGCCGCGCGTCGTCAGCGTTGATCCCAATGGCGCCGCCGCGAACAGCTTGCAGGTCGGCGATGAGTTCATCGCGGTCAATGGCGTAAAGATCAAAGACGACCCTCGCATGTTGGACTACATCAAGGACGTGCCGCCGGGAACCCGCTACACGTTGACGATCCGGCGCGCGGCCGAATTGCGCGACGTCGAGATTCAAACCGTTCCACATCAGGGGCGCAATAATTTCGATCCGTATCATTACGTCAGCCTCCTTTTTCTGGCGACCGCGTGGATAGTTTTTCTGCTCAGACCGGACGATAAACAGGCGTGGCTACTGGCGCTAATGCTGGGGACGTTAACTGGCACGTTGGGAAATGAGCCCGACAATCTGCCTTCGTGGTTGAGTCTGGCGGTCCCGATGGCCATTGCCCTGGGAGTGTTGTTTTTGCCGGTCTTCGTTCACTTCTTTCTGATATTTCCAGACCCATCGCCGCTGCTGCGCCGGAGCCCTCGCCTTGAAACCTGGATTTACCTGCCCTATCTCTTGGCGCTATTGCCTGTCATCGTGACCTTGCGCCTGCCAGGAGGATTGTGGGTGTTTAAATTTCAATGGTTTCAATATGTCGTCATTGTCGTAAATTTTCTTATCGCCGCGTACCTTGCCGCCGGATTGATCTGTCTGTTGATCAACTATCGAGCCGCGACCGCCGTCGCCAGAAGAAGGCTGCGCGTAGTAATGGCGGGCAGCGGCGCTGGTTTTTTCAATTTCTTTCTGGTGGTGATGGGAGGGGTGACCGGGCTTGCGCCGCGAATGCCCACTCTGTGGTCATGGGTCGGCGCGTCGATGTTTGTCACTTTGCCGCTCATTCCGCTCTCGTTTGTCTACGCGATCGCCCGACACAAAGTCATTCCGGTCAGCCTGATCATCCGCCGCGGCCTGCGTTATCTGCTGGTCTCGCGCGGCTCTGTTTTGTTGTTGATGATTGTCGTCAGCATTGTGATGTACTTCGCGATGGACGCCTTCTTCAATTGGAATCCCATGAGCGGGCGCAGGGTAGGAATCATTTCAGCCGTCGTCGCGATCGCCGTTTGGCAGCTCGCGCGCGCCTTCCATCTCCGCGTGGTCGCGCCGAAGATCGACCGCCTGTTCTTCCATCAGGCGTATGACGCGAGGCAGATCATCGCCGAGTTGGCCGAATCGCTGCGCGCGACGACCAGCCTGTCACAACTGCTCGAACTGGCGGCGACGAAAATTCAATCTGCCTTGCACGCCTCGAACGTGGCGGTATTACTGCGCGACGAAGCGAGCGGCGATTACTCCTGCGCCTATTTTTGCGTCTACAGCTTCCATAACCGTCGCGCGACGCCGTACCCCTTCGACGGCGGATTGACGCGCGACTCCGCAGTGATCAGGCGACTGGTCGAGTCGAGCCAGTTGATAGACCTGGAGGGTCGCGACGGCTTGCAAACCGAAAATGGCGGTTCAAATGAATTATCGGACGCCGATCGTGAGGCGCTGCGGAAGCTGAATTCCGCCATGCTTTTGCCGATTACGGCCAAAGGCGGACTGCTGGGAGTCATCTCCGTCGGCGCTCACCTGGGCGATCTGCCGTTTTCGAGTGATGACAAGAGGCTTCTACTCTCTGTCGTGGCGCCGACGTCCTTCGCGCTGGAAAACATTCGATTGATCGAGCGGACGGTCGAAGACGCGCGGCGGAGACAGGAGCTGGAAGCCGAGAACGAGCAGCGGGCGCGCGAGCTTGAAGAGGCGCGCCAATTGCAACTCTCCATGTTGCCGAAGAGCATCCCTCAACTTCCACATTTGGAGATCGAGGCCTATATGAAGACCGCCGCCGAGGTCGGCGGCGATTACTACGATTTCCATCTGGCCGACGACGGCGTTTTGACGGTCGCGGTCGGTGACGCGACCGGGCATGGACTGAAAGCCGGGACCGTCGTCACGGCGATGAAGAGCCTCTTCCGGACCTTCGCCGCAGAGCCGGAGATCGTACCCGTCTTCGACCGGTCGTCGCGGGTGTTGAAGGAGATGAACCTCCGGTCGCTGTTTATGGGATTGACGATGATAAAGCTCAACGGGCGCAGGATGAAAATCTCGTCTGCCGGCATGCCTCCCGTGTTGATCTACCGCGCGGAAACGGGGTCGGTGGAAGAGGTGATGATCAAAGCCATGCCGTTGGGGAGCGTCACGGGCTACTCTTATCGCGAACGCGAACTCACGCTCTGCCGCGGTGACGTGATAGTCTTGATGAGCGACGGACTGCCCGAACGATTCAACCGGACGGGAGAGATGTTCGATTATTCGAGGACGATGGAAACGCTCGCCCGAGCCGCCGCGCTCGCGCCCCGCGAGATCATCGAGAGACTGGTCGACGCCGGGGAAGCCTGGGCCGAAGGGCGTCCGCAGGATGACGACATTACTTTTGTCGCGCTGAAGGTCAAATTATGAGTGTGCGATTGCGCCTTATCATTGGAATACCGTTCTTTGCGCTGATGTTCTTCTTTCTGGGCCTGCGCGTCTATTCGCGGGTCGTTCTGCAGGACTATAGCCTCCGCGGTTGGAACGCCGAGTGGCGCGACGGCCACGTCGTCATCGCGGACGTCATACCGAATTCGCCCGCGACCGGCGTCCTTCGGAAAGGTGACGTAGTCGTCGCCTTCTGGTCCGAACGACGCGACGCGACCCCTCTGGTCACGCCGGATTATTGGCGGGTTCCTCCAGACACGCGGTATAAGCTGACTGTGAGCCGCGACGGGCAATCGCTGGAACTGCCATTGCAAACGACCCGCATCTCCATTGGAGGTCCCAGCTCTGGCGCCCTCTACTTCTTTTACATGCTCACCTTCCTTCTCTTTATCGGCGCCGGCGTGACAGTCTTCCTGCTCAGACCGGGCGACGAACATGCGTGGCTGCTCGCGCTGATATTGACCACGCCGGTTGCGCTGTTAACGTTCGCCATCGGATCCCTCCAACTGCCCAGGTGGATATACCTGGCCGCATCGCTGACACAGACGCTCGCGACCGTCTTTTTTCCGGCAGTCCTGCGCTTTTTCCTCATCTTCCCTGAACGCTCGCCGTTGCTGAGGCGCTTTCCGAAGTTGGAATGGTTGATCTATATGCCATATCTGCTCTTCATGGCGCCGCGCGACTTAGTGGTGGATGTTCTTACGACGTTTCAATTGGCCCCGGCATGGAGCGAATCATTTATGCGCTCCACGGTGAATTTCATAATCGGCCTGGCGGCGGCTTACCTGCTGGCCGCCCTCATCGCGATGGCCGTCAATTACCGTGCGGCGGGCGCGGCGTCGCGGCGCAAGTTGCGTGTGGTGATGGTCGGGAGCGGCGCGGGATTCCTCAACGTATTCTTGATGCCGTTCGGCTATCTGGTTGGACTCAGCAACGCTTTCCCGACGTTATGGAGGTGGTTTGATAATTGCCTTCTGTTCACGCTGCCCCTAATCCCGCTCTCGTTCGCTTACGCGATAGTTCGACATCAAGTGATCCCCATCAGCCTGATCATTCGCCGAGGCGCGCGCTACGTGTTCGTCTCGCGCGGCTCGATCATTTTGGGCGTCCTGATCGTCGGGTTGATTCTCACAGTGTTGCTATCGACTATCTTCAACCGCCTGCAGCCGTCTCCGATCGTCAACGGTATGGTTTCGGCCGTCGTCGGTGTCATCGCCTACAATCTCTTCCGGAGTTGGCACCGACGCTACCTCGCGCCGATGATAGACCATCGCTTCTTCCGCCAGGCCTATGATACGCGCCAAATCATCGCCGATTTGACAGAATCGCTTCGCACGACGACCGACCTGAATAATCTCCTCGAGACAGTCGCCACGAAAATTCAAGCGGCTTTGCAAACCTCAAATGTGACGATCTTTCTACGTGACGAAGCCACAGGCGATTACCTCAGCGCTTATTCGTGCGATTATGTCGAGGCCGATGGCCGCGTGATCAATCACCTGAGCAGACCACGATTGCCATGCCATGGCGAAATCCTGAAACAACTGTCTGATAACGGGAAGCTCCTGGATATCGAGCAATATATTTCTGTAGCCCGACAAGCGTCTGATAACGGAACACCTTTGGCTGCTAAGCAGGCGGGTCATCCCACAAGTCCTATAAGTCCTACAAGTCCTGCAAGTCCTATAAGCCCAATAAGTCCCACAAATCCCACAAATCCCATAAATCCCATCAACTCTCTCAACCCCGAGTTGGCAGCGCTAATTGAAATAAAATCAGCCCTGCTGTTTCAACTTTCCTCAAAGGGGGAGGCGCTTGGCATTGTTTCACTCGCCCCACGGCTAGGCGACTTGCCTTATTCGAGTGAGGATGAACAGTTGTTGATGAGCGTCGCGGGGCCGGCGGCGCTGGCCATTGAGAATGCGCGGCTGGTCGAGCGAATGATCGCCGAAGCCAGCCTCCGTCAAGAACTGGAAGCCGAAAACGAGATTCGCGCGAAAGAACTTGAGGAGGCGCGCCAGTTGCAGCTCTCGATGTTGCCACAGTCCCTCCCTCAACTGCCGCTTCTGGAGATTGCGGCGTGTATGAAGCCCGCCACCGAGGTCGGCGGCGACTATTACGATTTCCATCTTTCGGATGAGGGCGTGTTGACCGTCGCCGTTGGTGACGCGACAGGGCACGGGTTGAAAGCCGGAACCCTCGTCACAGCGACCAAGAGTCTGTTCAATCACCTGGCGCAGGAATCGGAAATCCCGACCATCTTTCAGCAATCATCTCGCGCCCTGAAGCGGATGAACCTCCGGTCGCTGTTTATGGCTATGACAATTGCGAAGGTGAATGGTTATCAAATGACGCTCGGTTCAGCCGGCATGCCGCCGGCCTTGATCTACCGCGCAGAGCGAAGAGTCGTCGAAGAGATTTCGCTCCGAGGGGTTCCACTTGGAAGTTTGACCGCCTATTCATATCGCGAATGCAGCATGGGCCTGGCCCCGGGCGACGTCGTGGTTTTGATGAGCGATGGTTACCCCGAACGCTTCAACGGCAAGAACGAGATGCTCGGTTACGGAAGCGCAAAGAGCGTTCTATTGGAGATCGCCATCTTGCCTCCTCAAGAGATAATAGAGGTTTTCGTGAAGATCGCCGATAAATGGGCCGACGGAAGGCCGCAGGACGACGACATGACATTCGTGGTGATAAAGGTAAAGTGATTGAACATCGGGTCTGCGCAGCAGTAGATGAAAATTGAGGCGCGCAGTGGACATGAAGATCGAGCCGCCAAGCATGGGAATGGTTGCGTGTTATGGTTTGAATTTTGAATTCAGGATGACGAAAACGAGATCGCTTCCCGTTTGATTCTCTGCGTGTGCCGGGGCCTCGTTAATCTGCCGAGTGGCAGGTATGCCGATGATTAATTGCCACAGTTGGTTTGCGTTCGTTGACCAGGCAGTGGCGCTTGGTCTCAAGAAACAGATCGTGAAGCTGGAGGAGGGCACGAAGATGTCGGAGCGATCAGGAATCCTCGCCGACGACCCGTTCAGTGGTCGGCGCCCGACCAGTCACGAACGGATGACGGGTCTGCCATGGGATGCGTCGTACCAGGACGGTCCTGCGCCTTGGGATGTTGGCCAGCCGCAGCCGGCAATAGCGCGTTTGGCGTCCGAAGGCGGATTCGCCGGAGCGGTGCTCGATGCGGGCTGCGGGACCGGCGAGAACACTCTTCACGTCGCCTCGCTGGGATTGTCGGTTCTGGGCGTTGACGTGGCTGAAACGGCGCTGGCGATCGCCAGAGAGAAGGCCGACGATCGTGGGATCGAGGTTGAGTTCGCTGCGGCTGACGCGTTCCAGTTGGAGCGCTTGGGGCGCATGTTTGAGACGGTGCTGGACTGCGGACTGTTCCACACCTTCGACGGCGACGAGCGAACACGATACGTGGCGAGTCTAGCCTCAGTCACCGAGCGCGATGGAACTCTGTATATGTTGTGCTTCAGTGACGATGGTCCTGATACAGGCCCGCATCCCATCAGTCAGGAAGAGCTGAGAGCGGCGTTCAACCCCGGCAATGGATGGGATGTCGCCGCCATCGAACCGGACCGGATTCAGACGAGATACCACGACGACGGCGCGCCGGCCTGGTTCGCGACAATCAAACGGATCTAGACTGCGGGAGTGGTCGGGCCCGATGAGCGATCCCGTCTGTCTTTGTTGAGGGGCCGGAATGACGGCCCCTCCAAATCATCCTTGACGCCGGCGGCGGCTATATATTCGAGCAGAGGGGCGAGGAAGGCGGCGCCAAATTTCAGGCGCTTGTAGTTATCACACGGCTGTAAGCGCCTTTATATTTTTCAAGGCTCGATGCCGAATGCCACGCTGCGTTGAACAGGCCGTTTCATCTTGTGGTCTTTGACCGACACGCGCAGATCGTAAATGCCCGGCTGAATGTTCCGCATCTCGAACTGTCCGCCAACCACCAACCCCTTCGCGTCCTTTCCAAGCTGCCGTGTAGTGACCGGCTGCCAGGGTATCGTGAGGATCGTCTTCTCGTCCTGCAAGATTTCGATCTCCATCATGACGTCGGTCTCGGCCTTGTCGTTCACCGCGTTGTACAACCTGAAGAAATACACGACCGGCTGATCGGCCTTGTAATACCTGACCCCTTGAACCATTTTCGACAACTGAGGCGCGGCGGCCTGCTCGTTATTTGAAGCAGGTTCTTGGATTCCCATTTGTTGGGTGTCGATCAGAAACAGGCTGCTGAGCGCCAGCTTGTTCTTCTTCGACAGATCAGGAGTCTCTATCCACGCCGCGGCTGTGCCCGTGCGCTCATTTGCCTGTTCTCTCACGCCAACGCGAATCTGATAGAGACCCGGCTTAAGTTGCACTCGCCTGTTGTACTGAAACCCGTTCTGTTTGGCCACCTCCAGCCGCGCCGGAGCCAGATTGCCGCTGATGGTCTCCGATTTCAGATCGACTCGCTTGCCGTCCGAATTGTAGATCATCGTCACAATTTCGGCCTCGAAACGACGCCGCCCGTTCTCTTCGCGGTAAGTGAGCGTCTTGCCGTCAATATGGATTTGCAGCAAGACCTGGGCGGTGTCTTCCGGAACCTCGATGAAATTCGGTATGGCCGTCACGCCGATTTCCGTCAGGGGCAGCGGCGCCAATATCGCATTGACGAATCGCTGCTGCGGCGTCTTCGCTTCTTCCTCTTTGGCCTTCTTAGCCAGTTCGGCGGGCAGATAACCTCGCTGCGCTCGCACCTTATAATCAGGATGGTTTTTGATCCTGATCGCGATCTTGCGAAACTTCTTGTCGGACTCATCGATCGCCGGGTAATAGCCCAGTGTGTAATAGACCTGATTGTCGTCGAGCGCGCGCGCCATCGCCCCTGTCGTATCGTTGGTGTTGAAGAAAGCTTCGCCGCCCGTGTCTTTCGCCAGCGCGTTCAGCCCGTTCTCCAGGTCGCGCTCGCCCGCCGACACATAGCTCGAAATCCGAGGATCGTTCGGGATATTACCGACGGAGGCGTCGAAAAGCGTGGGCGGTTGCAGCCCTTTCGCGTCAATCGAATATATGACCACACCCGATTGCACTGCGCGGCTGGTGACTGATTGAAGATCGTTTGTGTCCTGGCCGCCGCCGGCGTCGAAGAGCGTGAATCCGTCCGAAACCATCACGAGCAACCGCTGACCAGGCAGATCGTTCAACCTCTGCACAACTTCTTTCATTGTGATTAACGTGGCGCGCCGCATGTAAGTGGCTTCGGCGAGAACTTGCCTGGACTTCATCTGAACCATTTGCGTGATGGTCGGATCGTTAGGAGGCACGTGCTCTTCGGCGATGTAGATCGCCCTGGCGACTTGCAGCGCCTCGCGGTCGCCGCGATCAACCATACCGGCGATGTACGGCGTGAAGAGCGAGTCGCGGGCGTTGGGTCGAGGGCCGAGCCGGTCAACGGCGTAACGCAACACGCGGCGGTCGCGCGTGAACTGCTCGACCACACCGAGCGACCCGGCGCTGGTCACAATCGCCGTCAGATCCTGATCGGTCAACCGCTCGTCAATGAATTTGCGCAGCGATTGCTTCACCGAGAGCAGGCTCTGCGGCGAAAGGTGCAAGGTGTCAACGTAGAGCAGGACCGTGCGCCCAATCGTTTCAGCCGGACGTGTCGCTCCCGCCGGAACACCAGGCGTCACATTCGACGGAGAGTTTTCAGGCTGTCGGACCTCACCCCGGCCCGGAATGTTGACGGCGGAAAAGAAGCTGACCTCTTGCGGCTTGCCGTTCTCCGTCAATTCAAAATCTTCCCTCTTCAAATCCCTGATCTGTTGCCCTCGTTTGTCTGTTACCACGGCTCGCAGATCGATCAATTCGGTCTTGACGCGAATCGGTTGATCCTGCCCAGGCGGATTTTGACTGGCCTTTGATTGCCGGAGATCAAGTGAAGTGTTGTGAACAGAGTCTGATAACGAATCATGGGGCTGTGCAAACTGCGAATAGCGCGAATCTGAGTCTGATAACGAAACGGCTGCTTGCTCTGACAACGGCAGGCAGTTGAGGCACAGCGCCGCAATTATCAAAAGGCTAAGGCGCCGCATGCTTCGGTACCGCAAGCCTAAGCAAGCGGGTGAAAATGGATAGTTGAGACGCCGCCACTCACGGTACCGCGCGTGTAAGCAAGCGGGTGATAGGGAAGTAAACCTATTCGTCATCTTCGCTCTTCTCCTTCTCGGCCAGTAATTCATCAATCCATTGAACGCTATTCTCATATTTGATTGCGGCTCTTACTTCACGAGCATCCCCAAGCGGTTTCGCGCCGCGCTCCGAGTCGTTCGATTTTATCAATGTCGAGCCGTAAAAGTCTTTGCCTCGCGCGATGCTGTATCTGTCTCCGAGCTGTTCATACAACCTGATTGCTTCTTCAAACTCTTCGGGGTCATATGACGAAGTTCGGCAAACGTTATGACGATTTACACCGAGGCTCGCCGTCACGTCGGCGAATTACTGTAACACGATCTCGACATGCGCCGCCTCCAAAATCGTTGACTGTCTTTTGGGCACGAAATAGGATGCTACCATGATCTCGCATGACGTACGATTCGCGTTGCGTTTGATGCAAAAAAGCCCAGGCTTTACGGCCGTGGCGGTTATCTCTTTGGCGCTCGGCATCGGCGCAAATACCGCCATCTTCAGCCTGATCAATGCCATCATGCTCCGCCAAATGCCTGTTGAGCTGCCCGATCAACTCGTCGAATTCCTACAGAAACGTCCGGGCGAGAATCGCAACGATGACTATATGGAATGGTCGAGCTATGAGCATTTCCGCGACAACAATCATGTCTTCTCCGCGCTCACCGGAGTTGGGATCGATAACGTCGCGACGGTTCGCGCCGATGACACGGAGACTGACACCGTCGTGCTCGAGAACGTGGTC
>Ga0081455_10004191_pt1 | contig 16247 bp, 11 predicted proteins | sample TabmetS3T2R1_FD_70207 | JGI IMG/M metagenome (GOLD analysis project Ga0081455, IMG submission 70207) | Tabebuia heterophylla rhizosphere microbial communities from the University of Puerto Rico - S3T2R1 | ecosystem: Host-associated > Plants > Roots > Rhizosphere ... | reverse complement strand
TGATGGACGTCTTCAAAACGCCCCTGGGATGAAATCGTTTCGGGAGCCTCAAAACGGGCTCCAGCATTCGAGATGAGCCCGATGCCAGCGATCACTTGCTGCGCCTCTACTACGAGTTGATCGACGCCATTGATCCGTTGCATACGGGGCGCGCGGTCCCGAAACGCGGCATCAATACGTGTCGTCCACAGATCCGGTGGTTCAAACACATGGGAGTCGGAGGAAAGAATCGGTGCGTGTGCCATCGCTGTCTCCTTTCTGCGCCTCACGACATTTTCCCCATATAGTAGCAGGGTTTTACCTCCAGAATCCATACGTGTATGTCAGCCAGATCTGCTTACCCTTCACCGCCACCGCCGCTCCGTATGGAGTCGCATCCCATGTTCTGATATGATGCAGGTGAGCAAGCTCAGGCAGGAATTGGCGCTGTGGAGGAGAGGCCGTGACCTTTGACGAGGTCTTGGAGCAGGCACTGGAAATGCTGCGGCGGCGCGGACGTGTCTCGTATCGCGCGCTCCAGGCGCAATTCCAGCTCGACGACACGCTGCTGGAGATTCTGAAAGACGAAATCGTTGAGGTGCACCAGCTCGCCAGGGACCAGGAGGGCAAGATGCTGGTCTGGACTGGCGGCACCGCCTCACTCTCTGTCCCCGCAGTCGCACCAGCTCCAGACCATGGCCTGGCGCCGCTGACTTACACCCCACCGTATCTCGCCGAGAAGATCCTGACCTCCCGCCCTGCCTTGGAAGGCGAACGCAAGCAGATCACGGTGCTGTTCGCCGATATCAAAGACTCGACTGAGCTGATCAGGGATCTCGACCCGGAAGCCGCCCAGCAGCTCCTCGACCCCGCCCTGCACATCATGATGGACGCCGTGCACCGCTATGAGGGCACGGTCAATCAAGTGCTCGGCGACGGCATTATGGCCCTCTTCGGGGCGCCGCTGGCCCATGAGGACCACGCCCTACGCGCCTGCTACGCCGCCCTCACCATGCAGACTGCCATGCGCGAGTACACGGAAACAGTGCGCCGCGCCCACGGCATTGAGATGCGCATCCGGGTGGGGCTCAACTCCGGGGAGGTCGTGGTCCGCGCCATTGGCAACGACCTGCACATGGACTACTCGGCGGTGGGACAGACGACGCATCTGGCGGCGCGCATGGAGCAACTGGCCACGCCCGGGACGATTCGCCTGACGGCCGCGACCCTGCGGCTGGTCGAGGGCCTGGTGCGGGTGCAGGCGCTGGGACCCATCCCGGTCAGGGGCATGACTGAGCCGGTAGAGGTGTGCGAGCTGGTCGGGGCCAGCGCGCTGCGCCGCCGCCTCCAGGCCGCGGCCGCGCGAGGCCTCACCCGCTTTGTGGGGCGCGAGGCAGAACTCGCCACCCTGCGCCAGGCGCTTGAGCAGGCCAGCGCGGGCCACGGTCAGGTCGTGGCGGTAGTAGGCGAGGCCGGGGTGGGGAAGTCCCGCCTGGTGTACGAGGGTGTCCATGCACACTACACACAAGGCTGGCGGGTGCTGGAGAGTGCCTCAGTGTCCTACGGTAAGGCCACCCCCTACTTCCCGGTAGTCGACCTGCTCAAGCGCTACGTCCACCTTGAGGACGCTGACGACCCGCGCACCGTGCGGGCCAAGGTCACCGGGCAGGTGCTGACGCTGGACGAGACCTTGCAGGAGACGATTCCCGCCCTCCTCTGGTTGCTAGACGTCCTGCCCGACGATAGCCCCTTCCGCACGCTCGAGCCCCCACAGCGCCGCCAGCGTGCCCTCGAGGCACTCAAGCGCGTGCTGCTGCACGAGAACCAGGTGCAGCCATTGTTGCTGGTGTTTGAGGATCTGCACTGGATTGATGCCGAGACCCAGGCCCTGCTCGACAGCCTCATCGAGAGCCTGCCGACGGCTCGCCTGCTGCTGCTGGTCAACTACCGTCCCGAGTACCAGCACGGCTGGGGCAGTAAAACCTACTATACGCAACTGCGGCTCGATCCGCTGTCGCCAGCGAGCGCCGAGGCCGTCCTCGACGCCCTGCTGGGGCAGGACCCCAGCCTGGCACCGCTCAAGCGGGTGCTGATTGAGCGCACGGAGGGCAATCCGTTCTTCCTGGAAGAGAGCGTGCGTACCCTGGTGGAGACCGGGGTGCTGGTGGGCGAGTCAGGCGCCTATCGCCTGGCGCAGCGCCTCCCGACCATCCAGGTGCCGGCGACGGTGCAGGCAGTGCTGGCAGCACGCATTGACCGGCTACCCCCAGAGGAGAAGCAGCTCCTCCAGGCCGCCGCGGTCATCGGCACCGAGGTGCCCTTGCCCCTGCTGCAGGCCATCGCCGAGCTGCCCGAGGCGGCACTGCATCGCGGTCTGGCGCACCTCCAGGCGGCCGAGTTTCTCTACGAGACGCGGCTCTTTCCGGAGCGTGCCTATACCTTCAAGCACGCCCTGACGCAGCAGGTGGCCTATCAGTCATTGCTGACGAGCACCCGGCAACGCTACCATCAGCAACTGGCCCGGGAGCTAGAAGCACGGTTTCCCGAGACGGTGGAGACGCAGCCCGAACTGCTGGCGCATCACACTACCGAGGCAGGCCTTGCAGCGCAGGCTGTAGGGTACTGGCAGCGGGCGGGCGAGCGCAGCACTGCACGGTCCGCCTATGTGGAAGCAGTGGTGCACCTCACCAAGGGGCTGGAGGTGCTGCAGACACTGCCGGACACCCTTGCACGCGCCCGACATGAACTCGACATGCAGCTCGTGCTGGGGCAGGCGTTGCGGGTTATCAAGGGGAACTCAGCCCCGGAAGTCGGCCACACCTGGACCCGCGCCCACGAGTTGTGTCAACAGGTGGGGGACACGCCGCAGCTCGCAGCTGTGCTGGGAGGACTGTGCACGTTTTATCGGACCCGGGGAGAGTCCCAGAGGGCATGTGAGCTTGGGGAGCAACTCCTCACCCTGGCGCAACGCCTGCACGACCCGGAACGCCTCGCATATGCTCACTGGGTGCTCGGAGATGCCTTGTTTTACCTGGGAGAGTTCGTCCCAGCCCGAGCCCACCTGGAGCAGGCGCTGGCCTTCCTTGGCACCCCACAGGGCCGCTTCCTCACTTCCCTCTCAGGCGGGGTTGCCAGAGTGACCGCCTTTGGCCCTACGGCCTGGGTCATGTGGCTGCTAGGCTATCCGGACCAGGCCCTGACGCGGAGCCACGAGATGCTGACCTATGCCCAGGAGCTGCGGCACGCCTTCAGCCTGGCGCGTGCCCTAAACGACATGATGACGCTCCATAAGCTGCGGGAAGAGGCAGCCGCCACCCAGAAGTGGGCTGAGGCCGCCTTAGCCATTGTGACCGAGCAGGGGTTTGGACAATATTTGGGGACTGTGACGTTCACAAGGGGCTGGGCACTGGCCGCGCAGGGGCGACATGAGGAGGGGATGGCTCAGATGCGCCAGGGCTTGGCCGCGCGGCGGGCCATAGGGGCAAGGCTGACCCTGGCGGAGTATTCTGCCCGGCTAGGCGAGGCGTATGGGCGGATCGGCCAGGTCGAGGAGGGGCTACGCCTGCTGGCCGAGGCGTTGGCCGTGGTGGATAAGGACCCATGGTATGAGGCCGAGATGCATCGTATCAAGGGCGAGCTACTGCTGCTGCAGGCCGTCCCTGACGCGCCCCAGGCAGAAGCCTGCTTCCAGCAGGCCCTCGCCGTGACCCGCCGCCAGCAGGCGAAGTCGTGGGAGCTTCGGGCGGCGCTGAGTCTGAGTCGCCTGTGGCAGCAGCAAGGCAAGCGCACCGCAGCGCGGGAGTTGCTTGCACCGCTCTACAGTTGGTTCACTGAAGGATTTGATACCCCCGACCTCCAGGAAGCCAGGGCGTTGCTGGAGGATCTGGGGGCATAGGGGTCTCAGGCAAAAATTGTGACCGATAGTCCAACAGCGTTTCACTGCTGCTGGAGACGACCATGCAAAAACTGCCTATAAAGATCGGCGTGATGGGCTCGGCGAGCACTTCGATTTCAGCCGAGGACTTGCACCGCGTCGACGACCTTGCCAGGCGACTGGGCAAGAAGCTTGCCGCAGCGTCGTGCGTGCTTATTACGGGTGAGCTCGATGGCATTCCGGGGCGCGTCGTCGAAGCGCATAGTCAACACGGCGGGCTGTCGGTGGGCATCTCTCCGGCGTCTTCCGCTGTCGAGCACGCCGCGCTCTCCGGGACCTCATCGTGCCCCTCAACGGTCGTGATCTACTCCGGCTTTGGGTTCAAAGGGCGCAACGTCATTGCGGTCCGGAGTGCCGACATCGTGCTCCTGTTCTCTGGTGGCATCGGTACCCTCAATGAATTCACCATTGCCTACGACGAGGGCAAGGTCATCGGCCTCCTCCAAGGAACGGGGGGGGCAGCGGACGTGGTGCAGACACTCCTCGACACGCTGCCAGTGCGCTCGACCGGTGCGGTCGTCATCGCCGATCCGGACCCCGAGCAGCTCGTCGAGCGCTGCATCGCCAGGCTGTGCAAACAGCGTGGGGAGCGAGTCGCACCAAACCCTGGAGGTGACGCCGCGGCGCGGCACACCTCAGTGTGACATGCGAGTGCGCTCTGCACAGCGTACGATGCGTGCTCTCGGCCATGGAGATGACGTTCTGGCTCCCCCAGGCGGAGGCGGTGCTGGCGCAGATAGTATGAAGTTCTCTCGCATGGCTATGTAGAAACCTCATGGAGTCTCCTGCAGAACGTGCCAACAGGATTGAGCAAGCGCTACGATCCAATGATCCTGACACAGTACTTGAAGGCAGGGTCGCCAAGGCGGTCGAAGAGGATTTGGTCGACTTTAATAGAAAAGTCGGGCCTGAGGGGGCTATCGGGGAGGTTGACGTAGAGACAAGTAAGGCTATTATTGAGGTAACGACGCGGCGCTCAGGGAAGTCGAGGCAGATTCAGAAACTCCTGGCGAACCCTGCCATGAATCCGGCGGGAAAGCCGGTTATTTTGTTTGCCCCGAATTATGGACCTCATGCGACCAGGAACATCTCTGACCTCGGTGTTGTTGTGGTGCGCACCACAGAGGAACTCCTCGGGGTGCTTTCGCAGTTATAGGAGAGTAAGCGATGCCGAAACCCTTTGCTCTGGTTTCCAGTAGCGATATTAAAGGGCAGGCATTCCTCGATGTGGTGCGGGAAGTCGGGGGAGTAATCGAGGACGCCAAGGCCCTGCAAGGGCGAATTTCGCAGGGCGAGCGGCATGTGTGGGTTGCCCTCGATCATAGCCTGCTCAATGAGTATGAGGCAGATGAGATCGAGCTGATCTGTCAAAAGCTGGGCGGAAGGCCACAATCCTGTATCTTGCTTGACGTCAGCAGAACTGTGGGGAGTGAGCGACTGGCGCTTGAGTTCGCCGGTGCGTGTGCTGAGAGATGGCCGTGCGTGATCTACAATTTGCGGGACAAAGTTCTCTCGGCATCGGAGCTACTGCGATTGCGACAGACTGAGAAGGAAGGCTGGCCACTGTAATGCCTGCACAGATGACGTCCTGGCTTCCCAGGTGGAGGCAGCCTTGACGTCGCTGAGCAGAATTGTCCTCTCCCCTTCGCATACCCACAGAAACCATAGTAGGACGTTGATACGCGCTGTCTGAGCTTATGCACTACTGCTCTGGGTTGATCCCCAGGGCTTTGAGCTGTGCGGCCAGACGCTCGACCCGCTGGTCTGCCTGCTCAGCGCGTTGGCGTTCTTGCTCCGCCCGCTGATGCTCCTGCTCAGCGCGCTGACGTTCTTGCTCCGCCCGCTGATGCTCCTGCTCAGCGCGCTGGCGTTCTTGCTCCGCCCGCCGGTCTGCCTGCTCGGCGCGTTGCTGTTCCTGCTCGTGAGGCGTCAGAATCCAGGTCCCGCTGGCATCATAACAGCGTAACCATTGCCGTTCGAGCCCCTGATAGGTCCCGAACCACAGACCTACACCGACTCCCGCTTCGGGTAGCCACAGACCCGGCTTTGCCGGATGGATTTCACGGTACTGCCCGCCTGTAAGTTCAAAATAGTGCACCTCATCCGTGTAGCGACTAAACACAATGTAGTACGGAATACGCAAGATCTGCTCGTAGACAGTCCATTTGGTGGGTGGATCGTCCGGCTCACGGTCCGTGTGTCCCAGATCTTCGTGCTCCGTGCTTGGTGAGAGCAACTCCACCACCACATATGGCGCTGGGCCTTCCTGCCACATGACATAACTCAGGCGCAAATCCTGCTCGTGATACAAACGCGGGACCCCCAGGACCGCGAACCAGTCGGGGCGTTTATACCAGGTAGGATGGCTCAGTCGATAGTAAAGGTTCAAATCCGTGCCGACAAAGAAGCGGTCCGGCATATACCGGGGCGGTTGAAAAGTCTCGCGCAGCAGTTGCGGCTGGTAGTCATGAAATTCATCGGGCAAACCAGGCTCCTTGGGATCTTCACTGGGCAAATCATACATCGTCGGTAATATCTCGCACGGATGGCGTGGCGGATCTGTCTGAGGTGGCGGTTGCACCTGGGTTGCCCATTGTCCTGAAGCCATGTCGCTCTCCTTACCACCACGGCACGGTGACGCTCGTCATACTTTCCTTCTCACAGCGTGAGAGAGTGTAGGTTCCACTTGAGACAGCGTCAAGCATCGGCTGTCTGTGAGCGGAATATGGCACTCAAGCGATTGACGTCATGCGGGTTGATCAGGTCAGGCACGGTCCAACCATCGAGGCCATACTCGGCCATGCACTGTTCGGCAAAGCGTTTGAAGTGGTCAATCTGGCCACGCTCGCGAGCGCTCTGGAGGGTCTGGACACGGATGAGCTCGCTATTGCCAGCATAGTTTCGTTCGTACAGCTCATGACGCCCGCCAAACTCGGTCCCCACCGCGTCCCACAGGAGCTTCATCAACTTGACGCGCTCGCTGGCCGCAGCGCCATCAGAGCCGCGGAGATACCGGTCCAGATAGGGCCGGAGCTCCGGGGTCTGAAAGTCGACGGCGTGCGAATTGAGGTAGATCAGCCCGCTGGCCAGAAACGACTCGATCAGCTCCTTGATGCGGGGATAGGCGACATTCGAGAGCACCCGATAGGCCTCCCCATACTCCGGATTGGGCAGCACGGTGGCGCCAGCCCAGGGCACGGGCGCACGCGCCATGGCGTCGCTGAGACCCCAGAACAGGTTGCGCCAGGCGAGCATCTCACCGACGGCGGCCTGGACATTGCGGCTCTCAGTGATCCCCACGGTCTCGATAGCTTTCAGCACTAAGCCAATAATGAAGTCCAGTTTCACTGCTAACCGCGTACAACCATGGAACATGGCACGCGGCAGGAAGCCAATCTCAGAGAGCAAGGTGGTGCCTTTTTCGACGTTCTCATAGACGAAGACGTTTTCCCATGGAATCAGGGCCTGGTCGAAGACAATGATGGCATCGTTCTCATCCAGACGACTCGACAGAGGATAATCAAAGGGACTACCCATCACCTCAGCGGTCATGGCATACGACGAGCGACAGATCAGCTTCACACCCGGGGTACCCATGGCAGCGATGAAGGTGACAGCAAACTCCTTGGTCTTGATCGGCCCAGTATTGGCGTGGGCAATAAAGTTGTAATGCGTGAGAGCCGAGCCGGTGGCGACCATTTTCGCGCCACTGACGATGAGGCCGGCGTCGGTTTCGCGGTCCACATGGACATACACATCAGCGACTTCATCCGGGGGCCGGTGCCGGTCTATGGGTGGGTGGATAAGCGCGTGGTTCAGGAACAGGACGCGCTCCTGGGCTTCACGATACCAGCGTCGGGCGTTATCCTGGTAGGGAGCGCAGAGGTCGGCATGCGGGCCAAGGTTTGCCAGGAAGGCGGCTTTGTAGTCAGGCGAACGTCCCATCCAGCCATACGTGAGGCGGGCCCAGGCCGCAATAGCGTCACGCGCCCCGACCAGATCCTCAGCCCTGCTCGGGGCGCGGAAATATTTGTGGGTGTAGCCGCCAGAACCCGTATCCGTAGTGCAAGTCAAAACATCGTGGGTAGCGGGGTCGTGCAGCGCATCGTACAGCCGGGCGATCATGCGCGCGGCGTTGCGGAAGGCCGGGTGGGCGGTCACATCTTTGACCCGTTCGCCGTAGATCCAGACCTCACGCCCGTCACGCAGGCTCTCCAGGTATTCGCTCCCCGTGAAAGGGCGGCTGGGAACATGGGGCGTTGTCGCAGTCTCTGTCGCCATGGCCGGGCTCCTTGTGCAGGTGATAGGGCACCGTGGCCTACGCCGTATGCCGTAGACGGTTAGCTGCCCGTCGAGGTATAGTGCTTGATACCCCACTGCCACAGTACGAGGCAGGCACTCAAAAAGAGGATACCAGATGCTGGTGCAAGGTATTGAAACCACCGGGGTGAGCCTAGGGGATCAGCGATCCCCAACACCCCTACCACGGGGAAATAGCTGACGCACGCCAGCGGTACCACAAAGGTAAAAAAACGGCGAAAGGCAATGTGGTAGATGGCCATGGGATATTGGGCAGCCTCTACACCCCCGTAGGTTAACGTATTCATGATTTCGAGGGTCTCGGTGGTCCAAAATGCCAGTGTCGCTTGCACGATAATGAGCCCGAAAAACAAACAGGCTCCACCGAGGATCGTAAAGAGCACCAGACTCACCCGTGCAAATGACCACTCAACGTTGAGTACGGAAGCCGCCCAGACCAGCACGATGAGACCCTGCACGAAGCGCCCGATGCGTCTGAGGGCTAGCTCGTGTCCAGCGAGCTGCAAGATGGTGCTGCGCGGCCGGAGTAACAGCCGATCAAAATGTCCGGTCTTAATGTACAGTACGCCGAACTGATCGAAGCCCCTGGAGAGGGCATCAGCACAGGCAAAGGTACAATTCACCAGGCCATAAAAGACCGCGACTTCTGGCAAGCTCCAGCTGTGTAGACGGCCAAAGCGCTCAAAGAGGGCCCAGACACCCAGAAATTCAACGCCGGTAATGAGGAACTGCCCGAGCGCTGCCAGGAGGAACGCCGCGCGGTATTGCAGTTGCGCCCGCACAGAGAGTTTGACATAGAGCCAGTAGAGCTTGAGATCCTCACCTATGGCCATGCTCCTATCCGCCCTGGACGACCAGTTTCCGTGTGCCCCGTGCGAGCAGAACGCGTCCCAGCCACACGAGACATCCCACCCATACCCCCTGGGAGACGATCTCGAGCAGCGCTACGGTCGGTGGAATGTTACCACTGTAGATGCGGAAAGGCACATCGACCAGCCCCCGGAACGGTTGCAAGCGGAGGAAGGGTTGCACCCAGTCAGGGAACAACGGTAACGGGATCACCATGCCGGCAAACACAGTCACCACCGCCGGCATGATCCGGTCCATGCCAGCGGCGGAGATAGTCCACAGCAAGGAAATGTTTGTCAGCATCGTGATGGCAGTAGATAACGCAGCCGCACCTATGAGAGACACGCTAAAGAGCACACCCGACACCCAGGATGGCGGGGCCCCTAAAGCCCACTCCGCCAGACCGAGGCGCGGCAGCACCAGCATCGCCAGGCATCCCAGAGGGATGGCCCGGAGGGTGGTCGGGGCAGTGCGATAGGCCAGGGTGTGGCTATACCAGAAGGCGTAGAGATCCACAGGCCGGAGTAAGTCATAGGCGACCGAACCGTCGCGGACCTTCTGGGCAAATTCCTCATCGATATTCCATGGCAGCATGCCGAAGAAAGCCTGGCCTAACCAGATATAGGCCACTACCTCTAGCAGAGACATCGGTTGGGCCGGCGCTGAGGCGGCATAGAACGCCGCTACAATCATCAGCCTGATGGCGCCCCAGAAGCACTGGGTGACCAGGCCGGCGAATGCTGCCGCACGGTACTGCAGGAGCATGCGATAGCGTGCGCTGACGACGGCCATATAGGGAAGAAAGCGCTTCATGCCTCGAGTTCACCATGTTTGGCGTAGAGGTCGGCAATGATCCGTTCGATGGGTGGATGCTCGACGAAGAGATCCTGGATGGCATGTTTGGCAGCGATACGCGAGATCAATTGCGCCGGCGAGACCTCACGCGGATCAAAGGCGAGCTCCACACGACGGCCATGGCGCTCAACCATGCGTGCGGCGGGCTCCTCGATAACCTCCTGCGCGTTGACCAAATCGACGATCAGCCGGCGCTCGTGGCTGACCGTGGCGCGCAGGGCCGCCAGGCTGCCGTCGCTGACGATCTTGCCACCTCCAATGACCATGACACGCTGACACAGAGCCTCAATATCGTCCATATCATGCGTCGTGAGAATCACGGTCACCCCATCGTCGCGATTGAGCATTTTGATAAAATCGCGTACCGCCAGCTTCGAGACCGCATCGAGGCCAATGGTCGGCTCATCGAGAAACAGGAGGCGCGGCCCATGGAGTAACGCGGCTGCCAAGTCACTCCGCATGCGCTGCCCAAGGGAGAGCTGGCGTACAGGGATATCGAGGAAGTCCTGGAGCTGCAAGCGCTCGATCAAGCGCGCACTATTCTTCCGAAACACGGCAGCAGGAATGCGATAGATCGCCCGTAATACTTCAAACGATTCGATGACCGGGAGATCCCACCACAGTTGCGTGCGCTGTCCAAAGACCACGCCAATGCTCTGCACGTGCTGGAGACGATTGGTCCACGGGGTCACGCCGTTGACCTCACAGCGTCCGGCAGTCGGCACCAGAATACCGGACAGGATCTTGACAGTAGTTGATTTGCCAGCCCCGTTGGGGCCGATATAGCCTACAAGTTCACTCTCCTCAATCGTAAAGTCAATGCCGGCCAGCGCTGGAATGTCGTGATACGTGCGATGCACGAGACCTGTCACAGCCCCCCACAAACCAGCCTGGCGCTTCGCCACGCGAAAGGTTTTCGTCAGGTTTTCCACGAGGATCTGAGCCATGATGCCTACCAGTGCTGAAGAGCCTGCCGCGCTCGCATATGGGCGCATACCAGCGGTGCAACGCCGGTGTAATCCTATCTGTGCCGCCGCGTGTGTGCAAGACGTCCTCTCCAGCGACTGTCTCAAGCTCTTGTCCAGGACGTCCGATATATAAGAAGGCATGTACGATTAGAGAAGCCCGTGCCACCCATGTAGAGATTCCCCCCCGGAGCACAGACTGTGTACTGCAAGCCGGCACGATGAAAGTCTGGAGAATCCATGCATCAGTGCGCACCTCTCTCCCGAAGGATGGAGCAATGAAGATACCAATCTTCAACCGCTTCACCACTCTGAACTTCCTGTGTATTAGTGCCATAACCCTGCTTCTGGGCTTCACACTCGCTTCGTTCTTGGTGCAGGCCACTGCAGAGTGGACCTGGAAGGACACTGCCTGGTGCATGGCCCTGGCTGGTGGTCTGGCGCTGTGCCTCGTGCTCTTTCTGCGCTTGAGAGCGCATGCGAAAAGCCTTGCCGAGGTGATACAACGGCGCCAGGCATTGGTGGAGGGCATCGCTGAACATAAACGGGTTGAAGAGGCGCTGGCGGAGAGGACCACGCGACTCGAGGCAGTGCGGGACGTGGCTGTTGAGATCACCCGGGAACCGGAGCTGACGACCCTGCTGGGCCTGATTACTCGGCGTGCCGTCGAACTTGTTGGTACGCAGTCGGGCGTGCTCTACCTCTGGGACGAAGCCGCGCAGGTCCTTATCCCCCAGGCCTGGCATGGCCATGAGGAGTGGATACGCGAAGTGCGCCTTGGTCTCGGGGAGGGCATTGCGGGGACCGTTGCGCAACGCCGGGAGGGCGTGATTGTTGAGGACTATCGCACGTCGCTGCTGGCGCACCCTGCCCTGAAGGAACGCACCGGGGCTATGATGGTTTTGGCTGAGCCCCTGCTCTATCGGGACCGACTCGTGGGGGTGCTGGTGTTACTCAACCCGCATGGAGGCGGCAGGCCGTTTACCGTGGGGGACCGCAACCTGCTGACACTCTTTGCTGCCCAGGCGGCAATTGCTATCGAGAACGCGTGGCTCCACGGTACCGCGGCGCGACGTTGGGAGGAGGTAGGGGCACTCCTGCGGGCGACGCATACGGTCATGGCCGACCTGGATCTGCAGGGCATCCTCACCCGCATCGCTGAGGAAGCCTCACGCATTGCCAGGACCCCGCATGTCAGAGTGCTGCTTGTCGATAAGGCAGCACAGGTGTTCCGCGTTGGGGTATCGACTGACGGGCTGCTGCCCTTGGGACTTGAGACCCCTCTGGGAGGCGGGTTGTCGGGGATAGTGGCCAAGACCGGACAGCCGTTGTTCGTTGCCGATGTCCAGAGCCATCCCCAGAATCCCTTTGTCCAACATCACCGGGAGCATGGTATTCGCACTTTTCTTGGACTCCCCATTGCCATCCGTGACGAGGTGCTCGGAGTATTGATCTTCCACACCACGTGTCCCTACGAGTATAGCCCAGACGAACTGGCGTACCTGATGTCGTTCGCCGACCAGGCGGCCATTGCCATCCAGAACGCACAGCTCTACGAGGCGATCGAGGCCCGTGCCAGGCGCCTCGATACCATGACGCGCCTGAACCAACTCATCTCCGCCTCGCTCGATATGGACGAGGTGCTATGCGAAATGACTAAGGCTGCCGCCACGCTCATGGACGTGTCGCGGGTACGCATCTGGATCGCTGATGAGGCCTCCCAAACGTTGGAGCTGCGGGCCGCTTCAGACGATTGGCTGCGTGCGGCTCACACCCCCACGCAGATGCGCTTCGGCGAGCATAGCGCGGGATGGGTTGCTAGGCACCGACAGACCCTCCACATCCCTGACATCTTCGACGATGCACGGATTAGCACTGCTGCCCGTGCTTGGTATCAGACCCACGGCCTTAGAAGCCTGCTTGGTGTGCCCATCTTCCACCGGGACGCACTTCTCGGCGTGCTCATTCTCTCGGGTCGGCAGCCCTTTCAGTTCAGCCCCGACGCCCAGGCACTCCTCGACAGCTTCGTGGCCCAGGCCGCCGTAGCCATTCGCAACGCTGCGTTATACACCACCGAGGCTGAAGCCCGCCGTGCCGCTGAACTTGCCACGCGGGTCAAAAGCGAATTCCTGGCCAACATGAGCCACGAGATCCGCACCCCTATGAACGGCATCCTCGGCATGACTGAACTGGCGCTCGACACGGCTCTCACCCCTGAACAGAGGGAGTACTTGACCATCGTCAAGACTTCGGCCGAGTCCTTGCTCGAGATTCTCAAGGACATCCTCGATTTTTCCAAGATCGAGGCCGGCAAGCTCTCCCTTGAGCGCATTGCCTTTCGCCTGCGCGACAATGTGGGCTCGACGCTGAAAGCGCTGGCCCTGCGGGCGCACGAAAAGGGTCTAGAACTCACCTGTCGCGTCCGACCCGAAGTTCCAGACGCGCTCATAGGCGATCCGGGCCGCTTACGTCAGGTCGTGGTGAATCTGGTTGGCAATGCCATCAAGTTCTGCACCCAGGGCGAGATAGCAGTCGACGTGCAGCTTGCAGCGGCAACCAGTGCTCAAAACCAGGAGGACAATGCGCCTGTTCTCTTGCACGTGACCGTCCGCGATACTGGCATCGGCATCCCTGAAGACAAGCAGCAGATGATCTTCGAGCCGTTCACGCAATCCGATGGGTCTACAACACGCCAGTATGGCGGCACAGGGCTGGGTCTGACGATCTCCAAGCAGTTTATCGAACTGATGGGGGGACGGATGTGGGTAGAGAGCGTAGTTGGGCAGGGGAGCACCTTTCACTTTACAGCCCGCTTTGGCTCTCAGCGCGAGGACGTAGATCAGGGTGCGCCTGCGGCTGCCGCTCGGCTCCGCAATTTACCTGCGTTGATTGTTGATGACAACGCTACCAACAGGCGCAACCTCCACGAACTCCTGACCCACTGGGGCATGCGGCCCACCAGCGTTGACAGTGGCCAGGTAGCGCTGGCCATGCTGGCACAGGCGCGTGACATGGGAGCGGCCTTTCCCCTGGTGTTGCTCGATGCTATGATGCCGGAGCTGGACGGGTTCACGCTGGCAGCCCAGATCAAGCAGGACCCGACCCTGGCTGGGACTACCATCATGATGCTCACGGCCGGGGGCCAGCGCGCAGACGCTGCCCGCGGCTGGGCCCTCGGCATTGCCGCTTACCTGACGAAACCGATCACCCAGGACGAGCTGTTGGACGCCTTGCTGCTGACGCTGGGAGCCGTCCCACTCCCCTCTGCCCCTGCCTTGGTCACTCCACCTATGGTACGGGAGCACCGGCAACGCTTACGCGTCTTGCTGGCCGAGGACAACGTGGTGAACCAGAGGCTCGCTGTCCACCTGCTGGAGAAGTGGGGCCATACAGTCACAGTGGCGAGCACAGGCAAAGAGGCGCTCACCGCCCTGGCGCAGGAGTCCTGTGACTTGGTGCTGATGGATGTCCAAATGCCGGAGATGGACGGCCTGGAAGCAACTGCCGCCATTCGTGCGCAGGAGTGCGGGACTGGAGCCCACGTCCCCATTATCGCCATGACTGCCCGCGCCATGCAGGGTGATGCCGAGCAGTGTCTCGCCGCTGGCATGGACGCCTACATAGCCAAGCCCATACGACCAGACGACCTCTACACGGCAATCGACCACTGTTACAGGGTGAGCTGAACCAGCCTCGGTCAGCAACCACTCCGTCCGCCGATCTATGCACTATCTAGGACAGAGCTGATATAGACGATCCCGTACGTTCACGCTGCTCATGGCTGGGGCTGTACAATGTGGTTTCTCCTAGCACTTGGCGTCATGGCCCTCGCTTTTCCCCATTTATAGACGTATATTGCAATGCGTCAAGTCATTCATTGGTCAGGAGAAACACGTATGAGCCGCATCGTTCTCAAGCACTGTACCCTCTGGGACGGCACGTCGCCCGAGGTCCGCGAGGATATGCATGTCCTGGTGGAGGGGGAAAGAATTCGTGAAATCTCGGAGCGCGCGATCACAGCGCCGCAAGCCCAGGTCATTGACTGCCAGGGTAAGACGCTCATGCCGGGTTTGATCGATGCGCATGTGCATCTCATTGCCACGAGCCTCAATTTGGGCCAATTAGCGCAGGAGCCAGTGAGTCTGACCATGGCACGTGCGCGTCATATTGCTGAAGGGATGCTGCAGCGTGGTTTCACGACTGTCCGCGATGCGGGTGGGGCGGATTGGGGTTTGGCTGCGGCCATAGATTATGGCTTAATTGATGGCCCACGGGTGTTCTATGCTGGACGCGCCCTCAGCCAGACCGGTGGGCATGGCGATTTTCGAGCGCGGACTTTGGAAGCGGACCAGTGTGCCTGCTGCATGGCCGGAACCCAGTTCTCCGTCATCGCTGACGGTGTTCCCGAGGTCCAGAAGGCCGCTCGTCAAGAGTTACGCTGTGGTGCCACGCAGATCAAAATCATGGCCTCAGGGGGTGTGGCATCACCGACTGATCCCGTGTGGAATCTGCAATACTCCGAAGACGAGATCCGCGCTGTAGTCTGGGAAGCGCGCTCCTGGCGCACCTATGTGATGGCGCACGCCTACACGCCGGAGGCCATTGCGCGCTGTATACGCCTCGGCGTACGCTCTATTGAACACGGTAATCTCATCGACCAGGAGACCGCGACGCTGATGGCACATGCGGGAGCCTTTCTGGTACCGACCCTGGTGACCTATGAAGCACTCCACCGTGAAGGCAAACAATGGGGCTTGCCACAAGTCAGTATTGACAAAATCCACGACGTCCGCGAGGCCGGCTTGCAGTCCCTTGAGTGGGCCAAGACTGCCGGAGTCCAGATCGGTTTTGGCACGGACTTGCTAGGCGAGACGCATCATTATCAAAGCCTAGAATTGTCGCTACGGGCCCAGGTCTTATCGCCGTTTGAAGTCCTGCAGAGCGCCACCACCATCAACGCCGCCTTACTTAATCGCACTGGTGAACTCGGCGTGCTGACGCCGGGAGCCCTGGCGGATATGCTCGTGGTGGACGGGAATCCGCTCGACGACCTCACGGTACTGCAAGAGCAAGGCAAACACCTGTTACTGATTATGAAGAATGGCCAACTCTTTAAGAATGTATGCGGAAGTGCATAGGAACAGTCCCGTTGCCAGAGGTGTCTGGAGTATGCCAGAATTGAGCCTGCAGATAAATCGGCGTCATGAGGAGATGCGAGAATTCTTCCGTCTTCTCCATCGCCAGTAATCCATCACCATGTGGTTCTATCACCTCAGCCTGACTTTCCAGGAGGGTACCCGTGGCGAGCGTGACAATCCTGGACCTGACGTACGCGTTACCAGCCA
>Ga0081455_10004190_pt1 | contig 16251 bp, 13 predicted proteins | sample TabmetS3T2R1_FD_70207 | JGI IMG/M metagenome (GOLD analysis project Ga0081455, IMG submission 70207) | Tabebuia heterophylla rhizosphere microbial communities from the University of Puerto Rico - S3T2R1 | ecosystem: Host-associated > Plants > Roots > Rhizosphere ... | reverse complement strand
CGGCGACGAGCTGGAGGATCTCCCGCTCGCGCTTCGTCAGCATCTCCACCGCCGGGTGTGAGTCCGCCCCAACGGACCCGTTCGCCGACGGTGCCGGAGAGACACCTGGTAGGAACAGCGACGGCGCGAATGTCTGCCGGATCGCGACGCCTACGTCGTCTGAGTGGGCGGTCTTGACGACGTACGCAACCGCTCCGGCAGCAAACGCCGCCTGAACCTGAGTCGGGTCATCCGACGACGCGAGCGCGATCGCCTTCAGTCCCGGAACACGTGCACACGCCTCGCGCATGCACGCGATGCCGCCGGCCGCAGGCTCGGCGACGAGGATGCCTGGTCGTAGCTCCTCGCACAGCGCGAGGGCCCGTTCCGCGTTGGAAGTCCGTCCGACGACCGAGACCGCGTTCTTCACGAGCACGTTCTCGACCGCGTCCAGCCACAACGGGTAGGGGTCGACCAGTACCGCCGTTCTTTCGCCGCTTGATGCCACAGTGTTGCCCCTTTCTCCCCCCCGGGAGTCGGTCCGCAGTACAGGTAATAACCCATCCGGACGTGTGTGTAAAGAGGTGGATAACTACTTCGAAACATTGCCAATCCTTGCCCTACCTCTGTCCACAGCCTGTGGAAGGGCAACAATCGCCCCCTACAAGGGCCAGGAACGCCCTGTTCTCCAGGCGATCCGACGAGCGAGACGTTCGTCGAGGGCCTATACCTGGCTGAAAGCAGAGCGGATTGCGGTCACGCGAGCTGGGAAGCGATGTGCTCGCCGATCGCCAGCGACGCCGTGGCTCCCGGCGAGGGCGCGTTCAGGACGTGGAGGACGCTGTCGTCCTGCTCGAGGAGGAAGTCGTCCACCAGCGACCCGTCCCGGGCCAGCGCCTGCGCGCGCACTCCCGACGGCCCGAACACGACGTGACGTGCCTCGAGCTCGGGCACGTAGCGGCGCATGTCGCGAACCGCTGCCTTCTTGACCAGGTCGCGCCAGATCTCGCTGGCGCCCATGGCCGCGTAGCGGCGCGCCAACCGCCACAGGCCCGGGAAGGACAGCATGTCCCAGGCATCGCGGCGATTCGCCGAGTAGCGGCCGTAGCCCTCCCGTGCGAAGGCCGGCACGGCGTTTGGCCCCGCCCAGACCGCGCCGTCGATCCGCCGCGTGAAGTGCACGCCGAGGAACGGAAACGCCGGATCCGGCACGGGATACACGAGGCCGCGAATGAGCTGGGCCGCATCCGACTCGAGGACGTAGAAGTCGCCCCGGAAAGGGGCGATCCGGTGCTGCTTCGACGGCCGCCCGCTCAGCGCGGCCAGCCGGTCGGACTGGAGGCCCGCGCACGCGACGATCCGTCTCGCCTCGAAGGCGTTCTCGTCGGCGGTTCGGATGGCGTGGTGGCTGTTCCGCCGGTCGATGCCGACGACGCGCCTGCCGAGCATGACGTCACCGCCGAGTTGCTCGACCTCCGCCGCGTACGCGTGCGTGACGGCGCGAAAATCGATCACGGCCGTCTCAGGGACGTGCAACGCCTGGACGCCTCGCACGTGTGGCTCGATCTCACGAAGCTCGGCGCCCGTGAGCCTCCGCAGGCCCTGCAGGCCGTTGGCCGTGCCTCTGCGCTCGAGCTCGTCCAGGCGTGGGAGCTCCGTTTCGTCGACGGCGACGACGAGCTTGCCCGACACCTTGTACGGGATCGCGTGCTCGTCGGCGAACTCGAGCAGCGCTGCCCGTCCCTCGCGACACAGGCGCGCTTTCAGCGATCCGGCCGGGTAGTAGAGCCCTGCGTGGACGACACCGGAGTTCCGACCGCTCTGGTGGCGCGCGAGCTGCGCCTCCTTGTCGAGCACGGCCACCCGCGCGCCTGGTGTGCGCCTCAAGAGCGCGCGCGCGGTCGCGAGGCCGAGCAGCCCCGCTCCCACGACGACGACGTCGTAGACATCCGATCGGTGAGCCGGCACCGCAGGCACCTAGTCCTCGAGCAGAAGTGACACGTACGCGAGACCCGAGTCCGCGCTTGCCGACTCGTTCACGATTTCGAAGCCAGAACCGCGGTAGAAGCCAAGCGCGGGCTCGTTGTCGGCCGACACATCGAGCCGGAAACGGCGGAAGCCGCGCAGACGGCCGTCCGCGAGATACCGCTCGAGCAGCTGTGTGCCGTAACGGCGGCCGCGGAGCTCCCGCAGCACTCCGATCTTGCTCAGGTAGAAGTCGTCGTGGCCGACGGGGGCGAACAGTTCCTTCCCGCCGGCGAGTCGCGCTCTGAGCTCTGCCAGACCGTCCCGACCGGCCGCCTTGATCGCCGCCATCGCGTCCTCACCGCGGCACTGCTCGAGCTCGGCACCGCTGAGGGCGACGAAGCCGCCGATCGGGCGGTCGCCTTCCTCCAGCACGGTCAAGCGCTCGACGTACACCTCGGACGATGGACGCCGCATCCACGCGTCGAGCGTCTCGAGCGCCGCCTCCGACCCGCCGAAGAACCAGTCGAAGTACGGGCAGCCCGCCTCGTGGACCCAGGGCAGCACGGCATCGACGAACGTCTCTGCCTCGGGGTCCCCCCTCAAAGGGCGAATGGATGCGACGGTTTCAGGCGCCGTCTGTCTCGCCCGCCGCCGTGACGGCACCCGGCCCTTGACCGTGCTTGGTGTCGAAGACCATTTGCGCGATCGACCGGACGCTCCGCAGATTGTCCAGGTCGAGCGACTCGAGCTCGACCTGGACGTTGAATTCACGCTCGATGCCGACGAGGAGTTCCACCAGCGCGAGCGAGTCGAGCAAGCCCGTCTCGACGATGTCGGTGTCGTCCGAGCCGATGTGCGCGTTGAGGACGAGTTGCACGAGCTCACGCACCTGCGCGGTGACCTCTTCTTCGATCGGTTCGGGAGACGAAAGCGTGCCCATCGCAACCACCAGGCTGAGAACAAGCGCGCCGGTCAGCGCCAGCCAGCGGAGGCGCTGAGTAACGTCGTCGGCGTGCGGGATCACCGCGTCTACTCCCGCTCGCTCGAGCCGGCTTCCGCGAACGTCGTCTTCAACCCGGCGCGGTCGATCTTGCCGTTTACGTTCTTGGGCAGGGCATCGAACGCCATCCAACGGCTCGGGATCATGTACGTGGGGAGAACCTCGCGCAGGCGGTCGGCTACCTCGTCTTGTCGAACTTCCCGCCCGGACAGCGGCGCGTAGGCGCAGCAGATCGTGGCGCCTTCGAAGGAGTCCGTGTCGACGGCGACGACCGCCGCCTCCCGCAGCGAGTCGAGGGCGTTGAGCGCCACCTCGATCTCACCGAGCTCGATTCGGTAACCGCGGCTCTTGATCTGGGAGTCCGCGCGCCCGTGGAAGTAGACCAGCTCGTCCTCACCCATGTGGGCAAGATCGCCGGTGCGGTAGATGCGGCGCGGCTCGCCGCTCGTGCGCGGCCCTTCCATGAACGCGGCGCGCGTCTTCTCCTCGTCACGCCAGTAGCCCGGGCTCAGTCCGACGCCGCCGATGTAGAGGTCGCCGATCTCGCCGCGCGGCACTTCCTCGAGCTGCTCGTTCAGAACAAGCAGCTCCTCGCCTGTGCACGGGATGCCGATCGGGATCGGGTCGCTCTCGGAGGCAGGCCGCTCCGGAACGGTGTAGTAGCTGCTCGCGATCGTCGCCTCGGTGGGCCCGTAGAGGTTTGTGAAGCGCACGTGCGGGAGCCGAGCCATGAAATACATCAGGGCTGGTGTCGGCATCACCTCGCCGCACCACAGCAGGCGTTTGAGGTGCGGGAACGCCCCTTGTTCCACGACGTCGAACTTCGCCAGATACGCGAGGATCGAGGGCACGGAGAACCACTGGGTCAGCTCGCGGTCCTCGATGAACGCCGCGAGCTTGTGCGGCAGCAGGTTGAGAGCGCTTGGAACGATGTGTAGCTCCGCCCCGGCCGCGAACGTACCGTAGATGTCGAAAGTCGAGAGATCGAAGTGGAGCGGCGGGTGGCCCGAGACGCGGTCGGAGGGCTCGATGCCGAAGTAGGTGACCGCCCAGTTGACGAAGTTGGTCACGTTCGCGTGCGTGATCACGACACCCTTCGGCACGCCGGTCGACCCGGAGGTGAAGAGGATGTGCGCGGGATCGTCGGGCGACGTTCCCGGGGAAGGGAGGGCCTCGCCCGCGAACGCGTCTGCCTCGGAGGTCGTGAACGCGGAGCGGAAGTGCTTCCCTTCCACGGGGTCGGCGTCCACCGACCCGATCGCGAGCTGGCTGCCCAGTGCCCCACGCTCGAGCAGGTCGTCGACGAGCTTGGTCGCCGGTTGAGCGGTGAGCAGCATCCGCGGCTCTGCCGCCGTGAGGATCCGTTCCACTCTCGGAGCCGGGCTCGCGATGTCGATCGGGACGTACGCGCACCCCGCTTTCAGGGCCGCCTGCATCGCGACGATCGCGCCCGCGCTCTTGGAGACGAGCAGGCAGATCCGGTCGCCGGGGCGACAGCCGGCATCTTGCAAGAGGCGCGCCAGCCGGTTCGCCGACTCCTCCAGCCGGCCGTACGTGAACCGCTCGTCGCCGTCGGCCAGAGCCGGCGCGTCAGGCGCGCCCTCAGCCTGAAGACGCAGGTACCCGTCTAGCGTCTCAACCCGTGAAGACTGCAAGAGCTCTGTCGAACGCGAGCCCAATGTGCTCCAGCTCCTCCGGTGACCAGGGGATGTCGAGGATGAACGTGCGAAATCCCAGTTCGACGTAGCGGCGGATTTCCTCGCCGACGATCTCGTAGCTACCCACAAGGTAGGGGCAGAACGTCTTGTAGTTCTCGAACGGGCCCAGCCAGTACGGACTGCGCTCGCTGCGCGCGTCCTCGCGACCGAGCACCGAGAGCTGCTTGTGCCACTGCGAGTCCGAGGCCTTCATCGCCAGTTCATGCGTGATCTGGCCGGAACGGTCCTCGGGGAAGCGCGTCAGTGCCACCGCCCACGCCTCGGCGTCGGTCTCGCGGGCGACGACTCCGATGCGCATCCCGACGTTGCCGGGATCGGCAGGCGCCTTCCCGTTCTCCGTCGACGACGGCTGTGGGTACTTGACCGCCGTTGCGTCGAGCGCCTGCGCCGCGGCGAGCCCGGCCGGCGACGAACCCGAGATGAAGACGCCCGGGAAGAGCGAGGCCGGCAGCGGCGGGCTCATGGAGACGTTCTTGACGGTGTACCAGTCGCCTGACCACGAGAACGGGCCGTCCGCCAAGATTCCCTTGATGATCGTCGTGTACTCGACGAGGCGGTCGTAGCGGACGTCATGCTCGGTCGGGTCGTTCAACGCCAGGAGGTCGTTCCTGAAGCCTCCCGCGACCATGTTCAGGTAGATGCGGCGATCGTGCAGGAACGCGAGCGACGAGACCATCTTCGCGACCGCGTAGGGGTGCATGTAGATCGGCTGGATCGCCACGAGCGGAGCGAGCGTCGCGGTCTCCGTCAGGATCAGCTGTGACAGGAGCCACGGGTCGACGAGACTGTTGTCGGTGTACACGAGGATCCCGTCGTAGCCTGCGGCGTCACACCAGCGCGCAACGTCCCGCACACGGTCGAGGTACTCCGGCTGGGAGGTCCCCTTCGACGAGGGGCAGGTCGAGAAAAGGCCGATGCCGGCGTCGCTCAACGTGCTCATGACAGCCGCCTAGACTCCGACGCGGGCCGCATTGACTCCGACGCGTGCGCCCTTGTTTTCGAGCGACGAGTCGACTGCCTCGATCATGCGCACGACGTCCAACCCGAGTTGTGCGCTCGATCGCGGGGCGGCACCGGAGCGAATGGCGGCGGTGAAATCGGCGAGCTCGACCTCGAGCGGCTCAGCTGCGTCGACGCGTGGCGAAAGGATGTCGCCGGCACGGTACGCGAGCTGGTACTCCCCGAACGTCTCGGGGTCCTTGACCATCACGCCCGAGTCGAAGACGCGCACCGGCTCGCTGCTCGTGTCGTCGTAGACCACCATCTTCCGCGAGCCGATGATCGTTGTCCGCCGGAGCTTGCTCGGCGCGAGCCAGGAGATCTCGACATGGGCGATCGTCCCCGACCCGAACTCGAGGTTGATGAATGCGACGTCGGGGGTGTCGGGCATGATGCAGCTCCGGCTGAGGGCGGCCACATGCGTCGGCGTCTCCTCGAGCCAGTACCGCAGGATCGAGAAGTCGTGCGGCGCGAGATCCCACGCGACGCTGACGTCGGACTGGTGCAGCCCGAGATTCACGCGGCTCGTCGAGATGGAGTAGATCTCGCCCAGCTCGCCCCCCTGGATGAGCTCCCGGATCAGGTTGACCGGCGGGCTGTAGACGAAGGTGTGTCCAGGCATGAGGACGAGCCCGCGCTCGGCCGCCAGCTCGATCAGCTCCTGCGCCTGCTTCGACGACGCGGCGAGTGGCTTCTCGACGAACACGTGCTTCCCGGCCCCCAGCGCTGCGGCGGCGAGCGCGAAGTGCGAACCGACGGGAGTCGCGATCGCGATCGCGTCGACCTTCGGGTCGGCCAGCAGATCGCTGTACTCGGTGGTGCCCGCCACCGCGGGGTACCGGCGCAGCACGCGCTCGAGGGACTCCGTGCGCTGGTCGCAGACGCTGACGACCTGCACGTCGCCGAGCTCGTGGAGGTTGCGCACGAGATTCGGGCCCCAGTAGCCCAGGCCCACGACCGCGAAGCCGAGCCGCTCCGCGCCGCCGTTCACGCTGTCCCCCTGTGCGACAGGATCTGCAGCGGTGTCCGGCAGAGCAGCGAGAGGTCGAGGCCGAGGGACCACCCGCGAACGTAGGAGACGTCCATGTCGAGCGCCTCGGCGAACGTCGAGTGCGCGCGGGCAGTGACCTGCCAGAGGCCGGTCATTCCCGGTGGCACCGCGAACCGCTCCATATGGTGCGGCGCGAAGTGCTCGACCTCGTAGGCGAGGCACGGGCGTGGCCCGACCAGCGACATCTCGCCCCGCAGGACGTTGATCAGCTGCGGCACCTCGTCGAGGCTCGTCTTCCGCAGCCACTGGCCGAAGGGGAAGATCGCGCTGGAGCGGTCGAGCTTGTAGAGGCCGCTTCCCTGCGGTGTCGCCTTCGCGTCGCTGATGCTCTTGATGTAGTCCCTGTGTGCCTGGTCGTCGGTGTTCAGGTGCATCGTCCGGAACTTGAGCATCGTGAACTCCTGCTCGTTCAGCCCCAGGCGCGTCTGGCGGAACAGGATCGGCCCGGGCGACTCGCGCCGGATACGCCACGCCGCGTAGAAGAACAACGGCGCGGCGAGGGCGAGCCCCACGAGCGCGCCGAGGACGTCGACCGTGCGCTTGATCAGCCGCGACGAGGGCGAGAGGCGCACCGGCGAAAGCCCGACCAGCGGCAACCCCTCCACCGTATGGAGGCTTGCGCGCGGGCCCACGATCTCGAAGAGCCGCGGGACGAGGTCGATCTGCACGTCGCGGTCGTCGAGCGAGCGCACGAGCTCGAGCGTGTCCGCGTGCGTCGCGTTGGAGAAGGCGAAGATCACCCGGTCGACGCCGTGCCGCGTGACGAGCTCAGGGAGCTGGGACGGACGGCCTACGAGGTTCAGCGAGCTGATGTCGTCGCGGCGTTCCTTCGGGCGCTCGTCCACGACGCCGACGACGGTGATCCCGTACTCGGGATGCTGGAGCAGCTTGCGAGCGACCAGCTGCCCCACATCTCCACCGCCGACGATCAGCGCGCGCTGCTGGAAGCTCTCGCTGCGGTGGGCGATCGTCCGGGCGGTCGCGCGCGCGATGGTCACCAGCAGGGTCGCCAACGCCCAGAACAGGAGGAGACGCGTCGGGTCGGGGCTGGCCACATGCGTGAGCCAGCCGACCGCGAAGACGAGCCACACTCCCAGCGAGACGACGTGGAACACACCGGCCAGCTCGTCGATCGTGGAGTGGTCGGTGCGCTCTTCGTCGCGGTCGTAGAGCCCGTAGAGCTTCGCCGTGATGATCCAGACCGGCAGCGTCGCGAGGAAGACGAAGAGCTCCAGCACCGGCGAGACTTCGCCGAAGCGCGCGCCAAGGCCGAGGGTGACATCCGCGATGACGAAGGCCGCGGCAAGACCGCACAGATCCGCGGCAACGAGCAGTCGGCGGATGAGCCAGCCGCGGCGGCCGCCGTGTGACGCCGGCGCCTCGCTGACCTCGACGCGGGGGCGCAGAGGCCGGATGGGGACGATCCCGCCCACGCGCGCGAGCAGCCCGTTCGCAGGGCTAGGCCGGCGGACGTCTTCCGCCAACTCGACGCGTGCTTCTCTCTCGATAACCGATGCCATTAAGCCCTCGCGCGATCCTCCCCTTCGCTAGAGGGTAGGAACCTCCGGAAGCTGGCTCCAGACCAGAGGTTTCAAACCCTCCGCTAGGCGAGTACCTAGACCTTTAGGTGGCTTTCCGCTGCGGGGAGCGCCTCTCGCGCCGCGTCGACGACTAGGGCGACCTGCTCATCCCCGAAGCTGGACGAGAGCGGGAGGCAGCAGTGACGGTCCGCGACCTCTGTGGAACGCGGGAGATCGTCCGCGCCGGCCGCGTCGGCGTATGCGGCCAGGCTCCCGATCGACGGGTACCAGGTCGTCTGGATGCCCCGCTCGGCGAGCTCGTCTCGGAAGCGGTCGCGCGTCTCGCGGTCTCGGACGACGACCGGAAACGCGAAGTGCGAGCTGCGCTCGACCGCCTGGTCCGGCCACGGGAGCGAGAGCCCCGGAAGGTCGCCTAGGCGCTCCCGGTAGCTGCGCACGACCCTGCGCCGCCCCTCGATGTCGGCGTCGAGCCGGGGAAGCCTGCTCAGCCCCAGCGCCGCCCGCGGCTCGTCGAGGCGGAAGTTGAAGCCGACGTCGACGATGTCGTACGTGTTCCAGTGGCCGAGGTGGCGATCCCAGGTGACCGAGGTCATCGCATGAGACCTGAGTGACCGGACGCGAGCGTCGATCGCCTCGTCGGAGGTCACGACCATGCCGCCTTCGCCCACGGCGAGCTGCCCCTTCGAGAAGAGCGAATAGACGCCGGCCAGGCCGCTGGTCCCCGCCTGGGTCCCGTCGTCGAAGGTGGCGCCGATGGCCTGCGCGACGTCCTCGAGCAGGAAGAGGCCGTGCTCGTCGCACAAGGCCTTCAGCTGTGACATCGCCGCCGGGTAGCCCATCGCGTGAACGACGGCTATGCCCTTCGTTTGCGGCCCGATCAGGGCCGCGGCCCGCTCGGGGTCGATCGAGAAGTCGTCCACGCCGAGCACGTCGCAGAGCACGGGCTCGGCACCGGCGTAGCGGACGGCGGCGGCCGTCGCGACGAACGGGAGGCCCGGGACGATCACCTCGTCGCCCTCCCCCACTCCGGCCGCGAGCAGCGCCAGGTGGAGCCCGGCGGTTCCGCTCGAGACCGCGGCCGCGTGCGGCGCGCCGACGTACTCTGCGAACGCCTTCTCGAAGCGGTCGATCCGCGGCCCCATCGTCAGCCAGCCGTTCTCGATGCAGTCGAGCACGGCCTGGACGTCTTCCTCCGGCACCTTCACGTCAGCGAGCGGCACGACCCAGCTCACGTCTGCACCTCCGCTCGGATCGCCTCGACCACGCGGTCGACCTGCTCATCGGTCATGTGGCCGAACAGGGGCAACGTGACCTCGGTTCGGCTCGCGAGCTCAGTGCGCGGCAGCGAGGTCCCGCCGGCGAGGTCGCGATAGGCGCTGAAATGGTGGATCGACGGGTAGAAGACGCTCGTCTGGATGGCGTGCCGGTCGAGAAGCGCCCGCCGGAAGGGGTCACGCAGCTCCGGCTCGTCCACGAACAGGGCCATCACGTAGCAGCACGACTCGGCGACGTCCTCGTCGCGGAACGGAATCGAGATGCCCGCTACGTCACGGAGCCCGTCGCGGTAGCGGCGCGTCAACTCCTGCCGTCGTTCGATGTCTCGGCCCAGCTTCGCCAGGCGTGACAGGAGGAGAGCGCTCCGCGGCTCGTCAATCCGGTAGTTGAAGCCGAGCCCTTCGACGTCGTAGCCTGCGGAGTGCTTCGTGTGCTTCTGCCACGTGCCCGCCGTCATCGCGTGGGAGCGGCGAGAGCGGGCGAACTCCGCGACCTCGTCGTCGTCAGTGACCACCACGCCGCCCTCGCCGACGGCGAGGACCTTGTTCGAGAAGAAGCTGAAGGCCCCGGCCAGGCCGAACGTCCCGAGCTTCTTGCCGCGCAGTGACGCGCTGGGAACGTGGGCGCAGTCCTCGATCAGCCTCACGCCGTGCTTGGCGCAAAGCTCGGCGATCTCGTCGACACGAGCCGCATAGCCGCCGAAGTGGACGAGGCACACGGCCTTTGTCCGCTCGGTGAGCTTGCGCTCGACGTCCGCCGCGTCGAGCGACGGGTTCTCGTAGCCGAGGATGTCGGCGAAGACGGGAGTCGCACCCGTGTAGCGCACGGCCGCCGCGGTCGCGACGAACGTGAACGAGGGGACGATCACCTCGTCGCCCGGGCCGACGCCCGCAGCGAGGTACGCCAGGTGCAGCGCCGACGTGCAGCTCGACACCGCGACGGCGTGCTTGGCGCCGAGGTGCGCTGCATAGGCATCCTCGAACTCCGCCGTCCGCGGGCCCATCGTCAACCAGCCGGAGCGCAGCGTCTCGGCGACGGCCGTGAGGTCGTCCGCGTCGAACTTCAGGTCGAAGACAGGGATCGGCTGCAGTGCAGCCTCGGTCCGCGCCTGGTCAGTCGCCAACGACTCCACCCCCGCATCGTGCGGACCGGCTGCCACCGCGCGCAAGATCAGAATCGAGAACTAGCCACGCGGCTAGGTACCGGCGGGTCACCGCAGCGGCCTCCCCGGGTTGCCGACGACCGTCTCGCCCGCGGCGACGTCGCGCGTGACGACCGCGCCGGCTCCGACGAGCGCGTCGCGCCCGATCCGCAGGCCACCGAGGATCACGGCGCCTGATCCGAGCGACGCACCTCTCTCGACCACGGTGCGTTGCAGCTCCCAGTCGGCGTCGGTCTGCAGGATGCCAGCGGTGGTCGCGCGCGGACGCTTGTCGTTGATGAAGAGCACGCCGTGGCCGACGAACACCTCGTCCTCGAGCTCGACGCCCTCGCAGAGGAACGCGTGGCTCTGGATCTTGCAGCGTGCGCCGACCACCACCCCCTTCTGGATCTCGACGAACGGCCCGATGCGGCTTCCGTCGCCGATCTGGCACTCGTAGAGGTTCGTGAACGGCTGGACCACGACGTCTTCGCCGAGCTCGACCTCGCGGAGCAAGCGGTAGGGCGCGTCGTTCACCGGCGCGTCAGCCACTGAAGTAGGCGCGAATCGCCTCCACGACGTACTCGAGCTGCGCCTCGCCGATCCCGGGGTAGAGCGGGATCGAGAGCGCCTCCCGCGCGAGCGCCTCCGCGACCGGGAAGTCGCCCTCGCGGTACCCGAGGCCGGCGTAGGCCGGCGCGAGGTGCACCGGTTCCGGGTAGTTGCGGACGGTGCCGACGCCGCGCTCGCGCAGGAACCCGGCGAGTCGACCCGGATCCTCGGTGCGGATGACGTAGCGGTGCCAGACGTGGGTGCTGTTCGGCGGGACCGGCGGCAGCCCGACGTCGCCGACGCCCGCGAGCGCCTCGCCGTAGAATCGCGCGGCCTCGGAGCGCTGCACGTTCCAGCCGTCCAGGAGTGGCAGCTTCTTCCCCAGGACGATCGCCTGGATGGTGTCGAGGCGTGACGTGTAGCCCTCGATGTCGTGGCGGTAGTGGCTCCGCTGCCCGTGCTCGCGCAGGGCCCGCGCGGTGTCTGCGAGAGACTCGTCGTTCGTCACCAGTGCACCGGCATCGCCCATCGCGCCCAGGTTCTTGCCCGGGTAGAAGCTGAAGGCCGAGAACACGCCCACGGATCCGACAGGCACGCCGTCTCGCTCGGCCGAGTGGGCCTGGCACGCGTCCTCCACGATCGCCACCCCACGCCGGTCGGCGACCTCGGTCAGGGCGCGCAGGTCGACCAGCTGCCCGTAGAGGTGGACCGGCATCAGATAGCGGGTCGCCGGCGTCACGGCTGCGTCGGCCGCCGCGGCGTCGAGCCCGTAGTCGTCCTCGCGGATGTCGACCACGATCGGACGCCCGCCTGCCTGCGTGACCGCCTCCAGCGTGGCGACGAACGTCATCGCCGGGACGATCACCTCCTCCCCGGGATCGAGCCCTGCGGCGATCAGGCCCAGGCGCAGCGCGTCGAGGCCGCTGCCCATGCCGACGCACTGCGACGTGCCACAGTAGGCGGCGAAGGCCTCCTCGAACGCGGTGACCTGGGGGCCGTTGGAGTAGAAGCCGCTGTCGACGAGCTCGGCGATCTCCTCCAGGAGCTCGTCCCGGATCGGCGCGTGGCTCGGTCGCAGGTCGAGGAACGGCACGCCGTCGATCGTCTCCTCCGCGGGCTTCTCCATGGTCGCGACCGGCTTGAGCGCGTCAGGCGTGGCACCCTTGACGGAGCGCGGCGGCTGGAACCAGCCGCGGCGCTCGTTCATGGGCCGGACGCCAGGGATCGCGAGCAGCGCCCGCTTGACCGCGTCCTTGCGCTCGATGTGCTGCTGCACTCCCCACCAGTAGTCCTGCTTGGCCTCGGGGATCGGCGAGTAGTGGACGCCGCCGGCGTGCAGGACCTGGAGGTCGTTCAGGTACGCGGCCTGCAGGCCGAGCTTCATGATCTCCTGGATGAAGGCCGCGTCCTCGAGCCAGAAGACCTGATCCTCACGCTGCCGGAAGCCGCCGACGCGGTCGTAGAGCTCTCGCGAGGTGATCGCGCACCCTCCGCCCGTCGGGCCGACCTTCAGCGTCACGCCGTTCACGGTCTCGACGCTGTAGAGGTGCGCGTCGCGGTGGTACATCACCTGTGCGGTCTTGTCGTACGGGTTGTCGACGAGGTTCGCCGCCAAGAAGCCGACCTGCGGGAGCCGCTCGAACGCCTCCAGCAGGCGCCGGTCCCACTCGGGGGGCGCGTCGACCATGTCGTCGTCGAGGTCGATCAGGTGATCGGCGCTCGTCATCGCGAAGCCGCGCGCGTAGGCGTTCATCCCGATGTTCTCGTCGCTGTTGACGACGCGGATGCGCGAATCCGTGAGCGAGGCAAGGTACTCGGCCGTGCCGTCGGTCGAGCCGTTGTTCCAGATCACGATTTCTTTCGTCGCGGCCGAAGTGCGCAGCACGACGTTCTCGATGCACTGCCGCAGCAGTTGTTCGCGGTTGTGGGTCAGGACGACGATTGCGATGTCGCTCATGCTGAGTCTCCGGAGGTCGCAAGGGCTAGTGGTTTTGCGGCTGGTTGCGTGTCACCGAGGACGTCGTCGAAGACGTCCGCCAGCCGGCGGGTCAGACGGCGCCGCTCGAAGCGGGCGGGGAAATCTGCGTGAGGCGTCGGCGCGGGATCGCCGCGGCGGGCGCGGTCGACCTGGTCCTCGATGATCTCCGCCATTCGCCCGACATCGGCCGGCCGGCTGAGGAACGCGCTCCCCGAGGCCGCCAGCAGGTCCCGGGCATCGCCGTCGGGGACCGCGGCCAGGATCGGGCGCCGCGATGCGAGGTACTCGTAGGTCTTCCCCGGCACGGTCAGGGCTCGGTCCCCGCGCGGGAGGTCGTGCATCGGCAGGAAGAGCAGGTCGGCCGACCTGAGTAGCTCGATCGTGTCGGAATGGCTCAGGAAGCCGTGGATTCGCACGTGATCGGCGGCAATTCGTTCGCGCTCACCCTGCGAGATCTGGCCCGCGAGATGAACCTCGAGCTTGCCCCGGAGGTCCGGCCGTCGCCGAACCAGCGCATCGACGGCCTCGAGGACGTGAACGTGGGAACGCGTCAGCAGGTCGTAGCCGCGTACGGCGCCGCCTAGCACTCTGCTCGCGCGCCCGGCGACAGGGTCGGTGTGCGCGAAGCCCGCGTGCACGATCCGGAACGCACCGTCCGTGCGCTCCGGCGCAGGCCCGTCGAAATCGTCCTCGTCGTAGCCGTTCGGGATCGTCACGACCGGCTTCGATGCGAGGCTCGGGACAGCCTTGAGGGCGGCCTTCGCCTCGTCGGTGTTCATCACCACGGCCGAGGCGGAGGCAAGGCTGCGGTCCATGCGCCGCAACTCGAGCCGACGGTGCCAGGCAGTCGGGAAGACGGTGACCTCGTCGAGCGCCCACGGGTCGCGCAGGTCGGCCACCCACGGCGTTCCCAGCCTCCGCGCGAGCCGGGCGGCCGCAGTTGCGGTCTCGAAGGGCGACATCGAGGCGTAGACGAGATCGACGTCGCCGCCGGCGGCCGCACCGGCCTCCACGACGCCGTCGACCCACCAGCGCGAGAACTGCCGCGTCAACCCGGCCCAGCGCTCCGCGCGGGACCGCAACCGGGACGGCTCCGGAGGCTCGGCCGCCTCGACGCGCTCGATCTGTGTCTCACGGGCGACGGCGGCCACCAGACCCGGATCGGCCGGCGACCACAGCCCCTCGGCCTCCGCAGGCCCAGTGACGACAAGAGGCTCGTAGCCGCCCGACGGCAGGTGCTTGACGAATTTCACCGAGCGCTGGACGCCGCCGCCGCCGAGCGGCGGGAAGTAGTACGCGATGAAGAGCACACGCCTCACGAAATCGGACCTCGGGACCGCACCCCGGTGACCGCGACGGGCGTCGCGATCGACTCGCGGGACACGGACAGAACAGACTGGCGTCCGGCCACTGATTTGATCGTAGAGACGCCCTCGTGCAAAGACACCCCGCCATTTGGCCAGCCTTCCGGAGCGCGTACGGGTGGCCCAGTGCGCGGGCCGGCGCGTAGTGCGTGGCCTAGCGCTCGTCCGCGCCCGCGTCGACCGTCGACGAGGAGGGGCGCGAGTCGCCATCCACGTCCACCCCGGGACACGCGTTGGCGGCACAGAAGGAAGCCGGGACGAAGCCGAGCTGTGGCGCGCCGGCCGGGGCGTGGTAGTCGCCCGCCTCGACGTTGACGAAGGTCGGGTCAGTCGGGTTGTTGGTGCCGCCGCAGCTGGAACCGAGGTTGTAGTGCTGGGTCATCTGGCAGGAAAGGGTGCCGCCGGTCGCGTTGCCGTAGGCGACCACGTTCTGGCAGAGGGTGGCGCTGCACCCGCCGAAGGCGATCGACTGTTCGGTCGAGTTGAAGCGGAAGGTGAAGTTGATGAAGCGCGCGGAACCCTTGGTGTCAGCCTGCATCGCCAGGCTGCCGCCGTAACAGGAGTTGAGCGGCCGGCACTGGAGGAAGTTGTTCTCGACCAGGATGTTCGAGGCATGGGCATAGCCGGTTGCGGGGTCGGTCTGCGCGTCATAGAAGGCAAGGGCGATCCCCGGGCAGCCCAGGAACTTGTTGCCCGCGAGGACCAGGCCGTCGATCCGTTTCACGAACAGACACTCGTCGTGCGAGGGAACGCTGATCGTGATGCCCCGGAAGACGTTGTTCAGCACTCTGACGTCGGTCTCGGTCGGCTGCCCGTTGTCGGAGTAGAGCGAGTTGGAGCCAAAGCCGTCGTCGTAGGAGTAGTGGCCGATGTCGTTGTTCTGGAGGGTCACGTGCTGGGCCCCGGCCAGGTGGAAGCTCTGCATGCGGCCGTCGCGCACGACGAAGTCGGTCGGCTTCGGGCTCGCGGGGTTCGACCGGTCGACCGCCGTGGCGCCGAAGTCACCACGCAGGTCGCAGCCCACGAACTCCACGTGCTGGGCGCCGACCAGGTCCACGCCGCTCGTGCCTGAGCCGAAGACCGAGGCATAGTTCGTCGCACAGCGGAAGACCACGCGTGAGACCGCGGCCGCCTTCGAGGCGTCGTAGTTGATCGCCTGCGCGGCGTAGCTGCCGGCCGCCACGTCGACCACGTCCCCCGGGTTGGCGAGCCGGTACGCCCGCGACAGGGTCTTGCACGGCGCCGCCAGGGTGCAGGGATTCGCGTCCGAGCCGGTGGGAGCCAGGAACCACTGCGCGGGCCCCGGCGGAGGAGGCGGAGGTGGCGGTGCCTTGCGCGGAACCGGCTTATTGACTGCCGTTTCCGTCTTGCGCGGGCCACCGCCGCCGCCAACCCCGGGAACGAATTCGCCGAATAGGAGCAATTCCCCATTGGCGATCCGAGCCGCCAGGTCTTCGATCATCTGTTGATCGTTCCAGCCGGGCAGGGGATCGCTATCCGGCGCGAAGAGGACCCGCAATGCATGAACCGTGGGTTCGTCGGCAAGGCACCGCGTCAGCAGAGCGAGGGCCTCGGTCCGATCCAGGCGGGGGGTCTCATCGCGTCGGCAGATGAATAAGCTTGTGTTGCCAAGTCGAAGCATCCGCCGAGGCTCCAGTCACCCGAAAGAATCCTAACATAGCCCC
>Ga0081455_10004189_pt1 | contig 16254 bp, 22 predicted proteins | sample TabmetS3T2R1_FD_70207 | JGI IMG/M metagenome (GOLD analysis project Ga0081455, IMG submission 70207) | Tabebuia heterophylla rhizosphere microbial communities from the University of Puerto Rico - S3T2R1 | ecosystem: Host-associated > Plants > Roots > Rhizosphere ... | reverse complement strand
AGGACAAGCCGATAGCCGGACGCACCCACCCGGAGTAGGGTTTCGAGCCTGCGGACGAGGAAAAATCGAGCATGCGCAAGACCAGCGTAGGCGTAGACCGGCGGTTGGTTCTGGCAGGTGCGGCTGCCTCAGTTGTGCTTCCCGCCACCGCCTATGCCGAACCTCAGAATGCGCTGGCGCCACAGCCCGACGCGGCGGCCCGCCTGGCCGAAGAACGGGCCGCCGCAGCGGCCGAGGGCAAGCACGTGCTGGTCTCGTTCTACGCGAGCTGGTGCGGCTGGTGCACGCCGATGAACGCGGTGTTCGAAGACCGCGCGGCGCGGCCCATTCTGGAACGGCACTACCGACTTATTCACATGCGGGCGCTTGAACATTCAGCCGCGCGCCGCGCGATGCAGTGGGTGAACGCCGATCGCGTCTACCACAACTACGCGACAGACGAAGACGGCCTCCCCTTCGTCGTCATCCTCAACGAGGACGGCACTTCGATCGTCTCGTCACGTTCGCCGGCGAACAATCAGAGCATCGGCTTTCCGGTGACCGACGCGGAGCTCTCCTGGTTCCAGACGATGTTGCGCACCGGCGCACCGGCGCTCACGAGCGACGATCTCAGCACCGTGCGCGAAGCCTGCGTACGCGCCCGCTAGCGCGTCAGCCCATAAAGAACGCATTCAGTTTGTTGCCGTCTGGATCGCGGAAGTAGCCGGCGTAGAAGCCAGGCCAGCGTTCGCCGGCGGGTCCTTCGCATTTCGCACCCAAAGCAATCGCGCGCGTATAGACGCGGTCGACTTGCGCGGTGTCCTTGCACTCGAACGCCACCATGGCGCCATTGCCGACCGTCGCGGGATTGCCGTCGAACGGCTTGGTGATGTCAAAGGCCGAGCCGCCGGGCGTCGACCAGACGATCGAGGTCGGGATCGCCCACACTTGCGCGGCGCCGAGTTCTTCGGCGATCGCATCGTAGAAGGCTTTCGCGCGATCGATGTCGTTGGTGCCCATGGTCATGTAGCCGACGAGATGCGGCTTGCCGCTTGGCTTCATCGTATAGGCGTTGAGCTTGTTGCCGTCCGGATCGCGGAAATAGCCGGCGTAGAAACCGGGCGGTCCTTCGCGGCGGCCGGGCTGGCCCTCATCGGTCGCGCCGAGCGAAAGCGCCAGCTTGTAGATGGCGTCGACTTGTTCGCGGCTTTCACAGGCGAGCGCGGCCATAACGCCGTTGCCGGCCGTCGCTGCTTCGCCGTTGAACGGCTTGGTGAGCCCCAGACCAGCGCCGCCGCCGGGCTCGCCCCAGGCGATGAAATTATCCTCGTCACTGCCCATCATGCGCTTGGCGCCCATGACTTCGAAAATGGCGTCATAGAATTTGGCGCCGCGGGCGAGATCGTTGGTGCCGAGCGTGACGTAGCCGATCATGGCGTCCTCCCCTTCTCACCATTGTGAGCCGCCGCCGTTTCTGTGTAAGCGGTCGGGATCACTTCTAGCGCGGCGGAGCGAGAGCCAAAATGGAAAAAGACCGGCTGCTGGCGTTCAGCGACGGCGTCATCGCCATCATCATCACCATCATGGTGCTGGAGCTGAAAATGCCGCATGGCGCCGACTGGGCGACGCTCGCCGGTCTGCGCCCGCATTTTCTCAGCTACGTGCTGAGCTTCATCTATCTCGCGATCTACTGGAACAACCATCACCACATGCTGCACACCGTGACGCGCGTCGATGGCCTGATATTGTGGGCCAACAGCAACCTGCTGTTCTGGCTGTCGCTGATCCCCGTCGCCACCGCCTGGCTCGGCGAAAATTATCCCGCCCCCGTGCCGACCGCGGTCTACGGCGTCGCGCTGCTGATGCCGGCGATCGCCTACGTGTTGTTGCAGTACGCGATCATCCACAGGCAGGGCAGGCATTCCGTTCTGGCCACGGCCGTCGGCGGCGATCTCAAGGGCAAGATCTCGCCGATGCTTTACATTGCCGGCATCGCGCTTGCCTTCGTGTACCCGCTGGCCTCGATCACGCTCTATGTGCTGGTTGCCGCGATCTGGCTCGTGCCTGATCGCCGCATCGAGAAGGTGATCGGGGAGTCCTGAGCGCCTCTAGCGCGACCGTGCCTGCTTTTTCGCTTCGCGCGCCTCGCGCGCGAGGCGTAGCTGCCTCAGCTCCTCCGTGCGTTCGCGCGTGCGCTGAATGGCTGCGTGATACTCCGCCATCGCCTGCGGAGCGTCGGCTTTTTGCTGCTCGCGCGCCTTGAACAGGCGCTCGGCGCGCTCTTGCTGCTCATGTTGGGGCATGCCGATATAACGCGCAGGGCCGCCGAAGGTTCCCCGCCCGGGCAGCGGGACCGGACTCATCAATTGCCCGCTTTTATTGTTGCTCAACAAGGGGGTCGCGGCGCGGAATATGCGTATCTTATGCCTGGGGCGCGTGCTACAGCACATTGCCCGGTCGGCAGCGATTCACCGTCAACGTGACGTCAACGCGACCGCAAGGTCAGAAAGCGCGATGCATAAATACTCCGTCGGCCAGCTGGTGTATTTCGACGGAGCCTTGCAGTACGAGGCTGCGCGCGGCCAATACAAGATCGTTCGCCTGGTGCCGATCGAGAGAGACAACAAGGTCATCTACCGGATCAAGCAGTCGGCGGAGCCATTCGAGCGCACCGCCGAAGAATACCAGCTGACGGTTGCGCCCGCGTAATCTTTCCCGCTGCCTTCACCGGTACGGTCCGCGACGGCCGTGCCGGACTATGTTTCTGCGCCGCTCCTCTGGACAAAAGGAACATCAATTGCAGGTTTTTGTGCGCGACAACAATGTCGAACAGGCTCTCCGCGTCCTGAAAAAGAAAATGCAGCGTGAAGGCGTATTTCGTGAAATGAAGCGGCGGCGCTTTTACGAAAAGCCGTCCGAGCAGGCCGCCCGCGAGAAGAGCGAGGCGGTGCGGCGGCTGCGCAAGGCCGCCCGCAAGAAGGCAATTTTCGACGGCGAGATCAAGGCTCCGCCCAAGAAGCCACGGCTCGACGCCAACGGCAAGCCCATAACTGCGAAACCCCCTGCGCGCGGGCGCAGATACTGAACCGGAGATCCGACCATGCGCATCTTTATTTTCAAATCCGGCGCCAGTCCCGGCCTGCAGGCTTTCTCCGACGACCGGGACGGCGACAAGCTTCCGGCGCAATTCCGCCCGTGGCACGCGATCGGCGTCGTCCGGCCCGATGCGCCGCCGCCCCACAATCTCAGCCGCGACGTGATCGAGGCTTCGATCGCCAAAACGGGCTTTCAGTTGTGGCGGATGAAAAAGGAAGCGGACGAATAGCCGAAAGACGCGGGCGCTGACCTGAGCGTGCCGCCGCCCTCGACCCGAAAAGAAAACGCCAGCGCGACTGCGCTGGCGCCTTCCACGCAACAATACGACGGGATCAGGCCGCTTGCAGATTGGCGGCAGCGGGCTTGCCGCTGCGCGAATCGTTTTGCACATCGAACGAAAGCTTCTGGCCTTCATTGAGGTTGTGCATGCCGGCACGCTCGACCGCCGAGATGTGAACGAACACATCGGGGCCGCCATTGTCCTGCACGATAAAGCCGTAGCCCTTTTGGGCGTTGAAGAATTTAACGGTACCTGTGGCCATAAGGCCTCCTTATAAAACGCGCAAAGGCGTTGTTCCCCCTGCAAACCATTCGCACGGGTTCTCATCCGGATTTTGCGTGTCTTGGGAAAAGGCCCTCAGGGCCGAAATAACAAGTTCAGGCGCAATCGCGAACGGGATGTATATAACGACGCCGCGCACATATTGCAATCGGCGCATTGCAATCGGCGCTCCGCTGGTACCGCGCCTACTTCTTCTTTTCTTTGTCTTCTGGCTCGTCCGCCTTGAAGCCGCGGAAGGCCCAGCCCGCGAGCAGCCCGAACACCAGCAGCGCGACCGGCGGCCCGAACAGCAGCACGGGCACCGTGAAGACCTCATGGATGTCGCGGAAGCCCTTGCTGATCCCGTAGATCATCAGCCAGAGCATCCAGCTCATGATCCAGGCGCCGGAGAGCAGCAGCCACGTGCGGAAAAATCCGCGCTTCCAGTTCACCTGCGTCTTGCTGCTCGCCGGCGTTTCGACGACCCGGCGCGGCATTCCGAAATGGGGCATTCGCGGCTGCTCCGACATGGTGTCCAACATCATCAAAAATTGAACGGGGCCGCGCGGCCGCAACCGGCCGTGGCCCCGCAGGTCCCGCCCGGGCACCAACGCCTCCGGCGCGGTGCTGTTCCCGCACACCGCATCGGCGCGACGCGGGTTGCAGGGCGAAATCCCCGGCTCGCGTACAGTGCGTTCCGGGCTGCGGCGTTAAATTTCCGCAGTGCCACATCACACTACCGTAAGCTTTCCCGGTTTCCTAGGAACCGAAACCGCGCATTTCGGTTGGCCTAGTGAACCGCCGTTCATGTGAGTGGGTTCGCAAATGAGCCGGGCAGAGCAATATATGAATTTGGCGGCGGAGGTGCGCGCCAAGGCCGAGCAGGAGGAGAGCCCCATTCTCAGGGCAGAATGGGAAAATCTCGCCGAGACCTACGTGCACCTGGCCGAGCAGTCGGGTGCGCACCGCGCAACGTATGACCCGATCCAGGAGATGCTCGACCGCGCCACGCCGAAGAAGAAGCGGTGAGGGAGTAGCGCAACGCTGCATACCCAAACCGCTCATTCCCGCGCATAGCCGCCCGACGGACGGCGTGCTTTAGCACGCCTGTGCGGGAATCAAGGGCGCGTGGCAACGCGTCTCTTATTCGTCATGCCCGCGCATAGCCGTCCCGAAGGACTGCGTGCTTTCGCACGCTGCCTATGGCGGGAATCCAGGGCGCACGGCGATGCCGCTGATCCGTCATTCCGGGTTCGCTGATCCGATCTCGGGTCTACCCGAGATCGGCACGAACAAGCCCAGTCGGCAACAGCCGACTTGGGGCGCTCGCGCCCCGGAATGACAATTTGATGACTGCGCCTACTTCACCAGCGCCCTGATGCGTTCGACCGAGGTGCCGTATTTTTCCACCAGCCAGATCAGGTCGCCGATCGGGATGCGCAGCTCGTTGCCCCACCAGGCGAGCTCGCGCTCGTCGTTGATGTTGATCTCGTTGATGTCGCGCGGGATCCATTTGTCCGCGTTATCCGCGCGACGCGGCACCGAGTCAAAATAGGGATTGAAGGTCATGGTCATTGCGCACTCGTTACTTTGCGTTCGGGCCACCGGCGTGGGGCCGCGTCTTTGCGCGGCCCCATCGTGTGTCCCATGGTCATGGGTGTGCCATCGCCTGCGTTCCGGCCCGGAGAAGAAGACGGACCGCCGCGGCGATCACGACCGTAAACGCGCGCATGGCGCCGGCCGTTCCTGTTCCGCCGCGCGCCCATAAGCGCGTTTTTGGCGGTTCTCAAAGGCGACCCATGCCAAAACCGCGTGGCTACCCGCACGCCTATGTCGCGGGCATCCACGTCTAATCCACACCGCAACGCCGTAAGTCGTGGATGGATCGGAAGTCGGGCTTGCCCGACTTCCGCGTAAAATATGCGCAAGTCCGGGTAAACCCGACTTGCGGTGACAAGTCCGGCCATGACGCGCCGAAAGTGTCGCGCGCACATCGAGCCTCCGATTAACCTGTCAAACAGCCAAGCAAGATCACCCGTATTCTTTATCGCGGCCCCGGGCAGGCCCGTCTTCCCTTGGTCTCTTTGCCCCTCCGGATGCGAGGGGATGGCGCGCCAGGGGGCGCTGCCGTAGTTCGTCAATGTCCGCACCTTCTTGCGAAGATGCGGAAGCGCCTCCCGGCGCGCCACCCGGACATCGTGCAATGCCCGGGCTCATTTGCGGTCGTCTTCATTCCGCTTCGCCCACAGTCGTAAACGGAACTTGCTGCGCCGGGCTGCGCTTTCCGGGACGCCGTCTGCGGGCAGGCCTTACCCCACCCCTCAGCCGGCGCCCGGCAGGCGGCTCGTAGTGGCCGCCGGGCGGGGCACCGCGCGCGGCCCGGGTGCGTTAGGAGGCGCGTTCGTCTCCCGCCCGCGGGCGCCGCATCCTGCTCCATCACCAGACGCCTCTAGATGACGCCCCTCGATTGAGCCGGACGCATAGGACTATAGTCATGATAGGAATAAAGTCAAGGCTCGTGCGAAAGGTTTTGCGCCGGCCATTGTCCTGTTGATAGGCTACCCCTGTCTTTGGCCTCGGGGCGGCTATGAGGCGGTGCGATTTCATTAAAGTCATTGCTGCTTCGGCGGACGTTCGCCGGGTGCGCCGCCGAAATCCGCGCGAAACCTCCGATAAGAGGATTTGCCGATGTTTAACCCCACTCAAGTGGTGATCGATGCCTTCGTGAACAAACTTCACGAAATGTACATGCAGACATACGGAATCCTTGAACCGAGTTATCCCGGCATCATGAGCTTTGTCGGGCGGCTCGCACTTGAGAACATTTCGAACAGCGATGCCGCCTACCACGACATGAATCATACGATCATGGTGACGATGGTCGGACAGGAGATCCTGCGGGGAAAACACATCAGCGTTGGCGGCGTAACCCCCCGCGAATGGCTCCACTTCGTCGTCTCGCTGTTGTGCCACGATATCGGCTACGTTCGCGGCGTCTGCCGTGGCGATCGCGACGGCAAATACGTCATCAATGCAGCGGGCGAGACGACAAGCGTTCCCGAGGGCGCAACCGATGCGTCGATGACGCCATATCATGTGGCGCGTTCCAAGTTGTTTGTGCGCGAGCGCTTCGGCAAGGTCGCGCTCGTCCATCTCGACACTGCGGAGATCGAGGCCAACATCGAACACACGCGATTTCCGGTCCCCGGACAGGAATCGCACGCGCCGACGGATGATTTTCCAGGCTTGCTTCGTGCGGCCGACCTGATCGGCCAGCTCGCGGACATCAATTATCTTCGGAATACGGCTGCCCTGTTCAACGAATTCCGTGAAACAGGAACAAGCAAGCTTCTGAAATACGACAGCGCTGCCGACCTTCGCGCCAACTATCCTCAGTTCTTCTGGAAGGCCGTGAATCCTTACATCGGTGAAGCCCTGCGCTATCTGCGCGTCACCCAGGAGGGTCAGCAGTGGGTTGCCAACCTCTATGCCCACGTCTTCGCAACCGAACATAAGGGCCAGATCAGTTAAATTGGACTCGGGGCAGGGGTGGGTAAAGCGATGTCGAAGAAGGACAGAGCGGCAAGCCCGAAATCGATGAACGACTCTGACGCTTGCGGATCGCGCGATGTGCGCCGCCGGCCGGTCGCTGCCGCAAGATCTTCGCAAGGCGCCGCAATGACGTTACCGGGTTGCGCGCCAGACCTTGCTGAACGACGTCCACTTTTCTCCAAGTTTCAGCCGCTCGTCGGACAGCTTGTCCAGGAACTCCGCCAGCCGCCGCGACCTGATGACGGTCAGGACGGTCAGTGCAACCGTCGGAATGAGAATGGCAAAAAACAGCAGCGCGCGGTTGAGCAACGGCGCGTCCGCCCAGGCCAGCAGGTTCATGCCCAGGAAGCCCGTTGTCGTTGTCCCGATCAGGCCCGCGATCGTGACCACGGTGAGGCGAACCATGGTGTTTGATTGCCGGCGCAACAGGTCGCTGTCGAGATATTGACCCATGTCGTGCAGTTCATCGCGCAGCTCCCGGTATGCGTGCTCGGAGCCGAGATGGCGCGTCCACATGTGAAACACGTCGCGCAGCTGCGCCTGGTCGGAGATCTCCTGGTACCAGTATCGATGCGTGAATCGCAGAAAGATCTCGAGCGCCTGGCGGATATCGCGGCGGAAGCGTCGAACCGATGCCGGGTCGTCGATGTCCAGTTTCTTGATGGCGCTGACGAGCATGTCCGACATCATGAGCAGTGCGGCCTTGTGGAAGTGCGCCAGCAGGCCAAGCACGAAGTACTGGTGCCGGAATTGTCCGAGCAGGCCGCGTTCCGGATCGGTGAAGAATTTCGAACGGGCGTCTCCGGTCATCACGAAGGCGTGGCCGCAGCACATCATCCGCGTGCGCCATCCCTCGCGATGCGTGTCTTCAAAATAGCGGTCGTAGCAGTAGTCCGTCTCAAATCGCTCCAGATGGCGCGCGGAGAATGGCAGCGTTTTGCCGTCGCCCGCGGCGGCGGCAAAAGCCAGGCGCGCATAGTCGACCCGGGTCAGTTTGCCGGGATCCTCCAGCGCCAGGTAGGCCATGACCGGCATCCGGTAGTATTCGAGCTGCCGGTACCTGATCGCGCCCGTGCGCCCGGAATGATGGGGAACCATCGGTTCAAGCAAAAACTCCCAATGCGCCCCGAGCGCAACGGCCCGGTGGCGGCACACGGAGGCAAGGAATTTTTCGCGATTCTCGAAATCGGAGCTTGCCAGTACGCCGCCATCCTTCGACAGCCACGTCACCTTGCTGCAGTGGAACGGCACCCCGCTGTCAGTCCAGCCGGGCGGATAGGCGCGCCCGAACAGGAACGTCACATCCTGCACCACCTCCAGCGGCTGGTCGTTTCCGAAGACCTCGAGCGCAAGAATGACGACATCGACATCGTAAAAGAAATAAAGGTCGATATGCGCGACGTCGAGGCGAACTGGTATTGGCGATTTTTCGAGGACGAGCTCGACCTGCGTGATGTCCTTGCGCCGGTAAACCCGGATCGGCGACTCCCGTTGCTCCGCGCGGCCGCCGGCCGAAGTTTCCCCGTACAGAACCCTTTGGATGTGCGGCAGGAACGTCACGAATTCGCGATAGTGGCGCTCCTGAAATTCAGTCGGATCGACCAGGAATTCGTCGAGCAGCCGCTCCCAGGGGGAACCGGGGCATTCGAGCAGCTCCCAATGGCTGTGGATCTGCTGGCCTTCCTTGAGCGGCATCAATTGCACGGGCCACAGCAGGATCTGGCGAAAGTGGGCCACGACATTCTCGTCGCGTCCTGCGGATTTCTTTACTTCAGTGGATTCCGTTGCAGTGGCTTCGAGTGACGACAGCATGACGCTCTCCCGCACACATCAGCGTTCCATTGCGCCTTCCATTGAGCCTTCGATGGCCGACCTCAACCTCGCGCGTGAGCCGAACCGCGCGATAAGTCTAGTACGGTTACATTGTCCGTGCAGCCTGGATTCCCGCCATAGGCGTGCGAAAGCACGCCGTTCTTCGAACGGCTATGCGCGGGAATGAGCGGTGTTTGTTGTCGGTCATCTCCAAGCTCTCTCCGCTCACCCCCGCGAAAGCGGGGGTCCAGCGCACACGGCAAGATCGGAGTTTGTGTCCGGAGCGGCTACACCGGCTCGGCCAGATCTGCCGGCGTTTGCTGTTCGGCGATCTGCCGCAAAAGCTCTCGCCGTTCCTGCTCGGCAATCAGTCGGAACAGCTGGTTTCGCAACATGTCGTCCGAGGTCGCGACCAGCAGATCGCGATAGCGCCGCAGATCGTTCCGTTCGGCGGAATTCATGATCGCGCTCTCCACGGGCAACCCCGCCGCACGCGTGGCCGGGGCGCCTTCGCGCGTGGTCCTAGGCCGCTATTGCAAAGCTGTTATGACAGGCGCTGGCAGCGGAACCCAATTTATTGGCCGCCATTCGCAAGAACGGCCCGCTCGCGGCGATCTAGAACACTGCCATGAGCAAACCTGTACCCAAACCTGTGCCGATGGCAACGCACACACCGATCGGCGCGACCGGCCTGTCCGACGGACCGTCCGAACTGGCGGGGGCGCGCGCGACCGCGCCGAGTCCGGCCGCATCGTGACATCGGACATCATCAATTGCGACGGCAAGCTCTGGGCGTTGCTTCATCGAGAAAAAGAAGAAGCGCTCGCATGACCGGCAGCAAGACCGGAGGCCGTAAGATTGCCAAACGGCGCCGCAAGACGCGACCAAAGACGCCCGAGAAACGCAGGATCGCAGCCAGCCAGGCGCTGATCCGCCGCTGCCACAGCGACCGGGAATTCCGCAAAAAGATGATCGCTCTCTGGCGCGCCCAGATGGAGCAGGACACCGCCGTCAAACCGGGAAAAAAAGGCGAGCGCGCAGCGCAGTCAGAATAATTTATTGCGACAGACGCCGCTGCAGCCGCGCCATGCCGCTGATCCAGCGGTCCCGGTCTTCCGTTTTTCGGCGCATGTATTCCTGCACCTCGGCGTGGGGCAGGATCAGGAACTGTTCACGCGCGATGCCCTCGATCGCGGCCTGCGCAACCTGCGCCGGCGACAGGATGCCGTCCACCGATTGCGCACCCGAAGGCAGCCCCTGCAGCAGCGGCGTGTCCACGGCCTGCGGACAGAGAATTGATACCTTGATGCCGTCGTCTTTATGGGCAATTGCGATATTTTCGGCAAAGCCGACGGCGGCGTGCTTCGTGGTCGAGTAGATGGCACTGCCGATCTGGGTCAGAAGCCCCGCGGCCGACACCGTGATGAGGATCGTGCCGCCCCCGCGCGCTTTCATGCGAGGGATGAGTTCGCGGGCGGCGTAGACATGCCCCATCACGTTGACCGACCAGGCATTATGCCAAAGCTCGTCCGGTCCTGCCGCCGCATTATCGACGCGTGATGCAAAGCCGAGAGCCACGCCTGCGTTCGAGCAATAGAGGTCGACCGGTCCGGATTCGGCCTCAGTTGTCTCGATCAGCGACCGGACATTCGCCTCGTTTGCGACATCGCATGGGAACGCGACACCGCCGATCGCCGCCGCGACCCGCCCGGCCGCCTCGACGTCGACATCGGCAACGACAATTCTTTTCGCTCCGGCCTGGTGAAAGGCGTCGCAGAGCGCGCGCCCGATGCCGCTTCCTCCCCCCGTGACGATGACCGTTTTGCCCGACAGCTGCATTCAGGCCGCAACTCTAGCAAATATCGTTTGGCTGCAATGCGCCCTGGTCCATTGTTCGGAGGCTCATGATTTGCGGCATTTTCTGCCGCCGTCGGGTCGGTAACGCATTGGGCTAATTAGCTCAACCTCGTCCGTGCCGCTTGCGCTGGCCGTCTGAACGCCTTTTCTGCTCACCAATGAAATCGACCGCAGTGCCCTTCGACACATTGGAAGCAAGTTGCAGCGCGTCCCAATTCGTCAAACGTACGCACCCGTGCGACTGCGTCTTGCCGACCTTGCTCGGTTCTGGAGTGCCGTGAATACCGTAGCCTTCACCGGTGAGACCAATCCACACGACGCCAACCGGATTGTTGGGGCCCGGCTTGATTGTGAAAGGTTTATCGGTCCGAACTCCTTTGAATGCGTAGGCGGGGTTGTAATGATACGTGGGATTTTTCCTGACGGCCGTCACCTTCAGGGTGCCGTCGGGGGCCGGCTTCTCCTCGCTTCCAACGGTCGCCGGGTAATAGGCCAGTAATTTGCCATCAGCATTGAAAGCTCTTAACTCCTGCCTGGCCCTGTCGACTTTTATCCGGCTGACTTTCTCGGGCAACGGCTTCGCGAGTACATTTGCGACCACAATGGTATGACCTTCGAGCGCAGATTTTTCCTTCGGGTTGAGCGCTGACAATAATTCCGGGCTCATGTGAAATTTTTCCGCGAGTTTTTCTCTTGGCGTGGTGTACGTCAGCTGCGGAAGACTCTTCATCTTTTCCATCTTGTTTGGGATCTTTTCAATGAAGGGACCGCGCACGTCCGTCTCGGAAATTGTGTACTCTGTCAAAACTGGATCATTGGACATTGACACAAGCTTCTCCCAAAGCTCCTGATCGAGCTTATCGGTCGCTCTTCCGTGCGCCTCTGCAAACGCAGCGACTGCCTTGTTGAGAGTTTCGCTCGGTTTTCCATTGATCTCGCCGGAAGAAAAGTTCGCTCGCGCGAGCAATATCTGAGCTTTGATCAATAGCGGGCTTACGCCAGTCTTTGATGCAGAGGATGCGTCCCACTGCGCGTTGTTGATCGTTTGTGCGTCGATTGGTTTTGCGCTTGCCGGACCGATAAACACGGATAATCCGGTCAAAAGTATTATGAGCAACCGCATGCGCGTCTCCGGTTATGCAACGTGCAAAAACGGCCGCGGTTCAAAACGGAGCCAAGCGGACCCAAACGGACCCAAGCGGACCTATGTCGAAGAGGCTCCCTTTGCGTAGTACGATCATCGATATCGGAACCAAAGTTCCCACCGCGCGTTTCCGCCGCGCACACATTCGGGAGACGGATCCATGGGCATTTTCTGGATGATCGTCATCGGCTTCGTGGCCGGCGTGATCGCGAAATTCCTCCACCCCGGCTCGAACGAGCCGGCGGGCTTCATTCTCACGACGCTGCTCGGCATCGCCGGCGCCTTCGTTGCCACCTATCTCGGCCAGGCGCTCGGCTGGTACACGGCCGGCGAGGGCGCGGGCCTCATCGGCGCCGTGGTCGGCGCCATCATCGTGCTGGTCGTGTGGGGCTTCTTCGCGCCGCGCAGCGCGGCGACGTAAGCGCACGCAACCTGTTTCTTCGTCATTCCGGGACGCTCGCCGTAAACGCGCGTCCTTAAGCGCGTTCACGCGCGTCTTAGACGCGCTATGGACGCGCTATGGACGCGCTATGGCTCGCGCCCCGAATGACGACGGATCAGGCGCACGTGCTCAGCGCCTCAGCGGGACTCCGGCTTTGTCTTTCGCTCGACGGAACTGTCCGGGAAACCGCCCATTATTCTCATTGGATGTCGTCCAGCCGCAGAGGAGGGCTCCATGACACAAGCCACGGCACGATCGTCACGCACATCGTCCGGTTCCGCAAGGAACCTTGTTCGCAGCCTTTGGGGCGTCCGCTATCAGGTCAAGGACGTCAGCCGCGCCGCGGAGTTCTATACGCACCAGCTCGGCTTCAAGCTCGACCACGAGCATTTACCCGCCTTCGCCCAGGTCTCGAGCGGCCAGCTCAAGCTCTTTCTGAGCGGCCCCGGCGCATCGGGATCCCGGCCGATGCCCGACGGACATCGCCAGCAGCCGGGCGGGTGGAATCGGATTGTCCTCGAGGTCGCCGACCTGCCGTCACGGATCGAGAGCCTGAAGACCGCGGGATTCCATTTTCGCAACGAGATGGAAGCCGGGCCGGGCGGCAAGCAGATTTTGCTGTTGGACCCGGACGGAAATCCGATCGAGTTGTTCGAGCCCGCGCGATAATCGCCGATCGACAGGCGACGATTCCTTCGCCGTCATGGCCATGCAAATGCCTCTCGCTCGTCATGCCCGGCCATAGCCGTTCGAAGAACGGCGTGCTTTCGCACGCCTGTGCATAAGTCGGCCATGACGGGCTGACTGGTCATTCCGGGACGGCCCCATAGCGCGTGGAAGACGCGCGTAAACGCGCTTATGGGGCCGGGCCCGGAATCCATACTCCGCAGCGCTGCGGGCTATGGATTCCGGGTTCGCTCGCCATACGCGCGTTGGACGCGCTATGGCGCGCGCCCCGGAATGACGACCCCGATCAATTGCTGCAGGCCACAAAGAGGACTACCGTACCGACACTCAATTGGAAGCCAGTGACTGTTTTTCGGTTGGGGAGATTGCGTCATGGTGGGTCAGACAACCGGTCATGTGACCGAAGGCGCGGGACTGAAGGCGGAATCCACGAAGGCTCAACGTCGCGCCGCGGCAGCCAAAATCAAAAAGATGATCAGAAAATGCAAAGCGAACACAAAAACGATCAGGCAGCTCGATGACGAGCAGACGGAATATCTGGAAAGACTGCGCAGGCACTTGTAGCGTCACGTGATCGAAATCAGCGAGTCAGTGCATGGCTGACGATCAGGAAAAGACCAGAAAAGAACGGTTTGTTGGTCGCCTCGAAAAAGCGAAAGGCCGCCTGCAGCAGACGCTTCCTGAAATACAGCAACGTGTCAGGACCTCCAGCGCGGCCGACGTCGCACGGAAAATCATTGATCCGGCGCAGTCGATTTTCAGGCAATTTGCCGACGACATTCAGCTGAAGGATCTCCTGGCAAAAGCGGAAGCCTTGGTTGCCAATGCCGAGCGGACTTTTAAGAACGCCGCTTCGCAAGAGACCCCTCCGGCGGAGACGCTTCGCGACGTGACGCCATCGAACGAACCCTCAAGAAATGCGGGGGGAAAGAAAACGCCGTCGAAGGGAGCGCGTCGAAAAAAAGCGGCGCCGAAGAAGACGTTATCGAAAAAGAAGAAAAAGCGGGCGCCAAAACGAAGAGTGAAAGCACGCGCCTGAGGGCTTCGTCCAAGCCCAACGTGTCGGTCAATGCACGCTGCCCTCGTCATTTGACGTGAGAGGCTGGGCGCAAAACGTGTCGACCTTGGGGCTCTTGCGGACATCAAATGGCCCGCTGCGGCTGTATAGTCCCGGCATGAATGAACGCTTCTTTGCCGATGTGTCGGCATGGCTGACGCAGGCAGGCCTCGCCGGCACTCCCGAGAACGATATCTTTTCCGTGTTTTGCGACCGATGCGTCGCGGCCGGTATTTCGCTTGGCCGCGCCCATTCATTTATCGACACGCTCGATCCGGTCTACGAAGGCAGGCTGTTCCGCTGGGGCTACAGTCCGGACGAATCCGGCGTGGTCCAATATGGTCGCACGACCCTGGATAGACCCGAAGCGTCCGGTTCTGCATCTCTGGATGAACAGGCGACGTATGTCTGGCGCCGCAGTGCCCACTACGCCATGCTGCAAACCGGCGCGTCGCTGGTGCGGCGCCGCCTGGATGCCGACACCAAAGACGAGTTCTCCCTGCTGCTGGATTGGCGCGCCGCCGGCCTGACAGACTACGTGGCCATCATCAGCCGCTTTGCGGCCGAAGGCGTCATTGGCGAGATGGACGGGTTTTACTCGTCATGGGCGACGCGGTCGCCCGGCGGGTTCAGCGACGGGGAGATCGCGGCGCTCGAGCGCCTGGTGCCTTACCTCGCGCTGGCCATCAAGTCGGTGTCGCTCGCGCGCATGACCGGAACGCTGATGGAGACCTATCTGGGACGCGACGCCGGCCAGCGCGTTCTCGGCGGGCGCATCCTGCGCGGCGTTGCCGATCGAATCGAGACCGTCCTCTGGTTCAGCGACTTGCGCGGCTTCACGCGCATCACCGACACCGCGCCCGAGGAGGTCATCCCGCTGCTGAACGACTACGCCGATGTCATTGTCTCGGCGATCCACGAGCATGGCGGCGATGTCCTGAAGTTGATGGGTGACGGAACGCTTGCCATTTTCACCGCGGAAGACCGGGCGCATGCGTGCACCGCGGCACTGTCCGCAGCGATTGCCGCACGCAAAAGCATCGCCGCCCTGAACCAGCGCCGGCTGGCGGAAGGCCATCCGGCAACCGACATCTACCTTGGTCTGCACGTCGGAGACGTCTTTTACGGCAATATCGGCAGCCGCGAGCGGCTCGACTTTACCGTCATCGGCCCTGCGGTGAACGAGGTCAGCCGTATCGCGGCGATGTGCCGCTCGGTCGACCAGCCTGTCCTGATGTCTGCGGCCTTCGCCGATGTAGGCACTGTTAAACCGTACGTCATTTCGGTGGGGCGTTATGCGTTGCGTGGCGTCTCCCAGCCTCAGGAGCTGTTTACGTTCGATCCGGGCCTGCTGGCCGGTGCCTGATTTGAAACGGCCGCCGGTCGTCCCCGCCCGGGCTCTGAAGGTTGGCGACAGTGTCTCACAGATCATCGAGCGCCGGCGGTTCGAACCAGTTTGTCAGCGCTATGCCGCCATCGACGACGAAGGCCGCGCCGGTCACATAGCCCGATATGCGGTTCGAGAGGATCGCGAGCGCCATCGGCGCGAGGTCTTCGCTTTTGCCGAGCCGGCCCAGCGGAATGTGCCGTGCCATTGCCGGATCGGCGACGAAGCCGCCGGCGGCGATGGCGCCGGGCACCAGCGCATTCACGCGGATGTTGAAACGCCCCAGCGTCTTGGCCAGCTCCTTGACCAGCATCGCCAGCGCCGCCTTGGCGGTGCTGTAGTGCGGGAGGTTGCGCGGCGTGTCGGCGTGCAGCGAGGTCAGCATCAGGAACGAGCCCGGCGCGCGCGCCGCGATCAGCGCCCGCGCGAGCTCGCGGGCGAGGTGGAAGCCGGCGTCGATGTTGACTGCGTGCATCCGCTCCCAAATTTCGGTGGTGACAGCCAGGCTGTGATCGGCCTCCCGCCGCGGCGGCGCGGCGCTGTGCACGAAGTGCGTCACCAGCCCAAGCGCGGAGCGCGCCTCCTTGAGCAGCGCATCGCAGGCCTCGCGGCGGGCCAGGTCGCCGACCCAGGGAATGGCGAGCTTCGGCTGGACGGAGCTTGCGGCGGCGGCCTCGACCGTATCCTTGTTTACGTCGGC
>Ga0081455_10004188_pt1 | contig 16255 bp, 13 predicted proteins | sample TabmetS3T2R1_FD_70207 | JGI IMG/M metagenome (GOLD analysis project Ga0081455, IMG submission 70207) | Tabebuia heterophylla rhizosphere microbial communities from the University of Puerto Rico - S3T2R1 | ecosystem: Host-associated > Plants > Roots > Rhizosphere ... | reverse complement strand
AGCTCGAGCTTGCCCTCCCTGATTGGTGACTTCCTAGAACCGGGATGAAAGGAGGTGCCTTACTACTTCGGAAACCTCGCAGACCTCTTCAGCGCAGGGTCGGGTCGAGCTTGTCGCGCAGCCAGTCGCCGAGAAGGCTGATCGAGAGCGTGGTCAGCACGATCACGGTGGCGGGCGCCAGCATGATCCAGGGCGCGCGGGTGATGTACTCGCGGCCGTAGCCCACCATGTTGCCGAGCGAGGTGAGCGGCGGCTGCACGCCGAGCCCGAGGAAGGAGAGACCGCTTTCCAGCAGGATGATCTCGGGGAAGGTGAGCGTCATGGAGACGATGAGGGTGGAAGCGATGTTCGGCAGGATATGCAGGCCGTAGATGCGGCCGGGCTTGGCGCCAAGCTGGCGCACCGCGGCGGCATAGCCCTGCTCGTTGGCGGCAAGCGTGAGCCCGCGGGCGATGCGGGCATAGCGTTCCCACGAGTGAAAGCCCATCAGGCCGATGAACAGCGGCAAGCTGTTGCCGAAGAAAGCCAGCACCGACAGCGCGATGATCATGAACGGCATGCTGGCCTGGAAGTCGATCGCCATCAGGATCAGCGTTTCGACCCAGCGCCGGAAGTGTGCGGCGAGGAAACCCAGCACCGTACCCAGCGTGGTTGCGATCAAGGTACCGAACAGGGCGATCAGCAGGCTCATACGGATCGACATGATCAGCCGTGCCGAGACGTCACGGCCGAGTTCGTCGGTGCCGAGCGGATGGGCAAGGCTGCCGCCGAAAAACAAGGGCGGCGAGAGCCGCGCCTTGAGATCGAAGGCAGTGATGGAATAGGGCAGCAGCAGGTCGGCGCCGAGCGCGACGATGACCATGAGCGCCAGCCAGGACGCTGCCAGCAACACGCCCAGCGGCCAGCGCGCCAAGGGACGGATCCACCGGCGCAGGATCGAGGTCGGCAAAGGAGCGGCAAGGGTGTCGCGTAGCGCCATCGTCGTGGCCTCAGTGTCCGGCGGGCGCGCTGCGCACGCGCGGATCGAGCCAGCCATAGGCCATGTCGACGGCGAAGTTCGCCATGACCATGGAGGCCGCGATCACCATCAGCAGCGCCTGCACCACGGCGAGATCGCGGTTGGCGACGGCCGACACCAGCAGGCGGCCCACGCCCGGCCAGGCAAACACGCTCTCGACCACGACCGCGCCCGCCACAAGGCTGCCGATCATGAAGCCGACGATGGTGACGGTCGGGATCGCCGCATTGGGCAGCGCATGATGGGAAATGACTCGCCGCCAGGTTACGCCTTTGGCCGAGGCGGCGCGGATGTAGGGCTGGCCCAGCACCTCGAGCATGGCCGAGCGGGTGAAGCGCGCCATGATGGCTGCACCTCCGACACCCAGGGTGATGATCGGCAGGATGGCATGCGCGGCCGAGTCCGAGCCGCTCGCCGGCAGCCAGCCGAGTGTCACGGCAAAGACCAGCACCAGCAGCAGCGCCAGCACGAAGCTCGGCATGGTGAAGCCCGCCACCGAAACCGCCATCGTGACCCGATCCGCGACCGAGTTGCGGTGCAAGGCGGCGTAGATTCCGGCGGGAATCCCAAGACCGATCTTGAGCGCCAGCGCCGGCAGGGTGATGGCAAGCGTGGCCGGCACGCGTTCCAGGACGAGCTCGATGGCTGGCCGTCCGTCGCGCATGGACTTGCCGAAATCGCCGGTGAAGGCGTGCCCGATATAGGAGACGTACTGATCCCAGATCGGCTGGTCGAGACCCCAGGCCTGGCGAAACGCCTTGATCGCCTCGGGTGGCGCGTCGACCGACATGATGAGCAGTGCCGGATCGCCCGACAGGCGCAGCACCACGAAAGCGAAGGTCATGACGAACAGGATCGTGAGCGCGGCGCGCAGCAGCCGGGAAGCGGCGAACAACAGCATCAGGCGGCCACCTGCAAGGCGGGCTCGTCGACCCGATGGCAGGCGACCAACCGACCATCGGCCTTTGGGCGCAGTGCCGGCGTTTCGACTCGGCACGAGGCAATGGCGAACGGGCAGCGCGTATGGAACGCGCAGCCCCGCGGAACATCGACCGGGTTGGGCGGATCGCCTTGCAGCAACAGGCGCTCACGTCGAGGGCCTTGGGCGGAGAGGGGCACCGGGATCGCCGAGACCAGGGCGCGCGTGTAGGGATGCGCCGGATGCGCGAACAGGCTCTCGGCCTCACCCTGCTCGACGATGCGGCCGAGATACATCACGGCCACCTCGTGGCTGACCTGCCGCACGACCTTCAGGTCATGGCTGATGAAGAGATAGGCGATGCCGAGTCGCTCCTGCAGGTCGAGCAGCAGGTTCACGACCTGGGCCTGGATCGAGACGTCGAGAGCGGAGATCGGTTCGTCGCACACCAGGAAATCGGGCTCGGTGATCAGGGCGCGCGCCAGAACCACGCGCTGGCGCTGCCCGCCGGAAAGCTCGTGCGGGTAGCGGCCGAACTGATGCATCTGCAGGCCGACCGCCTCCATCACGGCCCGCGCTCGCTCGCGCCGCTCGACGGTTGTTGCGATGCCATGGATGGCAAGAGGCTCCGTGATCTGCTGGCCGATCGGCAGCCGCCGGTCGAGCGCGCCCAGCGGATCCTGGAACACCATCTGCATGCGCAGTCGAAGCGCGCGCCACGCCGGCGTGTTGATGGCAGGCATGTCGGTGCCGTCGTGGCGCACCGTGCCGGAGGTCGACGGGATGAGGCCCAGCACCAACTTGCCGGTGGTCGACTTGCCGCAGCCCGATTCGCCGACCAGGCCCAGGGTACGGCCGCGCTCGACCCGTAACGAAACACCGTCGACAGCACGCAGCGTCGCCTTGGCGGTGAACGGTCCGCGGCCGACGTGCACGGCATAATGCCGCCGCAGGTCGATCGCCTCGACGAGCGCGCTCACTCGGCAGCCCTCGGCAAGGCCCAGGCCGAGACTCCAGGCTCGATCTGCAAATGACAGACGGCGCGATGCAACATCCCGACGCGGCGGCTGGGGGGCGGCTCGCTGCCGCAGCGCTGCTCCGCGAGCGGACAGCGCGGAGAGAACGCGCAACCTGCAGGGACCTTGCCGGGCTCGGGGACCGTCCCGGGAATGGCCGCGAGTCGGCGGCGCGGTCCGGTGAGCTCCGGGAGCGCCGCCAGCAGGCCCTGCGTGTACGGATGCCGCGGCACCGCGAAGAGATCTTGGCTGAGCGCTTCCTCGACCAGCCGTCCGGCATACATCACGGCGACACGGTTGACGTTCTCGGCGACCACGCCGAGATCATGGCTGATCAGGACAAGCGCCATGCCGGTGTCGCGACGAATGCTGCCCAGCAGGGCGAGGATCTGTGCCTGGATGGTGGCATCGAGCGCTGTCGTTGGTTCGTCGGCGATCAGCAGGTCGGGCTCGGCCGCGAGAGCCATCGCGATCATGACCCTTTGGTTCAGCCCACCCGAGAGCTGGTGAGGATAGTCGTTGAGTCGGCGCCGCGCATCGGCGATGCCGACCTGGTCGAGCAGCCGCAACGCTTCGTTGCGCGCCCTTGTCGAGTCCAAGCCGCGATGGAGCTTCAGCGCTTCGATCAACTGCCAGCCGATGCGGTGCACCGGGTTCAGGCAGCTCGACGGATCCTGGAAGATCATGGCAATTCGCTTGCCGCGCACGCCTTCGAGGACGCCTGCCGGTGCGCCGGCCAGCTGAAGGCCCTCGAGGCGCACGGAGCCGCCGATGCGCGCGTGTCCCGGCAACAGGCCGAGCGCCGCCAGCCAGGTCACGCTCTTGCCCGAGCCCGACTCGCCCACGATGCCCACCGCCTCGCCGGGCGCAATTGCGAGGTCGATGCCGTCGACGACACGCAGACGACGGCCGTCCTGCTCGAAGTCGACGGTCAGTCCCTTGATCTCGACCAGCGGGTCGATCATGGGGTGTCAGTTGCTGGCGAAGTTGGTGGTGCGGAACTCCATGGCGAAGGAGGGCGACGCCTTCCAGCGGATGTCCTTGCGCTTGGCGGTGAACGTCGCGTTCTGGTGCAGCACCGTGAAGGCGGGGTCCTCGCGCTCACAGATCTCGAGCATGCGCTTGAACATCGCCTTGCGCTTCTGCATGTCGGTCTCGATCTCCATGGCCTCGGAGAGCTTGTTCATCTCGTCGTTGGTCCATTCGCCGACCTGCTGCTGTTGGCCTTGCGGGCCATGCTGCGCGACGATCGACGAGATCGGATCGTTGAAGCCTGCGCTGTTGGACCAGTCGCGCACCGCGCGCTTGCCGTTGCCCTCGAAGATCTGCTGCCAGTTCTCCTTCATCTCGATCTGCACGTTGAGGCCAGCCTGGCGCCACATCTCGACCAGCACCTGCGCGGTGGCGACCTGGTTGGTGTAGTAGTTGTTGAGGAGGCGGTAGGGGATGGGATCGCCCTTGTAGTTGGCCGCCTTCAGGAGCGCCTTGGCCTTGGCAAGGTCGTACTCCGGCACCGACCAGTTCTCGACGAACATCGGCCCATAGAATTCCCACTGCAGCCCGGCCGGTACACGTGTGCGGCCCGCCCACAGGCTGTCGACGATGGCCTGCCGGTCGATGGCGTGGGTGAAGGCCTGGCGCACCCGCGGATCGGCGAGCGTCGGGTGATGGTTGTCGAACACCGTGAGGCGATGATTGACGATGGTGCTGCCCAGCACCTCGAACTTGGCATTCTTCTCGATGCCCGGGATCTGGTCGGGCGGGACGTCGCAGATGAAGTCGAACTGGCCGGCCAGCAGGCCGTTGATGCGGGTCGCCACCTCGGGCACGACGACGAGCTTGACGCTCTTGAGCGGCGGCTGGCCGCCCCAGTAGTCGTCGTGGGCGTCCATCACCAGCGACTGGTCGGGCACGAATTCACGCACCTTGTAGGGTCCCGTGGCGACCGGGGCCCGCGACCAGTCGAGCCAGCTCTTGGCTTCCTGATAGGCACGGCGCGAGATGATGTCGCTGCCCATGCGCCCGAGACGGCCTTCCAGCGTGACGTCGGGCGTGCGGTTGGTGAAGCGCACCGTGTACTTGTCGACGGCTTCGACCTTCTCCAGCGCCGGAAGCAGCCGCTTGGCGACGGCCGGCACCTCGGGCGGCAGGTTCTTGCCCTCCACCGAATCGCGGATCAGCACCGAGGTGAACAGTGTCTTGCTGCTGGCGATGTCGTAGTCGGGGCCGAACATGCGGTCGCGGCTGAAGGTGAAGACCACGTCGTCGGCCGTCAGCTCGTCGCCGTTGTGGAACTTCACGCCCTTGCGCAGGCTGAACTCGACCGTGCGCGCGTCGATGCGCTTCCAGCTTTCGGCCAAGCCCGGAACGGACTCGAGCTGGCCGAGCAGGTTCTGCATGATCAGCGTCTCGAACAGGAAGGAGAAGACGCGCTGGCCGACGTTGGATTGCTCGCGCAGAGGCTCCAGCGAGGCGCTGTTGGCGATCTGTTGCACGGCGATGGTGATGCTGGGGCGCCGGTCGGACTGGCCGATCGCAATGCGCGGCAGGGTGGCGCTGGCGGCGGCCAGGCTGCTGGCCGCGATCAAGCGGCGACGGCGCAGGAACATGATGCGAACTCCCCGAAAGAAGGCCGCACGCTAGGAGGCGTAAATGAACGCACGATGTAGGTTTGATGACGCTTTGCTTGTGCAGTGCAGTGGACAAGCCTACCGTCTTCGAATGACCAAGCATCTCGCCGTCTTCGCTTTTGCAGCTGTGCTGCCAATCAGTGCGGTGGCGCTGGATGTCTCGGTGCAATTCCGGTTGGTCGGCGCGCCCGGTAACATTCAGGGCTGCCTCGCGGCCGACCCTCAGTTCACGCGCATTCACACCTTCGCAGTGAAAGACGGCCAGGGTGAGCTGACCGCGCCGGGCGGCATCAACACCAAGCTGAAGCTCAAGGAGCCCGGCGTGTACGAGGGCACGGAGGACATGGGGCGCTTCAACCTGCACCTCGTCGCCGATCTCAACGCGCGAACGCTCACCGTCACCGACAAGAATCTCGGCTGCAAGTGGACGGCCAAGAAGGAATAAGCGTTTCAGCGAAGAACGGCGCGCGGCGCTCGGTCCCTTTCAGCGCGACGCTGCTCGCGCTGATGGCGCTGATCGTGCTGCCGCTTGCCGCCGCTTTGATGTGGCTGGGCTGGCGTGCGGTCGATCAGCTGGAAACGCGCAACATCGAGCACCGCATGGCGGCACTCGACGTCGCCGTCGAAGGTTTCCTCTCCTCCGGCTTGCGAACCATCGTGGCGGTCGGCACGACGCTCGCGGACACGCCCGACTTCGCGCTGAAGGCTGGGCCCGATGCCGACGAGCGGCGGCTGCGGCAGTTCGTTGCCGTCCTGCGACGCTACTCGTCGGTGGCGGCGCTGTTCGCCGGGTATCGAAACGGCCACTTCCTCTACGCCGGCCGGCCGGAGACGTTCACCGCTGACCAGCGCCAGGAGTACGACGCGCCGCAAGGTCCCTCCATCATCCTGCGCACGGTCGAAGGCGAGGGCGCCGAGCGTCGCGAGACCTGGTGGTTCGAGCTGCCGGACGGCAGCCGCACGCCGCCGCGCTCGCGGCCGCTGGGCTACGACCCGCGCGTCCGGCTCTGGTACACCGATGCCCTGGAGGCCAAGACCGCCGTCCTGACCGAGCCCTATCTGTTCGCCCAGGCCGACGTGGTTGGCGTCTCCGCTGGCATACCGATCGGCGAAGACGGCGCGATCGGCTTCGACTTCACCCTCGATACGCTGTCCGCCTTGATCGGCGACTACAAGATCACGCCCAACTCCATCATCATGATCGCGAGCGAGAAGGGGCCGATCTTCATGGAGTCCGAGGCTTGCCGGCTCGAGCGCTCGCGGTGCCTCGACGGCGAGGACGAAGTCCGCTCGGCCATGCGCAAGGCGTTGGCCCAGTTCGCGGGCGGCGGGCGGCGCCTCGAGCAGGACGTCGTATTGGCCGGCCGCGACTACCGCCTGCTGGTGCACACCATGGCCCCGATCTTGGGCAGGCGGTATGTCATCGCCGCGGCCGTGCCGATCGTCGAGCTGTCCGCCGACTCGCATGCTCTCATGCGGCGTGCCGCCCTCGCCGCCGCGATCGCGCTGGGCGTGGCGAGCCTGGGCGCGCTGCTCGCCTCGCTGCTGCTGTCGCGGTCGATCGCGCGCATTGCCGCCAAGACCGAGCGCATCCGCAGCCTCGATTTCTCCGATCGTACGCCCATCGACAGCCGCATCACCGAGATCGTGCGCCTGTCGGAGTCGATCGAGCGCATGCGCAGCGGGCTGGAAGTGTTCGGTCGCTACGTGTCCAAGAATCTGGTGCACCAGATCATGCGCTCTCCCGAGACCGCCGGCGTCGGCGGCACGCGGCGCGAGATCACGGTGATGTTCACCGACATCGAAGGCTTCTCGCGGCTCAGCGAGACCATGGAGCCCGAGCTGCTCACCAATCGGCTGTCGCGCTACTTCGATGTGCTGGGTTCCGCCATCACTGCCAACCGCGGCACGATCGACAAGTATATCGGCGACAGCATCATGGCCTTCTGGAATGCGCCGGAGCCGGACGAGGATCATATCGCCAATGCCTGTCGGGCGGCGCTGCAGGCTGCGGCCGCGGGAAACCGGCTGTCGCGCAAGTGGCGCAGCCGGGGCCGGCCCGGGTTCCGCACCCGCTTCGGCCTGCACACCGGGCCGGCGGTGGTTGGCAATGTCGGCGCGAGCGAACGCATCAACTACACGCTGGTCGGCGCGGTGGCCAACCAGGCCTCGCGGCTCGAAGGCCTGAACAAGGTCTATGGCACCGAGATCCTCGCCAGCGGCGAGATCGCCCAACCGACGGCCGACCGCTTCGTGTGGCGGCACGTCGATCGCGTCGTTGCCGCCGGCACGACCGAGGCCCATGACATCTACGAGCCTCTCGGCGAGCTTCAGACGACGGAACATCACGCCGAGCTCCTCGCCCAATGGGGTGAGGCGCGCGGGGCCTACGAGGAGGGTCGGTTCGAGATGGCGCTGGCGGGGTTCAAGGCGGTCGCCGCATTGCGTCCCGACGACGCACCGAGCCGCGTGTTCATCGACCGTTGCATGGCCTTCCTGCGCGACGGGGCGCCAGCGGGCTGGAACGGCACCTGGCACTTCGACCGCAAATAAGCAAGCAACATCGATCAAAAACGGACGGTCACGCCGACGGTGAAGAAGAAGGGCTGGTCGCGGCCGATGAAGCGCGCCGCCAGCAGATCGAAGTCGATCGGGCCGTCCTTGGGCGTATAACGCAGGCCGGTCTGGATACCGCCTATTCCAGGCGCCCGGCCAAACCCCTCGACCATGACGGTGAGGTCCCAGCCGATATTGGCCTCGATCTGTCCCCCATAGAAAAACGAATGGGGCATATCGCCCTGAACGTAACTCCAGCCGGCGTTCAGATTGACCCTGAAGCTTTCGTTGATGGGGATCGACAGGAGTCCGACCGCGGACGCGAAGTTCAATTCGCCGCTGAGTATGTTGACGCCGGAGAATGCCTCGATGCCCAGACCAAGGCCGGTATCTTGCGGGCGCAGATTGACCTTTACCGTGGGGCCGAGGATCGGGGCATTGTCCTCCTCGGACCAATAATCCTGGTAGGCGAGACCGACTTCGAGAAAGGGCATCCGCTTCGACGTGCAAGCCGGCGCCGCATTGGCATAGCCGTTACCCGGCACGAATCGGGTTACCCACAATTCGACATGGCAGTCGCCCGGCGTCTCCACCTCCGAATCGTCGACGATATGGGCTCCGCCTGCGGCTTGTGCGGCGGACCACGTCGATATGGCCAGGAGCAGCACGCCCGCCTTGATGAGCTCGTTCACGCGTCGCGAACAATCGACGCGCTTGGTTACAGGCGTGAGTCTCCGGTGACATCAGAAACGCATCGACAGCCGGCCACTGAAAACGTTCACCGGCCCGCGCACGAGGTTGTAGCCGGGATTGTCGAGGAACTGATAGTCCGCCGTCACCACGATGCCCTTGGCGAGCTGGAACGCATAGTAGGCTTCGAGCACGTTCTCCGAGGCGTAGCTCAGCGCGCCGTCGCCGACCAAGGGACCCAGGCCGCCTGCCGCCAGGTAGGCGCTATGGTTGCCCGAGATGTTGTTCCACGCGCCGGCGATGCCCACACGGTCGTCCGGCCGGCCCCAAGCCGTTCCCTTGATCGACACGCCGAGCGACAGGCTGGTGTCGATGTCGGTGAAGGACATGATCTCGGTGCGGCCGTCGTTCCAGCTGAAACGGCCGAACAGCCCGACCGAGTCCGAAATCTCCTGGTCGAAGTTGACGTACAGGCCGTACTTGGTGCGGCCGCGCCGTGTCCAACCAATCGTGTCGTTGGCGTTGAGGCCGATATTCGGATTGGCGAGCGCCACGGCCTGGTTGTAGGAGCCCGAGAAGGTGCTGTTGAGGAACGTTCCCAGCCGCACCGAACCGTCCCTGCCGAACGGCTTGTGGCGCATTTCCAGCTCGCCGACATAGCCGCCGCGCACTAACAAGGCGGTGTCGAAGGTGTTGGCATTCGACACGTAAGGCACCAGGAAGTAGCCGGCTCGGACCGCCCAGCTCTGACGGTTCAGCTCGGCAGTGAGGCCCCACGAGAGGCCCAGCCGGTCGGCCGGATAGTCGAACGCACCGGAGGCCCAGATCGACCAGTTGAGGAAATCTAGCCGCGGGTCATTGGCGTAAGCGTTGCCGTCGAAGATGTCCTTCACCGAATACTTGCCGACCTGCAGGGTGACTCGATTGATGTCGTATTCACCGGCGAGCTGGCCGTAGTCGCTGTCGACCTTCTCGCGCTCGCCGCCCAAGCCGATCGTCTGGCGCACGAACAGGCGCGACGCGTTGAAGCGCGGATAGGGGAAGTTCGATTTCTGCGCCTCGCCGTTGGGATAGCCCGCCGCCCCTGTCGTGTCGGCGACGCCGAAGCCCTGCAGGAGCTCGGGGTTGAAGTAGAACTCGCCGCCGTCCCAGAGCCTTACGCCGAGGAAGGCCGACACCGTCCACGTCTCGCGGCTCTGGCCTTCGGGCGGCAGGCTGTTGGGCCCGCTGTAGAGCGCCGGGAACGGCGCATAGCCCTGATAGATGAACGTGGTCTGGCCGTGGATTTCCCAGGTACCGGGGCCGCGATCGTCACCCTTCGCCTTGTCCTTGCTCTCGTCATCCGCGCCGAACTTGTAGTTCAGGGCGAAGCGAAAGCGGTGCAGGTCGTACTGCGAATCGTAGCGCGCCGGTGCCGCGTTGAAGGCCGTGCCGGTCAATCCGAGGTGCGTGTAGAGATACTCCAGCCGCGTGGTCCATTGCGGGCTGAGACGGTAATCCAGGCCGGCACCCACCGTGTAGCCCACGCGGATATTGCTGGGGCTCGCATCCTCGTTGCCCGTCGTCAGGTCGGTGCGCGAGTAGCGCGTGCTCGCCCAGGCAATGCCGCCGGTCACGAACGGCGTCCACGCGCCCATGGAATACCCGGCGCGGGCGCGCAAGGTCGCCAGGTACTCGAGCTGCTCGTTGGCCGTACCGGCGCGGGTGGCGCGGTAGGACATCCATTGCGACAAGTCGGCCGCATCCGGGAAGGACATGTCGAGCTCCATGCCCAGCATCAGCCGCGAAGCGAAGAAATGCTCGTAGCCCGCCTGCACGCCGCCGAACCACGTGCCATAGGCGGTCGAACCGCCGGCGGAAGCCACGCCGATCGGATCGGCGAGCGTGGCGTTGGCCGCGCCGAACATGTAGCCGACATGCCCGCCGACGTAGAAGCCCGAGCGTGGTGGCGCTGGATCAGCGGCGACGGCCGGCAGCGGCGCCATACAGACGCCGAGCAGCGTCGCCAGTCTTCCGATTTTTCTGCCCCCAGGATCGGCCATGCCCTAAAAATCTCCCTGCCCCTTCAGTGCGACCCGCGCGTTACGGCTTGGCGACTTGACGGGCATTTCACTCGGGCGTATTGGCGCGCCCATCGCTCCTGGCGAGGGACTCGGATGAACCCGCGATCTAGCAACACCTCGACCGATTATCACAGTCGCAGCGCGACTGGGATCGGGATCGAGCTTCTAGCCGGGAACGAGGGCCCGACAAGGCGCCAGATTTAGGCACTTTCGCTCCGCGCTTCTCCGGTTGGATGTAGCCAATTGATGGAAAGGAAGCGCGGATGGAGACAGTCCGCAACGATCGTCCTGCTGCTGCCCCGCTCGGCTTGGGCGGCACTGGAATTCGGCCCAACCTTTACGATCTCGCGCTGTTTGTCCTGATCGCGGCGGTGTTCGTCGTGTTTGCCCATGGCGCGCGCGAGATGACGGCGCCTGCCGCCCGACTCGCTGTCGAGCCGGTCACGCTCGATCCGGCCAATCTGCCGGAATACGCGCTGCGCACGACGCTGCGCATGTTCGCGGCCATCCTGGCCTCGCTGTTGTTCACCTTCGTGGTGGCCACGCTCGCCGCCAAGAGCCGCAAGGCCGAGCTCGTCATCGTACCCGCCCTCGACATCCTTCAGTCGGTGCCGGTGCTTGGTTTTCTCACCTTCACGGTCGTGTTCTTCGTCGGCCTGTTTCCGGGCAGCCAATTCGGCGCCGAATGCGCGGCGATCTTCGCCATCTTCACCAGCCAAGCCTGGAACATGACCTTCAGCTTCTATCAGTCGCTGCGCACGGTGCCACGCGAGCTCGACGAGGTCAGCCGGCATTTCCGTCTTTCACCCTGGCTGCGCTTCTGGCGGCTGGAAGCGCCCTTCGGCGCACCCGGCCTCGTCTGGAACACGATGATGTCGATGTCGGGCGGCTGGTTCTTCGTCGTCGCGTCGGAAGCGATCACGGTCGGCGACACCACGGTCAAGCTGCCGGGCATCGGCTCGTGGCTGGCGCTCGCGATCGAAGCCAAGGACATCCGTGCCGTGCTGCTCGCCGTCCTGACAATGGGTATCGTCATCCTGATCTACGATCAGCTCCTGTTCAGGCCGATCGTCGCCTGGGCCGACAAGTTCCGCTTCGAGCAGACCGCTGCCCGACAGCGACCTCGCTCCTGGGTCTACGACCTGTGGCGGCGCGCGCGTCTGGTCCGCCGCCTTTCGCTCGCCGTGGCTTTGCTGAGTGGACGCCTGTCGAGTGTGCCGCACGGCGCTTCTCTGACGCTGCCCGTCCGCGTGCCACCGCGCGTTGGGCGGCTGGCGGATGGGCTGTGGCGGCTGCTCGTCCTCGCGCTCGTCACCCTCGCCTTGTGGCACATCGTGCAGTTCACACGGGCTTCACTCGGCTGGGACGATGTCCTGGCAGCGCTGGGCTTTGGCTTGCTGACCTTTGCCCGGGTTTCCGTGCTGATCGCGCTTGCCAGCCTCGTCTGGGTGCCGATCGGCGTATGGATCGGCCTGCGTCCCTGGGCGGCGACCCGCGTGCAGCCGCTTGCGCAGTTCCTGGCGGCCTTTCCAGCCAACGTGCTGTTCCCCATCGCGGTCGTGGCCATCGTCACGCTCCATCTCGATCCCGATATCTGGCTCAGCCCGCTGATGGTGCTGGGCACGCAGTGGTACATCCTGTTCAACGTGATCGCAGGCGCCAGCGCCTTTCCCACCGACCTGCGTGAGGCGTCGACGTTGTTTCGTTTACGCACCTGGCAATGGTGGCGGCAGGTCATCCTGCCCGGGATCCTGCCCTACTACGTGACCGGCGCACTCACTGCCTCAGGCGGCTCGTGGAATGCCAGCATCGTCGCGGAAGTGGCCAGTTGGGGTGATATCAAGCTCGAGGCCGCCGGGCTCGGTTCCTACATCGCCAACGCGAGTGCCTCCGGCGACTATCCACGCGTCGTGCTGGGCATTGCCGTGATGTCGGTCATGGTGATCGCCTGCAATCATCTGGTGTGGCGGCCGCTCTATCGCCTCGCCGAACGGCGCTTCCGGCTCGAGTAGGAGTTTCCTCATGGACACGATGACCGTCCCAGTCGGTGCAGCCCCGTTGGTCGTGGTTGATCACGTGCGCCATCTCTATCCCAAGGGCAGTGGAGACGATGTTCTCGTCTTGGACGATGTCAGCCTGAAGCTGTGCCAAAAGGAGATCGTCTCCTTGTTGGGCCGCTCGGGAAGCGGCAAGTCTTCCTTGCTGCGCATCATCGCTGGCCTGATGCCCTGTAGTGCAGGGCAGGTCTCGATCGGCGGTCGTGCGGTGTCGGGACCAGCGCCCGAGGTCGCCATGGTGTTCCAGACCTTCGCGCTCTTCCCGTGGCTCACCGTCCTGGAGAACGTTGAGATCGGACTGGAGGCGCAAGGCATCGGGCCCACTGAACGCCACCGGCGCGCGCTCGCCGCGATCGATCTGATCGGCCTCGACGGCTACGAGAGCGCCTACCCGAAGGAACTGTCCGGGGGCATGCGCCAGCGGGTCGGACTGGCGCGTGCCCTGGTCGTGCATCCCAAGGTGCTGCTGATGGACGAGCCATTCTCGGCACTCGACGTGCTGACCGCCGAGACGTTGCGCACCGACCTGCTCGAGCTGTGGAGCGAAGGGCGGATGCCCATCTCCGCGATCCTGCTGGTCACCCACAATATCGAGGAGGCGGTGCTGATGTCGGATCGCATCCTCGTCTTCTCGTCGAATCCCGGCCGCGTCACCGCAGAGATCGCCGTCGATCTGCCCCAGCCGCGCAACCGCCTCGATCCGCGCTTTCGCCAAGTGGTGGACGACATCTATGCGCTGATGACGGCCAAACCCATCGCCAAGCCGTCGACCGGTGCCATCCCCGGCGCGGGTATCTCGCTGCTCCTACCGCACATTTCACCCAACCTGATGGCGGGCCTGCTCGAGGCTCTGGCGGCCGAACCCTATCACGGCCGGGCGGATTTGCCGGCCCTGGCGGCGGCGCTGCATATGGAGATCGACGACCTGTTTCCGGTTGCCGAGACGCTGCAATTGCTGCGCTTCGCCGAAGTCGCCGAAGGCGACATCAGGCTGACCGCCGCGGGCCAGCGTTTCGTGAATCTTGAATCAGATGAACGCAAGAGGCTGTTTGCCCAGCACTTGGTGGCCTATGTGCCGCTCGCCGCCCACATCCGTCGCGTGCTCGACGAACGCAGCGCCCATCGCGCGCCGGCCAGTCGCTTTCGCGATGAGCTTGAAGACCACATGTCCGAGCAATTTGCCGAGGAGGCATTGCGCTCGGTGACCTCGTGGGCCCGCTACGGTGAGATCTTCGCTTATGACGAGGATGCCGGTGTCTTCAGCCTCGACAATCCGAGCTGAACGCTGCGCTGTCATGATTCCGTAAAGGGCAAGCGGCTAGGAAAGGCTCGTGCATTTCGACCTCGCGAGCCTCGCCCAATCCGCCCAGCAGCTGGCGCTTGCGTTGTTGCTCGGTTGCGCCATCGGCTTCGAGCGACAATGGAACCAGAAGATGGCGGGGCTGCGGACCAACGCCCTGGTTTCCTTGGGCGCAGCGGGTTTCGTTGTCTTCTCCGGCTTGGTGGGGGAGGGAGATCCAACGCGCGTTGCGGCGCAGGTCGTGAGCGGCATCGGCTTTCTGGGGGCCGGCGTCATCCTGCGCGAAGGCATCAACGTGCATGGCCTCAATACCGCGGCGACACTGTGGTGCTCGGCCATGGTGGGCACGATCGCGGGGGCGGGTTACGCCGGTCCGGCCGTGCTCGCTGCAGCCTTCGTCGTCGCGACCAATCTCTTCCTGCGACCGCTGATCCGGCGCGTGAACGATCGCCTGCTGACGGCGACCGACGTCGAGACCTACTACACTGTCGAGATCGTGTGCCGGGGCAGCGAGGAGGCGCATATGCGCTCGCTGCTGCTGCACGCCTTGTCGCAAGCCGGGCTCGGGCTGCGCCGTCTCGACAGCGAAGATGTTCCCGACACCTCGAAAGTGACGGTGACGGCCCAGGCCGTCGCAGCCAAGCGCAACGACGCCGCCCTTGAGCAGATCGTGGGCCGCCTCAGCCTGGAGCCCACCGTCTCGGGCGCCACCTGGCAGATCGACCGGACGATCCCGGAGGCATGAAGAGCTAATGGCTGCGGCGCTGACGCGCACTGTTTATCGCAGAAAAAGGTGGTAAATAACGTCGTTCTCGGGGAGTAACCGTCCGCCTGAATGAGCGGAGCTTGCGTCAACAAACTTGGCCCTTGGCCATGGCGCAAGCGGCAGACCGCAGGGTCTGAACTGGCCAGACCGACGACACGGAATACCTGCGCGGGTCGGTGGGTATCTCCTGTCGTCGCGCAGTGCCGGCCCCGGATATCTATTGTGGAAGCCATCCTTACGTCGATCGGCATCGTCGCCTTGGCCGAGATCGGCGACAAGACGCAGCTCCTCGCCATCATGCTCGCGGCCCGGTTCCGCCGGCCTGTGCCGATCATCCTGGGCATCCTGGCAGCGACCCTTCTCAACCATGCGGCAGCTGCCGGACTTGGCTACCTGATTGCCGACTGGCTGTCCGGGCAAACATTCCGGATCATCGTTGGCCTCGCCTTCATCTTCATGGCCGGGTGGGCGCTCGTCCCCGACAAGGCGGATGACGGCGTCCCCAGCCGCTCCGCCCACGGCGTCTTCCTCACGACGCTGGTCGCCTTCTTCCTGGTCGAGATCGGCGACAAGACACAGATTGCGACCTCGCTCTTGGCGGCACAGTTTCACAGTGTCGGGCTGGTCGCGATCGGCACCACGATCGGCATGATGCTCGCGAACGTTCCGGCTGTCCTTCTCGGCGAGGCAGTGACGAGGATCGTACCGCTCAAATACGTGCGGGTCGCCGCGGCTCTGGTCTTTGCGGCAATTGGGATCGGCGTGGTCCTCGCCGCCGCTTAGAGCATATTCCGTCCGGCTGGAATCAGCCGGACGGAATATGCCCGTTGAAACCACGATCCCAGTGCGCGCGTTTCCGATCGAATGGCACCGCGAGCGGTTCCATTCGATCGGAAACCGCTCTAGTCGCCCATCAGGACGCGCACGTGAGAGCTGACCGACTCGGCAAGCGCGCCGAGGTCATAGCCCCCTTCCAGAACGGAAACCAACCGACCCTGGGCGTGGCGGCCGGCCACGCCCATCAGCTCCTCGGTGATCCAGGTGAAGTCCTCGGTCTTGACCTCGAGCTGGGCCAGCGGGTCGATGGCATGGGCGTCGAAGCCGGCCGAGACCATGACGAGCTCAGGTGCAAAGGCCTCCAGGGCCGGCAGGATGCGCTCGCTCCAGGCAGCCCGGAACTGCCGACCGCCCGAGCCGGGCGACAACGGGACATTGACGACGTTGTTGTCGATGCCGGTCT
>Ga0081455_10004186_pt1 | contig 16264 bp, 16 predicted proteins | sample TabmetS3T2R1_FD_70207 | JGI IMG/M metagenome (GOLD analysis project Ga0081455, IMG submission 70207) | Tabebuia heterophylla rhizosphere microbial communities from the University of Puerto Rico - S3T2R1 | ecosystem: Host-associated > Plants > Roots > Rhizosphere ... | reverse complement strand
CGACGAGTTCACGATGGGCGGCGTCGAGGCGACGACACCGGTTCACATCGCCAGCATCGTCCCACCGTCGCCGTGGATTGCGATGCCGGTCGTCCGCTATGGCGGTGGCGGGGAGCGTACGGACGTGGTGTGCGGATGCCTCTATTCAGAGGACGCCCTGTTCGACCCGGGCCGCGTCGCGTTTCCCCCGGCGTTCGTGGTTCGGCCGGCGGACGGGCCCGCGAGGAGCTGGTTCGACGCGAGCATCGCCTACGCACTGGAAGAGTCGTCAGGCAACGCACCGTCTCGCAGATCGACAAAGCTCCCCGAGTTGCTCATCACCGAGGCACTCCGGATGCATCTCGCGACGGCCCCCGCAGCGGAGCGCGGCTGGATCGTCGGGTTGCACGATCCTCTGCTCGGACCCGCGATGGCCGCGATCCACGCAGCTCCGGGACGACGGTGGACGGTTGACGACCTTGCTGCCCAGGCCGGGGTGTCACGCTCGCGGCTCGACGCTCGCTTCCGCGAGGTTCTCGGGCGTTCGCCGATCCGCTATCTCAACGAATGGCGCATGCACGTGGCGCAGGACCTGCTGGCCACCACGGACATCACGGTCGCGGCGATCGCCCGCAGAGTGGGATACGACGCGGAAGAGGCGTTCAGCCGAGCATTCAAACGCGCGAACGGGCGGTCCCCAGCCTTGTGGCGCACGGCTCGGGCGGGCAGGTCCGCAAATTAGCAGGACCTGTTCGAGGAGTTTGCTGGGCCAGGTCCCTGCGTGAGCGTCGCAAGGGCGGTGCGCGGTATGGCATAGGCGCCGCCGAGGTCGGTCAGACGGGTCTGGGTCAGGCATGCTGTCGCCTGCAGGCACGTCAGCTGGTGGCGGACCGATGGTAGGCACACCCGCGTCAGCCCGCCGTCCAGGGCCGGAGCTTGTCGGGTTACCAACTACCCAGATGTGCTTGATCCGGTCGCCTGCGACGTCGAACGCCATCACCGACACGGTGACTCCGTCTTTCTGAGCCACCAGACCGGGCTGGCCGTTGACCATACGCTCCAGGAGCACCGCGTTGGGTGCCTTCCCAGCGATATCGACGAGCAAGCGCGCGACCTGCTCGCCGCCTTCGATTGGGCGGAACCACGCGCTGACCCGGCCGCCGCCGTCGGCGATCGCCGTGGCGCGGGGGTCGAGCAGGCCGATCAGGGCGCCGATGTCCTTAGCTTCCCATGCCTGCTTGAAGGCCCTGACGATGCCGGCCTGCCGGGCGGTGGGGTCGCGGAAGCCTGTGACGCGCGGAGGCGGCGGCGGGCCGAGGAGGCCAGCTGGCGGCACGCTACCGGTGTGCCGCCGACGATCTCGGCCACTTCGGTGAAGGGGTAGCTGAAGACATCGTGGAGGATGAACGCGACGCGCTCGGCCGGGGTCATCGACTCGAGGCGCAGCATCCACCGCTGCAGGCTGCGGACCTTCTTTAGGTCCCCGCCCGCGACGCCGTGAAGATCCACTGCCTCAGACGCCTATTTGCTGCTCGGCTGCCGTTCAGTCGACCTGGTTCCAGTCGAGCGGCTCGCCGTCTGGTCCATTCGCCGCGACCATGGTCGCGGCGTCACCGCTGGCGCGCTTAGGCCGGGGCGTGAAGCGTGACGGTGCCTACGGTTCCGTCGACGGTGATGATCTGGCCGGTTTGCAGTCGGTGGGTGGCGTCGGCCGTGGCGACGACGGCGGGGATTCCGTACTCGCGAGCTACTACGGAGGCGTGTGCGGCCAGGCTGCCGCTGTCTGTTACTACGGCGGCGGCGCGGGAGAACAGTGGCGTCCAGGCGGGGGCGGTGGTCTTGGCGACCAGCACGTCGCCGTCGGCGAAGGCCGTGAAGTCCTGCGGTCCGTGCACGATGCGGACTGGACCGGTGGCGCGTCCGGTGGAGGCGGGATGCCCGATCATCGCCCCGTCGGCGGCTGCGGCGCCATGGCGGGCTTGCTGCACTGTGCGGTCGATGACGTCGCCGATCAGCGGTGCCGGGTGGCCGAGGGTCAGGGGCGCGGCCAGCTGCCGCTGCCGCTGCCAGATTTGACGCCGCTCAGCGATGCCGACGATCTGTCCGTTGATCTGGCCGGCAACTGCCCAGGTGACCTGGTCCTGGGTGCAGAAGTACACGTCCTCGGCCTGTTTGATCGCCCCGAGGTCGGCCAGGTGCTGTCCGAGCCGCCTGCCGCAGGCGCGCAGCACCGGCCAGGCCAGCGTGAACTCGTCGGCCTGCTGTTCGCGAATGACTGCGTATCGCTGGCTGACCTTAAGCAGTCGCTCGAACGCCTCCAGCAGCCGAGGGCGGCCTGTCAGTGCGTCGCGACAGCGCCGCTCGGCGGCAACCCGTTCCTGGGCCAGTTTCACTCGTCGGTCAGCAACAGCCGCCGATAACGTCGGCAGGCCGGGTAGTTCGGCGGCAAGTGGGTGGTACCAGTCGAGGCTTTGCACCGCATGCTCGCTGTACACCGGCTGTAGCTGTGGCAAGCCGCGCAGCAGCACCTGCGCCCCACCCTGCGGCTCGGGCAGCACCTCGGCAAGGTGCTGGCGGGCGAAGCGGGTCAGCCGGGCCTCCATCTTCCACGCCGACCCGCCCACGACCGCCAGATACCACAGGAAAATCCCGGCCTCCCGGCCGAGGGCGTCGATGAGCTCCACGAGGCGGTGCGGCGGTGCAGTGTGCACCTCGGCCGCTGCATTGGCGACCAGTCCCCGGTAGCGGGGCAGCTGCACCTGACGCCACTGGCGCTCCACCTCGGACAGTACCGCTTTGTCGGCGCCGGCCGGGTCACGGCTGACCCGGATCAACGCGTTGTAGATGATCTTGACCGCTCGGCCGCGGCCCCGCCACAGCACCCGGGCGATGATTCTCGGCGACGGGATCGGGGGTGCGTTGTAATACCAGCCGTTGACCAGCGCGTAACGGAAGGGAACCCGCACCCCCACGCTGGTCTGCATGCCGTCGAGGTAGCCGTCCTCCAGCACCGGCAGCAGCCAGGTAGCAAACAGTGGGGTGAGCGCCTCCGGCAGCCACTCGCCGAGCCGGAAGTTGCGCATCCACAACCCCGGCCCTGGCGGTATCCACGACACCGGCTCCGGCACGGCCGTCATCGGCCGGGCCTGCAGCAGCCACAACCGGCCCTGGTGGTCGATGGCCCACTCGATGTCCTGCGGCTGGCCGTCGAACCGGTCGGCCACCCGGATAGCCAGCCGAGCCACCGCTTCGGCCTGGCCGGGCGTGAGAACCTGCTTTCCGTCCGAACTGGGGCCAGTCACCGAGGCGCCCCGGTCTGCGGTCACAGTCCATTCCTCACCGGTCGTCTCACCGGAAACCAGCCGATCACCCAGGCCCGTGACAGCAGTCACGACCCTCTGGGTCCGGTCGCCGGTCACCGGGTGCGCGGTGAACGCCACCCCGGCCGCCGCCGGGTCGACCATCACCTGTATCAGCACCGCCATCGCCCCCGATAAGCCGTCATGCCGCCTTTGATAGGCGGCCACCCGCTCCGACGCCGCTGCGCCAAAGCATCGCCGCACCGCCGCACCGAGCTGTTCGGCTGGCATGTTGAGGTAGGACTCGTACAGGCCGGCGTAGGAGGCATCCGGTAGGTCCTCGGCCGCCCCTGAGGAGCGCACCGCGAACCGGTCTCCGCCCAGAGGTGCGGTTGCTGCCTGAAGTTGGCCGTCCAGGTCCGGCTCGTCGAGCGCGCTGGCGGTCACCACGATGCCGGGTGGCACCGCGAATCCGGCCGCCGACAACTCCGCAAGCGTGGCCGCCTTACCGCCCAGCATTGCCCGGTCTGCCGCGCTTGCCTCGGCAAGGTTCACCATCATTGACGTGGCATGCATCATCCACACCTCATAGGTAGTATTACCAACTATTGTGATGCTACCTCTTCATAGGTAGTATTGCAAACTATTGTGACGCTACATTAGAGGCGACTTCGAAGGGAACCGCGGATGCTGCCGATGCGACCGGAGCTGCTGAAAGGCCATCTCGACGCGCTGCTGCTGGCCGTCCTGGAGGGCGGGCCGCAGCATGGCTACGCAGTTATCGAGGCGCTGCGCTCCGGCAGCGGCGGCGCGCTCGACCTGCCCACCGGCACCGTCTATCCGGCGCTGCACCGCCTAGAGCGGGCCGGGCTGATCGGCAGCGACTGGGAAACCGTTGGCGGCCGCCGCCGCCGCGCCTACCACCTGACACCCTCCGGCCGGGCCGCGCTCGGCGAACAGCGCGCCATCTGGGAACAGTTCTCCACCGCCGTCACCGCGGTCCTCGGCAGGCAGCCATGGCCGGCAACCACCTGACAACCCAGCAGGGACAGGCACAACTGGACGCATACTGCCAAGACCTCGCGGCCCGGCTGCGCGGGCCAGGCCGTCGCCGGGAGCAGATCGTCGCAGAGCTCCGCGACGGCCTCGACCACGCCGTCGGCGACGGCATTGCTCACGGACTCACCGAAACCGAGGCCGCCCAGGCTGCGATCGCTGAGTTCGGTACCCCGGACACGGTCGCCGACGCGTTCGCCGGGGAACTGGCCACCGCCTACGCCAGGCGCACCATCGCCCTCTTCATCCTCACCGGGCCCCTCGTCGGCATCTGGTGGCTCCTGCTGCTCCAACCGCACCCCTGGCGCACCGGACTGGTCGCCCTCCTTGTCGCGATCCCGGTCATCCCGCTCCTCCCCATCGCGATCGTCACCGCCGCGGCAGCCCTCGCCACCACCGGCCGCCTGATCCGCTGGCTCCTCGAATCCAGCCCCCGACAGGCATTAACCGCAACCATCGCCATCGCCGGCACCGTCCTCCTCGCGGATCTCATCGTGCTTGCCGTCTACGCCGGATCGAACGTGCCGGCACAGCCAGTCGCTGCACTCGCCATCACCGCAAGCCTGCTCCGCATCACCTGCAGCATCATCACCCTCCGGCACGCCACCGCAATCCGGCACGGCCTATCCGCCACGCCGACACACCGACCGGTGTAATCCAGATGGTCCCTATGCTCACCGCTGAAATCTTCGGGCTCCCAATCCCAGATGCAGGACCCGTCTTCGCCATCGCCTTAGCCGTCCATATCGCCTGCGGGCTGACCGCGGTCATCGCCGGAGCGCTCGCCGCTACCGCCGAGAAACGCCGCGGCCGCCACCCCCGAGCAGGACACATCTACCTGTGGGCACTCGGCGGCATCTTCGCCACCGCCACCACCATGGCCGCCATTCGCTGGCACCAGGACGCTCGCCTCTTCGCCATCGCCGTTATCGCCTTCGGCCTCGGCCTCTACGGCTACCAGGCCCGACGACGACACCGACCCGGATGGCCACCCCCACCACGCCATCGGCATGGGCGGCTCCTACATCGCCCTACTCACCGGCTTCTACGTCGACAACGGCCCCTTCCTTCCCCTCTGGAACCAGCTACCCCACTGGACCTACTGGCTACTGCCCAACCTCGTCGGCATACCGCTCATCCGGCGCGCACTCCACCGCTACGCACGATCAAGATCTGAGAAGCCAAGCCGCACGCCCGCCCACATCTAGTCGCAGTCAGGATCCCGGACCGCCCATACAGCACCCCGCTGCGTCATGGGCGTGCAGCGCAACCAGCAAGATCAGATCAGCCAAACGCGGAACCGATGGGTGCGCGGGGAACCGATCTATGTTCAGGACCAACCCGCTCAACTTGTTCCTGTGTCATTGGCCGCCAGCTGGATGGAAGATCAAGCTGCAGCCGCGCTGTGGACGTGCTTGACCGTCGGGCCACTTCGATCGTCGATGCGGGTGGCCGAACCGAGCACGTGCAGCGATGACCAGCGCGGGAATGAGGTGCGCCTGGCTCGACGCGGGCTCCCCTCGACCGGACCGAGCTTCCGACATCATCAGCGGCATGGTCGCTGGTGTCACCCAAGCCATCACGGGCAAGCCACCAGCTGTGCAGCCTACGTCGGCACCGGGTGCTAGTTGAACAGATCGTCGACGGCCACCCAGAGCGGGCAACACAACCGTCAGCGCGAGCAGGACAGCGGTTCACACCGAGTGTCTGCACGATCCGGAAGCGGCACGTCAACGACCTCAGCCGCCCGCTCGCCCTCCGTGCGGACGCGATCCAGATTTACTATTGACTGCCGGGTTCCGTTAGTGAATACTTACGGTTAGTGACTACTTACGGAGATGCCAGAGGCTGGAGCGCACTCGCAGACCGAACGCGGCGCGCCATTGTTGCCGCTTTGGCCGACCACTCGCTCTCGGTTGGTGAGCTGGCCGCGCAGCTGCCGGTGAGCCGGCCCGCTGTCTCCCAGCACCTGAAGGTGCTTAAGGACGCGGGCTTGGTAAGCGAGCACCAGGAAGGGACGCGGCACATCTACCAGCTCAACCCCGTCGGGCTCGCTGCGTTGCGCGACCAACTCGACACCTACTGGCGGCGAGCGCTCACCAGTTACGCCGAAGTCCTGTCCGATGACACCCATCGCCCCGGCGAAAGTGACGACCGAGCGCAGCACAGAAAGGACAACCCATGACCCAAACAGAAACAACCGTACGCCGGCACCTCGTCGTCGACGCCGGAATCGACCGCGCGTTCTCGGTGTTCACCGAGCAGTTCGGAGACTTCAAACCGCCTGAGCACAACCTGCTCGGTGCGCCAATCGCCCAAACCGTGTTCGAGCCGCGGGTCGGCGGCCACATCGTCGACCGAGCCGTCGACGGCACCGAATGCCGATGGGCACGCATCCTGGTCTACGAGCCGCCGGTCCGCGTCGTCTTCAGCTGGGACATCAGCCCTCAATGGAGCATCGTGACCGACCCCGACATGGCCAGCGAGGTCGAAGTTCGGTTCCATGCCGAGACACCGCAACGCACCCGCGTCGAACTGGAGCACCGACACCTCGAACGCCATGGGCCCGACTGGGGAGCCGTCGCCCGCGCGGTAGATGCCGACGGAGGATGGCCGCTTTACCTGGCCCGCTACGCAGCCCTTGTGGCGGAGGGCCGCTGACCATGCCGGGGATGGTCATAAGTACGGAGCACGAGCCTCCGTAGGCCGAGGTCTTCGGAGAGGTGAGTCAGTAATGCCTGCAATAAGCACTGCTCCCGACGTATTGCGGACCGCGCAGCGCTGGACGCTCGTCCTCGGTTCGTTCGCCTCGTTTCTGGTAGGACTCGACGCGCTCGTCGTGACGACGGCGCTGCCAACCCTGCACCAGGAACTCGGCGCCGGAGTCGAGGGGCTGAGCTGGACGATCAACGCGTACGCGCTGGCCTTCGCCGCCTCCATCCTTACCGGGTCGACGCTGGGTGACAGATACGGACGGCGACGCATGTTCATCGCCGGTTTGGCCGTGTTCACGATCGCATCGGCGTTGTGCGCGCTGAGCCCAACCATTGCCCTCCTCATCGCGGCGCGGGCCCTGCAAGGCATCGGCGGCGGCATAGCAGTGCCACTGGCGCTGGCGTTGATCATCGATGCCACACCACCCGCAATGCGCGGCAAGGCCCTCGGCGCTTGGGGCGCGATCACCGGGGTCGCCGTCGCGGCCGGCCCGCTCATCGGTGGCGCCATCGTCGAGGGTCTGGTCTGGCAGTGGATCTTCTGGCTCAACGTCCCACTGGGGATCATCATCGCCGTCCTGACCACCCGGAAGGTCCGCGAAGGGCACCGCATCTTCGCCAACATCGACCTCGTCGGCCTCACCCTCGCCACGCTCGGTGTATTCGGCATTGCCCAAGCCCTCATTAGAGGCAATGAGACAGGCTGGGTTTCCGCCCCGATCCTCGGCGGACTCATCGGCGGCACAATCGCCCTGGCGCTTTTCGTGGCCTGGGAGCGCCGGTTCGAGCATCCGCTGATGCCCATGAGGCTGTTCCACAACCGCGGTTTCAGCAACGGATGTGTCGCCAGCTTCGTGCTAATGGCCGGAGTGTTCGGGCTCGGCTTTCTCACCGCGCAATACCTGCAGCTGGCGCTGCACTACAACCCGCTCGGAGTCGGCCTGCGACTGCTGCCCGCAACTGGGATGGCACTGCTCCTCGCCCCCATCGCAGGCAGACTCGCCGACCGGATCGGCGAGACGCCTCTGGTGATGCTCGGCCTCGGCCTCGAAGCGACCGGCCTCCTGCTGATCGGCGCACTAGTCACCGCCACTAGTGGCTACCGGACCATTGTGGGCCCGCTGTTCATCGCCGGTGCGGGAATCGCCATCGCGTTCCCAACCGTGACGACCGCCGTCATGCGTTCGGTCAGCCCAGACGAGACCGCGGTTGCGTCCGGCATCAGCAACACCTTCCGCCAGGTCGGCGCCGTATTCGGCGTCGCGATCGCCACCGCGATCTTCGCCGCCAAAGGCAACTACCACACAGCCAGCGAATTCGTCGACGGACTCAGCCCCGCCTTCATCACCCTCGGCGTCCTGTGCGCAATCGGGGTGCTCGCGGGAGTCGTACTTCGGCGGCGGCCCTCAGCAGGCAGCCCAAGGACAGCGCCCATGGCGACTCCCCCTCAACGAGCACACGTTCGGTGACCATGCCAAGCGGCGCCTCTACCAGCGGAGCTGGGTTCGCTGGCCTGGCTGGGATGGCGGACGTCTCAGCCCGGATGCATGACTGACCACGCTGATCACCACGACGTCGAGGAGAGTTCTGGCTGTGTACCCACGTGGGTCATTCGCGTATGACAAGGCGCATGGCGTAGGCCGCGGCTTCCGACCGCGAACGGAGTCCGAGTTTGCGGAGGATGCTGCTGACGTGGTGAGCGACCGTGCGCCGGCTGAGATACAGACGCTCGGCAATCTCGGGGTTCGAGAGGCCTTCCGCAAGCAGCATGAGGACGTCACGCTCTCGACCCGAGAGCGTCTCCAGCTTCCTGCGGCCCGGCGGCGGCGTGATGCCTAGGGATCGCAGGAAACCCGCTGCTCGGGCTGCTTCTTGTCGTGCGCCGAGTGCGTCAAGCCGCCGGTATGCAGATCTCGCCCGGGCCACGGCGGCGTCGTGGTCCGATGCGGCCAGGAGGCGAGCGAGGTCGAGTTCTGTGCGTGCCGCTTCGTAGGGCAACTCGAGCCGAGCGAAGACGTGGAGCGCGAAGGCCAGCTGGCCGCGCGCAGAGTCTTCGTCGCCTTGAAGGCCGGCGACCATACCGGCGGCACGGGCGAGCATGCCAGCTGCACGAGGAAAGGCTGACGCGCGCCAGGCGGGCGCGTCGGGTGCGACGAGAGTGGATGCCTCGTCGAGGCGCCCCGTCGATAGGTCAGCCTCGACAAGCGCGGCAACCAGTGCCGGGAAGGCCGGGTCCGTCTCCTCGAGCACGGCAAGCTCACCATGCAGCAACGTCCGGGCCTCATCGGCCTGACCAACTGCGATTAGGCATGCCGCCTGCGTGACCGCTCCCCAAGGAGTCGCGTCGGCCTCCTCCAAGAGGGCCAGGGCCGCCTCCGGTTCGCCTTGCCGAGCACGCAGTTCGGCTAAGGCGGTGAGCGCCTCGGTGCGCGGCCCACGCCCCGTGTCGGCGCTCATCGACAACGCGCGGTCAAGCTCGGCTTGGGCCTGATCCCAGCGGCCCGTTGCGACGAGCACGCGGCCGTAATGGGCGCGGCAGCCGCGCTTGCAGGAAAGGACACCCGTAGGTCTCCATGAACCGGTCGGCCGCACGGCACCAGTCGCTAGCTCTATTGAGGTCGTCGAGCAGGCTGCAGGCAGCCAGCATGTTGCAGCTGGACCACACGACCACCTCGAGCATGCGGCCAGGCTCTGCCAGGGTCGCCGCCATGGCTTCATCCAGCATCGTCATGCCCCGGTCGACATGTCCCGAGCTGACGTGCCACAGGCCCAGGTCGGCGAGCGCCATAGAGGCAAGGTCAGGATCGGACGCGGCCTCCGCAGTTGAGGCCGCCCGTTCGAACGCTTCTCGGCTCCGGAGCCGGTCGTCGGCAAGATAGCCTGCGACCAGGTCCGTCCATCCGATGATCACCGCACTGCCGCTCTGGTCGGCTAAGCGGTTGGCTCGTGACAGCCAGCCCCGGGCGGCCGCCACGTTGTCGAAGTTGGTCAGGTACCAGATGCAAAGGTGGATCCCGAGCATCGCGCCCTCGGCGTACCGCTTCTCCTCCTGGTACCTGGCAAATGCGCGCTGAGCATGGTCCACCGCGGCCCGGATCTCGCCGAGCCACCGGCATGCGCGGGCAACGCCCGCTAGGGCCTCCGCCGATACCGACTCGGCAAGCGCCGCCTCGTACCACGCCTTGGCCGACTCCCAGTTTCCCGCAGCCGCACGCCTGCCGGCCTCCCGAAGGGTCGCGGTCTGCGTCATGTCGTCATCCTCGCGCCCTCGCCTGGCCACGGAATAGGTCATCTGACGGATGCCCCAACTTCCGGCTCAACCAACCCTTGATGAAAACACCAAGCCGGAGGTGCGTGATGACTGAGACTTTCAGCCTCACCCTCGGGCAGGCCCACGCGTATGAAGACCTGTTCGTTCCCGCCCTGTTCGCCCAGTGGGGACCCGCCCTTGGACTGCGCCGACGTCGCGAGGGTCAGCGTGTTCTCGACGTGGCCTGCGGGACCGGCGTTGTCGCTCGGGCCGCTGCCCGCGGCGTCGGCCCGCACGGACACGTCTCCGGAATCGACGTCAACCCGGCCATGATCCAGGTGGCGCAAGAGGTCGATCCGACTATCGATTGGGCAAGGCCTAGTCCTCCGTCGCCGCGGCCTTAGCGCCGAGGATGCATCCCGGCACGCTCCGCGATGGAACACACCCATAACGGTGACGCAGCGGGCTGTCTGATCTGGGCTCGCCGGAGTTGAGTGCTGAGTCTCGGTCAGGGCATGGTTGCTGCGCCGGCCATGATGCGCTCGATGCTCTCGGGCCCGAAGAATTCGGGGACCGGGACCGTTCCCCCGATAACACTGACGAACTGGTCCATCGCCGCCTGGCTGGCCTGGACTACCCCAAGAAGCCGCTGCAACTCGGGCGAAGGCGGCTCGAGACGCGCCAGATCACAAGTGAAGTCGTACATCGGCCGCACCCGCTCATCGCGGGCTTGCTGGTATTCAGCCATCGCGTCGTCGAACTCGCGTCGCCCTGACAGTGCGGCGTCGAGTGCCGCGGTGAGTTCCTCGGCATCATGGAATGCGTCGCTGATTCCCTGCGCGGTGATCGGATCTTTGTGGTAGCCGCACCCCTGGTATGACCGCTGACACCGGTCACCCGGTCATCGTCGATCACGACCTCCTCGACGGTGAACCGCTCGCGAAGCTCCGCCCCGGCTGCCACGGCGGCCTCGACCAGCAGATAATCCAGCACCGTACGTCGCGGACAGTAGGCACAGAGGTCGTCAGCGGAGCGCGTCGCCGTAGCCGCTCAGGAAGAGTGGGCGGAGGCCCAACCATCTGCCGCTGCCGCGCTTTCGAAGTTCGTCAGATACTAGATGGAGAGGTGGACACCCACTATGGCGGCGCCCGAATGCCGTCCTGCGTCGTCGCGCGCCGCGAACCCGCGCTTCGGGTGCTCAAGCGCTCACGAGCCCAACCACCAACACGCTCGCGGACAGCCGAGGTGCTCTTCGCGCTTCCCTCGCGGGCCGCCGCGGCGACGTACGCGTCCCGCGCCGCAGCCCGTTGACCGGCTTGAGCCAGTGCCGCGACGCGCTCGAGACCGGGCGGAACCGCCACGCTGCCATCTAGCGCGATGGTCGGGCTGCGAATAGGTCAGTTGACCGATGTTCCGGCAGAGGAGGCCGTCCACGCTTGAGGTGAACGGAGATAAAACCGATGACCGAGACCTTCAACCTCAGCCTGGAACAGGCACATGCTTACGAGGATCTGTTCGTGCCCGCTCTGTTCGCCCAATGGGTGCCGACCTTGCTGCAGACGGCCGGAGTCGCTCCGGGGCAGCGTGTGCTGGACCTCGCATGCGGGACCGGGGTCGTCGCTCGTCAAGCAGCCGAGCTCGTCGGACCCGCTGGGCAGGTGAGCGGGGTCGATCTCAACCCAGCCATGGTCGAGGTCGCTCGTGAGACAGCCTCGACCATCGACTGGCGAGTCAGAGATGTCGGCGACCTGCCCTACGACGACGGTTCGTTCGATGCGGCGTTGTGTCAGTCCGCCCTGTTCTTCTTCCCGGACCCCGCGCGCGCCCTCCGTGAGATGGCCCGAGTGCTCTCCCCTGGTGGCATGGTCGCCATCCAGACCTATGCGGGGCTGGACGAACAGCCGGCATACGGCCGGTTCGTGGAGACTGTTGCCCGGCATTTGGGTGACAACGCGAGGGCACTCCTGGGGACTTATTGGTCCAAGGGTGACCTCATGGAGCTGCGGTCCTTGCTCGAAGCCGCGGAACTCGAGCCGTTGCGGATACAAAGCCTGCTGGGACACGTCAAGTTTCCCTCCTTCGATGCCTTCGTACACGCGGAGCTGCAGCCAACGCCGTTTGCGGCCCGGATCGACGATTCGACGTACCTCGCCATCACCGGGGAGACGCGGGCTGTCCTCAGCGACTACGAGCAGCCCGACGCCACCGTCAGCTTGCCAATCTGCGCCCGCTTCATCGCCGGGAGCAAGCCGAAGCTGCGCACCTGACGAGGGCCGGTGGATCAGACGTCCACGGAGACATGCGCTCCGGCTGAACGGGCACGGCCGGCGGCGTTAGCGGTGCGCGCTCACCAGCCACGCCGTGGCCTCCATCACCACTCCCTGCTGTTCGGCGTAGGGCGTGAAGCTGGCGTGCAGGGCTGTGGCGGCCGCCTCGACGGTGTCTGGTGGGGCGCCAAAGAACAGCTGCTTGCTCTGCGGTAGGGACAGGATGAAGCCGACGGCGTCAGCGATGGTGCGGCCGATGCGGAACGGCCGGGTGAGGGTCTCCAGTCGCACGTCCAGGTAGCCGCCCTCCGTAAGCAGCTGGGTCAGTCGAGCACCGTCGGCGAATGCGAACGGACCCGGAGCACCCGAAGCGCCCAGATCGGGAGCACGGCCCAGGGCCGCGGCGGCTGCACCGAGTGCGACTACGACCCATTGACTTTTGAGCGGATCCTGTGGGCACACGAAGACGAGCCGACCACCCGGCCTGAGCGCCCGAGCAAGATTGGTGAAGGCGGCCTCCGGATCCTCGAAGAACATCATCCCGAACCGGCTGATGACAACGTCAAAAGATCCGGTCTCGAATGGGTACGCCTGCGCATCCGCGTGTAGCAGCTCGACGTTGTCCACACCGTCGGCCGCGATCCGCTGCCGGGCAGGCTGGAGCATTGCAGCGGAGATGTCGACACCGACCACCCGGCCGGACGGCGCGACCCTCTCCGCCGCTTGGAGCGTCGAAGTGCCAAAGCCGCTGCCCACATCGAGCACTCGCTCGCCTGGCCGCAGTTGCGCGGCGTCGAGCATCGCCTCACCGGCCGGGCCGAGGAGTGCCTCGTTAGTGGCGCCGAACTGCTGGTACTGCAGGGGCCCGTCAGTTTCCCAGTAGTCCCGCTGAGCCTGGTTGACCCCGCCACGGGCCGACAGCACCTCCTCGCTGGTGTGTGTCATCGCCTCATCCCTTCTGTCGCGACGCGGCTGTCGAAGCAGCGTCGGCGTGTCTGTTGGCCTCGACGTTAGGGATGGCCGCGGTGACCCACTTCGGGAGAACACCCCAACCCGCCCAGCGGAGATGTGGGGTGTTATCCGCAGACAGATGAGTTAGAGGAGCCGTTGCTGGTACGCGTACGCGGTAGCTGCGGCGCGGGAGGACACCCCCAGCTTAGTCAGATGTTCGTCACGTGCCGATCCACGGTCTTTGCTGCAATGACGAGGTCGGCGGCGATCGCATGGTTGGTCTTGCCGGCCGCGACCAGGCGAAGCACGTCCAGTTCACGCGGGGTCAGCCCGTGCATGGCTGCGACCGACTGCTTCCGGGTGAGCTGCTCGACCCGGATTAAGTCCGGCGCGGCACCGAGCTTCGCGAAGGCTCTGTGGGCTGCATCCAGCTCCAACGCGGCGGACTCTTCGTCGCCGAGCGTGCGGCAGGCGAGGCCAATGAGTTCGCGTGCACGGGCGGCCTCGTATGGCGCATCTAGAGCCTGCCACTGCTCCCGTGCACGGCGCAGCTGGCCAAGCGCGGATTGGGCTTCGCCCTCGGCGAGCAGGACGCCGCCGAGTGCGTATCCGACTGCCGCACGCAGTGCCGGGGTGTCGTAGACGTCGACGATTTCGCCGAGTTCGTCGGCGGCCTCCTGCGCCGCCGAGATGTCGCCGACGGCGAGCATGATTTCCACGTGCGCCGGGAGCAGCTTGGCCCGTCTCGGCCGGTCGGTGGTCTCGGCGACAACGCGGCGGATCGCTCCCGCGGCCGCCTCGGTCTCGCCCGCGCTTAGTCGGAGCAGGGCCAGGCCGGGCTGCGCGTCGTGCCCCCACTGGGTGGCCTCCCGGTAGGCGCCCTCGGCGGCGGCGAGATCGCCGCGGGCGCGGTGAATCTCTGCCTGCCGGTAGAGGGCGGCCCCGGTGGTGTACCTGTCAGCGGCCTGGGCCAGGCGCTCGCAGGCCCGCCGGGTCTCCTCGACCGCCTCCGGCCAGGCCCCGTGCAGCTGCATGATCTCGGCACGGTGAATCAAGCACTGTCCGGTGAACGTCACCAAGTCCGGCTGTTTCGCCCAGCACGCCGCCAGCGCGGTCGTTCACTCATCTGCGCGCCGCAAATCGGAGATTTCCAAGCAGGCGTCAATCATTGAGCAATAGATATTGCCCACTACGGGTTGCCAGACTTCGCCCGTGACCACCGAAATCATGGACTCATCGAGCAGAGCCAGACCTTCTCGCACCCGGCCCAGCTTCAACAGAGCGCGACCCTGGAAATGCACCCCGACCGCAAACAAGTCAGCGTCACCGAAGCGGCCGCCGATCTCGGCTGCCCGCTTAGCAGCCGCCTCGGCCTGCGCATAGTCACCTTCGATCGATGCCTGGACCACGCTCGGAAGCAGGAGGAGGCCCTGCTCGGCGCACTCGCGTGGGTCCTGGTCCAACATCCGATCGGCTTTGGCGAGCCACCCACCGGCCACAGCGAGATTTCCCTCGAGAAGCAGCGTGAACGCCACCCAGAACAGGCACCGGGCTGCACGCCGGACATCACCGCCTGCGATGTGGGCCCGATGAGCGCGCTGCAGGGCCTGTCGGCATTCATCCGCATAGCCGAGCAGGTAGGCCGCGGCTGCCAGCAACTCGAGATCTGCTCCTCCCAACGCGCTGGACTGGTCCGCGCGCGAAAGCGACGTGTAGGCATCGCGCCACGCGAGCCGCTGGCCAGCCTCACGCCCTCGGGCGAGCGCCCGATCTCGCTCCACAGTCCTGTTCGCCTCCTACGATCCGGCGAGGGCACGCCGCGTATTCCCTGCAGCGCGGGTCCGCTCTGGTAGCCGTCCCCCGGCCGCCGGGTGTGCGATGGGTGTTCAACCGGCGACGGGCAAGTTTGCGAGCCGCCATTCGATCATTCCATCGCGGAGCCGTATCGCGTGTAGTCCGGACGCGGTGAGCGCGCGCACGGCCTTGTGGGCCAGCACACAGTAAGGTCCACGGCAATAGGCGACGATCGTGGTGTCGCTTGGTAGTGATGCGAGCCGATCGGCCAGTTCGTTGAGCGGTAGCGACAATGCACCGGGGATGTGACCGGCGGCGTACTCCTCGCTCGGGCGTACGTCGATGAGTGTGACGTCCCCTGCTTGGAGGCGCCGCAGCAGCTCATCACGGGTGACCTCGTCGACATCGTCTGCGCCAAGATAGGCGCGGCGGGCTCGATCGACATTCGCCAGGTGGGTCGAGCCCACATCACGTAGTTCGGCCCATAGGGCGGCGACATCGCTGCCGGCGAGCCGGTAGAACACCTTGGTGCCATCCTTGCGCGCGGAGACTAGCCCGGCTTGCCTGAGAATCTGCAGATGGTTGGAGGCGCTGGTGAGTCCAAGGTCCGCACGCTTGGCCAGGACCTCGACCGATCGCTCGCCTTGGGCGAGCAGGTCCAGCAGTTCAAGTCGTCTCGGGCTCGCCAGTGCTTTACCGACGCGCGCGAACTCCTCATACATCGCCGTCTTCAGCGCTCGATCACCCAATTGACGATCCTCCAAATCTTCGTGGAATAGTGTAGGAGTCGGCTCAATCAGGAGGCAACGATGGTGGGCCCGGTGGTGATTCCCGTGGTGGATGAAGGGCTGGGCAACTCCTCCTACCTCGTCGAGCTCGGCGATCACCGAGCGCTCGCGTTGGATGCGTCGCTGGACCTACGGGCACTTCGCAGAGAGGCGGAACGGCGGGACC
>Ga0081455_10004185_pt1 | contig 16266 bp, 16 predicted proteins | sample TabmetS3T2R1_FD_70207 | JGI IMG/M metagenome (GOLD analysis project Ga0081455, IMG submission 70207) | Tabebuia heterophylla rhizosphere microbial communities from the University of Puerto Rico - S3T2R1 | ecosystem: Host-associated > Plants > Roots > Rhizosphere ... | reverse complement strand
GCTGCTCCGCGCCCGATGCGATATCGCAGGCAATGGCTCCGACGGCGAAGAGCCATTCGTGACTGAGTCGCAGCCGTGATCTCTTGAAGCTTGTCGAAGTTCGGCCGCGCAGGGTATGTCTTCAACGACAGGATAGGGGGTAAGGATATGAGATCGATGGTCTGGGCGCTCAACGCTGTGGGGCTTCCCGGTGTTGACATTCACTGGCGTGTAACACGTGGCCGTCGAGACGAAACGATCGCCACTTCATATCTATCCGGCACGCCGCCCTACAAATTGCACGTCGGTTGCGGGCTGAACATTCTCCCCGGGTGGCTCAACTCGGACTACTATCCTGCCAACAAGGATTTGCTGCATGTGGACGCGGAGAAGAGTTTTCCGTTTCCTGACGGAACATTCGATTTCATCTTCAGCGAGCACATGATCGAGCATATTCCGTATCCATCGGCACATCATATGCTGCTCGAATGTTTTCGAGTCTTGAAGCCGGGAGGAACGATCAGGATTTCAACACCGGACCTGAATTTCCTGATCGCCTTGTATGGCGAGAAATCCAACCTTCAACTCAGCTATATCAAGTGGTCGCAGGAGAAATTTGTCCCTTGGGCACCGGAAGCCACGGACACGTTTGTCATAAATAATTTCGTTCGTGATTGGGGGCATTGCTTTGTCTACGACGAGAAGACGCTCCGGTCTGCCATGCAGAATGCGGGTTTCGATCCGGTCGTCAGGTGTCAGATCAATGAAAGTGTGTTTCCCGAGCTGCGGGGCCTTGAAAACGAGAATCGCATGCCACCGGGCTTCCTGCGCCTTGAGACGCTGACGATGGAAGGCACAAAGAAGACGTCGACCTAGACTGTCAGCAGCGGAAGCTGCGGATTCGGTTACCGCAGAACGGTGGCCTCCTCCAGAAGCGGCCCCTCTCGAGCGGCTAGCGGTACCTCGTCGCCGTCGGCTGTTGCACGCCGACCGGGCCGATACTGCCCCTCAACTTGGTTCGCAGCTCCTCGGCGACGAAGTGGGCATCAAGGCCGTCGCGAATGATCTGCGGTCGAATGAATATGATGAGCTCGGTGCGCGTCGCGGCCTTCTGGGTCTGCGAGAACAGAATGCCCGCGCCGGGAATCTCGTCAAGCAGAGGGATGCCGTTGCGACCGCCGGACTGCCGCTCGCTGATGAGGCCGGCCAGCAGCACGGTCTGACCGCTCGCGACCGCGACCGAACTGCGCACCTTTCGTTGCGACACCGTGGGCGTCAGCGTGTTGGTTGACGAGGTTGGAGACACGTTGCTGATCTCCTGCTCGACCTCCAGGCGGACATTGCCGTTCGCATTGACGCGCGGCACCACGCGCAGGATGATGCCGGTGTTGCGATAGTCGATGGTGTTGACGACGGTGTTGTTGGTGGTCAGCACGTTGGCGCTGCCGGTCGAGACCGGGATCTCGTCGCCGACCTGCAGCGTAGCGACCTGGTTGTCGATCACCACGACGGACGGATTGGACAGCACCTTGACGTCCGTCACGCCATGCAGGGCATCGAGAATGACGTTCGGCGCCGTCTCCTTGCCAACCAGGAAATTGAAACCGGGAAACGCGCGGTTGATCAGCGTATTGGTTACGACGTCTGCAGCGGTGTTGAGCAGGGAGCCGCGGTCAGGCTGCAGCCCGAGATTGCGGCTCTGCAGGTAGAACTGCACGCCATAGTTCAGGTTGTCGTTCAGCGTCACCTCGGCGATGGTCGCGTCGATCGCGACCTGCAGCTGCGGCCGGTCGATCTGGCGGACCGTCCGCTCGATGATGCTGTACTGCTCCTGGCTCGCGTAGATGAGCAGGGTGTTATTCACGGTATCCGCGGTGATGCGTATCCCTTGCATGGCCGACTGTGCACCGGAGCCACCACCGCCACCGCCTCCGCCAAGCCCTCCGGCGCCGGCAGAATTGTCAAACAATCCGCCACTGCGGGCTTCGACCAGGCCTCCGCCTCCCTGTGCGTTGCCTGCCGTGCCGTAGCCGCCGCCCTGTGTCCCGCCGGTGGTGCCGCTCGACGATCGCGAGGAGGAAGAGAAGCCGCCGCTGCTGGTGCCGGACTGACCGGTACCGCCGCCGGCGCCAAGGCGGCTCAACGCGGACGATCCGCTCGAGCTTGATGACATGCCCGAGCCGGGTGCGATCTGGCCGGCCGCACTGTCTCCAAATCCACCGCCCGATCCACCTCCACTGACGAAAATGCCGTTGAGGACCTGCGCCATCTGCCGGGCTTCGCCGTACTTGACGTTGTAGACGTGAACCGACGAGCGGTTGGTGTTCGCGGTGTCGAGGCGGCGGATCCAGACTTCCACCCGGCGCAGAACTTCCGGTTTACGGGTAACCGCGAGCACGGCGTTCATGCGGCCTATGGGCTGGAATTTGACGACGCTCTGACTGACACCGCCTTCACCGCTGTCGAGAATCTTTTCCAGCTCACTGATGATCGGTTCTGGATTGCTGTTCTCGACCGGGAATATCCCGACGGACTGGCCCTTCATCCAGTCAGCATCGAAGCTGAGAATAAGGTCGACCGCGTTACTGCGCTCACTGCCGCTTCCCTGGACCAGGATCAGGTTACGGGTCGTATCGGCCCGGGCCATGTTCGGCTTGGTCACGAAGCTGTCGATGAGTTTGAGGATGGTTGGAGCGGATACATACCTCAACGGCACCACCGAGACGCCGTATCCGGCCTCGGCTCTTTCGCCCCGCTCGACTGCGCCGGTGCCGACCGCATCCCCTTGCGGGCTTAGTCTGTAGCCCGCGCTGTCACGGATCAGGGCGATCCCACTCAGCCGCAGCGCGTTTTCCAGCACGTAGGCGATGTCTGATTTGGGAACCGGCCGGCCCGACGACAGGCTGATCGTCCCCTGTACCCGCGAGTCGATCGTGTAGCCGACGCCAAGAATGTCGCCCAGGATCACCTTGGTAACCGAGGTGATGGGCGCGTTCTCAAAATTGAGGTCGTAGCCGTCTCCGCTAGGGGTGGCCGCGTTCAAGGGCGCAGAGCTCGAACCGGATGCGACGTCCGTTTCGCCTTCATAGATGGCGGCCTTGGCCCTGCCGCGGGCCGGCTGGGTCTGCTGCACCTGCTTGGGGAAACGGGGCATCAGATCGATCGAGCGCACACGATCGAAGACGTCTGTTTCCTTTGCGCCGTCGACGCCATCATTGGTGAACGTCGCGACATTGCACGCCGCAAGCGATGCAGCGCATGCTGCCAGCAAGGCAGCAAGGCAGCGGCGTTGATACTGGCGCAACGGCAGTCTCACTCTTACATAAGCGGCCGAATGCGCATCGCCGGAGCGGTCGCATTCCTGATACTCCCGTCGTTCTTAGCTGCCGTCTGTGACAGATTATACGGGCGCCACCAAAATCCAATCGAGGCGGCACCGCAGTCGTCGTCAGCTTTTCTGCGTATGCGCTTGGTGCGAAATGTGAATCGGCTCGTACGGTCAAGTTTTAGCGCAGCGGAGTAAATCTGTCATAATCTCGCTAACGAGCCGGCGATAGATTGCGGCCAAAGCATTCATCCAATATCTGAACACGGCCGTCGCCCGATGCTCCCTTTGCGAGCGAATGATTTCGCGTCTTTTCTTCTCCAGAAGGTGGGGCGCATCGACAGCAACGAAACGGCTGCCGGAGCGCCGGAACAGAGTCTGCATGCGCTGTGGGAAGCGAGCGGCCTGCCGGCGGGAGATTTTGCGGACGAGTTGGCAGCCTATTGCGGTTTGCCGCGCTGCGGTTTGCCGGAGCTACTCGCCGCGCGCGCGCTGGTCGACAGGTTCTCGCGGCGCTTTCTGCGCGAGATGACAATCTTTCCCCACGAAATGCCCGGTGGAGGAGCTGGGCTCGCCATCGCCGATCCCAGTAACTCGGCAGCTATCCAAGCCGCCAGGATCGTGCTGGGCGACGCCCTGGCGATAAAGATTGCTTCGTTCGAGGATGTCGCGACGGCGCTCGACCAGCGCCTCGGCGGCGAGACCGCCGAGACGGAGGACAAACCCGAACTGCCGTCGGCCGGCGAAGATGACATCGACAGCTTGCGCGACCTCGCAAGCGGCGCCCCGGTGGTGCGTGCAGTGAACGATCTGTTCGAAACGGCGGTCGAATTTCGGGCGAGTGATATTCACATCGAGCCTGCGCGCAGCGGTCTGGTGGTTCGCATGCGCGTCGACGGGCTTCTCCGGGTCGTGCCGACGCCGCCCGGGGTGCCGCCGCAGGCCGTGATCTCCCGTATCAAGATATTGGCGGGCCTCAACATCGCAGAGCGACGGTTGCCGCAGGACGGCGCCGCGCGTGTCCGCATCGGTAAAACCGAGATCGATGCCCGCGTCGCGCTCATGCCCACACAGCACGGCGAGTCCGCCGTCATCCGTCTTCTTCCAAAGGACCGTGGCCTGCTTGCGGTTGAGAAACTGGGATTCTCGCCGAAGGACGACAGCGCGCTTCGACGGATGTTGGCCCTGCCGCACGGCATGATTGTCGTGACCGGACCGACGGGAAGCGGCAAGACAACGACGCTCGCTACGGTGCTGTCCATTCTCAACGAGCCGACCCGCAAGATCCTGACGATCGAGGATCCGGTAGAATACGAGATCGCGGGCATTTGCCAATCCCAGGCGAAGCCTTCCGTCGGACTGACGTTCGCCGCGGCCCTGCGCTCGTTCGTGCGCCAGGACCCGGACGTGATCATGGTCGGCGAAATCCGCGACTCGGAAACGGCGCACATCGCCATTCACGCTGCGCTAACGGGCCATCTCGTCCTGACCACACTGCACACCGAGACCGCATCGGCCGCCATTCCGCGACTGCTCGATCTCGGCGTCGAAGCCTTCCTTCTCCGCTCGACCCTGCGAGCGGTGGTCGCGCAGCGGCTGGTCCGGCAGTTATGCGACCGCTGTAAGACTTGTCGCGCCCTGACCGAGGCGGATTTTGCACGCGACCCGCGTTACGCGGCACTCGGACTTGCGGTCGGGGAGACGATCTTCGAGCCGGTGGGATGCGAACGCTGCGGCGGGACGGGCTATCGCGGCCGCTGCGGCGTGTTCGAAGTGCTGGAAATGACCGAGGACATTCGGCGGCTTGTCGACTCCGAGTCCGACTGGGCGACGATAGACCAGGTTGCCGTGAAGAACGGCATGACCACGATGATTGATGACGGCCGGGCGAAGTGTCGGGCCGGTACGACATCGGCGGCTGAAGTTCTGCGCGTGACGACCGTACGGTGATCCATGCTGAATTTCCGCTACCGCGCGCTGACGCAGAACGGCGAGATCGTCGATGGTACGATCGCGGCGCAGAACGCCGCGGAAGTAGCGCTGCGGATCGAATATCTCGGGCTGATGCCGATCGAGACGGTTGCGGAGGGCGCCTCCGCCGGCCGCAGCGCAATCCTCTCCTTCTCACTGTCGAGCCCGCGGCCCGAAGATGTGACGATCTTTACGCGCGACCTGTCCTTGCTGCTCAAGGCGGGCGCGCGGCTCGACGATGCTCTCGAGTTGCTTGCAACCGACGTGGACGTCGGGCGGCTGCGGCCGGTGATCCGGAAAATCAGGGCGGCAATCCTGTCGGGAGACAGCCTGGCCGATGCGATCGGACGTCATCCCTCCCTGTTTCCGGCGATGTACGTGGCATTGGTCAAGGTCGGCGAGATGTCCGGAACGCTTGATCAGATCCTGGAGACGGTCGGCCTCGAGCGCGCCCGTGCCGAAGCGCTGCGCCGCAAGGTCACCGATGCACTGCATTATCCCGGCTTTGTTCTCCTGGCGGCCGGCGCTGTCCTGGTGTTTTTCGTCGTGTTCGTGCTGCCGCAGTTCTCGTCAGTGCTGCGCGACTTCAACGCGAAAACGGACTCGCTCATCGAATTCTTTCTCGCGCTGTCCGACCTGTTGAGAAACCACGGTATCGAGCTGGGCATCTTCGTTGTCTCCTTGGTTGCGTCGGGTTTGCTGCTTTGGCGGCGTCCCGCGGTACGTTCCGGCGTCATGACGCAGCTCTCGCGTCTACCGGTCATATCTTCGATACTCGAGTTTCATCGCGCCGCGCTGTTCTGCCGCAATCTCAGCATTCTGCTGGGCAGCGGTGTCACGCTGACGGCGACGTTGCGCATCCTGATCGACATCATGGCCGGGACCGGACGCGTGGATGTCTGGTCTGCAATGGCCGATCGCGTGCGGCACGGCGGCAAGCTGTCCGACGCGTTGGCGGCCTCCGCTGTCCTGCCGGCGATGGCGGTGCGCATGTTGCGTCTGGGCGAGGAGACCGGCCAGCTCGCAACGCTGGCGGGCAGGGTGGCCGAATTCTACGAGGCAAAGCTGCAGCGTCAGCTCGACCGCGTCGTTGCGGTGATCGGGCCTGCCGCCATTGTGACGATCAGCATCGTCGTGGGTGGCTTGATCGTGTCGGTCATGACGGCGCTGTTGTCGGTCAGTCAAGTGGTAGGGTGAACATGGAAGCCGGAACGTCGAAAATTGCGAGAGTAAGCCGCCGGAAGACCCGGCGTGGAAGCGCGCGTGACCGGCAGGGCGGTTTTACGCTGGTCGAAATGCTGGTCGTGATCACCATCATCGGCCTGATTATGGCGCTGGTCGGTCCGCGGGTGCTGAACTACCTCAGCGACTCGCGCGTCAAGAGCGCCAAGATCCAGATCCAGAGTTTTTCAGCGGCGCTCGATCTCTTCTATCTCGATGCGGGAAGGTATCCGACCGGGGCCGAAGGTCTCGATGCGCTGGTGCGTCCCGTGACCGGGATAGCGGCCTGGAATGGCCCCTACGTCAAGGGCGGCAAGATACCGGCCGATCCATGGGGCAATGCCTATGTGTATCGGGTGCCGGGAGAACGGAGCGCATATGAAATCCGGTCTTTGGGTGCGGACGGTCAAGAGGGCGGCTCGGGCGTCGCTGCGGACCTCGCCTCGGATCAGAACTGACCGCGGGCGCGAGGCAGGCTTTACCCTGCTGGAAATGGTGTGCGTCGTCGCGATCGTGGCGTTGCTTGCGGCCATCCTGCTGCCGCTGGCGCCTCGCGCCACCACGCGCCCGCGGCTTGAGGCTTACGCGGTCGAGGTTGCGACCTTGCTCAAGGCGGATCGCAACGCAGCGATGTACCTGCGGGCCGGGGTGTCGGCACAGGTCGACGCGCGGGGGCGAGTGGTCAGGTCCGGCGCGGGAGGGCGGGTCGTCCAGGTTCCGGACGATGTCGTGTTCGAGACGCTGCTGCCGGAGCGATGCAATGGACGGACAGCACTGTCCACCATCAGCTTCTTTGCCAACGGCATGTCCTGCGGCGGCGTGATCAGGCTGATCCGCTTCGGCAGCGGTTTCGAAATCAGGGTGAATTGGCTCACGGGAGAAGTCGAGATTGTTCCGCGCAATGCGATCTAGACGCACGCAAGAGGCAGGGTTCACCATGATCGAGGCTCTCGTGGCTCTCGCGGTCGTGGCCACTGTTCTGGTGTCCATTGGCTCGCTGATCGCTGTTGCTCGGACCGGCAGCCGGACTCTGGAGCAGCGCGTTGCTCTCAGTGAAGCACTCAGACTGGTGTCGGTCACCGCGCCTCCCGTGGCACGGTGGGCTGGCACGGAGCAGTCGGGCAACGCTGCCGGCTTCGCCTGGCGTGCTGCGGTCTTTCCATTCGTCGAACAGGACCCGATCGGGGCACCATCGATCTGGACCCCGCTAAGGGTCGTCGTTCAGGTGCGCGCTCCTTCGGGCGCTGTTTCCTCCGTCGAAACCATTCAGCTGGTGAAGAGGCCTCCGGGATGAGGCGCGCTCGCACCCGATTAAGGACCGCGGCCGCCGGCTTCACCATGCTGGAGGCGCTCGTCGCCGTGGCGCTCATGGGCATCATCATGGCTGCCCTTGCGACCGTCACTTCGCAGTGGCTGCCGAACTGGAGCCGGGGATTGTTGCGTGTTCAACGCAACGAACAACTCGCGATCGCACTCGACCGGCTGGTTCTCGATCTTGGTGCGGCGGAATATGTGTCGAGCCGCGAGCCTGGCAAGTGGGTGTTCGAGGGTGATGAGTCGAGCATCAGCTTCGTGCGCTCCGCGCTTGGGCCGAACAATCGGGTCGGCCTCGAATTCGTGCGCTTCTCCGAGGTCGCCAACAGCGCGGGACGAGCGCTGGTGCGCACGCGGGCACCGTTCGCGCCGATCGCCGGCGACACCACGGTGCTCGCGAACAGGGTCGCCTTCTCGGATCCGGTTGTGCTGCTCCGCGATCAGTACCGCATTGTGTTCAGCTACGCGGGAAACGACGGCATCTGGAAGAACGCGTGGCAAGGTTCGCTGCCGGGTGTGATCCGGCTGAACGTTCTTGACACTTTCACCCAGCGTCTTCTCCCTGTTTCCACGGCGGTCCGTCCCCACATCAGCCTTGCTGCGCCCGCGCCGGAACAGACGGACGCGCCATCCCAACCCCCGGCCGGCGAGGGGAGGGCAGAACGATGAGCGGCCGTGCCGGACCACTGCAACGGCGGCGCGCCAGCGGCGGCTTCATCATCGTCGCCGTATTGTGGATCCTGCTGGCGCTGGCCGTACTGGCATCGATAGCCTCTTCTTACGTGGCGCAATCCGCGATCGCGCTTGCGCCGCTCGAGCGCTCGCTGCAGACCGACGCCATCATCACGGCCGGGCTCGATCTGACAACGTACCGTTTGTCGATGTCCACACCAGGCGGGCGACCAACGCGCGGCGCGTTTCGTTTCCGCCTGGCGCGAACCAATGTGGATGTTGAGTTCCTCTCGGAGGCGGCGCGCGTTGACCTCAATTCCGCTCCCAAGGCGCTGATCGCCGGGCTGTTCGCGGCGCTCGGCGCCCAATCGCAGGATGCGGATGGCTACGCCGAGCGCGTTATCGCATGGCGGACGCAGGTGAAGCCCGGCGCGCCCGACGGCGAGGAGGCGCTCTATCGCGCCGCCGGACTGCCCTATCCGCCACGCCGGGCGCCATTCAGTCACATCGAAGAGCTGTCACTCGTTGCCGGGCTCCCGCCTGCGCTGGTCGAGCGCGCCGCTCCGTTTGTAACGATCTTCAGCGGGCGTCGCGACGTCAATGTCCTTGACGCTGCGCCCGAGGTTATTGCGGCCTTGCCCGAGATGTCGTCTGCACGTCTGAACGCCTTCCTCGACGCGCGCGCGGCCGGATCGCCTGACTCGAATTTCCTGGCTCGGGCGCTCGGCGACAAGCAGTCCGGCGCGACAACTCAGGGAAGCGATGCGTACCGGGTTCGCATGCGTCTCGTCGCCGATTCGGGACGCCGCCAGCTGGCCGAGGCGGTAATCCTGATATTGGGTCCGAACAGTGCGAGACCATATGGCGTGCTGTCATGGAAGACTGATATTGCGACCGCCGGCGAAGGACGATCGGGTGGCTTATGAGCACGCTTGACGACATCATGAATGCGTTCGGCGTCTGGATCGACGCCGTCGCTCGTTCGGCGCGACCGCTGCTGGATCGTTTCCAGCCGACCCGAAATGTCCGCGTTGTCGAGCAGGACGAGGGCGTGCTGTCGATCGCGATCACCGACGGGGGGGAGGCCGAACCGGCTGCGCCGTCGTTCCGATTCCTCGCCGGGTCCCAGGAATGCGAGCTGCCGCAGGAATGGCTGCAGCGGCTTCGCGGCAGCCACGTCGAGATTTTTCTTCAGCCGTCGCGTTTCCTGTTTCGACATCTCGATTTGCCAAAGCGCGCAAGCGAGTTTCTCGACGGCATTGTCCGCTCGCAGATCGATCGCCTGACACCATGGACGGCGGGTGAGGCGCTCTACAAATGGACTTCGCCGGTCGCCATTGCAGGTGATCGCATCGCGATGACGATAGCTGCAACCGCCCGCGCGGCGGTTGCTCCCTTGATCGGAGCCGTCGCGGATGTCGGGGCGGCGGCAATTGAAGTGGTGACGACAACGCCCGGGCCGGACCCGGTCGCGATCACGGTCTACTCGCACCGCGACCGCGCCAACGCTCAGCTCGGCCGGATACGGCAGATCCTGATCGTGATATTCGCAGCATCCGCAATTGCCGCGCTCGGCGCGATGCTGACGTCGGGGTTCCTTGCACCCTATTACGATGATCAGGCGCAACAGACCCAGCGGCAGGTGGCGGAACGGCGCACCAAGATGCGGGCCGGCACGGTTGGGCCAGCCAGCTCGGCGCTCGAACTGATCGAGCGCCGCAAGCAGACGACACCGTCGAGCGTCATCGTGCTCGAGGCGTTATCAGCGCTGTTGCCCGATCACACCTATGCCACCGAATTGCGCATCGAGGGCGACAAGGTTCAGGTGATCGGTATCACCCGCGATGCACCTTCGCTGATTCAGCTGCTGGAGCAATCACCGCACTTCATGCATGCGTCCTTTTTTGCGCCGACCACCCGGGCGCCGAATGATCCGGCTGAACGCTTCCATATCGAAGCGAAAATCAAGCCCCATTTCGGACCGGGCCCATGACAGTTGCACAACGCGTCGAGCAATTGATAGGGCGGGCACCCTGGATCGCGGTCGTGCTCTATCCTGTGCTGGTCGGACTTTCCATCTTCGTTGTGGCGACGACGCTCGTCGATCTGAGCGATCGACGGGACGCATGGTCCGCCACGCTGGACGTTCTGCGGCAGATCCAGGGACGCAACCCCGCGCGCCCTGGCGGTGCGGGTGCGACCGATGTTGTTGTACCTGCAGGATCACCGTTTCTGGAAGGTTCGACCATTTCGGTTGCAGGCGCGGCCTTGTTGCAGCGGCTGACCGGCGCGATTACGCGGGCCGGCGGCAACATTCTCTCCTCCCAGGTCGATCTGCAGGCTTCACCATCGAAGCCGGGATTTATCAGCGTCATCGCCAGCTCGGAGCTGGACGGTCCCTCCTTGCAGCCACTGCTCTATGATATCGAGGCGGGCATGCCGTTTCTGTTCATCGACCAGCTGGTTGTCCAGGCGCCGTCGGGCGCAACAAATGAAAAGGGCGGCAAGATGCGGGTGCTGATCTCAGTCTCAGGGCAATGGCAGCGAGCCAAATAACGATGCGAAGACAGCAAACTTTCCTCATCGCCGCGCTGATCTGCCTCTTCGTCATGGACGGGCAGGCGGCAACTCCGATACTTGCCACGGATTCGCCCGCGGCGCCGGAAACCCTCCGGTTGAGTGCGCCTAAGGCTGCTTCCGGGTCGTCGACAAGCACGCCGTCGGCGGTTGCCGAACGCACGATGCGTGGCAATCCGCTGTGGGCGATTCCGCTTCGTCAACTGACCGCGACACGCGAGCGCCCGCTGTTTAATCCAAGCCGCCGCGCGCCGGCGCCGGTGGTCGCCAGTGCTCCACCGCCGCCCCCGCGGCCAGCCGAGAAGCCTCCGGAAGCGGAACCACTGCAATTGTCGCTGACCGGTACTGTGGCCGGCGGTGGCGGCGCAATTGGCGTATTTCTCGACAAGGCCAGCGGTACCCCGCTGCGTCTGAAGGTCGGGGAGAAGCACAAGGGATGGACATTGCGCAGCGTCGGGCGTCGCGAGGCCGTTCTCGCGAAGGAGACGGTGACAACGAAATTGGCTATGGTGACGTCGGAGCCCGACAAGTCGAAAGGCCTTCCTCCGGCCAACCCACCCGCGGCGCAAACAAGCGTTTCATCACCTCCAACGACCGTGTCATTGCCTCCACCAACCGCGCCATCGGAGCCCGCGACGGAGGCGCGCATGACGGAGATGGGGCTGAAGTCCGGAACCAACAAGGCGCTGCGGATCGAACCGCTAGGCATCTTCAAGTCCATGGGCAGCACGCGATGAAGTCGTTGCGCGACTAGGACGTTGGCGGCTTGGTTTCGGCGCCAGTACGTGCCGGTGCAACGATGATGGCCTGTGAGCATGTTCGCGCAGAAACAAAACTGACACACGCCTGTCAGTAAACAAAAGGTAAATCGCACAATCTTTGGATTGTCGACCGCCACGAAACTGGGTGGACGGTGAATAGTGCTCCAGCATGGCGGGCGGCAGGTCGAGCGACGTTGCCTCGCAGACGCGCGGAGTGAGTTGGGAGTGCCGCATGCGAGATAGCAGCCCGGTTCGACGCACAGGCCAGAAGTCTGAGCGCGTCTACGCGCTTCTCGGCGGAGTAAGCGCTCTCGCACTGCTCTTGAATGCCGGACCGGCCGAAGCGCAGCGCTTGCAGCAGACGCTCGGGCGCGGCGTCGTACCCACTCAGGCCGTCCAGCAGGCGGCGACCCAGGCCGCCCAACAGGCCGCCGCGGCGGCTCAGCAGTCCCAGAATTCGCTGGCGCGAGCCGCGGCGGCGCTGGCAATCATGCGGCAGGTGCAGAGTGCCGCAGCGGCCTTGGCCGGACCGGGCAGTGTTCCGAACGGCATTGCGGACGGCGGCTTGATGCCGCAGGGAGGAGTGACCGCTACGACGTCTTGCGGCCTTTTCTGCACCAACTACCAGCTCAAGACGACAGATACGACACTCTGGCAAGGAGCTGACGCCCCGCAACAGACGGTGCAGAACGGCAACTACACGGTCAACATCAACCAAACGCAGAAGAAGGCGATTCTCAACTGGGATTCGTTCAGCATCGGCCGCAATACCACGCTGAACTTCAACCAGCAGGCGCCCGACTGGATCGCATTTAACCGGATCAACGAAGCGACCACGGCGCCCAGCCAGATTCTGGGCAACATGAATGCGATTGGCGGTGTCTATGTCATCAACCGCAACGGAATCATCTTCGGCGGCGGTTCACAGGTCAACGTCCACACGTTGATCGCTTCGGATCTCGATGTCGGCATATGCGCGCCTTCAAACGCGAAGGCGGTTGGAGCTTCCTTCAGGTCCCTTGTCCTGAAGCTGCGCCCTCGGAGCGCGTTACCGGGAGCTTCGCATCGGGAAACCTCGATAACAGCACCGCCTTGAGAAACCTGAAGTGGCCGATGGTCAGCGTGAGCTCCTTGAGCCGGAGATTCCCGTTGACCATTTCGGTTTCGAGCAATGCGAGGTTTCGACGGTCGGTGGCGTCGCGGCTCAAATATTCATCGACATCGTTGCCGGCGGTAATCGCCGTGCGCGCGCCAACATCTTCCATGCGCCGGCTGAGACCGGCGTGCTCCGCTTCGCACGAACGCAGTGCCGTTTCGATCGCAACTGCGACCGCCTCGACTCGCGACTGATCGGTCTTGAGATCGCGCGCGACAGAACGCGCCTTGAAGTAATCATGTGCGCGTGCTCTCAGGAACAGGTTTATCATGCTTCTCCTGCGACATTCTCAGCTGGGCTGTCGTCGGAGCCCATCGCTGCCCTTGCACGCGCCTTTCGCAACAAATCGGTACGGTCGATTCTCCAGCAGCAATTAGATGATAGGATCAATACGTTATCAAGACGGTATTAGGCCGCTGCGCCAGAGGCTGGCTCACTTCCGGCGAGCCGCAAACTTCGACATTTTTATCGAATTGTGGAAGTCGAGGGCCGCATGGGCTGCTCGGCGAATGCGACCCAGAGGTTAGGATCGGTCGGGCTTTGCCGCGACACGTAGCGGTAAGCGGTTTCGTACCAGAACAGGATCTCCGGCGTCTGATTATCCAGAATCATTTCGCCGCGGTCTGTCCGGACGGTCAGCACCGCATGCCGCCCTGCGTTCGGATCGTCAACCGTCGTGATCAGCAAGGAGCTCATCGGCCAGCCCGCCCTGGCGAGCAGACGCCGCTTGAGCAGGACCATGTCCTCGCAATCGCCGCGGTCGAGCGGATAGGCCCACTGCTCTGCCTGCCCATAGAGTTCGACGTCACTGGTCCATTTCACCCGATCATTGACGTACGCGTTGATCCTGAACAGTTGCTGCAGAAGATCAGGCGTGAGGGTGACGTCGCGCGGTGCATCGATAGCCGGCTTGCACTCTTCCGGATCCCTGGCGCAGAACTTCAGCCAACCGCCCGGCGCCGCCGTGGCATTGCCGAGCGCGGCGAAGATGGCCGGGCGAGCCAGAAAGCTGTGGGCCGGCGCAGAAGCGAGCAGCAATGCACAACCCAGCAACGCCGCCATTGTCTTCGATGCGTGCGTCGCGGCGGAATTCTTGATGAGGTTTTTTGTCGACATCCTGTCGAGCCTCTCTCTTGATGTTTTCAAGTCTCGCGGTCCCGCTAAGCAGTTGTCTCAAATTGAATCGATCTTCCCGCCCCGCCCCCGGGCGAAAGAGCTCCTGCCGGGAATCCGCAGCGGCGATGGTTAAGACGGGTTGAACGGGCGGTGGGGCGCGGGGAGTGGATTGAGTCAGGAGCCGAGCCTTCGTTTCGGCCGAAGGCCCGCTTCATGCATTCCAGATTGTCGAGTCCGCCGTCCGGCGCGACAGTCGGCACATGACACCGAACTGGATTGTTCGATTGAGCGACTTCCTGGCGTGGCTCAATCCCCTGCTGGGCCTGATCGCGAGCGTCCTTGCTGCGATGGTCATCGGCGCTGCGGCTGAGCGTCTGCCGGTGCAACCCTCCAGGCCAGCCACGTCAGCGGCGCAGGCTGTGGCACAACCGGCACCGGATGCGTGCCGGCAAGATTCGCTGCCGCCGGAATGGCGGGAATTGTCGCTCTGCGATTGATGGGCGATTTGTGTGTTCAGGGGCTGGCTTTCGAGCCTTGGCAGCCTTCATCCGCTGCGCGCAGGAGTGAACTGTGCCGGCTTGCCGAGCCGAAGGCCGCGAAGCGAGTGAAGGCGGTGGGCCCGGCAGGACTCGAACCTGCAACCAGACCGTTATGAGCGGCCGGCTCTAACCATTGAGCTACAGGCCCCGCCGCAGGCGGCCGCGGGGTAGCGGCCGGCAACGGTGCGGACCCCGTTTACAGTGTGCGTGATGGTCCCGCAATGGCACCCTTAATCCACCGAAACCCCGGCGAATTCGACCACCTTGCGCCACTTCTCGGTCTCGTCGGCGACCAGCTTGCCGAACTCGGCAGGGGCCATGGGCTTGGGAATGCCGCCGACCTCGGCGAGCCGGGCGATCAGCTTCGGGTCCTTCAGCGCTTCGCCAACGGCCTTGTTAAGGAGGTCGATAATCTCCGGCGGCGTGCCCTTGGGCGCGGAGATGCCGTAGAAGCCGACCGACTCGAAGCCGGGAACGGTCTCGGCAATCGCCGGAACGTCCGGGACGCTGGGCCAGCGCTGCGGCGAGGTGACGCCGAGCGCGCGAACACTGCCGCCGCGCGCCTGTTCGAGTGCGGATGGAAGGTTGTCGAAGATCAGCTGCACCTTGTTGGAGATGATGTCGGGAAAGGCGATTGCCGAGCCGCGATAGGGCACATGCAACATGTCGCATTTGGTCATCGCCTTGAACAGTTCAGCCGACATGTGCACGGAGGTGCCGTTGCCCGAGGAGGCATAGGAAATCTTGCCCGGGTTGGCCTTGCAGTAGTCGATGAACTCCTGAACGGTCTTCACCGGCATGTCGTTCGAGACCACCAGCATGTTGGTAAGCTGCATGATGCTCGCCACCGGCGTGGTGTCGCGCAGGAAGTCATAAGGCAGCTTCTTGTAGAGCGATGTCGAGATCGCGTTGTTGGGTGCGACGAACAGCAGCGTGTAGCCGTCGGGCGGTGAGGCGATCGCGGCGGCGGCGGCGATGTTGCCGCCGGAGCCGGTGCGGTTCTCGACCACGAATTGCTGGCCGAGGCGGTCGGACAGCCACTGGCTCATGATGCGCGCCACGATGTCCACCGGGCCGCCGGCGGCAAAGCCGATCAGCCATTTGACGGGCCGGTTGGGATAGTCGGCGGCGGAGGCGGGAGAGAGGGTGAAAATCGAGCTGGAGAGGCAAACCAAGGCAAAAAATGCTGCACGTGCAAAATTCATCATGTGTTCCCGCAGTCTTCTTGTCGTTGTCATTGCCGACATGCTTCCATAAAACCTTGGCCTTGCCTACCGCCCCGGCTGCGCGTTGATTAGTCACTTTGGCGCATCGATCGCGCCTTGAGGAGTTGCAAATGAAGCTGGCTCATGTGCTTTGTCTCGGTGCCATGCTGCTGCCCGGTCAGGCCGTGGCGCAAGAGGGAGGCAAGACTATTTCGAAAACGGCGATCAGTTTCGGGACCGCAACGCCCGGCGGCGGTTTCCCGCTCTATGGTGATGCCCTTGCCGAGGTGATGAACGCGGCGGATCCGCAGCTTGCGATCGCAACGCGCAACACCAAGGGCAGCAACGAAAACATTCCGCTGATGGAAAAGGGCGAGCTCGACATCGCGACGGTGGCGGGCGAGCCGGCCCATGAGGCCTTCAAGATCGG
>Ga0081455_10004184_pt1 | contig 16266 bp, 16 predicted proteins | sample TabmetS3T2R1_FD_70207 | JGI IMG/M metagenome (GOLD analysis project Ga0081455, IMG submission 70207) | Tabebuia heterophylla rhizosphere microbial communities from the University of Puerto Rico - S3T2R1 | ecosystem: Host-associated > Plants > Roots > Rhizosphere ... | reverse complement strand
TTTCGAGCGTGCCGCCCGTATAGAACAGGACCGCATCGAAGTCATTCAGGTTTTTCGCGTTGTACTCGAGCTTTTTCTTCGTGAGCGGCTCAGTATCGGTGCGGATGTAGGTATCCCAAAGCTTGCTCTCGCGTCCTAGACGCTCGATCGTGGCAAGCGCATGGCTAACAGCTTCGTGCCGATAGCCTTTCTCTTCGCCGATCGCAAGCAAGCGCTTCGTCTGGCCGTGCACAAAACCGGCCCACACCATACCGACGATTAGCAGGCTCAGACAGCGCAGCATCGTCTCAGCGGCTAGCGATATCGGCCTTTTTCTTGTTCGTAAATAAATTCTGAACCGGGAGCTTCGCATCGAAAGTGAGATTGAAGAATCCCACCATCATCTCGTCCCAGCTCTGCTCTCCCCAGATCACTTCTTTAGCGGGATCGGCATTGTCGGGATTATTCGCCGAATTGTCGAAATGCGCCGTGCATTCGATCTTCGTGCCCTTCGGCAGAACGATCGGCTCTTCCAGCGTGTACCAATTCTGCCAATGCCAGTTGTAGTGAGGAACGCTGAGCAGCGTCTGGCTCTCGCCTGTCGGGTAGACAACGCGATACTCGAAATCTTTCCCGCGCCCATGCATGTGCGGATGCAGCGCGGCGAGTTTCACTGGGGCGCCTAGCTCAAAACTCGCGTCCACGCGATAACCGGGATCGCCGGGTGGAATTTTAAACGTTCCATTCGTGGCAGAAAGCGTCAGCACCCGCTCCCGCGGCGGTTCCTTCGCCAGCACAATACCGAGTTTCGTTCGATCGCCGATTGTCTTCCCATTCGGCGTATAGTGAACCTGAAAAATGATGTCCGAGCCGGCCTTGATTAGCTTTGCCTGCCCCGGACGCAAAATCTCCGCCGGCTGGCCCGGCGCATAACCCACTAAGAAATCGCTGGGCAGCGCGCTCGTGTCCGGCTCTTCTTCCGTCTTCACTTGTGGAGCGATAAAAAATTGCCCCTTCGGCTGATCCTTAAACCACTTCGATTTCGGCTCGCGGATAAACGCAATGATGTGATGCACCACCGCCCGGTCAGTCGGCCGGACCTCTGCAGCCTGTACCCAGGTATCTTGCGTGAAACCCGTCGGAACGATCACGTGCTGATAATCGACAACTCCCGACGCCGGAACTGCAAACGGCTTCGGCAATTCGAAAACCAAATCTGGCTTCCCGATCTGCCAGCCCTCAAAGAACTTCGCGGGCGGCGGCATGTCTTTCGGATCGCCTTTCGGCGCACCGGCGTCAACCCAGGCCGTTACGCGATCGATCTCGGTCTGCGTCAGCGCCGTTCCGTTCGAAAATTTGCCATATTTCGGATCGGCAAACCACGGCGGCATCTTCTTCAATTTCACCGCCTGCCGGATTGCGCTGGCCCAAGGCCGCGTCTGCTCATACGTGAGCATCGAGAACGGACCGATTTCCCCCGGCCGGTGGCATCCTTGGCAATTGTTCTGCAGGATAGGAGCGATGTCTTTGGTAAAGGTCGGAGCCGCTTCCCGCTCGGCAGCAATCAAAGATATAGGAACGAACATCACGAAGAGGATGCGAAATCCCATGAATGGATGTTATCTCGATCCAAGGCCTGGCAAGAATTCGTCGTACCGAACGTTAGATGCCGGACTTAGTTTTAGGATTTTACAAAGTCCCGGGTTGACGAAGGGGCTGGCGACAGGATTGACAACGAGGTTACAGGCATGTTGTACTGAATTACTATCAAACGCCACTTATTTTTCCTTCTCCTCGCTTTGGGTGGTGGCGGCGCGGCATACGCGCAGCTCGCCAACACAACTACGCTCGTCGGAACCGTTACCGATAGCGCCGGTGCTGCTATGCCCGACGTTTCTATTACCGCGGTCAACGTCGCGACTCAGGATACTTACCGCGTCACAACTACGTCCGATGGCAACTACACCATCCCGTTTGTGAAAATCGGCGATTACCGGATCGAAGCCAGCCACGCCGGATTCCAAACGTTGACCAAGACCGGCATCACCATCAACCAAAATCAGACGGTACGCATCGATTTCGCGCTTCAAATCGGGCAAGTCTCCCAAAACATTGAAGTCACGGCGATCACACCGGCGATCACAACTGATGACGCGGTAGTGAGAGAAGTGCTGGCGCAGCAGTCGATCTCCGATACGCCTCTTAACGGCCGCAATCCGTTGCAACTGGCAACTCTTTCTCCCGGCATACTACCCGGCCAGAAGGGCACCAATGGCGTGCCGCCGGGCGAAGATTACATCGCCGCGGGCACGCGCGAAATCCAAAACAGTGTTTCGCTGGACGGCATCGCGATCATGAACAATCTGATCACGTCGGTGCCGTATCACCCTTCTCCCGACGCCATCGCGGAGATGACGGCAACCAGCGGCACCTACGGCGCGCAGTATGGCGCTTACCTCGGCGCGCAGATCAACGTAATCACCAAGAGCGGTACCAATGATCTGCACGGCGCTCTATGGGAATTCTTCCGCAACGACAAGCTCGACGCTCGCCCATTCTTTACGGCTGCTACCGCAACAAAGCCACCTGTGCGCCAGAACCAGTTCGGTTTTCAGCTTGGCGGTCCGGTATATATTCCAAAGCTGTATGACGGCCGTAATAAAACCTTTTTCATGGCCGACTACGAGGGCTTACGGCTGGTAAAAAACGTCAGCTCGACCGACATTGTTCCCACGGCGCGTATGCGCAACGGTGACTTTTCGGAAGTGTCCAGCGCGCTTAAATCGGTCAACGGAGTCGCTTTCCCCGGAAATCAAATCCCGGTAAGCCAGTTCTCCCCACAGGCAGTCCGGCTCTATCAACTATTTCCTCTTCCGAATCAGACTACTACAAGCAACCTCGCCGCCTCCTATCCAAATAATGATCGCTACAACCAAACGATCGATCGCTTGGATCAGAACATCGGAAACAACACTCGCCTCTTTTTCCGCTACGCCTGGAACAATGAACAATTCCTAACCGGCGCGACCAACCCGGTCAACGCAGCGACGATCCCCGTGAAAACGCGCAACTGGGTAGTGGGTTGGACCCAGACAATCAGCCCCAATATGGTTAACGACATCCGCGTTGGCAGGCAGAACTTAACCACCGATTCGCTCAATTATTGGTACGTGAACAATCTCAATACGGCGGGGAAAGACCTCGGGATTCCTGGCTTTGACGCCGATGTGCGCTTTAATCAACCCGGAATACCAGTCATTTCTAACACCAACTTGATGAGCCTTGGCAGGGGAGACACGAACTGGTTTCAATACGACACCACCTGGCAAGGCACCGACTCTTTCACTTGGACCAAGGGCGCGCATACGTTAATTTTCGGCGCAGAATTACGCAAGCTGATCACCTCACGCGCCGCGGTGAATAGCGCCAATGGTCAACTCAATTTCAACGGCGCTTTCACTGGTAACACCGCGGCCGATCTCTTGATCGGCTACGCAACCCAATCGCAAACTCCGGGTCAGCAGATCCGCAATAAAGTGGCGCAATGGCGCGACGGCTTCTTCATCGCCGATAATTGGCAGGCGTCGAAAAAGTTGACGCTAAATCTTGGATTCCGCTATGAACTGCCAACCGTGCCGTACACGGTGAACGGCTACGCCACGATCTTGAATGCGGCACAAACAGCGATCATTCCAAGCACCGTGCCTTCCCCCGGCTTCAAATTCATTAACCCTAATCATAAAAATTTTGCGCCACGGGTCGGTCTCGCCTATCGTGTCAGCGATAAGACGGTTATTCGTGCCGGCTACGGAATCTACTACAATCCGAATCAGAACAACAGCTTTACGTTCTTAAGCATAAATCCTCCTCTGGGGCTCGTGACGACATGTCCTTCGCCGCTGGCGCCTGTTGTTTCATTGAGTAATCCCACCCCGGCCTCGGTCTGCGGTACGGCCAATCTTTCCAATGTCAGCGTCTATACGCCCAATCCATACTTACCCACCGCTTACATGAATCAGTGGAGTTTTAACATCCAGCGTAGTTTGTGGGCGCGTGGCGCACTGGATATCCAGTATCTCGGGTCGCAGAGCGTACATCTGGATCGCAGCTATTACAACAACACACCGTTGACTACCGGAACCTCCGCCAGCATCGCTTCACGGCGGCCGAATAAACTTTTTGGCGACATTCGCACTATTCAAAACGACGAGACCGCCAACTATAACGGCCTGAGCGTGACTCTGCGCCAGCGCATGTCGCACGGCGTTTCCGTTCTCGCCAGCTACACTTGGGCGCACACTCTCGACGAAAGTAGCGATTCAAATGGCGGCGGCGCTCCCATGGATCCGTACAATTGGCGCCGCGATTATGGTAATTCGAATTGGGATGTTCGCCACCGCTTCATCGGTCAATTCAACTACTCGTTGCCGTTCTTCAATTCGTCCGGTACAAACCGCTTTGTACGCTCGATCCTGGGCGGCTGGCAGACCAATGGCATAGTCACTTTGCAAACCGGATTTCCATTTAATGTTGTGCAAGCCGGCGATCCTGCCAATACCGGACGCGGTAACCAGCGGCCGAATCTGATCGGCGTGCCGGTAGTCAACTGCGGCAGCGGTCACCTGATTCAATGCGTCAATGTTTCAGCTTTCGGTTCCACGGTATCCACCATCACCTACGGTAATTTTGGACGCAACGTCTTGTTTGGACCCGGGCTTTACAACGTGGATTTCTCGGCGTTCAAAAACTTCAGCATTAAGGAGCGGGCTAAGGTTCAGTTCAGAGCCGAATTTTTCAACTTGCTGAACACCCCGGCCTTCAGCAACCCCAATTCGGGTCCCGGCTCCGTGAATGGTCCCGCGACGCTCCCAGCGCCCGTCGCGGGCAACCTGGTAGCCACCAGCACCACAGCGTTCGGCACCATCAATTCAACCAAGCGCGATAACCGCCAAATCCAATTCGGCCTGAAATTCCTGTTCTAGGCCGCAGCGCGCTCGTTACTGCGCGAGAATAAACACATGCCGAAAAAGCAATACAACCGACGGGACTTATTCCGTCAAAGCGGCGCGCTAGCCGTCGCCGCCTCTTTGCCCGCCACCGCCGCCGTGCCCGCTACATCGAAAACCACGACCGCGAGCGGTGATCTGTATCGCTCGATCGGCGTTCGTCCCGTTATCAATGCGCGCGGCACCTTCACGATCATCAGCGGCTCGCAAACGCTGCCCGAAGTGAAGCATGCAATGGACGAAGCCTCGCGCAGCTATGTCCAAATGGATGAGTTGATGGAAGGCGTCAGCAAGCGCCTTGCGGAGTTGACTGGCGCGGAATGGGGCATCGTTACTGCCGGCTGCTGCGCCGCAATCACCCACACCACAGCCGCATCGATAGCAGGCGCGAATCCCGAGCGCATGCAGCGTCTCCCCGATCTTACTGGCCTCAAGAACGAAGTCATCATTCCCGAGTATTCGCGCAACGTCTACGATCACGCTATCCGCATGCTCGGCGTCAAGATCATCGAAGTCAATTCGCCTGCAGAATTGGAATCCGCCTTCAACGAGCGCACAGCAATGGTCTACATCCTCGCCGGTCCCGGCGACGACGGACCGCTCGGAACGAAAGTCATCACCGAAGTGGCGAAGCGCCACAACGTGCCGGTGCTCGTCGACGCCGCTGCCGAAATCCTGACATTTCCGAATGTCCATCTCGAGCGCGGCGCAACGGCTGTCGCTTACAGCGGCGGTAAATGTATTCGCGGCCCGCAAGCTGCCGGTCTCCTGCTGGGCGAGAAGAATCTGCTTGAAGCGGCCTGGGCCAACAGCGCTCCGCATCACGCTTACGGACGCTCGCTCAAAGTCGGCAAAGAAGAGATCATGGGCATGCTCGCCGCCGTCGAAATGTGGAAGAAACGCGATCACGACGCCGAATGGAAGCGCTGGCAAGGCTGGCTTGAGCAAATCTCGACCAGCGTGAAACGCGTGAACGGCGTCACAACTCGCGTCAGCGATCCGCAAGGCCTTTCAAACCACACGCCCAGTCTGCATATTGAATGGGACGGCAACGCGCTAGGCATTACCGGCCAGGAAGTAACGAAGCTCGCGCTCGACGGCGAGCCGCGCATCGTGCTTGCGGGCGGAACGGGTTCGCGTCCCGACAATATGAAGAGCTCAGTTTCCATTACGCCTTACATGATGATGCCGGGCGACGACAAAATCGTGGCCGACCGCTTGTATGCCGTTCTCTCCAGCCCGCCTAAGTTCGAAAATCCGCCCGTCCCGCAAGGCGAGACCGCTTCCGTCGCCGGCCAGTGGCAGGCGGAGATTACCTTCCTTCGGGGTTCGGCCAAACACACTCTCCTGCTCGAACAGCACGGCCAAGATCTGGTCGGAACGCATCTGGGCGAATTCGTTTCAGGCGATCTCGCCGGCACGGTTACCGCCAACAAGGTCCACTTCCGCAGCTCGCAAAGAATTCAAGGCCAGCGCCTATCCTATGACTTCAGCGGAACGCTCGACGGAGACAAGATGACCGGCACAGTGAATCTCGGCGAATACGGCGAAGCGCGCTGGACCGCCGAGCGCCATCATTACCGAACACCGGGCGGAATCGTTCGACCCGTGAAGAACGTTTAGTTAGCTGAGCCGCACGAGTGCACGAATACGATACCGTCCTCAAGGCGCTCCTCCTACGCTCGGCCAACTCGATCATCGAACAGATCGCGGGTACGAAAATCGTCCGTTGGCTGAACGTCGAATTACCAACTGTCCAGAACACTCGCGTGGATTTGCTTGGGGAATCCACACCGGACGGCGAGATCATCCAAATCGAGTTGCAGAGCGCAAACGACCCTGAGACACCTTTGCGCATGGCGGCGCCGAGATGCGAATGCCGTCTGAATTGTCAAGTCCCAATCACCAGGCGTCGCGTGAAAGTGCCGCTTAAGTCTGGTCTAATGACAACGCAAGCTTGATTTCTCTCACACGATCCGGAATGGACGCTGGGCCGATGGAGATGATTTCAAAACCAAGATCCTGATAGGTCCGCTCATGAATCTGCTCAAAACGGACCGTTTCTTCGTAAGTAATCCTTCGCGCTTCGGTCGGTGTGACGAAACCCAAATTCCTTAAGAAGAGAACGCTTCGTTGAAATACGTTTTGCGTTCGAATACGCTGTAGTTCCTTCAGGAGGCTTTGCGGCCGGGGGACTTCGAGGTAGTCTGCTAAAGCAGCAGTGCACACGACAGACCGATCGTGAAACTGCGCGACCTCCGAGAGGGCGGCAAGCCTGCGTTCTCTTGTTTGTTGAAGGCTGACCACGGCATCAATGAACTCCGGATGGGTCCACGGCTCGGCGATACCTTTCGCGTGCCACAACGCAATGATGTCAGTCGCCGCCTCCTCGACCACGCTAAACCCCTCCAATTCGAGTTGCCGGATAACGGCAGTCTTGCCCGCTCCGGGCGCGCCGGTCAAAACATATTTATTCATCTATCTTCATGTCACAATAACCGCATGATTCGTGCTTGTGGGATATTCGCCGTCTTGTTACTCACCGCAAATTTGAATGCGGCACAAATCATAGGATTCGCCGCAGGCTTCGCAGATTCAACGCCTGGCTTTTGGGGGATCGAATACTCGGCCAACCCATCCGACGACGTCGCGATTGCGTCTGTGACTCTGCATATGCCGGGACCCGGATTCTTCGACTTCAACGCACCTATTTTCGATGCTGCTTCAAGTTCCGGATTGAACGCCGCCGATGTGTCGTTCTTGTTTTCCGGCGTGCATCCGACGGAGTTAACTCTTCAATTCGCTCCCGGCAGCTTTACCAAAGGCGACCGAGTTCAGTTCGCGGCCGATATCGATGGCCTCGGGAGCAAGCTCGGCGGTGCGCTCGGGGCATACGAAGGGGTCCACATGTCGGTTGTGCTTGCGGATGGCCGCGTGGGATCGGCAAATTTCACGACTGAGACTTCGGTCAGATCGGCAACGACCGTGGAGGTCTCGTCGAACGTCATTCCAGAACCGAGTGCATTTGCGCTCCTTGGCGCCGGCGCGATAGCGCTGTGGGGATTTAACAGAGCGTCTCGGAATTGCCTACAATAGTCGCACCGTGGATCCACATCATAACCAGCATCATTACCATGCTCCGCGTTTGACGCGCCGCACGCTATTTTCGACCCTCATCCCTGGCGCTTTTCTCGCCTCCCATGCATTCCCGCAAAACAACACAAGCATGGCCGAGAGATTTCGCAAAATGTCGGCCGACTACGAGCGAAAGGGTCTCGCCGAACCATTCAAAGGCATTACGGAGAACGGAAACATCGAGCCCGGTTTCTTCGGCATCCATCCCACAGGCGTTTCAAGCGCGGCAGTCCGCACTGCGGCCGAGCGCTTCCTTGCGAGTCTCAGCCAACAACAGCGGGAGAGGACCATGTTCACGGTCGACGATACGGAATGGCGCAAGTGGATGAATCAACACTTCTATGTACGCCAGGGAGTGAGTTTCCGTGAGATGACGGGCGCGCAGCGTGATGCTGCCTTTGGTCTGCTCGAGGCTTCTCTAAGCCCACGCGGCTTCAAGTTGATCCGCGACGTTATGCGGCTCAACGAAACCCTCGCGGAATTGACCAATGACCATGAGTTTCTCGGCGAATGGCTCTACTTCATCACCGTGATGGGCAAGCCTTCCGCAACCGAGCCATGGGGGTTCCAACTCGATGGGCACCACGCGATCGTCAACTACTTTGTGTTGGGAGATCAGGTAGTGATGACGCCCTTTTTCGCCGGCTCGGAGCCGGTTACGGCTACCGTGGGTAAGTACAAAGGCCTCTCGATTCTTCAGGACGAGCAGAACCGGGGTTTAGATATGTTACTCGCGCTAGACAAAGCCAAACGCGCGAAGGCTATCCTCAACCCCAACAAGACGGAGAACTACAATCTGGCAGAAGCGTTTAAGGACAATGTAGTGATCGACTACGCGGGCGCGCGCGTCGGGGAATTTTCTGTGCGCGAGCGCAAACAGCTTCTGGATTTGGTTGAACTGTATGTCGGCAACATGGATGAGGGTCACACCCGAGTCAAGATGGACGAGGTGAGCCGGCAGATCGACCGCACTTGTTTCGCCTGGATCGGAGGATCGGATTCAGCGAGCGTGTACTACTACCGCATCCACAGTCCTGTGATCCTGATCGAATTCGATCACCAGCGTCCGGCAAACCTTGCGCGTTTCGCCAAGGACGCCAACTTGCCCATACGCCAGCACATTCACTGCGTGGTACGGACTCCGAACGGCAACGATTACGGAAAGGACTTACTCCGCCAGCACTACCAGTCGCATGTGCACGGTTCGTCTGGTTAAGCAAGGGTCGACGGGGACGTCGGCCATTAATCTTCCTGCTCTCGAAACACGGGCTCTTTGCCGGCGAGCAGCAGACGTTCATCTAACGCCGCTTTGACCAGCTCTTCTTCGATTTCGGAAAGGCCGTGCGCGTCTGTCTCGATACGCGCGAAGAGGCTTTTCATTCGCGCGCGCGATACGTCGGCCGGAGTTGCCAGCGCGTAGGCGAATAGCGCGTCCGAGCGCAGCTCTTCATCGTCGAAAAGTTTTCGCAACTTGTCCAACTCGCTGCGGATTCCGTAGTAGCCGACGCCCCAGATCGCCGCGCGGCGGATTTCGAGATCGGCATCATTCAAGTGCTTCGCAAAATGATCGCGGAATGCCGGATGCACGGAACGCCACATGGCTTCGAGAGCTTTGGCGCGGCCCTCAGGAATCGCGTAGAGGTCGGTCATCGCTTTGCGCACTTCGTTGCGATCGGTTTCCGGCGCAAGACCTACGACGAGTCCGCCTTTTTCTTCCGCCGTGAGGGCAGGATTTCGCAATGCGCGCAGCATCGCCTCCACCACTCCCGGCTCTTCTGTCGCGTCGATGAGAGACTCCCAGGCGCGCGCGCGCACTTCCGGCGATTGGTCTTCCTGCGCGAGCTTCAGAAGTTGTTTCCGTTGCGGCAGATCAAGCTGCTGGTTAAAGAACGAATGCGCCGCGGAGGCTCGCACGCGCGCTACCGGATGCGTAAGCAACTCCGTACGTTCGTCGTCGTCGAGCAAATCGAAGGGCGGGTCTTCCGTCTCGGGATAGAGCGCCCAAATATCGAACGGCTCCGGTGTACTTGGGGGCCGCTGTTGCTCGAGCATCTTGAAAGTTTCCGCGATCTCTTGCTCAAACTCTCCGGCGCCTGCCTCGGCCGCCATTTTCTTGATGGCCGGAACGACGGCCGGATCGCCATAGATTCCGAGCAGCAGCAACGTATCGACGGTATCGAATTCCAATCGATCGAGCAGGAGCTTCAGAATTCGCTCGTCGCGGATTCCCAGGCTGGCCAGGATAAATGCGACCTCACCACTTTCGGTCTCTTCGAGTTCCTGATACAGCGCCAGCAGAGGCTCGAGCGCCGCCTTACCGGTCTCGACCAGCGCTATCGTCAATTCGTCCGAAACATCTTCGGGATTCTCACGGACGAGACGGATGTAAAACGGAACAGCGTCGGGAGCTTTCCAGTGCTGGAAGAGAGCAATCAGCTCGGGCGCGAGATCGACTACGTCGGCGCTGCGGTCGCGCTCGCTAAAGGCGAGGACGCCGGGCAACGCTGCCGCGGGCCGATCCACAAGCGCGTGCAGAAAGCGATGATCCAGGCCGAGGTGTCCGCGGGCAGCCGCGTCCAACACATCGGCCGGTCTAACTTCGAGTAGTTTCTCTGGATCTAGAAACAACAGCAGCTACTTATACTTATTCGGGCTCGACTACAACCTTGATTTGCGTAGTTACGTCGCGATGCAGCCGCACCGTAACTTCGTGCTCGCCCACTGTACGAATCGGCTCGTCGAGCTGGACCTTGCGGCGCTCGACGTGATATTTCTGCGCTTCGAGGGCCTCGGCAATATCCTTCGCCGTAACCGAGCCGAATAAATGATTGTTCTCGCCAACTTTGTGTTTGAAGGTGAGCGTAAGACCCGTCAAAAGCTTCGACAGATCTTCCGACTCGCTCTTATCCTTCGCTTCGCGCCGCAGGTAAGCTTCGCGCTCCTGCTCGACAATCTTTTTATTTGCGTCGGTCGCGGCAACCGCCAAGCGTTTCGGGAGCAGAAAATTGCGCGCATAGCCATCGGCAACTTTCACGACGGCGCCACGCGCTCCCACTTTCTCTACGTCTTCTCTTAAGATGACTTCCATGGTTTTTCTCCGCCTACATGCGTGATGCGAACGGCACGAGCGCGATGCTGCGCGCCTGCTTGATCGCTTCCGTGAGCCGTTTCTGATGCGGCGTACAAACACCGGAGATGCGCCGGGGTGTAATTTTGCCGCGCTCCGAGATGAAGCTCATCAGCGTTCGCACGTCTTTGTAATTGATATCGTCGACCTTCTCGACGCAGAACCGGCATACCTTCTTGCGCCGGAAGTATTGCTTCTTGCCGGTAGCGATCGCTTTGTCGCCGCCGGTGGGCCGCTGTGAAGCCGCAATGGGACGCCCGCCTCTTGTTTCTGGCATATGATTTCCTTTCTATTCTGCCCGCTCGGCAGGCGCAGGTGCGGGCGCTCCAGGAACTCCAGGCGCTCCGGGAACCGGTGGCGGCGGTTCGCCCGGCAATAACGCCGGTGCGGTTGGCGGTGCGGGCTTGCGCGCCGCGCGCTTTTCTCTCGCCTTCTTGCGCTTCTCGATGCGCTTCAGTTTTTCATCGATGCGCACGGTGATGTACTTCATCACCAGATCGGTCACGCGCAGCCGGCGCTCGACCTCTTTCACCGTTTCGGCCTGAGCCGTAAACTGCAGCAAAATATATTGGGCTTCGGTGTGCTTCTCGACACGATACGCCAGTTTGCGTACGCCCCACTTTTCGCTTTTATCCACCGTGCCGCCCGCGTGGACGATCACGTTTTTCAATTGCTCAATCAGCGGGTCCACCTCTTCGTCCGTTGCGTCCGGACGAACGATGAACAGCTCTTCGTAAATTCTCATTCTTCCTCTGTTGTGCCTTGGGCGCGACGATTGAATTTCGCCATGGCCTGAACGGCGCCTTCAGCAATTATGGATTCGACGGCGTCGGCTGTATACGACACCACCTGGTCCACTTCCTCTCTCCATGCCCGCTCAAAAGGAGCGAGCACATATTCCATCGCCTCCACGGGATGGCCAGGATGAATTCCCACCCGCACCCGCATGAAAACTTCCGTCTTCAAAGCAGCGATGATCGACTTGACACCGTTGTGCCCAGCCGCCGAGCCCGAGGTCTTGATCCGCAAGGCGGTCCAAGGAAGATCGAGCTCGTCATAAACCACGATCAAATCGCGGCTCGTCAGGTTCCGGTACTCGAGGATTGCCTTGATTCCGGTACCCGAATTATTCATGAACGTCTGCGGTTTTACTAGCAGAACGCCCTTCTCGCGAATCCGGCCGCTACCCGTCAGCGCCGTGCCTTCATTCTTTGTGATCCGGATCGCGTGGCGCTGCGCGAGTTCCTCTACGACCCGGAAGCCGATGTTGTGCGGCGTTGCTTCATAGCGGATTCCAGGATTACCGAGACCCGCAACGCAGCACATGCCCACTTAGAAAGTTCTTCTAAACTACTTCTTCTTGGGAGGAGCGGCAGCCGTCTCGCCCGCAGCACCCTCCTCTTCCTTCTTGCCCTTCTTAATAACTTCAGGCTCAGCCGCCGCCGGGGCCGCTCCTTCCGCGGTTTCCGGCGTCGCCACCACTTCTTCCTTCACCGAGACGACGTGCGATACCACCGCATCTGGCGAGCTCAACAACTTCATCGAACCGCTCAGCGGAATTTCCGAGACGCGAATATTCTGGCCGATTACGAGTTCGGCTACATTGACATCGAACTGTTCGGGGATCTCATCCGGCAGACACTCGATCTCTATTTCACGCGTGACGATTTCGTGGATACCACCCTGCAGCTTCACGCCCTTCGGATCGCCGTGCGTCACGATCGGAATCTTTACGACGATCCGTTTGTTCAGATCGATGCGCTTGAGATCCACGTGCAACAGCGAATCCTTGATCGGGTCGAATTGCCAATCAACGATCATGACCGGCGTGGTTGCACTGCCGGAAAGCTGTAAATTGAAAATCGTGTTATGCCCGGTCTTGCTGTGCAGAATGCGGCTCAGCTCTTTCGGGCTGACCGCTACCGCGGTGGCGCCATCCGCGCCGCCGTACACCACGGCCGGCATCGATCCTTTCGCGCGCAACCGGCGCGCTTCGTTCTTGCCGCGCGAATCCCGCGCTTCCGCCGTGACTGTAATATCCTTCCTCATACTTCTCCGTCCTTGCCCGCTCCCTCACGGTCGCGGCTCAGTTTCATATAAATAATGTGCTGATCGATCCACCTTCGTGGATCGATTGAATCGCTCGCGCGAGCAGCGGCGCTACCGAAAGCTGCCGGATCTTCGAACACGACGCGGCCGCTCCCATCAGGGGAATCGAATTGCTGACCACAAGCTCGGTCAGCGGCGAAGAGCAGATCCGTTCCACCGCCGGTCCCGATAACACCGGGTGCGTAGCGCAGGCAGTAACGCTTTTCGCGCCCTGATCGAGCAGCGCTTCGACGCCCTTTACTAATGTCCCGGCTGTATCCACAATGTCGTCCACTATCAAACAATGCTTCGCGCGAACCTCACCGATGATGTTCATCACTTCGGCGACATTCGCGTCCGTACGGCGCTTGTCGATGATTGCGAGCGGCGCATTCAAACGCTTCGCAAACGACCGCGCTCTTTCCACTCCACCCGCATCCGGCGAAACGATCGTCAAATCGCCGCGCTCGAACCGACTTTCAAAATACTCAAGCATGACCGGAGCGGAAAATAAATGATCGACCGGGATATCGAAAAAGCCCTGAATCTGAGCGGCGTGCAGATCGAGCGCCAGAACCCGGCTCGCTCCCGCCGTCTCAAGCAGGCTAGCAACCAGTTTTGCCGAAATCGGCATCCGCGGCCGGTCCTTCCGGTCCTGCCGCGCGTACCCATAATAGGGTAACACTGCGGTGATCCGCTCGGCGCTTGCGCGCTTCAGGGCGTCGAGGATCAACAGCAGTTCCATCAGGTGGTGATCCACCGGCGTGGAGGTTGGCTGGACTAAAAAAACATCCGCACCGCGCACATTTTCCTGGATTTGCAGGTGCGTCTCGCCATCCGCGAAACGCTTGATCATGATATTACCGAGCGGGCAGTCGAGCGCTTCGCAAATTTCTTCGGTGAGCTTGGGATTAGCGGTGCCGCTGAACACCTTGAAATCGGTGAACAGGGCGCGGACGGGTTTCGGTGACGCCATTACTGCCAGGCCCTCCGATATTGGCGGCGCGTGAGAAAGCGCGTTACAAAGGTCGTGGCCGCGGGAAAGTTCGCGGCAGCCTCGCGGGCGGCCTCTGCGCTTGAAAATATTCCAAAGATGGCCGAACCGCTGCCCGTCATGCGAGCCGGTTTCGCGCCGAGTTTTCCAAGTTTTCGCACTACTCGCGCCAGTTCCGGGTGGGTCTTAAACACCGCTTCCTCAAAATCGTTCTTCAATGGGAGATGCTCGAGACGGGGGCCCTCAAGTGTCCAGGCAATCGTCTGAAACTCTCTCAGGATAGGAGAGTCGCCCTGTGAAGTCAATGCGCGGCCGAGCGAGCCGTACGCCTCGGCCGTCGAGACGTGGATGCCGGTCGATACCACTAGTACGTGGTGCGGGGGGAGGTCGGGTAGCGGATAGAGCTCGGTTCCCCGCCCTAGTCCGAGGGCGGTACCGCCATAGAGGAAGAACGGAACGTCGCTGCCGAGCGCTTCTGCCAGCTTCATTTGGGTCGCGGGAGGAAGGGATTTCTTCGCCAGTTTCGGTAAGGCGAGGATGACTGCGGCGGCATTACTCGATCCGCCGCCGAGACCGGCGCCGAGCGGAATACGTTTTCGGAGTGCGAAACGAACCCAAGCCTTGACCTTGAGGGCGTCCAGAACCAATTTTGCGGAACGAAATACCAGATTGTCCTGTATGTCGATAGAACTAGTTAGGTCGATTTGGCTTCGTTTCGCAAAATCGAATTCGATCTTGAGCTGGTCGTGCAAGCCAATGGTTTGGAAGATGGTTCGCAGCTCGTGGTAGCCGTCCGGGCGCTTGTGCAGGACGCGCAGATCAAGATTCAGCTTGGCGAACGAAGGAACCGTGGCCCGCACCGCTAGTACTCGAGGAGCGAGAACACGTCGTAGCCCTGCAGTTTTTGGCGGCCCTTTAGGAACGTGAGTTCTATTACAAATCCGAGCCCGGCCACTTTACCGCCGAGCAGTTCGACTAACCTTGCGACCGCCGAGGCGGTGCCGCCGGTGGCAAGGACGTCGTCGATGATCAGAACGTTTTGGCCGGGCTCGATGGCGTCGGCGTGGACTTCGAGCTGATCGGTGCCGTACTCGAGCGCGTACTCGATGCTGCGCACGGTGTGCGGTAGCTTTTTCGGCTTACGCACCGGGACAAAACCGGCGTTCAACGCGTGCGCCATGGCGGGAGCGAAGAAATAGCCGCGCGCCTCGATGCCGACCACGACGTCGATCGGCGCTTTCAAGTAATGATCGCGCAGGGAGTCTACGGTCTCGCGGAAACCGTTCTTGTCTTTTAATAGTGTGGTGATGTCGTAAAAATTAATGCCGGGCTTGGGAAAATCGGGAACTTCGCGGATGAGCTGTTTCAGCGCGTTAGCGGACACGCCGCCGATTGTAGCAAGCCCGCCAATTTGCTCGCGAGTTCGGTTTGGCGGACTGGCTTCGACAGAAAATCGGTCATGCCGGCGTCGAGACAGGCTCGCCGGTCTTCGGCGAAGGCGTTGGCGGTCATGGCGATCACCGGAACTTCGGCCACATAGCCAGACATGGCGCGCAGGCGGCGAGTCGTCTCAAAGCCGTCCATTTGAGGCATGACGCAATCCATCAAAATAACGTCGTAGCGGACTGCGCCGATTTTGTCGAGCGCTTCGAAGCCGTGGTTAGCGACGTCTATTTGGTGGCCGAGCCTTTGTAGCATCAGGCGCGCGACTTTTTGGTTGATCGGATTGTCTTCGACCAAAAGAATGCGGAGGCTGGCCGGATCGGACTGTTCGACGGGGGGAGGCGGCTGGGGAATTGCGACGGGTGCGCCGACGTGGATCGTGAACCAGAACAACGATCCTTGATCGAGGCGGCTTTCGAGGCCAATCGTTCCACCCATCAATTCGACTAATCGTTTGCAGATAGTAAGGCCCAGCCCGGTGCCACCAAACATTC
>Ga0081455_10004183_pt1 | contig 16268 bp, 15 predicted proteins | sample TabmetS3T2R1_FD_70207 | JGI IMG/M metagenome (GOLD analysis project Ga0081455, IMG submission 70207) | Tabebuia heterophylla rhizosphere microbial communities from the University of Puerto Rico - S3T2R1 | ecosystem: Host-associated > Plants > Roots > Rhizosphere ... | reverse complement strand
CCCGCCGTACGGCGGAACGGATCCGCCGTCGCGGACAAACCAAAACCAAGAAAACCAAAACAAAGTAATCCTATGAAGAAAGAGCAATTCGTTTACGTAACGTATATTCGCACCACGCCCGAGAAATTGTGGAAAGCGCTCATCGAGCCGGAATTCACCCGGCAATTCTGGGCCAACACCGTGCAGGAATCCGAATGGAAACCGGGCGCTTCCTGGCGCATCAAAGCACCGGGCGATTTAATTACCGACAGCGGCGAAGTTCTGGAGATCGAACCGCCTCGGCGCCTCGTGTTGAAATGGAGAAATGAATTCCGACCTGAACTGAAAGCCGAAGGTTACTCCCGTCTGACCTACCAATTGGAGAAGGAGGGTCAATCGGTAAAGCTCACGGTCATTCACGAGATCGACAAAGAAGGCTCGAAATTCATCGAAGCTGTATCGACTGGATGGCCGCACATCCTGGCTAGTCTCAAAAGTCTTCTGGAAACCGGCGAATCACTGGCAGAAACACGCGAATGGCCGCGTGAAGCGTGCAAGTAATCCATTCCGAAAAGTTAGAGAGACGCAATTGTCTGCCCGGCGTTTGGCCCATGAATTGGCCTGCGCCGGGCGGTTATGTTTTAAACGAGCAAAAAAAATCATCACTGAATGTCGAACGGCGTAAGCGAGAGACGTCATCTCTTATGGAGGTGGTTTCCGATGTTGATTGCATACATTGCCGTCACGATTTTTGCTGCCGTAGCCAACACCTATGCGGCCACGGTTGACTTCCGTCGACCTCAGTGGGTCCTGGATAACATGACCAGGTGGGGAGGATCCCATTCGTGGCTCTTCACGCTGGGCGCGCTCAAGGCGGCAGGCGCCCTTGGATTGCTGGTGGGTATCGGCGCTCCACTGATTGGCGTTGCAGCAGCGGTTGGCCTGGCTTTGTTTTTTGTAGGTGCCATTGCAGTGGTGATACGTGCTGGCTGGTACTCGCATCTTCCATGGCCGGCCACGTATCTCTTATTGGCCATTGGCTCGCTGGCGTTGCGGCTGGCGGTGTCGTGAAAGCGCGTTGGGCGACCACAATATGGATTTTGGGAAAGCCGAGAAATTTTTTTGGGAATGTCGAAACAGTTGAGTGCGAAACGTCATCATGATGAGGCCGCGAACAGTCGGGCCGGATAACAAACAAAAAACAAATAGAGAGAGGGAACCAAAATGAAAACGATACAAGCTAGAATGAAAAACCCAGCGACGCTGATTCCTGATGCGATGCAGCCCTTGATGGCTTTTGTTGCGGCTGTGAGAGGAAGCGGTGTGCCGCAGCGCACGCTCGATCTTGTTCACCTGCGAGCCAGTCAAATCAATGGCTGTAGTTTTTGCGTGGATATGGGCTCCCGAGAACTGAAAAAGGCGGGTGAGACAGATGATCGTCTATTCTCTGTCGCTGCGTGGCGCGAAGCGCCGTTTTTTACCGAGGCCGAACGCGCCGCGCTGGCGCTGGCCGAAGCAGTGACGCGGCTTAGCGATCGGTCCGATGCAGTTCCCGAGGAGATATGGAACGAAGTTACGCTGCATTATGATGAGAAGCCGCTCGCAGGTCTCATCGTCTGGATTGCCACGACCAACCTTTTCAACCGTGTGAACGCCGCAACCAGGCAGGTTGCCGGCGATAATCCATGGAAGAGTAGCCAGGAAAACAAAACACAAAAATAACAACTGAAACTGACACCATGAAATACGCATTACTTGTTCACCAATCGCAGGAACACTTCGATCACCGCGATGACAAAAACTCAATTGCGGCCGGGCGCGCTTACGCCGAGGCGCTGCAAGCCGCCGGTGTCTTTGTCGCCGGCGCAGGGTTAGATTCCCCGAAAAATGCCACAACGGTCACGGTGCACGATGGAAAAAGACACGTCCACGACGGTCCCTATGCGGAGACGAAAGAATTTCTCGCCGGATTCGGCATTATCGATGTGCCGAACCTCGATGCGGCGTTGGAGTGGGCTGCTCGCCATCCTGCTGCCGGGTTTGCCGCTGTGGAGGTGCGTCCGGTAATAGGGATTGGAGTCGCCTCTCCAAAATCTTGATGAATGAAGTTACGTCCCGCGCTGCGGTCGAAACTGTGGCGCGGGATTCATATGGGCGACTGATTGCTTATCTGGCGGCGCGGTCGGGCGACGTCGCCGGCGCCGAAGATGCGCTCGGCGACGCGTTCGCCGCAGCGTTGAAGCGATGGCCCGCGGAAGGCGTGCCGGAAAAACCTGAAGCCTGGCTGCTGCATGTGGCACGCAATCGCATGATTGACGCCGCCCGTCGTACTCAAGTGCGAAAAAAATCCGAAGAATTCCTTCAACAAATCGCCGAGGAAGCGCAAACGACCGCGAAGGCGCACGAACATTTCCCTGACGAACGATTGAAGCTTCTTTTCGTCTGCGCGCATCCGGCGATCGATTCAGCCTCCCGCACCCCACTGATGTTACAAGCTGTCCTTGGTATTGACGCCGCCCGAATTGCCTCGGCGTTTCTTGTCTCGCCTGCTGCCATGAGCCAACGGCTCGTCCGTGCAAAAAATAAGATTCGCGACGCAGGAATTCCATTTCGCGTGCCGGAACCGCCTGAACTAAGTGAACGGGCTTCATTTGTTCTGGATGCCATCTACGCGGCTTACACGACTGGCTGGGAAAGCTTGATGGAGACAGCGTCCACGCATCACGCCCTGGCAGGAGAGGCCATTCTGCTGGGGCGAATGCTGGCACAACTGATGCCGCGCGAACCAGAAGTTCACGGCTTGCTTTCGCTCGTGCTGCACTGTGAGGCGCGACGACAGGCACGTTATACAAGCAGTGGTAAATTTGTGCCGCTCGATCAGCAGGACGCGACTTCCTGGTCGCGGCCAATGATTGAGGAAGCCGAGAAACATTTGCATTCAGCTTCTGCTTTCAAGCGTTTAGGACGCTATCAATTGGAGGCTGCGATTCAGTCCGTTCACGCCAGCCGTGCGAAAACCGGGCGCATCGATTGGAAGGAAATCGCCTTGCTCTACGAGGGCCTGGTGAGGATCGCGCCGGGCGTTGGCTCGCTGGTTGGTCGAGCTGTGGCGATCGCGCAAGCAGGCGAGCCGGCCGCGGGATTTGCCGCGCTGGAACAGATTCCATTGAATCGGATCGCGGATTATCAGCCATATTGGGCTACGCGCGGGCATCTGCTTCAGTTATTGAATCGGAAGGATGAAGCTCGAGAAGCATTCGATCGCGCCGCGAGCCTGACAGACGATCCGGCGTTGCGTGAATATCTTTTTCGCCGTTCAGGGGAGTAAATTGGCCCGCCTGACTGATCTCGGGGGGAGTTCGACACCAGGCACCGCGGCGCCAGCGCAACGGGGAACTTGCCTTCCAGTTACTGCGGGAGATAAACCGCGTAGCCACGTGGCGGCGCCCAAGCATCGATCCAGCCGGACTCGTTAGTCCATTTTTCCTGTGGCGGGCTGGAGTCGTCACGTCCGCGCCACGCTGCGGGAACAAGACGCGTGTTATGCCATCGAGTTTGAACCCAGGCGCCGTTCCAACTCCCGCGGTTGTTTAACACAAGTATTAGTCCGCTTTGATCGCCGTCGCCCGGACGTTGCATGATATACAGATCGTCGTTCACGAAAATCACCTGTGTCACGCCGCCTGCATTTTGCTCGTGAACTTTGATAAGAGCATTGATACCGCTCTGATTGCTAGGCTGCGCAAGATCCCAGTTGAAGTAATCCTGCCAGAAAACACAGGGATAACCTTCGTGAGTAAGGATTAAGGCGTAGGCCAGGAGTTTGTCATTAATGATGGGACTGTCACGCACTACATCATGGTTCTCGACGAAAGAGACAGCTTGTTCCGGACGGTCCCACACCAACGCTCCGCGTTCAGCAAGATTGCGGAGACTGAATCCATAACTGTCACACAAATCGCGTAGACGCCAGCGTAACGGAAAATCGAATGCGCCCACTGGATTGTCCGACCACGCATTTGTTTCATCGAGCCAATCATTGATTGTGCGCTCGCTGTCCCAGCACTCTCCAACAGCATACGGTTTGAAACTGATGTCGCCACGCAAGGCGCGCAGTTCCTGAATAGAACGAACCATCCAACCGCCATAACCCTTGACCATGTCGTAGCGAAATCCGTCGAAGCCGACTTCTTCCAGGAGCCATCGGGCGTAGTTGATGAGTTCGGTATAAACGAAGGGAGTTCGATGACAAAGGTCCGGCATGTCACCGAAAGTCACGCCATCCCAGGTTTCGTATTGGCTCGGATGAAAACATTTCCAGTTGCGTGGAAATTTGCCGCTCTTTGGATCAAACTTTGTCCAGCGTGACTGGCTGTCGATCGGATTGAGTTCCTGTGCATCGGCGCCGCTGTTATGATTGAATACCAGATCGGAATACACCTGCAAACCTTGCGCATGCACAGACTCGATCAGATCGAGTAACTCTGCTTTGGAACCGAACCACGTCGGGACACCGCCTTTCTGATCGAATTCGCCCAGGTCATAGTAATCGTAGGGATCATAGCCCATCGATTTCCAACTCGCTGCCTTGTTTGCCGGCGGAAGCCACAACGCAGTGAAACCTGCCTTTGTGATCACGGGTAGCTTCGATTTAATATAAGCCCACCATTGGTGTTCGCGATTTTCCGTCCGCGGACAATCCCAATAAAACGCTTGCAACATCACACCCATAATTCACTCTCGTTTTCAGGCATGAGAGCATGGCCATGGTACATCCGGGATTTGGACTAACAAGAAGCAATCAAGTCACGGAGATGTTACAAACGAGTGTACCCGCGTGTGTTGTCGCAGCGTTTCTGGCAATGGCCGTGACGGGCTGCGAAAAGAGAAGTGGAGAAGCAGTAGTCCTAGCGAAGGAGCGTATCGAGGCAGCGGTGCCGGTTGTAGAAACACCGAATGCGCAATCCGCGCCCCTTCGTCCAATCGCCGATGATGAGATCACAGTTGACGGGTACGTGATGAAGCCAGCGGTGCGTGGCACGAGTCGCGATCCGCGTGCGTTAAATCACGAACAATGGATTGTAAAAGTTCAAATGCTCGGCGATGGCCGCACGATTCAAATTCAGGCCGATCAAGCACAATGGGAGAAGTTGCGCGAAAACGACCGTATCAAAGTCAAGTATCGCATGGGCAAGTACACCGGGACAGTTTGGGCTTCCGAGATTGAGTGAGAGCGGAGAAAGATCCCGCAGATGGGTCAGCATTTCGGAAATTTCCAAACCATGTAACTGGCGATGCAGGCGGGGCGGAGCCTGCTGTCGAAAGGACTCCGCCCCGACCCGAGTCGATGGTCTGTTTACTTCCTACCTTGGCCCGGTGGCAGATGTAGCGCGAGGAACTGGCCGCCTTCGACCAATTCTGCGTCAGTTGCATAGTGCGCCTGCACATCCAGCAAATACCAGCCTGCGCCGAGAATTTCGTCCATCGGAATGACCCCGGAAGATTCCTCGTCAATCGTCAGAAAGTTCGGCGCGCCTGGCGTAAACCGGTCTGGGTCGTGTTGCGCGACCATTGTAAAAGAGCCGGTCGCGATGTTATAGCGCCAGACTTTGCCAAGGTGCTCCTGACCGCCCACGTCTTCCAAGGCAACGACTTCACCGCGCTTCGTGACCGTGATGTTGTCGAGCATTTTTTGTCCCTCGGTTCCGTTGAGCAGCATGTCAATTGTTCCGCCCGCGTCCGGGTTGGCTGGGTCGGTGAATCGCAACCGCCAGAGGCGGCTTGCGCCAGTGAAGCTGGCTGTGGTTACGAAATAGAAATCCTGCGGATGCATGGGGTCCCAACTCCCGTCCTCTGGCCGCCAGAACCCGGTTATTCCGTTTGTAGTGCTTAATGTCTCGAGATCAGCGCCGCTGGTGCAGTGGACATCGCCCAAGTTGTGGAGCGTGAAGGGTGTGCCCGAAGGAATACCAGTGTCAAAGTTCTCTTCCGGGAATCCAGTCACTTTGATGCCATAAAGATTACCGTTGTTTAGCCCGGCGGCCTCAATGGGATCGGCCGACGTGGTCTTGTCGCCAATGTAAACGTAAAGTTGACCGCGCGGGCTGGTGTCGTCCAGACCGACAACCACCGTCTTGTCGCCAGTCGCCGGATTGGCGAGGGAGTTTTCGTGGGCGAACTTGCCGAGCCACGGAAGCTCATAGCTAGTTCCGTCCATTAGGTGGCCAAAGTTGCGTCCCTCGGCGGTTTCTTCGCCGTTCATGTAGATGCGACCGTTGTAACCGAGTCCCGAGGCTGGATTGTAAAACGCTGAAAGCTCCGGCAGGTCCGCCGAACAAAAACGCGAGGCCGGGGCCGAAAGCGGGACGTATGCGTTGCTGGCGCAATCCCACACGAATACATTTTGCATCAGGTCTTCGCCGTGAAGCACTCTGAGCGACCCCTTGTCAATCGTCCACTTCGAAACGAACGCACCCGCGAAACCGTGTTCGCGTACGATGCCCTCGGTGTCGGGCACTTCGTGATTCGCCAGCAATGTGAACGTGCCGTCGCCATTATCGAATGCACCGAGGCCGTCCGGAAGGCCGACCATGCGATACGGCGTCACGCCGTCCGGTTTCAGGTTGACGGAATCACCGACAGTCAGGATGGATTTTGTCACCACGCCCGGCTGAGTGCGGAGCAGATAGGGTGACTCTGAACTGCTCGGGCCGGTGATATCATTTGCCAGAACACCGCTGATGGCACAGGAGACGGCCGCAATCGTCAGGACGTTACGGAGGAGTTTTGTCACATATGGTGGAGGTCCGTTGGTTTTGAATGCTATGTTCATATTGCGACACCGTAATCGCCTCGTGCCTCATCACTCAACGACGGCACTGTTAATTTGCGGTTACAATTGAGTGACAGTGCTCTGTTACTTGTACTCGCACGCGACCAGGCGGCTGGGGCGTTTTTTGCCGCGCAAATGCAGGTTCAATAGCAGTCGCCGCGCCCAGGTAACTGTTCTGTTACCCGATGTCACGCGGTTTTTACATGTTTTAAACTGGCTTGTCACAATTGCCTTGTAGGTGTTCGGCGTGCGGCGAAAAGCCGCCTAAATCAACACAGAAAAACCCAACACCAATCAAACTATGAATCTAACTTCCAAAACTCCACGGCAGGCAAAGACCTGCCTCCTTGTAATCGCCTCGGTTGCCCTTGCCACAATGGCTGCCTCAAAGGCTGGCGCCGACCAACTGAGAATTTTCAATGAAAGAGTAAGCGGCGTGCCCGCAGCCAATCCAATCGCGATCGCCGATAACGCCTATTCACCGGAATTTGCTCCTGCGCTGGTCGTAGAAGGAATCGATTTGCTCGAAAATCCGTCGGGCGTGATCACCGAATTCGGTCACTTGAGTGACGGCAGTAATACTGAGCCTGATGAAAACACGTATCTTGTTCTGGATCACAATCCGGGTGGTCCGACGCCTGACTACGATTACGGTCGCCATTTCCTTTTTCAGGGACATGAGAACAGTGGCAACCTCGCTTACGTGACGCGCATCAACCTGGATGTGGCACATCCCGACCATCGCATTACCCTCCTGACACCGGTTGACGCGACTGGTTTGACCAACTTTAACAGTATCGATGGTTCAACATGGGACCCCTTTACTGGCACCCTGCTCTTTGCCCAAGAGGCTGGCGCGAACGGCGGGGTAATCGAGATGGGCTCAGACTTTGATCCAAACACCGGGGCGGGCGCTGGTTTGCGCACCTTGTATGGCAGCCTTGGGCGAGGCGGTTACGAGGGCATCCATCCAGATGACGCGGGCAACATCTGGATTGTCGAGGACGTCGGTGGCACCACGGTAACGAACAACGGTAGGAATCCAAACTCGTTCGTTTACCGCTTCGTTCCTACGGTTCCGGGTGATTTGACGCATGGCAAATTACAGGCGCTGCAGGTTTCAATTAACGGCAGCCCGCTCGTGTTCGTGCCAGTAGACGCGCAACACCCGGACGGTGATACGCGGTCGGACAATCAGCTGCGGCTACACACCATCGGAGCTTCCTGGCCCGCGCGATGGGTAACCGTTCATGATACCCAAATTAACGGTACTGACCCTTTCGATGCCAATTCTCTGGCAAAAGCCGCGGGTGCAACACCATTCAAGCGCCCGGAGAATGGACAATTCCAGCCTGGTTCTCATTTTCGCACATTCTTCTTCACCATCACTGGCGACACGGATAATACAGCGGGATCAGATCCGGTGCTGGCGGCACGGGGCGCCTGGGGCGGTATCTTCCGCGTCGATCTCAACGGAAACCGAAACAATGGAACGATATCTCTCATCGTGCTTGGCGACGCAGATCATGCTTCGTTCGACAACATAACTTTCGTAGATGACAGAGACACGGTCCTGGTGACGGAGGATCGCGGTGATGGGTTGCACGATCAGTTGAACAAGCTCGATTCGATTTGGGCTTACAAATTGAACAGCCAACATCCGAACAGGAATATCGCGGCCCGATTCGTTGCGCTTGGCTTGGACCGAATGGCGGAGGACGAAGATAATGAACCAACCGGCATTCATATGTCCGAGGGGGACGCCACGATCAGGGGATTGATTGGGACCAGAGAATTCAGGACAGATCGGGCCAGACTTTTCTTCACCGAGCAGCACGGCGAAAATAATCTTTTTGAAGTATTTCCTCGTGACTGAGCGGAAATAACTGGTTAGACACGGCAGCGTTGCGCCCCAGATGCACATGCGTCTGGGGCGCTTTTTTTGAAAGGCTTTGAACAAAAACACGAACACATCCGGTCTTGGTGACCGACTCAGCCGATTGCTAATAGAGGCGTCGGATCTAAAGGAGTCTAACTTTCAGGAATGGCAGGGCGAGAGTTACAGAGAAATTAAATCACAGATCAGATACAAATGTGAAAACCAAACAGCCAGGCGAACTCATAGCGCTCATTGCTTTTGGGACTACCATTATTTTAATGCTTATTGCCAGCGGGTCACATATGTCCGGCGCCACGGACGCCTCTCAAAATGTCTTTTATCGCACCGTAAAGGTTGACAGACTTTCGATTTTTTATCGGGAAGCGGGACCGAAGGACGCTCCTACAATTCTTCTGCTCCACGGGCTGCCATCTTCGTCTCGAATGTTCGAGCCTTTATTCGCCCGGCTTTCCGATCGATTTCATTTGGTCGCGCCTGATTATCCGGGTTTTGGACACAGCGACTGGCCTGACCCGAAAAAATTCGCATACACGTTCGACCACATTGCCGAGACTATGAATCACTTCACCGAAGCACTCGGTGTTTCGCGCTACACGCTTTACATGCAGGATTACGGAGGCCCTGTCGGCTTTCGTATGGCGCTTGCGCATCCGGAGCGTGTGGAAGCGCTCATCGTGCAAGACGCGGTTGCTCATAACGAAGGACTGGGCGCGAATTGGAAAACGCGCCGGGAATTTTGGAAGGACCGCGGGGCAAACGAAAACGCGCTTCGCACAAATCTGCTCTCGTTGGAGACGACGCGGACGCGTCATGTCGGGAATGATCCGAGTGTGGATCGCTACGATCGTGATTTATGGACGGATGAGTTCGCGTTCCTGACCCAGCCGGGGCAGGCGCAGATCCAAAGCGATTTGTTTTACGACTATCGGACGAATGTGGATTGCTATCCGAAATGGCAGGCCTGGATGCGCGAAAAACAACCCCGCCTGCTCGTCATCTGGGGCAGGTACGACCTCTCGTTCGATCCCGGCGAACCGGAACGCTATCGCAAGGACGTGCCGAACGCCCAGGTTCATGTTCTCGACGCCGGTCATTTTGCGTTGGATACGGCAGCAGATGAAATCGCCGTGTTGGTTCGAGACTTTGTTGGCTCAACGCGTTGAGCAGTGTCATTTCGAAGAAAAGTACGATGAAAGCGATAGAAGGTTATTTTTTGATCACGCCGAACGATCTCCACTGGCGTCCCTCTAACTTGATGAAAATCCCAAACGCGGACTTTCTTGAGCGCACAGGTAGTGCGAACCTTAGCGCCCGGCTCTGGCGGTTACCGCCCGAAAGCGCAAGTACTCTGCACAAGCATATCCGGCAGGAAGAGTTCTATTTCGTGCTCGAAGGCGTGGGCCGTATGCGCGTCCGCGATACAACGTTGACGCTGCCGAAATACAGCGGGGTGCTGGTCGGGCCCGGCGAATTACGTCAGGTATTCAATGACACTGAGTCGGAAGTACTGTGGCTCATCGTAGGTGCGCCAGAGGAAACTGAATTTTTGCCGGGCTCAAAAACCGAACCTGATATGTCGCTCATCTATCCCGTTGACCCGAAACAGTTGCCGAAGGAATTGGCTGGCGTGAAGTGGCCGCCTGAAAGCTGATCTTTGATGAAACCGGTCCGCGTAAGAGTGAATGACAAAATGCAGAAGGCCTACGTTTACATGCGTAGCAGGCCGATGGGCCGCGATTTTGATCCCGAGTTTCACCCGCAGCTAACACCGAAACAAATGCTTAAGCTTGGCGTGTTCGGCGGTAAGTACATGACTGATTGTCGCCGCGAATTTCCTGCGAGCTGGTTTAAGGATGCAAGACTTTGTGCCAGACGGCACGAGCCTTCGCTCAATTACTTTGCGGTGAATGCATCTCAACCGCTTTCCGTTTGGCGTAGGAAAGGTTGGATCTACGACGACGATCCGCGAGGCTGGTTTCAATGGTACTGCCGTTACTATTCTGGCCGACGTTGCGAGGATGACATGCGCCAAATAAAACGCTGGCGCGCTGTGCGACGTCACATTACGCAACTGAAAAAGAATTGTTCGCCGCGCGATCTTTCCTGTCGTCGCCGACAGCGACAGGCCCTGTTACACTGGGCTTACGACTCGAGAAAGATCTAGAGACCATCCGTGTTTGACCCTTCTGGTTTGTGAGCTGCCACCGCACTGCAAACTCTTCTTCGCAATTCTCGCGAAACCGTGGTTAGCCGTTTCAAGTATTCAACCAGTGACGTTGCACCGCAACTCGAACCAGCTCCGCGCGACTGCGCAGGCCAAGCTTTTTCATTGCAGTGGCCCGGTAACTCTCAACCAATGGCAGGGTAAATTCCAAATCGGCAGCGATCTCAACATTGGTCCGGCCGTCAGCCAGGCGTTTTATTACAGCGAGTTCACTTTCGCTTAACTCTTCGACGACCGCCTCATCTTCTGACGATGCATACGAGCGACTTGGAACCACTTTGTCAAAGTAACTGCCGCCTGAAACAACAGTACGGATTGCTTTGGTCACGTTCGCAGGCGCGCTGGTCTTCAACACGTAACCTTTGGCGCCTGCGGCAATCATTTCCTGCAGGTAAGCAGCCTCGTCATACAATGTCAGACCGATGATCTTGACCCCAGGTTGAAGTCGTTTGAGTTGGCGAGTGGCCTCCATGCCACTCATTTCAGGCATCGAACCATCCATCAAGATCACATCGGGTTTCGTGCGTCTGAGCAATTTCAGCGCGGCGCGACCGCCATCTGCTTCAGCCACGACAGTCAGGTCAGGCTCCGCGTCGATGATGGTTCTTAACGCCTCACGCATGCCTGCGTGGTCGTCCACCAACATCACTCGAATTCTTTTCTTATTATGGTTGCTCTTTTTTCGCATCTGTTTTTGGGATTGGAATGCGGACAATTAAAGTCGCCCCACGAGTTGGAGTTGATTCCACGCTCAGACTGCCACCCAGGATCTCGAGGCGCTCTTGGATTCCGAGCAGTCCCAGATGGCCGCCGCCATTCGTCGCCGACAGAGTGCTGGTGGGGTCGAAGCCACGCCCGTCATCCTCAATGATTGTCTGTACGTGATCGTTAGCGCGCCGTAAAACCAAGCTGACATGCTTTGCACCTGAATGTTTAGCCACGTTGTTGAGCGCTTCTTGGATGACCCGGTAAAGGGTCGTTTCGATTTCCGAAGAGATGCCTATTGACTGATATTTTCCCGCTTCGAAATCAACGTCGACGCGGCAGCGGTCCGACCACGTTTCCGTCAAGTTGCGAATGGCTTTGACCAGCCCCAGATCGTCAAGCGCCGCCGGCCGCAATTCCAGCGCTACGCGATGCATATCACGCGCCGTTTGACTGGCCAGCTCCTGCAACGGTTGCACAATACTGCGGAGTCTCTTCGAGTGCGGTTCGCCATCCAGTAATGATTTGAGTCCGAGATTAAGTGCAGTCAGGTTCTGCCCCATTTGATCGTGTAATTCGCGGGCGATCCGTCGACGTTCTTCTTCTTGTGCACCAAGCAATTGCCGGCGCAGGTTCTCTCGCGCAGTCTCGGCCTGCTGCCGTTCAACCATCTCCCGCAAAAGTTTCTTGTTAGACTGGGCCAGGCTCGCAGTGCGTAGTTCAACGAGAGTTTCAAGCTGTCGGGCTCGGTCCGCCAGTTGCTCGTGCGCCTGCCGCAAACCTTCCTCGGCTTCCTCCAGTTCATTTTGCTTACGGCGCTGCTCTTCCAGAAGATCGTGTACCTGATATTGCCGCCGCCGGGAATTCAGCGCCACTTCAAGCGAACGTACCAACGTCGTAGTTCCGATAGGTCGTTCCAGCAAAGTCACACTTCCAGCCGCACTGGCGGCTAGCTCCAGCAATTTGGCCAGACGCGATTCCCCACCAGTGGTGAGAATGACAACTGGCAACTCAGACCACGGGGGCTGTGCATTGAGCGTTTGCAACAAGTCAGAAAGATTAGCGAATTCGAGTGCCTCCTCTGTTAGGATCAATGCCCCAGCGCCAAAATTGATTTGCGCGCAACAATCCGCAAGCGAGTCACAAACTTGAGTCTCGAATCCATTCTGGGCGAGTAATTCAGCCATCGCACAAGCGTCCCGTCCGATAGGGGCCAGGATAAGGACGCGCTCGCCTGGGCTATTTCCTTGCATCAGAACGCGACATCATTTTTACCCGGGCACCCTGAAAAACAGGAATACCGGTAAGAACGCCTTGGAATTCCCTCAACGGCGGACCGACTCGTATGCCACGGCCGCTTTCTAGCTTGAATTCACGAATGGTTTTCTCGTGGCGTCCGCTTCGCTTTTTAATGATGGCTATCGATTGCTTCACCTCGCCAGCGGCTTCGAAAAATCGAAGGTTAACGACTGTGTCGGAAAGATAACTGAGGTCTATCGGCGCTTCCGCCGCGGCGACCAACCCGTGTTGCGCCAGAATGAGGATGGTCACGACTCCGTTGTAATTCAGGTAAGCAACAAGCTCGTGCAGTTGATTGGTTAAATACTTCTCGCCTGGCATGGCGTTGAGATAACCATTGAGCGTGTCGATCACGACGAGCTTGCAGCCTTCGTCGACCTCTTTTCTGATTCGCGCAGCAAACTCGCCTGGCGAAAGTTCAGCAGGATTCACTTGTTGCACCGTTACGGCGCCACTTTTAACGTGCTTTTCCAAGTCCATTCCCAACGCCTTTGCACGCGCAAGCATGATTGTCCGTGTCTCATCAAAGGCGAAGATGACCCCTCGATCGCCTTTTGATGCCATCTGCCTGGCATACTGCAAGGAAAGAGTAGATTTGCCGGTGCCAGCGGTGCCGAGGATCAGCGTAGTCGTACCGCGATCCAAACCACCGCCAAATAATGCATCCAGTTCCTTGATACCGCTTGAAACGGGCTGTCGCTTGATCGGTTTGAAGTGCTCCGATGCCACAAGGCGGGGAAACACGCGCAAGCCACCGGTTTCGATCGTGTAGTCATGATAACCTTCGCGAAACTTGACTCCCCGTAGCTTGAGCACGCGCAACCGGCGACGGGATGTGCCGTAATCGGGGGAAAGTTGTTCCAACTCGATCACTCCGTGGCTCAAGCTCAAGACATGCGGATCGATCCCGATTGTTCCTCTGTCCATCTTGTCGTCCAGCAAAAGTACCGTGCTTTTGAATTCGGCGAATTGTCGCTTCAGATTCAATAGCTCGCGCCGATAGCGCAAAGCCGTCTCTGCCATCAGGCGAAATTCGGAAAGAGAGTCGAACACGACGCGTGCCGGGCGCCGGCTGCTGGCTTCGTCGATCAATAATTTGCTTACCTTATTCAACTCGACTTCAGAGGCATGAAAAACGGTCGTCTGTGCTTCCGGTCGCAAAAGCTGTTCGATGGCGGACAGTTCCAGTAACGGGATACTTTCCAGCGACCAGCCGTGTGACCGCGTAACCTTCAACAATTCGTCGCGCGTCTCCGAAAGCGTTACATAAAAGACCGATTCTCCACGGCGCACTCCCTCGAGGAGGAACTGCAACGCCAGAGTTGTCTTGCCGGCACCGGGATCGCCTTGAATCAAATACATACAATCTGTTCGAAAGCCGCCCGAGAGGATGTCATCCAGTCCATCGTTTCCACTGGAACAACATTCATTGTTCTGGATTGTCGCGGTTTTCTTCACCGAGCGATTTTTTTTCATGGAGACCCAGTGATTGATTCAATCAGCAAGACAGTGGGAGGGCTGATGTGGCATAGGTATTTCGCATCCTGGCCGTTCGGTGGGCGGGTCAATTTGTAAATTGGAGCAGGGATCTCGAAATCTGGAATCCGCTCTCTGAACACTTCGCTCGGAATGGAATTCACACTTATCGCTGTACGGAAACCGGCAAATTTGCGTTTACGATCGGTTCGTAAAATCGCAGAGCTTCGATGTCGCTCCCGAGCTCTCGCAATGGGTAGAGACCCTTTACCGAACCGCCGCCGGGATCTTGAATGAGATAGTCGAACCCCTGCTTGCCGGCAATCACTACAAAATGCGTAATACCGTTGCGCAATCGCACTCGCACGATGACGGGGTTCCCATGGGAAAGGTTGGAGTCGATCAGCTGATATGATGCAAGGTCTTCGTACACGTGCCGAACTCGATCGGGGGCGAACCAGGCAGCGCGGTCCCAATAAAGCCAGCCCTGATCTGTGTATCCGCCAACATTTGTTAAAAACCAATTTAACTGCTGTGGATCAACGTCGATGCCGTAGAACTTAAAGACCATCGCGGCAGAGGCCACGGCGCATCCTTCACCGCCGACTGTTCCGTTGGCCTCGACCCCACCCAGGGGGTCGTCGCTCCATTTTCCATCGCCCTGACGAAACGAAGGGACTGCCAACTGAACACGATGAAAAAAATAACGTCCGCCGCGCGGCGAAAGTGGTCGTTTCCAAGTCCAATCAATCTGCAACGCCAGTCCGGCGACGACCAAAAGAAGAACGACGCCGAAAAGAACGAAAGGCCATTTACGTTTCAAAGCACGAAACTGTAGAGGCGGCTGTGTCAGCCGCAAATCCTGAAAGCACAAACGCCCTGCAATAGCGATGTCACAAAAAAGAGAAGTTGCGACAAGTGCATTGATAATGCTGATTTCGCCATCATGACTCAGGAGCGCCAACTTCGCCTGGCAAAGCGGATGGAGCGACTAGGCACCGAGACTGCGTTCGAAGTGCTGGTGAAAGCTCGGGCGCTGGAGGCCAAGGGCCGCGACATCATTCATCTCGAGATCGGGGAACCTGATTTCGATACGCCGTCCAACATCATCGACGCGGCGTGCGACGCCCTGCACAAGAGTTTCACTCATTATGGACCTTCCGCTGGTTTGCCTCAGCTGCGCGAGGTCATTGCAAAGTATGTAGGCGAAACGCGGCGGGTCACTGTTACCCCGGAAGAAGTAGTCATCGTCCCCGGTGGCAAGCCCATCATCTTCTTTAGCATTCTCGCGCTGGTTGAGGATGGAGACGAGGTCATCTATCCCAATCCGGGATTTCCCATCTACGAGTCGATGATCAACTACGTCGGCGCAAAAGCCGTACCGATCCAGTTGCGAGAGGACCTGGATTTTCGGCTCGATGTCAACGAGCTGGCGGGCCTGATCAATGACCGCACAAAATTGATCATTTTAAATTCGCCGCAGAATCCAACTGGCGGGGTGCTGCAAAAGAAAGACATCAACGCGATCGCGGGCGCCATCGGTGATCGCAATATCATGGTCTTAAGCGATGAGATCTATAGCCGGCTCATTTTCGAGGGTGAACATCACTCCATTATGTCGATCGACGGGATGCAGGAGCGAACCATTTTGTTGGACGGGTTTTCTAAGACTTATGCCATGACCGGTTGGCGCATGGGTTACGGTGTCATGCGCGCTGATTTCGCAGCACACATCTCGCGTCTGATGACCAATTCAAATTCCTGCACTGCGAGTTTTACGCAGGTCGCAGGGATTGAAGCGCTGCAGGGAGATCAGAAATCGGTCGAATCGATGCGTGCCGAATTCAAGAAAC
>Ga0081455_10004182_pt1 | contig 16270 bp, 9 predicted proteins | sample TabmetS3T2R1_FD_70207 | JGI IMG/M metagenome (GOLD analysis project Ga0081455, IMG submission 70207) | Tabebuia heterophylla rhizosphere microbial communities from the University of Puerto Rico - S3T2R1 | ecosystem: Host-associated > Plants > Roots > Rhizosphere ... | reverse complement strand
GCGGAAGCCGGATTCGGCGGGGCGTTGAACGCCTTCGAGCTGATGAAGGCGATGATCGAGGCGGGCGCGGCCGCCGTCCATTTCGAAGACCAACTGTCGTCGGCCAAGAAGTGCGGGCACATGGGCGGCAAGGTGCTGGCGCCGACGGGGGAGTTCATCCAGAAGCTGACGGCGGCGCGGCTGGCGGCCGACGTGATGGGCGCGCCGACGATCCTGATCGCCCGCACTGACGCCAATTCCGCCACCCTGTTGACCAGCGACGTTGACGAGCGCGACCGGGCTTTCCTCACCGGCGAGCGCACCGTCGAAGGCTTCTATCGCGTGACGGGCGGCCTGGATCATGCCATCGCGCGCGGTCTGGCTTACGCGCCCTACGCCGACATGGTTTGGTGTGAGACCTCCGAGCCTAACCTCGGCGAGGCGCGCGAGTTCGCCGAGGCGATCCACGCCGAATTTCCGGGTAAGCTCCTGGCTTACAATTGCTCGCCGTCGTTCAACTGGAAGAAGAAGCTGGACGCCGAGACCATCGCGCGCTTCCAGACTGAACTGGGGCGGATGGGTTACAAATTCCAGTTCGTTACGCTAGCCGGTTTCCACACGCTCAATTTCAGCATGTTCGACTTGGCTCGGGATTTCCAAAAAAACGGCATGACCGCTTACGCGCGCCTGCAGGAGGCGGAATTCGCCGCCGAATCCGAGCACGGCTACCGCGCCGTCAAACACCAGGCCTTCGTCGGCGCTGGCTATTTCGACGCCATAGCGCAGACGATCGCCGGCGGCGCATCTTCCACGACCGCGTTAACCGGCTCGACCGAGGAAGCTCAGTTTTCGAGGTAAGGGGGTGGGCGAAGGATTTGAGGCGGGTTCATTTTCCATTTGCCATTTTACGATTGTCATTTGTCATTGCCGGAACTGCGCTCTGATCGTTCTTTCCGGATGGCCTCTCGTCCGGCGGCCGGACTTCAGCAGGTTTGGCCTCTTTTTCCTCGGTATTCTTTGTTATTCTGAAATAATACATCTCTATGAATCCGCCAATTCCAAACCCCCTCGGTCTTATCGGCTCATTCAATTTCGCGGTGGATTTTAGGTTGCCAGAGACATTAGAACCCAATGTTGAGTATTCAATGAATATCTCTATCTTGTCGCCATCTATTTTAGTTATTCGCCCCTTCATCAGTGTCCCAAACGGCCCCGCTTCAAATTTGCCGTCGGCCGCCACCTTTGCAGTAAGCGCAGGAGGCTGCTCAAGGTTGTTCGATTTACGAATGTCTTCCGATGTATACCCCAGGAATTCTGGCGGGTCTCCAGGGTACAAAACTACTTTGAGATCCTCTTTCTTAAGTATGACGTCCTGGCCCCAGTGGTATGGCGATATACTCAGTATTATCGATATCAGTATTGAAGACATAGCGCTCGGACTCCCGATGAGTATTCAACCAGAGATCTTCTCGGACTTAGCTTGTGAGCCTTAGTAGCTTCGAGCGGCTTTGTTGCGCGAATATTGACTCCTTGCTTGAAGCGGCTTGTTAGCCCGTAACCTCTTGGAGGAAGCCTTGAGTCTGCTGACCGGCCAATCCGTAAATGGTCTGGCCTGTCCCCCTCGTCCGGGCGGCGGATTTCAGCCACTATTTCGGCGAGGTTTCAAATTCGGCCTCCCTGGACTGTCCTTATCATCCGGCGGGCGGATTTCGGGAGGTTTGGCCTCTTTTTCCTCAGTATTCTTTGTTACTCTGAAATAAAATACAAATCCGACTGAGCTGAATATATACCCTTTCGGCATTATCGGCTCATTCAACTTCACAGTAGCTTTGATTTCGGAGGAGCCGGTAGAACCTAATGAGGCATGTTGAATGGTTATTTCTATCTTGTCGCCATCTATTTTAGTTACTTGCCCGTCCATCAATGTCCCCGGAATCCCCGCTTCAAATTTGCCGTCGGCCGCGACCTTTGCGGTAAGCGCAGGAGGTTTCTCCGGGCCATTCGATTTGCGAATATCCTCTGACAGATGGGCCAGAGACTCAGGCGGGAGTCCCGGGTACATAACTACTTTGAGGTCCTCTTTCTTAAGCGTTGTATCCTGGCCCCAGTGGTATGGCGATATACTCAATATTATCGATATCAGTATTGAAGACATAGCGCTCGGCCTCCCGATTAGCATCCAACCAGATCTCTTCTCAAACTCACCCTGTGAGCCTTAGTTGTTTCGAGCGATCGGACAAGATGGCCATTGTACAGCTCATCCGCATAAGACGCTAACTATCGGCAATCCTCGGTTCTCCTCCAAACGAGGCCTACTCCAATCTCCAAGGCTTGCGGTATGGCCGCGACAACATCCGGCTGGCCTCCTTGTCGCCGATGAAATCTTCCTTCTCGCCGTCCCATTTCAACGATCGCTGAAGCCGCGTGGCGATGTTGCCGAGGTGGCACATCACCGCCGTCAGGTGGCCTTCTTCGACGTCGGCTATCGGGCGCTGGCGGCTCTTGACGCAATCGAGGAAGTTGCGGATGTGGAGGGCCTGGGCCTCATTGCCGTTGCCTTTCATCTGCATCGGCTCCATCTCCGGGGTCTCTTTCTTGCGCCAGGTTTCGGGGGCGATGCTGAATCCGTTGCGCATGATGCTGAGCGTGCCTTTAGTCCCGTGGAAGACCAGGTATTCGTCACGGGTGCGGTTGACTTCGCGGCCCGACCACGAGACGACGCAGCCTGTCTCCCCGGAGGCGAAATCGTAGAGGACTTCCTGAACGTCGGGCGTCTGGCCCCCGTCCTTGATCTCGTAGCGCCCGCCGAAGCCCGAGACCGCTTTCGGCGATTTCGCGTTCAAAGCCCAGCGCGCGATGTCGAGATTGTGCGCGCCCCAATTAGTCATCTGCCCGCCGGAGTAGTCCCAGAACCAGCGAAAATGATAATGGCAGCGGAAGGGGTCGTAAGGGACGTAAGGCGCAGGCCCGAGCCACATGTCCCAGTTGAGTTCTTTCGGTAGTTCGCGGGTGAGTATCTCTTCCGGCTTGAAGCCCGGCATGGCGTTGCGCGTGTAGCCGGCGCTGATCTTATGAACGGGACCGATGGCGCCTTCGCGGATCAGCTTGACGGCCTGTTGATAATGAGGGCCTGACCGCTGCTGGCTGCCGGTTTGCACGACGCGGTCGTGTTTGCGCGCGGCTTCGACCATCTTGCGCCCCTCGACGACGGTCAGCGAGAGAGGCTTTTCGCAATAAACGTCTTTCCCAGCCTGGCAGGCCATGATCGTCGGCAGCGCATGCCAGTGATCGGGCGTGGAGACGATGACCGCGTCGATCTCCTTGATCTCCAAGAGTCGGCGGAAATCTTCATGCGCCGTGACTTTGCCCTGGCAGGCCGCCGCGGCCCTGTTCAAATATGGTTGATAAACGTCGCAGACCGCGACCGGCGCGACGTCCGAATTCTTCAGAAAGATCGGCCAGGTCTGCATTGCCCGGTCGCCGCAGCCGATTGCGCCGATGTTGACGCGGTCGTTCGCGCCCAGAATGCGCATTCTGCTCAAGGCCGTTCCGGCGCCCGCCGCAACAGTGGTTCTGGTGAAATCTCTTCTGCTTATTTGTTTCATCGGTCTTCCTTCTCGATTTAAATCAACTACATGTAAATGAAATGGCGGATCTGATTTATGCGCATGCTTCGGTTTAACGCCATTGGTCCGAAGGCGGAACTTCAAACTTTTTTACGCTTGCTTGATTGTTCGATCTGTGTCCTTTGACGGCTCGCGCAGGCGCCCGGTTTCAACTCGCGGCCGGCATGTCTCCCTTTGCCTAATCAGCCGACCGGAAATGCTTCGGCGCCTTTTATGTTCTTCTTTGTGTTTTTGTGGTCAAAAGGATTGATCCTTGGGGGCGCTTCGGCTATATTGTCTCAAGTTTAGACAATAGCCTTCAATGAGACTGTGTTCGTTGCTGCGGGCGCGGCGCTGCGGGTCGAAGCGATCCAACTCTTCTGGGAGGGGGCTCGACAGGTTGCTCATATCTGCCGCCGCGTCGCGCCCGTTTATTTCGGCGCTGATGGGATGATCAAATGCTGGGCGGGGCGAAAGGCCTTTCGTTCACTGCCGGAGACGCCTAGACGCCCACGCGTGCGATTCATATTTGTCGTAATGAGAGACAAAAGTTGATTTATGCGCAAAATCAACCCCAATAACTTTCAGGTGGCGACGCGAGGGACGTCACGGGAGATCAACCGGCAGATCGCGTTAAATTTGGTGCGGACGCATCAGCCCATTTCACGGGCCGACCTGGCGCGGATCATGGGGTTGCGGCGCGGCGCGGTGAGCTTGATCGTTAACGACCTGCTGGCCGAAGGGCTGGTTTTCGAGGGGGCCACGGGTGAGAGCCATCGCGGGCGCAAGCCGACATTTCTTTACATCGATTCGCGGGAAAGGTGCGTCGTGGCGGTGGACATCCGCGTGACGCGCACATTCCTGATGGTGACCGACCTGCTGGGCCGTCAACTGGTCGGCGTCATCAGCTTTCCCACCGAGCGGGAGCCTAAGCGTCTGGTGGCTGAGCTGGGCAAGCGCATCAAGAAGGTCTTGGTGGAACATAAAGAGGCCGGCGCATGCAAGGGCGTGGGCGTGGTCGTCCCGGGAATGGTCGACCGCAAGACGAGGCGGATCATTCACGCCCCGACGCTGGGTTGGCGCGACGTCGAGATTCGCGAATCGCTGGCCGCCGCAACGGGGCTTCCGATTCACGTCGAGAATTCAGGCAAGGCATGCGCGCTGGCTCAGATGTGGGCGGCGCGCGAGGACGCGGCGGTCGTGGGCGACCTGGTTTTCGTCAGCGTCTCGGACGGCATCGGCGTGGGCGTCGTCGTCAACGGCGAGGTGCTGCGGGGCCATCACAACATCGCCGGGGAATTCGGCCACGTACCGCTGAGTATTGACGGCCCGAGGTGCCCCTGCGGCGCGACGGGCTGCTGGGAGGCTTACATCTCCAACCTGGCGACGCTCTCGCGCTACTTCGGGCGGAACCTGCGCGAGTCGAAACCAGTCCCGGCGGAGGTCGCGGCCTTCACGGTCGAAGATTTGATCATCAGGGCGCGGGCCGGAGACGCGAAGGCGATCGCCGCGCTCGAAGCGACGGCGCGCTACCTGGGACTCGGGCTGGCCTCGATCGTCAACGCCGTAGACCCGGCTCGCATATACATCGGCGGCGAAATAGTCGCGGCCTGGGACCTGATCGAACCCGCAGTCCGGGCCGGTTTGTCCGAACGCGCCCTTTCGCCGGACGCGGCCAAGACCGAAATCCGAACTGTCACGCTGGACGAGCATCCGCGATTACGCGGCGCGGCGACGCTGGTGGCGGCGCCGGCTTTTGCCGCGCCTCCAATCGCTTGAGCGGGCCTGGGTGAATAGCCACCGCAGCACACCGCAGTCCACAGAGGGAATTGAGAGGATTGAATGACTTCTCTGTGTTCTGCGGTGACCTCTGTGGCCAACAGTCTTCATTCATTTGAAAACCGGTTTAAAAGGCGCCTGTGAATCTGAATACAAAAACATCGGTGAATCATTGGGACTGGGACAACGTTCCCGTCGAAGATCTCGGCGGCGGGGTGAGCCGCCAGATGATAGTGGGCGAGCGACTGATGGTCTGCCGCCTTCGCTTCGAGCCGAACGTCGTCACGCCGGCGCACGACCACCCGCACGAGCAAATCACGCTGGTCGAGCGCGGGCGCGTGCGCTTCATCATCGGAAACGAAGAGCGGATCGCGCAGGCGGGCGACGTGCTCCATTTTCCTTCATGGTGCTGGCACGGCGCGACGATGCTCGATGAGGAAGTCGTGTTGATTGACATCTTCACGCCTTTGCGCGAGGACTTCCTTAAACCACCCAGTCTGAACGGGGGGAATTTGTGAGGAGCCTTCATGTCGCGTTACGACGCCCTGAAACGATGAAAACGCGGCGCGCCATATACCGTAGGTTGTCTTCTGTGCGGGGGCCTGCGGAGGGCTTTGTAATCAAACCGCTTGATAAGGATTGAACGCTTCAATAACCAAGCCTCCGCCCGCTTGGACGACCTACGGTACGTTTTTTGTAAAGGGATTTGTGACGGGGAGAAAGAGAGGAAATCTGATGGCGCGCCTTCTATCGCTGGTCTTCGCGCTGGCGACGGCGCTTCCTCTCTTCGTCACAAAGGCCGGCGGCCAGGACTCCACCACTCTTCTCAACTGGCCGCCGGTCACCAGGCAAACCAAACCATGGGCGCGATGGTGGTGGCACGGCAGCGCGGTCAACAAGCGCGATCTGACGGCCGAGATGGAGAAGTATCAAAAGGCGGGGCTGGGCGGTTTGGAGATCACGCCGATTTACGGCGTCAGAGGCGCCGAAGAGCGCTTCATCAATTTCCTCTCTCCGGCCTGGGTGGAGATGTTGGAACATACTTTGAAAGAGGCCGAGCGATTGGGGATGGGCGTCGACATGGCGACCGGCACTGGCTGGCCCTTCGGCGGTCCGTGGGTCGGGGCGGAAGACGCGTGTAAGAATTTCGCCTATCAAATCCACACGTTGAAGGCGGGCCAGCGACTTGAAGCGCCGATCATCTACATGCAGAAGCCGCTCGCGCGAGCCGTCGGGCGCCGCGTCAACGTCGCCGAATTGAAAAATCCCGTCAGCGCCAACCCGAGCCTGCAGGAATTGGCGCTCGACCAGGTTCGGTTTGAAACGCGATTGCCGCTCGTGACGCTCGAGGCTTATTCGGATCGCGGCGAGACGCTCGATCTCACCGGCAAAGTCGGACAGGATGGCAAGCTGGATTGGGTCGCGCCCGCGGGCGAATGGACGCTCTACGCGATCTTTCAGGGTTGGCATGGAAAGATGGTCGAACGCGCCGCGCCGGGCGGCGAGGGCAACGTGGTCGATCATTTCTCGGCTGCGTCGCTCGAAAATTACCTGAGCAAATTCGACCAGGCGTTCGCCGGGCGCGATATAAAAGCGCTTCGGGCGTTCTTCAACGACTCTTACGAAGTGGACGACGCCGACGGCGAATCGAACTGGACGCCGAAGCTCTTCGCCGAATTCGAGCGGCGCCGCGGATACGACCTCCGCAAGCATCTGCCGGCGCTGCTCGGCAAAGACTCGCCGGAGAAGAACGCGCGCGTCATGTGCGATTTCCGCGAGACGATCTCCGATCTGCTGCTCGATGAATTCACGCTGACGTGGCGGCGGTGGGCGGCGGGCAAAGGCAAGATCGTCCGCAACCAGGCGCACGGCGCGCCGGCCAACATCCTCGACCTCTACGCCGCGAGCGACATTCCCGAAACCGAGGGGCAGGAAATTCTGCGGATGAAGTTCGCCACTTCGGCGGCGCACGTCACGGGCAAGCCGCTCGCTTCGGCCGAGGCGGCGACCTGGCTCAACGAACATACGCTGGCGACGCTCGGCGAGGTGAAGCAGGCGGCGGACAAATTCTTTCTGGGCGGAGTCAATCACATCGTCTATCACGGCACGCCCTTCTCGCCCGAGAGCGAGCCCTGGCCCGGGCGGCTGTTTTACGCGGCCGTACATTTCGGCCCTACCAATCCGTTCTGGAACGACTTCGAGGCGTTGAACCGCTACGTCGCGCGCTGCCAGTCATTCCTGCAAGCGGGCAAGCCGGACAACGACGTTTTGCTCTATTACCCGATCTACGACAGTTGGTCGCAGACGCCGCCGACCCCGCGCGGCATGTTGCCGCATTACGGCGGCGGCATCGAGAGCGCGCTCGGACAAGCGGACGGGCAGGCGTTGCAAGACGCGGGCTATTCCTACGATCTGATCTCTGATCGCCAACTCCGGTCGGTCGCGTTCGCGGGCGGGGCATTGCAAGCGGGCGGCGCGTCGTACCACGCCATCGTCCTGCCGGAGACGCGCTTCATTCCGCATGAAACCTTCGAGCGCATGGTCGCGCTGGCGAGCGAAGGCGCGACGATCATCGCGCGTGGCAGCCTGCCGTCAGCCGCGCCCGGCTGGGGCGATCTCGACCGGCGTCGGGCCAGTCTAAATTCGCTGATCGGGCGCCTGCGTTTCGACAAGGCGCCCGGCTCGGACGCGCAGGTCGCAATGATCGGCAAAGGAAGGTTTTTGCTGGGGAATGATCTGAAGCGCTTGCTGGCTCTGGCCGGAATCAAACCTGAGACAATGGCGCCTCGAGGATTGCGATTCATCCGGCGCAAGGACGGAAGCGGCCGATATTACTTCGTCGTCAATCAGGGAGACCGCGCGATGGACGGTTGGGCGCCGTTGCGAGACGCCGCGCAATCGGTCGCAATCTTCGACCCGATGCGCGAAGAGAAGGGAATTGCGGCGACGCGCCGATCCGACGCCGGCGACACGGAGGTCTATTTGCAACTCGCCCCCGGCGAATCATGCGTCCTGAAAACTTTCGACGCGCCGGCTAAGGGCGAATCACTCGTCTATTTCAAAACGGCGGGCGAGGCGCAACCGCTCAACGGCAAATGGTCGCTGCGCTTCGTCACGGGCGGCCCCGAACTGCCCGCCGCAGTCGAGACCGACAAGCCAGGCTCATGGACTGATCTCGACGGCGAGGCCGTGAAGCGTTTCTCCGGCACGGCCGTCTATACGATCTCTTTTTCCGTTCAGGGGCTGGGGCAGGGGCGGGGGCCGGAGCAGAGCGACTGGGCGCTCGATCTGGGCCGGGTCGCCGAAAGCGCCCGCGTCAGGCTCAACGGCAATGAACTGGGCGTTTTGATCAGCGCGCCTTATCGGATTCGCATTCCGAAAGAACTGCTCAAGGGACAGAACACGTTGGAAGTCGCCGTATCGAACCTGATGACCAATCGGATCATTGATCTGGATCGGCGCGGCGTGAATTGGAAGAAGTTCTACAACACGAATATGCCCGCGCGTAGGCGCGAGAACGCCGGGCCGGACGGTTTGTTCACGGCGGCGCGCTGGACGCCGCGCGAGTCGGGATTGATCGGGCCCGTCGCGCTGATACCTCTTGAGAGGTTTTCTCCCGGTAGTGACGCGCGTTAACAGAGGCTCGTCTTTCCCCGCCGCATAGCGGCGCCTGAATTTAGCCGTGGGTTTTCAACCTACGGTGGGCGTGGACGATTCATTCCCCGTCGCGTCAGCGACGCCTGAATTTAGCCGTGGGTTTTCAACCCACGGTAGGAATGAGCAAATCGTTTCCCGTCGCGTCAGCGACGCCTGAATTTAGCCGTGGGTTTTCAACCCACGGTAGGAATGAGCGAATCGTTTCCGTCGCGTTAGCGACGAATGAATTTAGCCGTGGGTTTTCAACCCACGGTGGGCGTGGACGAATCATTCCCCGTCGCGTCAGCGACGATTGAATGATTGATGAAAGAGGCGCAACATGGCAAACACCTTCGCCTCATTGTTCTATCACGTCGTTTTCAGCACAAAGAACCTAGTTGGTTTCATCAGACCGGAAATTGAAGAGCGCGTCTGGGCATACGTCGGCGGGACCGCTCGCAAGCACAAAATGACCGCTATTCAGGTTGGTGGGGCCGAAGATCACATTCACGCGCTAGTTATGGCTCCGCCGACGCTCGCGCCATTCGAGATCGCAAAATACCTCAAAGGCGATTCGTCGAAATGGATTCACGAAGAGTTTCCCGATCTGCGAGGGTTCAGTTGGCAGGACGGATATGGCGCGTTCACCGTAAGTAAATCGAATGTTCCGAGCGTCGTGAAATACATTCAAGACCAACGCGAACATCATAAGACACGAACTTTTCAGGAAGAGTATCTCGAATTTCTGGGAAAGCACGGTGTGGAATATGACGAGCGTTATTTGTGGGGTTGATTCAGCCCATTGTGGGTTGAGGCCTAAATTCAATCGTCGCTGACGCGACGGGGAAAATTTTTCGCGCCAACCGTGGGTTGAAAACCCACGGCTAAATTCATTCGTCGCTAACGCGACGGGGATGATTCGCTCATTCCTACTTCGCGCTCTTTGTTTCTTCGTGGTTGACGCCACATGGGAGTCACGTATGAACTCCAAACATCTTTTCGCTCTCGTCTTCATCTTTTTACTGTTCGTTTTCGCGCTCACGGGCGCCGCGCGGAAGGCGCCTGCGCATCACGCGAACTATCTGTTCGCTTATTTCAAAAACAACGGAGAGGACGGGTTGCATCTGGCCTACAGTCGCGACGGGCTGAAATGGACGGCGCTGAATGAAGACAAGCCTTATCTGACTCCGGCGGTCGGCGGCGAGAAGCTGATGCGCGACCCCTGTGTCATTCAGGGTCCGGACGGGGTTTTCCACATGGTTTGGACTACGGGCTGGCGCGGGCGTGAGATCGGCGTCGCGCACTCGAAAGACCTGATCCGGTGGTCGGAGCAGAAGGCCGTTCCGGTGATGGCCGAGGAGCCGACGGCGATGAACTGTTGGGCGCCGGAGATTTTTTACGACGGCCGGGGGAAGCAGTATCTGATCTTCTGGGCGACGACCATCCCCGGTCGCTTTCCCGCTACTGAATCCTCTGAAGACAACGGATTGAACCACCGAATCTACTACGTCACGACGAAGGATTTCAGGAGCTACAGCAAGGCCGCGCTCCTTTACGACGGCGGCTTCAACGCCATCGACGCGACGATCATCAAGAGCGCGGCCGGCGATCTTCGAAGAGGATACGTGATGATCCTCAAGGACGAGACCAGGGACCCGGTTAAGAAGAACCTGCGCATCGCCGTGAGCGACAAGGCCACGGGGCCTTACGGCGCGGCCTCCCCGCCCTTCAGCCCGGACTGGGTTGAAGGGCCGACGGCGGCGAGAGTCAATAACGAGTGGATCGTTTATTTCGACATGTACCGCGACAAACGTTACGGCGCGGTCAAATCCGCCGACCTGAAGAACTGGGAGACGGTCACGGACAAAATCTCGATGCCCGCCGGCGCGCGCCACGGGTCGGTCTTCACTGTCTCCGACGAGGTCCTGGCTCAGTTGCTGGTCGCCTGGAAGGATTGCCTCAAGCAGAAACCTGAATGGTACGCGGGCGAAGAGGCCACGCGCATCGCCGACAACGTGCTGCTCTACCAGCGCGAGAGCGGCGGCTGGCCCAAGAACATCGATATGGCCGTTCTCCTGAGCGAGCGGGCGAAGGCCGAGATCGCCAAAGAGAAGGGCGCCGACGATTCACTGATCGACAACGGCGCGACCTACACGCAGATGGAGTATCTGGCCCGAGTCTTCAACGCGACCGGACATCCAATCCGGAAGGAGGGCTTCAAAGATAGCTTCATCAAGGGCGTCGACTATCTGCTCAAGGCCCAATACGAGAACGGCGGATGGCCGCAGTATTACCCGAGGCTGAAGGGCTATTACAAACACATCACCTTCAACGACGACGCGATGGTGGGCGTGATGGAACTGCTGCGCAAGGTCGCGCGGAAAGACCATGCTTATTCGTTCGTGGACGAGGCGCGCCGCGCGCGCGCTGAAACCGCCGTCGCCAAGGGGATCGAGATCATCTTGAAGACGCAGATAGTCGTCAACGGCAAGCGCACGGTCTGGTGCGCCCAGCACGACGAGGTCACGCTCGCGCCGGCGCCCGCCCGCTCTTACGAACATGTCTCGCTCAGCGGCGCCGAGAGCGTCGGCCTCGTGCGCTTCCTGATGGGCGTCAATCATCCCGACGGGCGGATCGTCGATGCCGTCGAATCGGCCGTCGCATGGTTCAAGGAATCAAAACTGACCGGGATCAAATTGGTCGAGAAGCCTGACCCTTCATTCCCGAACGGCTTCGACAGAGTCGTCGCCGAAGACGCCAATGCCGAGCCGCTCTGGGCGCGCTTCTACGAAATCAACACGGGCCGCCCGATCTTCAGCGGACGTGACGGCGTCATCAAATACAGCCTGGCCGAGATAGAACACGAAAGGCGCACAGGCTACAACTGGTACACGAAAGCGCCCGTCGAGTTGCTGGAAAAGGATTATCCGGCCTGGCATGAAAAGTGGGGAAAGCGTTCCGCAAAGCGGAATAACATGCCGCATTCCCTGGACTGACGCTCCTGTCAAGTTGTTGAGACAGTTTAAGCGCCATTCCGCATCGCGGAATATAATGTGGAGAAAAATTTCTCGCTTGTTCTCGTAATAATGAATACCTACATTGCGCAAAGCTGGGAATCGGCGCAATCACCGGACTAATTAGACGCTGGGTGAAATTACATAAAAGCCATATTTAGAGCTTCAGTTAACGCTTTGCTGGGAACCTTCGCGAATCGCCAGGTCAGTACTGCAAGGGTTAGCGGGCGGGAGCCTACTCTGGAGGCCACGTACGCTAACGCTCGCGGTACTGACTCGGCGCGCCGGCGCCGGACGAGGCTAGAGGGCTATAGTCTCGTCCGACCCGGCTCTCATTACTAACGGCGTCACGAACCAGCGCTACCACCACAAGCGCTGTAATGCGCCTTGGCGGGAATGTCTCGTTAGATCGGTTCCCTAGGCATAGCCTTTCAAGGATCGCAACGATCCGAGGGCGAAACCCTTCCTAAGCTGCCGAGATCGCCGCAAGCAAGCGGCCGCAGCTTTGTTTTCCATCCACTAGGAGGATGATATATGAAACCAGCGGCATCAAGATTACTTCATGCATTGGCCATAGCTGTTTTCGCGACTATGGTTTTAATAGCCCCAGCGACTGCGAGCGCGCAGGAGGCGCGCGGCACGATTTCAGGTAAAGTGAAAGACTCAAGCGACGCCGTCATGCCCGGCGCGCCGGTGCGGATCACTGACGTCGCGAGGGGTACGACCGTTACCGCGACGACGAACGAGGCGGGCATCTACACGGCGCCTTACCTGCTTCCGGGGACTTACCAGATTACAGTTGAGGTCAACGGATTCAAGAAATACGTCCGCGGCGGGGTAGTTCTCCGCATCGGCGACACCTTGGACATCCCCATCCAACTCGAGATCGGCCAGACGTCGGATACTGTGACGGTGTCAGCGGAGACGCCGTCGCTCGACACGACGTCGGCCTCGATGGGGCAGACGGTGGACTCGCGGCGCATCGCGGAACTCCCCTTGGTTCATGGCGATCCGTATACCCTGATCGGGCTGTCCGCCGGCGTCTCTTTCGGGCGCGATCCGAAGCTGGATCGTCCCTTCGAGCCGACGCACATTGTCGGCTTCGCGATGGACGGGACGCGCGCCAACCGCAGCGATTTGACTATTGACGGCGTCACCAGCACGGCCACGGCGAACGCCAACGAAATCACGGCCTCCTACGTCCCGCCGACCGACATCATCCAGGAATTCAAAGTCCAGACCGCGACCTTTGACTCTCAGTTCGGCAACACTGAAGGCGGCGTGACCAGCATCAGCATCAAGTCGGGCACGAATGCGCTGCATGGCACCGGCTACTTCTGGGGCGAGCCTGGGAGCCTCGCGGCCAACGATTTCTACGCCAATCGAGCCGGTCTACCTCGTACGGAATCTTTTTCCAATCGTTATGGCGGATCGGTCGGCGGCCCCGTCTACATTCCGAAGGTTTACAACGGAAAGAACAAAACATTCTTCCTCTTTGGGGTCGAGCGAATCGCCGACGCCAGGCCGCGGAATAACGGGACGTTTACCATTCCCACACAGGCCATGAAGAACGGAGATTTCTCGTCTTTGCTGGCTGTGGGGCCGCAGTATCAGATTTATAATCCATTCTCGCGCACGAGAGTGGGGAGCCAATTTCAGGAGGATCCCTTCAAGTGCGACTCGGGGGGGAATCCCATCATGCCTCAGCTGGACCGCACACTACCAGGTTACGGCACACAAGTGGGCGGGACACCTTGCAACATTATCCCCACTAAACTGATTAACCCTGTATCCCAGGCGCTGCTCCAATATTTCCCCAATCCGACGACGCCGGGGAGCGCAAGCGCTGATGGACAGAACAATTTCCTGCAGCCCGGCTTAAAGGAGCGGGCGAGTTATTACACCAGCACGACCCGCGTCGACCACAACATCAGCGACAGGCACCGCATCTTCGGGCGGGCGAGTTGGTACGATCGGAATAGCACCTACAACAACTATTTCAACAATATCGCGACGGGGACGTTGTTCCAGTTCCTTTCCCGGCAGGGCGCGCTGGATGACGTCTACACCTTCAACTCGACGACCGTTCTGAACGTGCGATACGGCTACAACCGGTTCATCCGCGTGGATGGTTACAATCCGGCCAACCAGGGATTCGACCTGACGTCGGTGGGCTTCCCGGCCTCGTACAACAGCGCGATCCCGGCAAGCTACCGGAGGTTCCCACGCCTCGACATCACCGGCTATCAAGGCACCGGTTTCAATAACGAGCCGAGGCCGATTGACACTCACTCTGTCGTCGCCACGCTGAACAAAACCCTGGGCGCGCACTCGCTCAAAGGCGGGACGGAATACCGCATCTACCGCGAGAATTCCCGCCCTACCGGCAACGACACGACCGGGCGCTTTATTTTCGATACGACCTTTACTAAAAACCAGGCGGCTAACGCCGCAGCGGCGCCAAACAGCCTCGGACAATCCTTCGCGGCTTTCCTGCTGGGTATCCCCAGCGCTTCAAGCGCCGTCACCCGGCCGGCTGACTACGCTGAACAGTCAACGACCTATGGCTTCTTCATACAGGATGACTGGAGATTCAACTCGCGACTCACGCTGAACATGGGCTTGCGCTATGAGTTCGAAACCCCGCTGAAGGAGCGTTACAACCGCAGCGTGCGCGGCTTCGATTTCAACTTCATCCAACCGATCGAAGCGCAGGTGCAGGCGAAATACGCGAACGATCCGAAAGCTCAGACGCCTGAAATCGCTCAGCTCCTGGTTCGCGGCGGGGTCACTTACCCTGGCGTCAATGGCCAGTCTGAAGGATTGTATGAGACTACGAAGAACAACGTCATGCCTCGATTCGGATTGGCTTTCAAGCTGAACGATAAGACCGTCATACGCGCCGGCTATGGAATCTTCTTCGGATTCCTTGGTCAGCGTCGAGGCGACGTCAATCAGGCCGGATTCAGTCAGATCACCAATGTTGTTCCGACTGTTAACGGCGACGGCGTGACCTTCCTATTTCCTAACGGCCAGACGGTGTTTTCCAATCCATTCCCGAATGGAATCCAGGAACCGGCTGGGGCGGCGAAAGGCTCACAAACCTTCATAGGGCAGTCAATCACCGTCTTCAACCCCAATCCGCTCACGCCCTACAACCAGCGTTGGGAACTCGGCTTCCAGCGGGAACTGTCCGGTGGATGGGTCGCGGAGGCGTCCTATGTGGGTAATCGCGGGACGCATATCGAAATCACCCGCGATATAAATGTCACGCCACAGAAGTATTTGAGCAAACTCGCGACAAAAGACCAGGCGACGATAGACTATCTAACCGCCAAACTTAACAATCCTTTCTCCGGATTGATTCCAGGGGTTGGGGCGTCATCGACTATCAACCGCGAAAACCTGCTGCGCCCGTTCCCGCAATTCGGCCAGGTGATCACGACGACTAACGAAGGTTATTCGTGGTATCACTCGTTGCAGACGCGCATCGAGAAGAGGTTCTCGAAGGGCTACACGTTCCAGGCGAGCTACACCTTCTCGAAGTTCATGCAGGCGACCGAAGTGCTTAATCAGGATGACATAGACCCGACTGAAATGATCTCGGATTCGGACTATCCGCACCGGTTCGCGGCGAGCGGGATCTACGAATTGCCGTTCGGGAAAGGCCAGAAATACCTGAACAGTTCGAATGGCATCGTGTCACGGTTCATAGGCGGTTGGCAGTTCCAGGGCGTTTACACGTTCCAAAGCGGGGCGCCGATCGGCTTTAACATTCCACCGAGCAATAACCTCAATGGGCCCACTACGGGCTATATCTATAACGGAAACCTGAAGGACATTCGGCTACCTGGCGACCAGCAGTCGCCAGAAACCTGGTTCAATACTGCCGGATTTGTGACCGCCACAAATCAGCAGCTTGACCGTAACGTGCGGACGTTCCCATACAGGTTCGGATTCATCCGCTATCCGCGGCAAAACAACTTCGACCTCTCGCTCGTCAAGAACACGGCGATCACCGAAACGACGCAGTTGCAGTTCAGGGCGGAGTTCATCAACGCCTTCAACCGCGCCTGGTTATCCAATCCCAACGGCACGAATGGACTGGATACAACTGTGACGTCCAAAACCTTCGGTCAGATCAATAATTCGACCGGGGGGAACTACCCGCGTCGCGTTCAGTTGGGACTCAAGCTTTTGTTCTGAAGCATGAGTTGACAACGCGTTAGATGAAACGCGGATGGCGCGGGCGCCGCA
>Ga0081455_10004181_pt1 | contig 16270 bp, 17 predicted proteins | sample TabmetS3T2R1_FD_70207 | JGI IMG/M metagenome (GOLD analysis project Ga0081455, IMG submission 70207) | Tabebuia heterophylla rhizosphere microbial communities from the University of Puerto Rico - S3T2R1 | ecosystem: Host-associated > Plants > Roots > Rhizosphere ... | reverse complement strand
GCTGGCGGGGGGCGGGCCGGGACCGGGCCGCGGGGGAACGGGCTGACGGGGCGGGCGGCGGTGCTGGGGTTGGTGGTGTGTGCGCTGGTGTTGAGCCTGACGTACCCGGCCAAGCAGTACCTGAGCCAGCGCGGCGCGATCGCCCGGCTGGAGCAGCAGCGGGCGGCGGCGCAGCAGCGGGTCGCGGTGCTTTCCGCGCAGGCCGCGCAGCTGTCCGATCCCGCGTACATCCGCGCCGAGGCTCGGCGGCGGTTGCAGTACGTGATGCCCGGCGACGTCACCTACGTCGTGGTGAACTCCGACGGCGGCGCCAACACCCCCAGCGGCCCGGCGAAACCCGCCCAGCAGCCCCCCGCGGACCAACCGTGGTACGCCCAGCTCTGGTCCACCGTCGAAGCCGCCGACCAGGCCCGATGAGCGACCTGGCCGACCCGGCCGACCGGGAGGCGGTGGCGGCCCAACTCGGCCGGGTCCCGCGCGCGATGCGTACGGTCGCCCACCGCTGCCCCTGCGGCCGGCCGGACGTGGTCGAAACCGCCCCGCGGCTGGACGACGGCACCCCGTTCCCGACGCTCTACTACCTGACCTGCCCGAAGGCCGCCGCCGCGATCGGCCGGCTGGAGGCGTCCGGCCTGATGCGCGAGATGACCGAGCGCCTGAGCACCGACCCGGACCTGGCCGCCGCGTACCAGCATGCCCACGAGGCCTACCTCGCCCGCCGCGCCGAGCTGGGCGACGTACCCGAGATCGCCGGCACCTCGGCCGGCGGCATGCCCACCCGGGCCAAGTGCCTGCACGCCCTGGTCGGCCACGCCCTCGCGACCGGCCCCGGCGTCAACCCCCTCGGCGACGAAGCCCTCGCCCAACTCCCGGACTGGTGGTCCACCGGCCCCTGCGTCTAACCCGGCCCTGGGCCGAGCGGCGCCGGTCCCGGGCCGTAGGGCGCCGGGCCGTACTGCCCCGGCCCGGGCGGTGCGGGCGGCAGCCCGGAGCGGCGTACCCCCTCGGCGACGATGTGCCCGACCGTCGAGGCCAGCAACCCCGCGAAGATCCAGCCGAGCGAGATGCTCACCGAGAACACCTGGCCGTCCCGGCTCAGGATGGCGCTGGCGACCAGGTCGAAAATGATCGTCGCCACCACCCCACCCACGCCGAGGATGGGCCCGAGCTGCCGCAGCGCCCGCAGTGTCGGCGGCCGGAACGGATCGCCACGCAGCACCGCGTTCCCCACCTGGATGAAGATCGCGCCGGCCGCGAGCAGGACGAGGACCAGCGGCTGGAGCCCGAGCCACAGCGCGACGCGGTCGCCGGTGCCCAGGTCGACAACCTGCGCCGGCGAGAACCGGCTCGGGCCGGTCCGCAGCTCGCCCACGCCGGCCAGGGCCAACGCGTCGAGGACGACCACGGCCAGCATCCCGAGGTAGCACAGCACGACCATGACCGTGACGCTCGTACGCCGCTCCACCGCGCCCTCCGCAGAGTCCGGCCCGTGCGGGGTCGCGACGGGTGCGCCAGCCTCAACGCTACGACTGCCATATCCCATCGGGTTTCCCCTTCAGACAGACCCCCGGACAGTGATCATCGAGCACCGAAAGGCACGATGCTCGTATGACCCGTGTCGCCGCCGTGGACTGCGGTACGAACTCAGTGCGGTTGCTGGTAGCGGACACCGGCGGCCCGCTGACCGACGTGCTGCGGCGGATGGAGATCACCCGGCTCGGCCAGGGGGTGGACGCGACCGGCCGGCTCGACCCCGAAGCGCTGACCCGCACCGCGAACGTCCTGACCGAGTACGCCGCCACGGTGACGGACCTGGGCGTGCAGCGGGTCCGCCTGGTCGCCACCAGCGCGACCCGGGACGCCGCCAACCGCGCCGAGTTCGCCGCGATCGTGCGGGACCGGTTCGGCATCGACCCGGAGGTGATCAGCGGCGCCGAGGAGGCGGCGCTGTCCTTCCGCGGCGCGGTCGCGGGCCTGCCCGCCGGCCCGCCGTACCTGGTCTGCGACATCGGCGGCGGGTCCACCGAACTGGTGCTGGGCACCGGGGCCGTGCGGGCGGCGTACTCGATGAACATCGGCTGCGTACGCCTCACCGAGCGGCACCTTCGCGACGACCCGCCGACCGCGGCGCAGATCGCCGCCGCGCGCGCCGACATCATCGAGGCGCTGGCCCTGGCGCGGGAGCACGTGCCGGTCCCGGACGGCGCGGTGTTCGTCGGGCTGGCCGGGTCGGTCACCACGGTCGCCGCGCTGTCCCTGAGCCTGGACGAGTACGACCCGGACCGCATCCACCACAGCAGGCTCACTGCCGCGCAGGTCACCGGGACCGCGGACTGGCTACTCGCCGCAACCAGGGCGGACCGGGCCGCCACTCCGGTCATGCACCCGGGCCGGGTCGATGTGATCGGCGCCGGTGCGTTGATCCTCAGCACCCTGATGACCGAATTGCACCTGGGTGAGGTGGTGGTCTCCGAACACGACATCCTGGACGGAATCGCCGCAGCCCTCGCCTGAATGCGAGGACCGCGGCGTCTGGAATGTCATGGCCGGGTCAGCGTGGTATGTCCTCCCGCCACGCGCCGGTTTCCGTGCCACGCGATTCGATAAACTGCTTGAATCGCTCCAAATCGCCCTTGGTACGGGCTCTTACCAGACCGAGTTTGTCGCCGACCTGCTCGGCCAGGCCGGCCGGTTCGAACTCCATCTGCAACATGACCCGGGTCGAGCGCGGGCTGAGCTGGTGGAAGGTCACCACACCCGCCTGGTCGGGGCCCTCGGTGCTGCGCCAGGCGACCCGTTCGTCCGGGTGCTGCTCGGTGATGGCCGCGTCGAACTCCCGCGTCACCCCACCGATCTTGACCTTCCAGTGCGTCTGGGTCGGGCTGAGCTGGGTGACCTGCTCCACGCCCTCCATGAAGCGCGGGAACTCTTCGAACTGCGTCCACTGGTTGTATGCGGTGGTGACCGGCACCTCGACGTCGATGGACTGCTCAACGGTGGTCATGTCCGGACTCCTGCCCCGGATCCGGCCGCCAAAACGGCTACTCTCCGTAGTCAAGCCGCGCCGGCCGAGTGATTCAGCGGGCAATTAGGCAAGAGTCGGACAGCGCTGCTTGACGTGAATAGCCAAATGGCGCACCGTGCTCTCCGGAGGAGGTCACCATGCCCGGCTTATTACCCTCAGCAGGCACGCTAACCTGGGTCGCAGCGTGTTTGCGGGCAAATCTCGGATAGTTGACGACTCAATTGCGAAACCTTTTCAGGGCTCCGGGAAGGCGACGTTCTCCACCGCCGGCACCGCCATCAAACGACAGCCGCCCGGACCACCAGCCCTGATCACCATGAGTGATCGCCGGGAAGGCCGCGCCACCAGCGGCCCCCGGCGATCTGTTCTAGGACGGGCCGATCTCCTGCTCGCCTTCCGGGTCCCAGCCGGGGGCGTGGCGGCCGGTGAGGCCGCGGTAGGCGAGGGCGGCGCCGCGGGAGGCCAGGAACTGGCCGATGGCCAGTGAGAGCGCGGACAGGCCCGCCCACGCGAGGATGTCGGTCAGCTTGGCGTTCGGCGCCCGCGGATCGCGCGGCGGGTCGCCGCCCTGCGTCCGCTGCCACCCGGTCTCCAGGCTCCGGGTGAGCACCCGCTTGATCGGGATGGCGAACGCGACACCGAGTATCCGGTAGATCAGCCTGCCCATCTCGTCCCTCCCACGTTACAAACCGGTAGCCAAGCACATGATCACACCGCGGGCGTGGTTGGGTTGCGGTTGTGCGCGCGTCCGGTCGTACCAGCTCAGTCTGTGACAACCCGGCGGGCGTGCGCGCGGCGGCCGCCGGTGCCACCGACCTGGCCGAGTTGGACGCCCGGATCGCCGGCTGCCGCGCCTGCCCCCGCCTGGTGGGCTGGCGTGAGGAGGTGGCCAGGACCCGGCGCGCAGCGTACGCCGACCAGACCTACTGGGGTCGCCCGGTGCCCGGCTTCGGCCCGCCGGGCGCCCGCATCGCGATCGTCGGCCTCGCCCCGGCCGCGCACGGCGGGAACCGTACCGGCCGGATGTTCACCGGCGACCGCAGCGGCGACTGGCTGTACGCCGCCCTGTACCGCGCCGGCCTGGCCAACCAGCCGACCGCGACGGGCAGGGACGACGGCCTCACCCTGACCGGCGTACGCATCACCGCACCGGTCCACTGCGCGCCGCCGGCCAACAAGCCGACCACCACCGAGCGGGACACCTGCCGCCCCTGGCTGGAGCGCGAACTCGACCTGCTCGCGCCGACCCTGCGGGTGTTCGTGGTGCTCGGCGCCTTCGGCTGGTCGGTCCTGTGGGCCGCGCTCGCCGACCGCGGCACCCGCCCGCCGCGCCGCCCGGTCTTCGGGCACGGCGCCGAGGAGCCGGTCCCCGGTACGCCGTGGACGGTGCTCGGCAGCTACCACGTGAGCCAGCAGAACACCTTCACCGGCAAGCTGACCGAGCCCATGCTGGACGCCGTCCTGGCCCGCGCCGTACAGCTGGCGGACCGGTGATCGGCCAGCGCGCCCGGATGGCCGTCGCGGCGCTGGTCGTGCTGGCCGGCCTCGGCCTGGCGCTGGTGGCCAGCCGCAGCGGTACGCAGTTCATCGACCCGCCGCCGACCCCGGGCGTCACCATCGCCCCGCCGCCGCCGGTCCTCACCAAGACCGGCGCGAACTATGACCCGAGCCGCTCGCTGCCCAGCGACATCCACCCGCTGGCCGGCATCTACATCGTCATCGGCGTGGCCCTCCTGCTGATCGCCCTCGGCGGCATCCCGCTCATCCTGCCGAAGCGGATCGGCCGCGGCTGGCTGCGCCGGCGGTACCGCGTCCGGTACGCCCCGCCGGAGCCGGTACGCCGCGGCGCGCCGCAACTGCTGGCCGAGGCGGTCGAGCGGGCGCTGGCCACCCTGGACACCGGCGAGGTGGGCGACGCGATCGTCGGCTGCTGGGTCGCGCTGGAACGCGCCGCCGCCGCCGCCGGTACGCAGCGCCTGGCCGCCGAGACCTCGACCGAGCTGACCGAGCGGGTGCTGGCCGAGCACCAGGTCAGCCCGGAGACGCTGCGCCAGCTCGCCGTGCTGTACCGGGAGGCCCGCTACTCCGGCCACGCCCTCGGCGAGCCGGAGCGCGCCACCGCCCGCGCCCTGTTCGAACAGGTACGCGCCGAGCTGAGAGTTCCAGCGTGAAGGGGTGGTCGGGGCGGGTGGCGACGCTGGCCGGCGCCGCGGTCGGCGGCCTGCTGCTCGGCACGCTGCTGAACCGGCTGGGCCAGACGGCGAACCCGGCGTACGTGGCCGGCCTGGCCGTCGCGGGCGCGGCGATGCTGCTGTTCACGACCTCGGTACGCTCCGCCGTCGAGGTCGTGCCCGAGGTCGGCGTCGAGGAGGTGCCGGTCCCCCGGCCGTACCGCGACCTGATCTCGCTGGAGGAGCGGATGTCCTGGGGCGCGGTGGACCGGCACCGGTTCGACGACCGGGTCCGGCCGTACCTGCTGCGGGTCGCCACCGAGCGGCTGCGGCAACGGCACGGCGTACGGCTTGCGGACGCGCCGGAGCGGGCCCGCGCGATCATGGGGGAGGAGCTGTGGACGTTCCTGACGGCACCGCCGGATCCGGCCGGGAGGCCGGTGGGTCATCGCCAGCTGGACAGCGTCGTACGCCAGATGGAGGCCCTGTGAGCCGACAGCGAGTGAGCATCGCAGGCCGACGGGGTCCCCTCCGGGGTGGCGGCCGAGGAGCGGAGCGAGCGCGGAGGCGAACGGAGGAGGTGCTGTGATGGAGTTGCCGGAGGTGTGGGCCGCCGCGGACCAGATCCTGGACCGGGTGGGCAGCGCCGTGGTCGGCAAGCGGTACGAGCTGAGCCTGGTGCTGGCCGCCATCCTGGCCGGCGGGCACGTGCTGCTGGAGGACTACCCGGGGCTGGGCAAGACGCTGGCCGCGCGGTCCTTCGCCCAGGCGCTGGGCCTGGACTTCCGCCGGCTCCAGTTCACCCCGGACCTGCTGCCCGCCGACGTCACCGGCTCGTTCGTGTACGACCAGCGCAGCAGCGATTTCGTCTTCCGCCCCGGCCCGCTGTTCTGCGGCCTGCTGCTGGCCGACGAGATCAACCGGACCCCGCCGAAGACGCAAAGTGCCCTCCTGGAGGCGATGCAGGAGGGACAGTCCACAGTGGAGGGCCAGACTTTCCCGCTGCCGCAGCCGTTCCACGTGATCGCGACGGCGAACCCGATCGAGTACGAGGGCACCTACCCGCTGCCGGAGGCGCAGCTGGACCGGTTCCTGCTGCGCATCTCCTTCGGCTACCCCGACACCGACCAGGAGTGGGATGTCCTGCACCGCCGGCTGGAGCGCCGGCAGGAGGCGATCACGCTGGACCCGGTGACCGACCGGGAGGGCCTGGCCGCGATGCAGCGGGCCGTGGAGCACGTCACGGTGGAGGAGTCGGTCGGCCGGTACTGCGTGGACCTGGCCGCCTCGACCCGGCACCGCGCGCAGGTGCTGGTCGGCGCCTCCCCGCGCGGCGCGCTCGCCCTGCTGCTGGTCGCCCGCGCGTACGCCGTGCTGCGGCACCGCGACTACGTGACGCCGGAGGATGTGAAGGCGGTCGCGGTGCCGGCCCTGGCGCACCGGCTCACCCTGCGCGCCGAGATGTGGCTGCGCCGGGTGAGCACCACCGAGGTGATCCGCCAGGTGCTGGCCGAGGTGCCGGTCCCCTCGACCGCCCGCCGCTGAGGACCCCGATGACCGGGCCAGGCGAGGAGCGGCTGGAGTCGGTGGCCCTGCCGGTCGACAACATCGGCGCGGCGGCCCGGGACGCGGCCGCGGTCCGCGCCGCCCGGGCCCAGGCGGCGCTGAACGAGCACACCCGGTTCAGCGCGGCGTGGACCGGTGGCTGGCGCCCGTCGGCGGCGCTGGAGCGGGCGGTCGCGCTGGCCGGCGGCCTGGCGCTGCTGGGCATCGTGATGCGCCGGCCGGACCTGGTCGTGCTGGCCGGGCCGTTCGCCCTGGGCACCGCGATCGCGCTGGCCACCCGCTCCCGCCGGCTGCCGGCCGCCGCGCTCAGCCTGGACCCGCCGGCCCTGCTGGAGTCGGACCAGTTGACGGTCCAGGTGCACCTCGATGCCGGTACGGACAGCGCGGCGGACGCTGTGGCGGTGCGGTTGCCCCCGGGCTGGTTCACCGCGCACCGCGGCCGGCTGGCGGCGGCGATCGCGGTCCATCCCAACCGGCCGGTGGCGCTGACCTTCACCCTGGACCCCATCCGCTGGGGCCGCGCCCCGGTCGGCCCGGCCCGGGTCACCGCGGTCACCGCCTTCGGCCTGCTGCGCGCGCCCACCCTGCTCCTGCCGGTGCGCGGGGTGCTGGTGTGGCCGATGCGGGAGGCGTTCGTGGCCACCGACGTGGTGCCGCGCGCCGAGGGCGTGGTAGGCCCGCACCGCTCCCGCCGGCCGGGCGAGGGCATCGAACTGGCCGGCGTACGCCCATTCCAGGCCGGCGACCGGCTGCGGCGGGTGAACTGGCGGGTCACGCTGCGCTCGGCGGCCGGCCGCCCCGGCGGTCCCGCGCTGCACGTCACCACCACGCTGTCCGACCGCGACACCGACGTGCTGCTCTGCGTCGACGGCCGCATCGACCTGGGCGGCAGCCTGGACACGGCGGTACGCGCCGCCGCCGCGGTGGCCGAGTACTACCTGCGGGCCGGCGACCGGGTCGGCCTGGTGGACCTCGGCCAGCCCACCCGGCAGGTACGCCCGGGCGCCGGGCGTACGCACCTGGTGCGCATCCTCGACCTGCTGCTGGACGTACGGGACCGGCCCTCGCCGCCGGACGTGCAGGTGCCGCGGCTGCTGCGGACGCTGCCGGCCAACGCGCTGGTGGTGCTGTTCAGCCCGCTGCTGGGCGAGGCCGCGGTCGGCGCCGCCGCCGCGCTGGCCCGCTCCGGCCGGCCGGTCGTCGCGGTCGACACCCTGCCCGGTGACTTCAGCCCGCCCCGCCGCGGGGAGTGGACGGACCTGGCCTGGCGGGTCAGCGCGCTGGAACGGGAGGCCGACCTGGGTGGGCTGGCCGAGGTGGGTGTCCCGGTGGTCCGCTGGCAGGGCGCCGGCAGCCTGGACGACGTGCTGCGCGACGCCAGCCTGCTGGCCCGGCTGCCGAGGGCCGTCCGGTGATGCCGACCCGCGAACTGCTGCGCCAGGCGGCCACCGCGGTACGGCAGAGTTCGCCCGGCCACCGGGCCCTGCGCGCGGTGCTGGCGCTGACCGGCGTCGCGATCTTCGTGCTGATGCCGGACCGCGGCGGGTCGCTGGCCGGCATCTGCGCGTGGCTGGTGCTGCTGTCCACGCCGATCGCCGCGACCATGCCGGCCACCGACGCGCCGCTGGGCCTGCTGCTGGCCGCCGCGGTCTCCTGGGTGGCCGGCTGGGGCGGTCACCTGCCGCCGGTGGCCGCCACCCTCACCCTCGGCGCCGCCCTCTACCTGCACCACCTGGCCGCCACGCTGGCCGCGGCCACGCCCAGCAACGCGACCCTGGACCGCTCGCTGCTGCGCCGCTGGACGATCCCGCTGGTCACCGGCGCCCTCGGCCTGGTCGGCGCGGCGCTCGCGGCGTACGAGACCGATCAGTTGCCGCTGTCGCTGACCCTTCAGTTCGCGGGCCTGGCCGGCGTACTCGCCGCCTCGGCAGCCCTGGTCCTGCTGGCCCGCCGCTGAGGCGTCACCACATCAGCCGGTACGCCCGGAAGCCGAGGCCGATGGAGATGACCGGGTGCGCCGAGGGCCGCAGCCAGCGCAGCAGCCAGATCATGTTGACCCGCGGCACGGCCACGCAGCCGAGCGTCGGGGTGTTGTCGGTGACGTGCAGGAAGAACGCGGCGCCGCCGTGCGGGCGGGCCGGGCGGGTGTTGAAGTCGATCATCGCGGCGTAGGCGTACACCGGCCCGACCGACAGCAGGTGCTCGGACACGTCCTCGCGGAACGGGCAGTGGCCGGGCCGGCAGCGGTAGTGCTGGTTGTAGTACGGGCTGCCGCTGTCGCCGACCCACCAGTCGTTGTTGTCGACCCGGAAGTACGGCAGGCCGGAGCCCGGGTTCGGGGCGATGCCGAAGGACTGGGTGAGCCCCCACACCCCGGCCGGGGTCTTGGTGCTGCCGGCCCGGGCCGCGCCGATGCCGGCCGCGCCCACGTGCGCCGGCACCGGGCCGTACACCCGCATGTACCGGCCGTTCGACATCCGCTGCCAGACCTCGAGGACGCCGGTGGTGGCGGTCACGCTGCCGACCTTGACGGTGATCACCTGCGCATGCGTCACCACGGCGGCGTCCGCGGGCGTAGCCGCCGTCACCGCGCTGCCGGCGAGCGCGGCGGCCACCAGGGTCAGGAGGGCCCGCACAGACCAGGATCGTACACCCGAACGGGTTAACGGCCGCGCTTCGGGATCGGTGCGTACGCCGCGTCGCCCACGCCGATGGAGATGATCGGGTGCGCCATCGACCTCATCCAGCGCATCAGCCAGACGAGCATGACCTGCGGGATGGCCACGCAGCCGCCGGTCGGCCGGTTGTTGGTGACGTGCAGGAAGAACGCGCTGCCGGCGCCGGGCACGACCGGGCCGGTGTTGTAGTTCATGACGACCGCGTAGTTGTACGGCGCGCCGATCGCCTTCAGGTGCTCGGACTGGTTCTCGTCGAACGGGCAGGACCCGGCCGCGCAGCGCTGGTGCCGGTTGTAGTAGCGGCTGGCGCTGTCGCCGTTCCACCAGTCCAGGTCGTCCACCCGGAAGTACGCCAGGCCCGAGCCGGGGTTGGCGGCGATGCCGAAGGACTGGGTCAGCCACCACACCCCGGCCGGCGTCTTGGTGCTGCCCTCGCGGGCGGCGCCGATGCCGGCGGCGCCCACGTGCGCGGTGAACGGCCCGAACACCCGCTTGTAGACGCCGTTCGGCTGCCGCTGCCACGCCTCGATCGCCGCGGTCTGCGCGGTCGCGCTGGTGGCCCGGATCGTGATCACCTGGCCGTGCACGATGGCCGGCGCGGCGCCGGCCGGTTTCGCGCCGGGCAGCACGATCGCCAGCGTCGCCGCGGTGGCGACGGCTAACGCGGCGGACAGCAGGACGGCGGGTCGGCGCAGCACGGGCGGTGACGTTACACGGGCCCCGGATGAGTAGCCTCGAAGGCATGGCCAAGACACCGCACATCCTGATCGTGGGCGGCGGCTACGTCGGTATGTACACGGCGTACCGGCTGCAGAAGAAGGTCGCCCGCAGGCTGGGCGGTGCCCGGGCCACCATCACCATCGTCGACCCGCAGAGCCACATGACGTACCAGCCGTTCCTGCCGGAGGCCGCCGCCGGGTCGGTGGAGCCGCGGCACGTGGTGGTGCCGCTGCGCCGGGTCCTGCGCCGCTGCCGGGTCATCACCGGCACGATCACCGGCGTCCAGCACGCCACCCGGACGGCCACCATCCGGCCGGTCGAGGGGGACCCGTACGAGTTGGCCTACGACGTGCTGGTGATGGCGCCGGGCTCGGTGGCGCGCACCCTGCCGATCCCGGGCCTGGCCGAGCAGGGCATCGGCTTCAAGAACATCGGCGAGGCCATCTACCTGCGCAACCAGGTACTGTCCCGGTTGGACTTCGCATCGTCCACACAGGACAGTGCGATGCGGGCGAAGGCCCTGTCGTTCTGCCTGATCGGCGGCGGGTACGCCGGGATCGAGCTGCTCGGCGAGCTGGAGGACATGGCCCGGTACGCCTGCAAGTACTACGACAACGTCGAACCGGCCGACCTGCGCTGGGTGCTGGTGGAGGCCGCCGGGCGCATCCTGCCCGAGGTGAGCCTGCCGATGGGTGACTACACCGTGCGGCAGCTGCTGAAACGCGGCATCGACGTGCGGCTGAACACCCGGGTGGTGTCGCTGACCGGCGGGCACGTGGTGCTCTCCGACGGCGAGGAGTTCGACTCCGACACGATCGTGTGGACCGCCGGGGTGAAGGCGCACCCGCTGCTGGCCAACACCGACCTGCCGCGCGATGCCAAGGGCCGCCTGGTCTGCGACGCCACCCTGGCCGTGCACGAGGTCGAGAATGCCTGGGGCGCCGGCGATTGCGCTGCCGTACCCGATCTGTCCAAAAAGGACGATCCCGGGGCGCTGACCGGCCCGAGCGCGCAACACGCGGTACGCCAGGCCAAACGGCTGGCCGACAACATCTCCCGCGGCCTGCGCGGCCAGCCGCCCAAGCCGTATGTGCACGCCTACGTCGGCTCGGTGGCCAGCCTCGGCCTGCACAAGGGCGTCGCCGAGGTGTACGGCATCAAGCTGCGCGGCTGGGTGGCCTGGTTCATGCACCGGACGTACCACGTGAGCCGGATGCCGACGTTCAACCGGAAGGTGCGGGTGATCGCGGACTGGACGCTCGGCCTGTTCTTCCCGCGTGACATCGTGGCGCTGGGCCAGATCCAGCAGCCCCGGCGCGATTTCGCCGAGGCCGCCCTGCCCGAGCGGCTAAGCGACGGTGTCCACGGCGGGTAACTGCTGGAGGTGGGCAAGGACCCCTGGGTCCTGGAGCTGCATCCAGCGGATCACGTCCCGGTAGGTCACGCAGTAGGTGTTGGGCCGCCGGCAGGTGGTGGTGACGAAGGTGGCCAGTGCCTGGGTGTAGGCGTTGTTGTTCCAGCTGTTGAAGTGGTTCCCGAGCACCAGCGGCGCCCGGTTGCCGGTGTAGGCGGCCTGGTACATCTGCTGGTACGTGGCGACGATCTGGTTGGAGTTGGCAACGCTGTCGCCGGTGCTCGGCGGGTTGCCGGTCTGCTTGACCCAGAAGTTGTAGTCCATCGAGATGACGCCGCTGTTGCGCCCGGCCAGCGGGATGTAGGCCATCGGGAACTCCCAGATGCCCCACTGGTTCTTGCTCGGCCAGGCGATGCCGTTGCGGTTCCCGCTGGTGTCGTAGCTGAAGTTGTAGTGCCGCAGCGCCGGCATCAACTGGCTCGGGCGGCCCTCCAGGCAGGGCGTACGGCCGCCCTTGATGCTGGTCAGCGGGACCTGCAGGGTGGGCAGGCTCGGGTCGGCGTTCGCGGCCCGGTAGTAGCGGTAGAAGTTGAAGAACTGGCCCAGCTCGCTGTTCCAGTTCGCGGTGTTCCAGGACGCGCCGGCGTACCCGCTGCCGCTGCAGAAGTGGCCGTTGTAGTGCGTCCCGATCTCGTACCCGCGGCGCCAGGCGTCGTTGAGGTCCAGGATCTCCTGCCGGACGCTGGCCGCGTCGGCGGCGAAGCCGATCGAGGAGGCGCCCGGGTTGTGGCCCGGCCCGTGGTAGAGGTGCTTGTGTTCGGCGCTGAGCAGGTACACCCCGGACAGGAAGCCGGTGAAGCGCATGTGCGCCTGGTCCGCGACGCCCTTCCAGTACTCCCACTTCTCGTGCGAGCCGACCCCGTCGAAGGAGACGATCACGAACTGTGGCGGCTTCTCGCCGGGCCGCAGCTTGGTCGGGGTGAAGAACGAGTCCGGGTCCACCTGCCCGCCGCCGGGAGCGCCGCCGCCTGGAGTGCCGGTGGTGCGTGTCCCGGTCTGGTGGCCGCTGGCCGTACCGGTTGCCGGCTGCCCGCCGGCCTGCCCGGACCCAGGCCCGCCCTGCCCCGCGGCGCCGGGCTGGCCGGACTGTGGCTGGCCCGGCAGCGTGAACTGCGGCCCACCCGGCTGTGCCGTCCCGCCGCCACCGCGCTGGTCGTTCGCGTTGTGCACCAGCACGGTGAAGGCGACCGCGGCGGCCAGCGCCACGACGAGTAATGCGTTCCGCTTCATCCGGTTCGGCCTGCCCCGCTCTCAGGACCGGCGCCCGCGCCGACCCACCCCACCTGCCCCCGTCAAGCCGGACGTCGGGGCCCCGCCACGAAGACGTGGGCACCGCGCGTCCGGTTGACAACGTAGATGCAACGGGCCGCTCTCAGGTTCGAAAAAACGCCCCACCGGTCCCGCGGGATAGCTAATCTCGACATGCCCCCGTAGCCCAAACGGCAGAGGCCGGCCCCTTAAAAGGGCTCCAGTGTCGGTTCGAACCCGACCGGGGGCACCACGTCCCACCGCAGTCGAGCACTCCGCAACCGCTCCACTACTGAATGTAGCAGCGTGGTCGCGGCCGCGTAGGTGTTTTCCGCATACGTGTGGCGAGTTCTCGCGTGGCGGGTGTGCCGCGCCGCGGGCAGTTCTGTGAGACTGCCCGGTATGACCGTACTTGCCCGGCGAAGTGCCGGGGCTGAGTTGGCCCGGCGGCTTGGCCATGTCCGCTGGGTGGCCGGGGGCACCGGCGCCGGAAAGAGCACCGTGGTACGCCTGCTCGCGGAGCAGTACGACCTCCAGGTGTACGACGGGGACGCCGCCGGCCACGATCACGCGCAACGATGTACGCCGGAGCGCCACCCGCTGCTGTGGGAGTTGGCCCGGCTGCCGCTGGAGGAGCGCTATGCCGGGCGTACCGGCGCCGAGGTGTTCCAGTCGATGCCCAGCCTGCACGGGGAGACCTTCGGCTTCGTGCTGGAGGACCTGCTCGGCCTGCCCGCGGACCGGATCGTCCTGGTGGACGACTTCAGCGTGCTGCCCCGGGACGTGGCGGCGCTGCTGAGCTGGCCCGAGCAGGCCGCCTTCCTGCTGCCCGCGCCGGAGTTCCGGCGTACCAGCCTGGCCGGCCAGTACGCCGACCCGGAGCGGGCCAGGGCGAACTGGGGCGAGGCCGACCCGGACGAGGCGCTGGAGGTCCGGATGGCCCGGGACGCGCTGTGGGACGCCGAGGTACGCCGGCAGGCCGAGGAGTTGGCGCTGCCCACGCTAAACGTCGACGGCACCCGTACGGCCGAGGACCTGGCCGCCGAGCTCAGCGCCCGTTTCCGGCTCCGGTCCTGAGCAACTCGGCCAGCAGCAGCCCGACCGCGTGCGCCTCCACCGCTGAACTGGGCCGGCTGGGCAGGTCGTACCCGTCAAGGTCTGGCCAGACCTCAATGGCCAGCTCGCGGGTGAAGACCAGCCCGGCCGGCTCCCAGTCCGGGAGCTGCCGCCGCAGCAACTCCCAGCGGGATTGGTCATGCATCGCCAGCACCCTGGCGCCGATGCTGTCGGCCAGCCGCTCGGCCACCTCGTCCCAGGCTGGGGCGAGCCGCACGTTCGGCCGGGCGGCCGGCCGGATCTCCCGTACCGGTACGTCGGGTTGAACCCAGTACGTCCACGGGCCGCCGGTGACGACGCCGTCGCTCAGGTGCAGCACCGACACCTCGGTGATCACCGCGGGCGTACCCGAGGTGGTGTCGAGCCCGACCGCGGCTACCTGGGCCGCCCGCAGCCGGTCGAGAGCCTCCGGCACGGGGATCAACCCCTCTCGCGTCACTACAGGGTGTTACCGGGGTGCGGGGCCGCCGGACGAACTCGACTCGGCGGCGGCCCCGCGTCAACTGCCCGCGCCGGGGCGCGTGGACTGCGCTCGCCCGGGGCAGCGAACACAGCGGCGTCAGCCACACGTCGGGTCGCGGACATCCCCGGTCATGGCCCCCGGCGCGCGTGACGATGGCGGCACCACGCGCACCGGGAGCGTCCTGCCGTCCCGCCCGGGCCGCCCAGACCCCTCTTTTCTGGGCCTGCGCGGGCGGGACGACGGTGGAGGGCGGAACCCACGCCGGCCCGGCATGGCAAGCAGCGCAGGTTCCGCCAGCTCGGTTCCCCACCGGGCTGCCGCCCGGACCGCCGCCCTGTCCGCCCGGTCACCGCGCGGCAGGGCGGACCACGGCGGCACGGGGAAGGTCAGGACCTGACCGGTGCCGGCAAACTCCCCGGGGCTGGAGGAGAGGTCCGTCTGGTCGGCCAGTTGGCGGTCCGGGGGCCCGGCCGGTGCCGCTGCCGCAGGGTGGGCCAGCAACACCGGAGTCTCGGTGGGTACGTCGTCGGGCATGCCTATAGGAAACTCTGTGTGAGCGGCTGGTCGCACCATGTGATAGCCCATGTGAATGGTCATTGCCCCATGTGTGGGGCTGGTCCGGTCGGGCTAAACGGCGGTACGGTCAGCATGGTCTGCTCCCGAAGGGACCACAAGGATCATGGCCGAGCGGAACGAGGCCCTCGCGGCACTCATTGTCGAAGCCGATGCAGTGTCTGGTTGTTCATGGGCTGGTCTCGCCCGTAGGGTCAATGCGCTGGGTGCCCTGCAGGGACTGAAGTTGCGGTACGACTACACCGCGGTCAACCGTTGGATCAAACGCGGCGAGCAGCCCAGGCCGCCCGTACCGACCTTGATCGCGGACGCCTTGTCGGAAAGGCTCGGTCGGCGGGTCACACCGGGGGAATTCGACATGCCGGATGCGCAGTCGCTGGATATCCGATCGCTGGCATACCCCGCCGACGCGGCGGCCACGGTCGAGACGATCGCCGATCTGGGCAGGGCCGACCTGCGCCGCAGAGCGATCATCAAGGCCCCGTTCGTCCTCGCCGCGCTGGCCGTACCCAGCCGGAACTGGCTGCTGGCGAGCCTGGACGAGCTGTCCGACGACCGCGGCGCGCGGTATGTCGGGATGGGCCAGGTCGACGGTATCCGGCAGATGTTCCGGCTGTTCCAGGAAATGGACGTGATGCGCGGCGGTGGCCACGGACGGGTGGCATTGATCGCGTACATGAACAACTACGTGCTCCCGCTGGTGAAACGGGAACGCAGTTCGGAACCGGTCCAGAACGCACTCTACGAAGCGGCAGCCGAGCAGGCGTACCTGGTGGGGTGGATGGCTTATGACGATGGTCAACACGGATTGGCGCAGCGGTATCTGATCCAGTCATTGCGGCTGGCCCAGGCCTCTGGTAGCCCGGCGCTCGGGGCGCACGTTCTGGCCGGTATGGCCGACCAGGCAATTCTGCTCGGACATCCGCGCGAGGCATTGATGTTGGCCCGCGCCGGTCAGCGCGGAATTACCGCCGAAGATTCTCCGGCGTGCCTGGCTGACCTGCAGGTTTTAGAGGCCCGGGCACACGCCAGCCTGCGCGACTCGCCGGCCGCCAGCCGGGCGGTGGCCCGGGCAGAGCGGACCTTCGGCAAGGTCGTCCCGGACAACGAGCCGGAGTGGGCCCGCTTCATCGACCCGGCCTACCTGTTCGGCGAGGCGGCGAACGCCTTCCGGGACCTGGGCGAGCCGGCCCTGGTGGAGCGGTTCGGCGGCGTCTCGGCCCGGGAGGCCAAGCGGCAGGGCCGGGCCCGGCGCGGCGCGCTCACCCAGGCGGCGCTGGCCGTCGCGGACCTGCA
>Ga0081455_10004180_pt1 | contig 16271 bp, 14 predicted proteins | sample TabmetS3T2R1_FD_70207 | JGI IMG/M metagenome (GOLD analysis project Ga0081455, IMG submission 70207) | Tabebuia heterophylla rhizosphere microbial communities from the University of Puerto Rico - S3T2R1 | ecosystem: Host-associated > Plants > Roots > Rhizosphere ... | reverse complement strand
TTTCGGCCAACTCAGCCCGACCGCCTTTTTCAAAGCTTTCAATGGAATCCTGCCGCTGCTTGACCTGCTTGCGGATCACCTGCGCGGCCTCGACGTCGCTCAGCTCTGCTTCCGCGTCTGATTTTGCGATGGCCGCGTATTTCAAAGCGGATTTAAGCATTCGTAAAACGCCAAGTTTTGTCGTGTCCTTGGCACGCATCGCGTCTTTCAGGTCTGCATCCACGCGTTCGGTAAGTGTCATGGGCGGAAATTACGCGAGCAAATGCAAATGTCGATCTGTAGCCACGCCTCTGTGAGCCGTCCCGAAACGCGGCGAAACTGTAGTCGCCGACCTCTGGGCGGCGCGACGCGTGCTTTGCTTGGAAGATCAGCGCCGCGTTTCGCAGAGCAAAACGGCTACAGCGCCCCGGAACATTTTCGGACCGCCTCTGCATCAGAAACCGAAACTACGTCGACGCCTTTGAGCGTGCGCCGCAATAAACCTGCCAGCACTCCGCCCGGTCCCAATTCAATAAAGAAATCGCAACCCAGCGTGACAAGCCGTTCCATGCAATCGAGCCACCGCACCGTGCCGGTGACCTGGTCTTGAAGCGTGCGGCGAATTTCAACCGGCGTTTTCACTTCTTCGCCAGTCACATTGCTAATTACCGGAAAACGCGGCGGCTGAATCGGAACATGTTGGAGCACCGCGCCAAGTTTCTCGAATGCGCTTTCCATCAGCCGCGAGTGATACGCTCCGGCGACATTTAATATCGTGGCACGACGAATTCCGTGCTCCTTTGCCAGACCAACCGCGACTTCCACTTTTGCCCGCTCACCCGATATCACAATCTGTCCCGGGGCATTGATATTGGCGATATCAACATCGGCATCGGCTGCCAGGGCGCGTACTGTGTTTTCGTCCGCGCCAATCATTGCCGCCATTGCGCCAGATGTCGAGGCACAGGCCTCGTCCATTAATTGCCCGCGCCTCTCTACAAGCTTGAGCCCCGTAGCGAAATCGAACGTCCCCGCCGCGGCGTGAGCAGTCATTTCGCCTAGTGACAAGCCCGCCGCGCCGCCGATCTGAAAATCGCCCGCCAATTCACGCAGGACGGAAAGGCAGGCGAGCCCGTGGACGAAAAGCGCAGGCTGACAATTCGACGTCTTAGTCAGATCTTCAAGCGGGCCGTTCCATGCAATCTCGCTCAACTTCCGCCCAAGAACCTCATCCGCTTTCCCAAACAGGTCGGTTGCGGTGGGAAACTGTTCCGCCAGATCGCGCCCCATCCCGACGATTTGTGCGCCCTGACCAGCGAAAAGCAGCCCGATTTTTTTTGGCATAAGACCTTAGTTAATCGCGCTTAATCGCACACGCGAGCGGAACTTCTGGGGAGCGCACGCCTGTGGCGTGCTCGTTGCGGCATTATGCCGCAACGATCTTTTCGTAATTAATTATGAGCTAAACCTCTTTTGGACACAGACTATAAAGTTCGCGATGGCAGAATGCCATCGCCAGCACGCCAAAGCCGTGCGCTCCCCAGAATTATCTTGCACGCGCTGGACCACTCGCCAGCGTAAATGTTATCGGTTTTGTTTGTAGCCTTATAATCTTCTAAGTTCTTCCATGGCCTTCACGACGCGCGAGATTGAATCGCCTGATCCGGTGACGCGAGTAGTCGCGGCGGACGCAGAGCTACATCATCCCGACGATGATATTGGCGAAAAGATGGTCCTGAACATGGGGCCCTCGCATCCGGCGACACACGGCGTTTTGCGACTCGTGCTCGAACTGGACGGCGAAATCATAACCAAGGCCACACCGGATATCGGCTACCTGCATCGCGGCGACGAAAAAATCGCCGAGAACATGCAGTACAACCAGTTCGTCCCTTACACCGATCGGCTCGATTACCTCGCGCCTCTCTCGAACAATGTTGCTTACGCCTTGGCCGTCGAAAAATTGATGGGCTGGGAACTCCCACCGCGTGGAAAAGCAATTCGCGTCATTTGTTGCGAAACGTCCCGGATCTCGTCCCATCTGCTGGGCTTGGGCGCGATGGCACTCGACTTGGGCGCTATGTCGGTCTTTTTGTACACCTTCACCGAACGGGAAAAACTTTATAATCTTTTCGAGCTATTGACCGGGGCACGTTTCACCACCTCATACACGCGGGTGGGCGGAGAAATTCGCGATCTACCGGAGGGATTCGTCCCGCAGTTGCAAAAATTCCTTGATGAATTCATTCCGAGTCTGGACGAGACCGATAAGTTGCTCACGCGTAATCGTATCTTCGTGGATCGAACAAAGGACATTGGTGTGATTTCCAAGGACCGCGCAATTGCTTATGCCATTTCGGGCCCAAACTTGCGCGGCAGCGGCATCGAGCACGATTTGCGACGCAAACATCCTTATCTCGACTACGAGCAATATGATTTCGACGTAGTAATCGGTAGCGCTGGCGATTGTTACGATCGCTACCTGGTACGAATTGAGGAAATGCGGCAGAGCGTGCGGATTTTGCGTCAGGCGATCGATAAATTGCCGGACGGTCCGATCAACGTCGCCGATTGGAAAAACATGATACCGCCCAAATCGCGTGTCATGACCAAGATGGAAGAATTGATCCATCATTTTATCGTCGTGACTGAAGGACTCGATGCGCCGCCCGGCGAGGTCTATTTCGGGGCAGAAAACCCAAAAGGCGAACTGGGCTTTTACATCAACAGCAAAGGCGGGGGCGTACCCTATCGGCTAAAGATTCGCGCGCCGTCATTTGTGAACTTGAGTATCCTGCCGGAGCTTTTGCCGGGTTGCATGGTCAGCGACGTACCGGCCGTGTTGGGGAGTCTGGACTTCGTCATGGGGGAATGCGACAGATGAATATGCTGCGATCCATATCTCGACTCTTGCTCGCTCTGGTGCTTGCGATCGGCGTTTCGTGCAGTCCAGGAAAGCGTATTGCGAAAGACAATGTAGATGAGGTCGAACAAGGAATGACCAAGAAGCAGGTGGAATCAATTTTGGGACACCCCACTTCCATCGCAAATGACGCTATCATGAAACAAACGACTTATGTTTACAGACAGGGCAAAGACTCTGTGACGATTATTTTCAAAGACGACAAAGTGCAGTCGAAAGAGAGCACCTTGTCTAATTAGAACGCGCGCTATCGTGGACTCGACGAACACGCGTGTTCCCGCCGAGTTGGAGCGGAAAATGGACGCGGCAATCGCGCGCTACCCGCATGATCACCAGCGCAGCGCGGCAATGCCCTTGCTTCACTTGTGGCAGGAACACTTCGGTTTCATCAGCAATGACGCCGTGATTTGGATCGCCGCCAAGCTCGGGCTTCAGCCGATCAACATTCTCGAATTGGTCACTTTTTATCCGATGTTTCGCCAGAAACCTGCGGGCAAGACACACATTCGGGTCTGTCGCACGCTTAGCTGTGCCATGTCGGGCGGCTTTCAGTTAATGGAAAATCTATGCGCGGCGACCGGAATTAGTCGCGAAGGACATGGGGAAGGAATGCATGATCCGATTTCGGTCAGCGCCGACGGAAATTACAGCGTCGAGTTCGTTGAATGCCTTGCAAGCTGCGGCACGGCGCCTGTGTGTATGGTGAACGAAGAATTGCACGAAAACGTGAACCCCGATTCCGTCACGGGCCTTCTCCAAAATCAGACTCAGAAAATCGAACATCGAACACCCCCGCATTCTCTGGAGCATCGATTGATTTTTAAAAATCTCGGACGCAACGATTGGACCACCGACATTGAGTGCTATCTGCGAGCCGGCGGTTACGAGCAATTGAAACAAGCCCTGACCATGTCGCGCGCGGAGATTGTCAACAAAGTCAAGAACTCGGGGTTGCGTGGCCGCGGCGGCGCAGGTTTTTCGTGCGGGCTAAAATGGAGCTTCATCAAACCGGACGAAAAACGACCTGTGTATCTCATTTGTAACGCCGATGAATCCGAGCCGGGAACGTTCAAAGACCGCTACATCATCCACGACGATCCACATCAGCTGTTGGAAGGAATTTTGATCTCCTGCTTCGCGCTGAATGCGCGCGCTGCTTACATCTATATCAGAGGTGAATTTCCTGAAGGCGCGAAAATTCTCGAGCGCGCCATCGAAGAAGCGCGGGAACACAATTTTCTTGGAAAGAACATTCTTGGCTCCGGATTCGACGCCGAGATCTATGTTCATCGCGGGGCAGGCGCTTACATCTGCGGCGAAGAGACCGGCTTGATCGAATCGTTGGAAGGCAAACGCGGCTATCCACGAATCAAGCCGCCTTATTTCCCAGCCGTACTGGGTCTCTACATGTGCCCAACCATCGTGAACAACGTGGAAACGCTTTGCCACGTTAAACACATCCTAGCCATGGGTGGCGCGGAATATGCCCGGCTGGGTCGGCCTAACAACACCGGCACAAGAATCGTGTGCGTAAGCGGAGACGTACAGCGGCCCGGGTATTTCGAAATCGAGGTCGGCGCCGTAACGATGGGTCAGCTTATTTATGAAATGGCTGGCGGATTAAAACCCGGGCGCAAACTAAAGGCGGTAATACCAGGTGGAAGTTCTGCGAAAGTCTTGCGGGCGGATGAACGATTCAAGATGAAACAGCACCAGCCCGACGGATCAACGATTGAACAGGAGATGTCGATCGATGAGATCCCAATGGATTTTGATTCGCTTGCCGCCGCAGGTTCGATGGCCGGTTCTGGCGGTGTGATCGTGCTCGATGACTCCCGTGACGTGGTCTGGGTGCTTAATAACATTAACGAATTCTATGCGCATGAAAGCTGTGGCCAGTGCACACCCTGCCGCGAGGGCTCGCTTTGGATGAAGAAAATCACTGACCGCATGTTGCGAGGCGGCGGTGTCACAGAAGACCCACACACCCTAAAGACAATTGGCGATAATATTGCCGGGCGCACCATCTGTGCGTTCGGCGAAGCCTGCGCCTGGCCAACACAGAGCTTCGTCCAGAAATTTCCGGAAGAATTTGCCGCCCGCGCTCAAAAACCCATGCCGCCGCCGCTTCCGCCAGAATACACTTCCGAAGAGCTAATTGAAGAAGAAATGATTCCGACGGTTCCCATGGCGCATGATCCAGGATGGGAGAAAGCCGGAGCGAAAGGAACGATTTAGAATCTATGCCGGATCCAGCTTCATCTCCACAGCTCCTGAACGTCCAGATCGACGGCGTATGGCATCAGTTCCCCAAGGGCACTCGTGTCATCGAGGCGTGCGAACAAGCGGGAAGTTACGTGCCGCGCTATTGCTACCACAAAAAGCTTAGTTCACCGGGCAACTGCCGGATGTGTTTGATTGAGATGGGGTTTCCAAGACTCGGTCCGGATCGCAAACCCGAGCTGGGCTCCGACGACAAACCGATTATCAACTGGATGCCCCGACCTCAAATTTCCTGTGCGCAGGATATCGCAGAAGGAATGGGCGTGAGGACCAATTCTCCCTTGGTGAAGGAATGCCAACGTGGCGTAATGGAATTCCTGCTCATCAATCATCCGCTTGATTGCCCGATCTGCGATCAGGCTGGCGAATGCCGGCTGCAGGAATTCAGCGTCGATTTCGGCGTCAGCAAATCGCGTTTTCTCGAACACAAGGTCAAGAAACCGAAAAACGTCGTACTCGGCCCTCGCGTTACCCTCGATGACGAACGCTGCATTCTCTGCTCGCGCTGCATTCGTTTTTGCCAGGAGATCGTACATGATGACGTGCTTGGGTTCGTCGATCGTGGCAGCCATACCGTGTTGACCGCGTACCCCGGCAAGGACCTGGACAATAATTATTCGCTAAACACAGTCGATATTTGCCCGGTCGGCGCGCTCACTTCCACCGATTTCCGCTTCAAGATGCGCGTCTGGTTCCTGAAGGAAACCAAAAGCATCTGCACCAGTTGCGCAACAGGCTGCAATACGCTCGTCGGCACGCGAGAAGACGTGATCTACCGGCAGACCCCGCGTGAGAACGATCACGTCAACTCATGCTGGATGTGTGATTACGGACGACTCAATTTTAAGTATCTCGAAGCCGAGAACCGTTTGCTGGAGCCACAAATTTTTCTCGAAGGAAAACTCGCCTACACCGATTGGGCCACTGCAATTTCGCAGGCAGCCCTCCAACTGAAGCAGTTTGCAGGTCCGGAGATCGCCATCATTGCCTCTGCACGCATGACGAACGAGGAGCTTTGGCTCACGGCGCAACTGGCAAAGTCGTTAGGCACGCAATGGGTCGATATCGTCCCGCGCCGCGAGCCAGGTGACAACATTTTGCTCAGCGAAGATCGCAACCCCAATACAAACGGCGCACGACTTATTCTTGGATCGGAATCTGAGCCAGGCGCGAAACTGCTTGCGATTTCGGACGCTGTGAAATCAGGCAAAATCAAGGCGCTGCTGATTTTGAAGGAAAACACGATGCATTTGGGCGTCCCAATTGAGCAACTGGCGCGGATCCCCGTGTTGATCATGATGAATATCTTGTCGAACGAAGCCACCGAAAAGGCGACGGTCGTTCTGCCCGCCTCCGGGTTTGCGGAAAAACGCGGGTCCATGATCAATGGCAAGGGACGATTGCAACGATTGAATCGCGCCGCACGCCCTCCCGGTAACGCGCGCGATGATTGGGAAATTTTACGGGATTTGCTCCAGGCAGTCGGCGGTGGGAATTCCATTCTCTCCATCGATGACATCTTTCGTCGGATCAGCGAAACCGTGCCGCAATTTGCCGGATTGAGTCTCAACAAGATCGGCGATCTTGGTGTGCACATTTTGCAAATGGAAGAATTGCCGCCGGTGCATCCAGGAGACGAAGAAGCAATCGAGCAAGCGGTCGCGATGCAGGCCAGACGGCGCGCTGTCCGCGAACGAATTGATACAGTGCGTAAAGGTGCAACCGCGGAAGCCCATTAGGCTGAAAGATCACGATGGATTCTTTTTTTGTGATCACATCGCTTCTTAAAATCGTCGGGATTCTCGTCGTGATTCTGACGATGGTTTCCTACTCGGTTTTTGCAGAACGAAAAGTAAGCGCCGCAATCCAGGACCGCCTCGGCCCGAACCGCGTCGGACCGGCCGGCCTTTTTCAGCCAATTGCCGATATGTTCAAATTGCTGCTGAAGGAAGATTTCACGCCACGCGCAGCAAACACATTTTATTACTGGCTTGCGCCCTGTCTGGCGGTGATGCCTGCCATCATCACAATCGCCGTCGTTCCTTTCGGTAGCACGCTGTTTGGTGTTCCGATGGTGATCGCTGATGTGAATGTCGGGATCCTGTTTGTGTTCGCGATCGCTTCACTTGGAGTTTACGGAATCGTTATTGGTGGTTGGGCGTCGAATTCCAAGTATCCTTTTCTAGGCGGAATTCGGTCCAGCGCACAAATGCTCTCTTATGAGCTCTCGCTTGGTCTTGCGGTGATTCCCGTTTTTCTGCTGGTGGGCAATTTGCGCCTGACCACCGTGGTACGATACCAGGTTGAGCACGGCTGGTTTATCGCACCTTTCGTGGGCGACTGGGCAAATCCGTGGAAATGGTTGCTCGCCATTCCCATGCTTATTTCGTTCCTCGTTTTCATGATAGCAATTTTTGCCGAAACAAATCGGTTGCCATTTGACCTTCCCGAAGCAGAACAGGAACTGGCCGGTGGTTATAACACGGAGTACAGCTCAATGAAGTTCGCGCTCTATTTTCTCGGCGAATATGCCGCAATGATCACTGGCTCGGCTGTTGTCGTGACTCTTTTTTTTGGTGGCTGGCATTTTCCGGGAATTCCCGATGGCTCTCACGGATGGATCTTCGGCCTGATAAACATCGCCGTCTTTTTCGCAAAAGTGGCCGTTGTCATTTTCCTTTTCATGTGGGTGCGATGGACCTTGCCGCGATTTCGTTATGACCAACTAATGCGCCTGGGCTGGCTTTTCTTCTTCGAGATCGCATTGGTAAATATCTTCGTTGTTGCAGCCATTCTGCCCTTCATTCGCGCTTAACCTTCTTCTATGACCATCACGGTTCCACGACCAAAGCTGAACTGGCGCGAGCGTTTGTATTTGCCTGCAATCGCCACCGGTCTGGGTATCACGTTAAAGCATTTCAAAAACCTGCTGCTGGGACGCACGAAGGTTACGATGCAGTATCCTGAGCAAAAATGGGACGGTAACTTGCCGGACTATTATCGCGGCGCACCGGCGCTCGTTCGCGATGAAGATGGACGCGTGCGTTGCGTCGCGTGCCAGCTTTGCGAATTCATTTGTCCGCCGCGCGCAATCAAAATTATTCCCGGGCAAATTTCTTCATCGGATCGATTCGCCAAAGTGGAAAAATACCCGGAGGCATTCGATATCGACATGATTCGCTGCATCTACTGCGGAATGTGCGAGGAGGTCTGCCCCGAGCAGGCGATTTTTCTGCGCAAGGATTACGCCATTACCGGCTACACGCGCGCAGAGATGGTGCATCACAAGGACAAACTCCTCGAGATCGGCGGTGTAATGCACGGCGTGGTGTTGAAATGGAACAAGCAGAAATGAGCAAAACTAGAGTAATAGAGAATGGGGGCGATGGGGGGCGGCTCAGGAACAGGAGTTTATCTCTCCATTACTCCATTACCTCCGCACTCCAGTAACTCATGTCTCCATTTCTGTTTTGGATCTTTGCTTTGCTGACATTGACCTTTGGCGCCGCCGTGGTCATCAACCGAAATCCTGTGGCCAGCGCACTGAGCCTGGTGGTGTCGTTCCTGGGTCTCGCGGCGCTCTTCATGTCGCTAAACGCCTATTTCATCGGAATCATTCAGGTGCTCGTTTATGCAGGAGCAGTGATGGTGCTTTTTCTTTTCATCATCATGCTGCTCGATCTTCGCGCCGAAGAAAGTCGCCACATCAACTGGGTGGCTTCAGCAGGAGGCCTCGCCGTTGCCCTGATCCTGTTGGGTCAGATTTTTTCCGTCGTCAGCCGCTTTCCGATCGCTCGCAAACCTTTTCCGCCGCTTCCAGGATCGACAATCGACGATGTTCGAAATATCGGCGTAGCACTCTTTGGGAATTACAATTTACCATTTCAAATCGTCGGCGTGCTGGTGCTTGTGGCAACGATTGGCGTTGTGCTTTTGAGCAAGCGCGAACCTCGCTAACATGATTACGCTCGGCGATTATTTAATCGTAAGCGGTATTCTTTTCGCAATCGGGTTTGCGGGCGTGATGCTGCGCCGCAATCTCATTATCATCCTGATGTCACTGGAGTTGATGCTGAACGCGGCAAACCTGTCACTTGTCGCTTTTTCGCGGTTCCGCGTCGATTCGAGCGGCTTGCCCAACTACAACGCGCAGGTCTTCGTTTTTTTTATCATCACTGTGGCGGCGGCGGAAGTCGCTGTGGGTCTTGCCATCGTCGTCGCTCTCTACCGGACGCGACAGACAACGGACGTCAAAAATATCAGCACTCTGAAATTCTAGCGATCTGATGAATTCAATCTTGCCATGGATCATTCTGATTGCGCCGTTAGTCAGCGCGGCAGTTATCACGCTATTCACGCTCCGGTGGAAAGGGGGCAGCAGTTACATCTCGGTTGGTGCCGTTTTGGTGAGCTTCGCATGCAGTTGCCTGATTTTCACACAACCCGGCATCACCGCGCCTGAGTTTATCTGGATCGATATTAGCGACGGGTTCAAAGTACCGATTGGCTTCACACTCGATCAGTTAAGCAAGACGATGCTGGTGCTGGTTTCCGGGGTTGGAGCAACCATCCATATCTATTCGCTGGGCTACATGCGGGATGACGAAGGGAAGGCGCGTTATTTCGCCGCACTTTCGCTCTTCATGTTTGCGATGCTTGGAATCGTTCTCGCGAACAATTTTGTCATGCTATTCATCTTTTGGGAATTGGTCGGCTTTACTTCCTATGTTCTGATTGGCCACTGGTTCTTTCGCGATGCCGCCGCCGCTGCTGGCAACAAAGCATTTATCACCACTCGCATTGGTGATTTTGGATTCATGATTGGAATCCTGATGATTTGGATGGCAACTGGTTCTGTCGTTTTCACCGAGATTACGCCAAGGATGCCGACACTGGTAAGCCATCCGACTTTTGTCACAATCGCCGCGCTCTTGATTTTTTGCGGAGCCGTTGGCAAGTCGGCGCAGTTTCCGTTGCACGTCTGGTTACCGGACGCGATGGAAGGGCCAACACCAGTTTCCGCGCTCATCCATGCTGCGACAATGGTTGCAGCAGGTGTTTACATGCTGGTTCGGGTCGCCTTCGTCATTCAAGGGTCGCAGACTGCGCTGCTGGTTATCGCTTGGGTCGGCACGATCACCGCAGCGATGGCCGCGTTAATTGCAACTCAGCAAAACGACATCAAACGCATACTGGCTTACTCAACCCTCTCGCAACTCGGTTACATGGTAATGGCTGTCGGTCTCGCCTCAAACGACGCAGCCATGTTTCACTTATTTACCCATGCGTTTTTCAAAGCCCTTCTCTTCCTGGCCGCTGGATCGGTCATCGTTATGCTTCACCACGAGCAGGACATTTGGAAAATGGGAGGACTTTCCCGTAAACTCCCAATCACATTCTTCACCTTCTTTGTTGGAGCGCTGGCGCTGATTGGCTGCCCACCTTTTAGCGGATTCTTCAGCAAGGACGCGATCCTTGGTCTGGCCTACGAACGCAACATGGCGATTTTCATCATTGGACTGCTCACAGCGTTTCTAACGGCTTTTTACGTGGTGCGCATGCTGATTATCGTCTTTTTCGGTGAACCACGCAGCGGAGCGGCACGCCAAAGCAAGGAATCACCGCTGGTGATGACCGGCCCGCTAATCGTGCTCGCGATCCTCGCCACGCTGGGGGGCTTTGGATTTTTCGCGCGAAACTTTCTCGCGCTTCCGATGGAAAAGGACGCTTCTTTCCTGGTGCCTCTCCTCGCATTCGTAGCGCTGGTTGTTGGCAGCGGACTGGCGATCGCTCTTTACCGCAACCAAGCAAGCGAACCAATCGATGTCGAGGTTCTTCGCAACAAGTTCTATTTCGACGAATTTTACGCCTGGCTGATCAACTGGACGCAGGAACTGCTCGCTCGCATCGCAGCTTTCTTTGATCGTTGGATCATCGATACCGTTGCGGTCGATGGCAGTAGCCGTGGAACTTGGGGAATCGGCGCGTTGCTGCGACTGATCCAGGTGGGAAACCTGCAAGCTTACGCGTTTCTATTTGGGGTAGGTGTAGTTGCCGTCATTTACTTCGCCGTCTTCCGATAATGGTTCTGTTTATCATTTTCTGCCCAATCGTCGCCGCCATTTTGATCATGGCCGGCGCGCCTGCGCGCAAGACTGCCTTAGGGGCATCGGTCCTGGCGTTTGCGGCAGGATTGTTTCTCCTCGTCTTTTTCGACAGGGGTCAACACGGTTTTCAGCAGGTCACTTCCTTTGTTATCTCTCCCGAGTGGCACTTGGGCTTCACGACAGGTGTCGACGGTTTGAGTCTCGTTATGGTCCTGCTCGCCACGATTGTCACCCTGGCCGCTGTGTGGTTTACCGGCACAATCGAGAAATACGAGAATGCATATTACGCTTGTCTCTTGTTCATTTCCGGCGGCGCAATCGGCGCTTTTGCATCAATCGATTTATTTTTCTTTTACGCGTTTCATGAACTCGCACTCATTCCCACATTTTTACTGATCGGAATCTGGGGCAGCGGGAATCGCGTCGCGGCGGCGTGGAAGATCACGATCTACCTGGCAATTGGTAGTTTTATTTTGCTGCTGGGCTTGATTCTTCTTTATCAAAGCTTTCCGGAGTCGGTCCGCAGCTTTGATATTCGCGCTTTGACGGCTGCCGCCGGTCTGGGTCAAATCGGGGCGGACGCGCAGCGTCATGTTTACCTCGTGTTGCTGATCGGTTTTGGAATTCTTATCTCACTCTTTCCATTCCACACGTGGGCGCCCGAAGCATATGCTTCGGCCCCTGCGCCAGCGGCGATGTTGCACGCCGGTGTGCTAAAGAAATTTGGGTTGTACGGTCTGTTGCGCCTGGCTATTCCGCTTTTACCCGAGGGCGCGCGTTATTGGACGGATTTACTCGTGGTACTGCTGCTTGGGAACATTATCTATGTTGGCCTGGTCACCCTCGCACAGAAACGGCTGGACTGGATGCTGGGTTATTCAAGCGTGATGCACATGGGTTATATTTTTCTGGGCATTGCGAGCGCAACAGTACTTTCCACAACTGGCGCTGTCGTTCTGATGTTTGCTCATGGCCTTTCGATTGCATTGCTCTTCGCGCTTGCGGGAGAATTGCGGAAACGCACCGGAACGTTGGCTTTTGATGAACTGGGCGGCCTTGCCAAAGTGATGCCGTTTGCCAGCCTCGCCTTTGGCTTCGGCGTATTCGCCGGAATCGGTTTGCCTGGTCTGACGAACTTTGCCGGAGAAATCATGATCTTTTTTGGCGCATTCCAGGCTGGCTGGAAGATGGACCACTTTCACATTTTCCAGATCGCAACGGTGCTTGCGCTTTGGGGAGTGGTGATCTCGACCGTTTACATGCTTCGTGCGTATCGCAAGATATTCATGGGAAATCCAGGCGAGCGATGGAAAGAGATTGTGGATCTTCGATTCAGTCTCCGGCTTCCAATCGCGATCCTGGTGGGTGCGCTTCTTTGCTTCGGATTCTTCCCTCAATCTTTTGTGCGCATGATAACTCCCGCGTTCCGAACATATTTGGCCGGTGACAAACGATGACGACGATCACGGCGCCCGAACTCGAGATTGCGGTCCTGGTGCTTGGAATGGGGCTGTTGTTAGTGGAAGCGTTTGCCACGAAAATTGACAAACGCATCCTGGCGTTTGTGGGAGTTGCTGGTCTCGGGCTGGTTCTTGTTGCGAGTTTCTTCATCGCGCCGGCTGCATCGACCAATCAATCAACCGGCTTCGGGAATTTTTACACCGCAGATCGTTTGTCGATCTTCTTCAAGCAATTCTCACTGGTTACCACAATCGTAGTGCTGGTCATGATGACCGACTACGCGCCGGTGTTGCGCAGTTTCTTTCCTGGCGCCACACCACAAGCCGGCCTTGGCGAGTTTTTTGCTCTGCCAATCTTTACCTGTGCGGGGCTGATGTATCTCGTGTCGGCAATCGATTTCGTTTTCATTTTTGTTTCGTTGGAGCTGGTGACGATCTCGTTCTACGTGCTGGTCAGTTTCACCCGGCGGAACCCGATGACTCTCGAAGCCGGAACGAAATATTTCGTAATCAGCGCGCTCGCGACCGCATTTCTGGTGTATGGGATCGCTTGGATTTTCGGCGTGACCGGTCAGACAAATCTGCAGCAAATCGCAGATGCACTGGCGAATCCGACGACAGATCGAGGCGCAGCGCTGCTAGGCATGGCGCTCGTTTTGGTAGCACTCGGTTTCAAAGTCGCCGCGGTACCGTTCCAAATTTGGGTCCCGGACGTTTATCAGGGGGCACCTACGCCGGTGACCGCGTACCTTTCGGTCGGTTCGAAAGCGGCAGGATTCGTCGTACTGCTCCGAGTGTTGCAACCATTCCTGGTGTTGCCGCAAACACGGCGACTGATCGTCGTAATTGCGCTTCTGACTTTGATCTACGGAAATCTAGCCGCTTTGCCGCAGACGAATCTGAAGCGGCTACTAGCCTACTCTAGCATCGCGCACGCCGGCTATCTGTTAATCGGCGTAGCCTGTTTCGATACATCAGCGATTGGCTTTTACCTTGTTGCCTACTTGCTCATGACGCTGCTTAGCTTCGCAGTTTTGATCATTGTGGCTCAGAAAACTGGCGAACAAATCGACGATTTTGATGGCTTGGCAAAGCGCTCACCTTTTCTCGCTTTTGCGATGTTGATTGGAATGGTCTCGCTTGCCGGAGTCCCATTCACAGCTGGCTTTCTAGGAAAGTTTTTCATCTTTTATGCCGCGATTTTGCAGCATCAGACAGCGCTTGTGGTCATCGGGGTGATCACCGTCGGATGTGGATTTTATTATTATCTCAAGGTCGTCCGCGCGATGTATTGGCAATCCTCTGCCAGGGTCGACAAAATCCCCGTGGACTGGCTTTCACGTTTGGCAATCAGCGTTTTGATTATCGCCACGATTTGTCTGGGTGTTTATCCCCAGCCGATCCTAAATGCGTTGAAACAGTGAGCCGGTGGCTCCGCTTCAATAGTTCAACGTTTTAGCGAATCACTTGAGCGAAGCTCAGTCGCTCAATTCGACGTTCCAGTACGCGAGATCGACGAAGTGTTTCCAGAGGTCGTGCTGCGGCGCTGAAAATGTGACATGGACGAACGGGCGCCACTTTGGTCGCTTCGGTTTGCGGATCAGACTCATGTGCGCTTCACGCGGGAGCCGATTGCCTTTGCGGGTATTGCAACTGATGCACGAGCAAACCACGTTCTCCCAGGTGGTTGTTCCTCCGCGATCACGCGGCACCACATGGTCCAGATTAAGTTCGCTGCGATCGAAAATTTGGCCGCAGTACTGGCAAGTGGTCTTATCGCGCTCGAAAACGTTGTGACGAGTAAATTTCACTTCCTTCTTTGGAAGCCGATCGAAAACCAGAAGCACAATCACCCGCGGGATACGAATCTTGAACGAAATTGTGGTGACGACCTCGTGGTCCGGCGCGTTGGTCGACAAATCACGCCAGCTTTCGAAATCGTGCGTCATGAAATTGTTCGCCTCATCGGACGAAACAATGTGGGCATGACCGGCATATACCAGCGCGAAGGCGCGGCGCGCCGAGCAGATGTTAACCGCCTGCCACAGGCGGTTAAGTACCAAAACCTGACTGTTTAACACAGTTTGCAATTTTTATCGGCGCCCGCCTTTTACGGACTTCCGCGTAAATTCGCGCGACGGTAACATTCGGGTTTTTCTCTGTCAACGAGGGCCGACCTCGAGTTAACCAAATCGACACAAACAAATTGTTGCCTTATGGATTCATATTCCTTCGATCTCGAGCGGTTTGATGAGAGCGCAATTCCCAGAAGAACAGACCAAGTCCGGCGAATTTCACCGGCAACAAGATGCATTTCGCAAATGGGTCTCTAACGACGGATCTACCCCCTACCCTGCCGCAGTCGACCGCTATCACCTGTATGTTTCCCTGGCCTGTCCGTGGGCTAGTCGCACCGTCATTTTTCGAAAGCTAAAAGGACTCGAAGAAGCAATCGGCATGACAATCGTTGACCCAATCCGGGACGAGAAGGGTTGGGCGTTTCGAGATCCAAGTGGCAAGATTCCACCGGGGGCCCCGTTTGAATCAACCGACCCGATCAACGGTTTTCAATTTCTAAGCGAAGCATACAAGTCAACCGACCCAAACTACAACGAGCGCGTAACCGTCCCGGTGCTCTGGGACAAACAAACAAAAAAGATCGTGAACAATTCGGAGGACGATATCTGCCGGATGTTTAATGACGCCTTTAATGACTTTGCCAAGAACAAGGAGGTGGATTTCTTCCCAAAAGCGATCGAAGCAGAACACGCGGAGCTCTGCAGTTTTTTGCACGACAATGTGAACAACGGTGTTTACAGAGCCGGTTTTGCCACGCGCCAGCAACCATACGAGAGGGCCTGCCGAAAATTATTTGAGGCGCTCGATCAACTGGAGGAGCGCTTGTCGAAGAGCCGTTTTCTTTTCAACAACCGCATCGTCGAATCCGATTGGCGATTTTTCTGCACGCTCATCCGGTTCGATGTCGTTTACCACGGGCACTTCAAATGCAATCTGCGCCGCATCATCGATTACCCGAATCTTCAGGGCTATTTGATGGATTTATATCAGCAGCCCGGCATCGCTGAAACGGTCAACTTTGATCACATCAAGCGCCACTATTACATGACACACACTCAAATTAATCCTACCCAAATCGTTCCCATCGGCCCGCTGCTCGATCTTCGGAAACGGCACAATCGTGAGCGATTGGGGTAGCGCCCGCCTCAGGCGTGCAACTGCCAGTCCGGCTCCGACCGAGCGCGTCTCGGGATCACGAAGTTTCCGAGCGCCACGACTTCTGCTGAATCGTCAACAAAGCAAGGGCGTGTTTCGGCGCGACGCCGAAACCAAGTCGCCGTGGCGACCGCTACCCAAGAGCGCCAACGGCCGATCTAGAAGAGTTCCATGCCCGCTTTACGTGCACGATGCCTCGCTCTCCAAAAGGTCTCGATTTGTTCCAAAGTCCGCCCCTTCGTTTCGGGAACGAAATAATAGGCGAAAAGCCAGGATGCCACCGAA
>Ga0081455_10004179_pt1 | contig 16273 bp, 16 predicted proteins | sample TabmetS3T2R1_FD_70207 | JGI IMG/M metagenome (GOLD analysis project Ga0081455, IMG submission 70207) | Tabebuia heterophylla rhizosphere microbial communities from the University of Puerto Rico - S3T2R1 | ecosystem: Host-associated > Plants > Roots > Rhizosphere ... | reverse complement strand
TTCGGCAAGTACCTGCTGCTGCCGGCCATTCCCACCTTCACGCAACGCTACCCGGAGATTTCCCTCGAGGCGCGGTTCAACGACCGCTACGTGGACCTGATCGCCGACGGCGTCGACGTCGCCGTGCGCGTCGGCAAGGTGCGCGCCCCCGATCTCATCGCGAAGCAGATCGCGTCATCCCGCCTGCTCACGTGCGCGTCGCCCAAATACGTGTCGCGCGCGGGAATCCCGCGCACGCCCGAGGAATTGAAGAAGCACCGGCTCATCGGGCATCTGCGCCATGAGGGCACGCGTGCGGCCGAGTGGGTGTTCCGCGAGGGCGCCGGTACGCGCTCCGTGCGCATGCCGGTCGCCCTGTCGTTCAACACGGTGGATGCGCTCACGATTTCCGCGCTCGAGGGCCAGGGCATCGTGCAGCAGCTCGACCTCATGGTCGACGGCTATCTCCTCGAAGGCCGCCTCATCGAGGTGCTGCGCGAATACTCGTGCGAAGGCCCGCCGCTGAGCGTCGTCTATCCGCGCGCCGCCCAGCATCTTGCGAAAGTGCGCGTATTCGCCGAGTTCGCCGCAGATCTCATGCGGACCTACGAGGCGCGCATGCGCCGGCGCGCCGCGGAGCCCGTTTCGACGGGGTGACGCCCGCGCAGCCACGAGCGGCGTTCTATCTACTGAACGGGAAGCTCGCCGAGCGAAGGCTCGTGGAAATGCTGCGCGAAGATGCCGGCGAGCGAACGGCGCTCGGCGAAGTCGAGCCACGCGCCGCCCAGCAACTCGCCGACGGACGGATGCGGCTCGGAGATCTCGCGACGTCCCGGGTGGATCGGCGGCAGCATGAGGTGCGTGGCGCCGCAGAACCAGCGGCCCGCCGACAGCGACGTGACGGCATTCAGGCGCAAGCGCCGGTCTCCGGAGGACGCTGGATGCCGCACGCGAGGAATTCGAACGAGTCGATGTGCGCGGGTTCGCGCACGCGATAGCCCTGCGCGTAATCCACGCCGAGCTGCTGCACGGCGCGCAGCTTGCCCGTGGAATCGACCTGGCTCGCGACCGTGCGCATGCCGAGAGTGTCGGCCATGTGCACGAGACCGTTGATCAGCGCACGCGACACGATGTCGTCGGACGCGCCCTTCACGAGCGAGCCGTCGATCTTGAGGACGTCCGCGTTGACCTCGCGCAGGAAGTCGAACTTGCCCGTGCCGGTCCCCGCGTTGTCGACCGACACCTCGCACCCCCGCTCGATGAGCGAGCGCGCGAGCGCGGCGAATTCCTGGGGCGCGAGGCCGGCGTCGAGCTCGGCGACCTCGAAGCGCAACGATTCGAGCGGCAGCCCCGACTTGTCGAGACAGTGCTCGAGGTAGTCGCGGAAATCCGGGCGCACGACGGACTTGCCGGAGAGATTCACGGCGAACACGGTCTTCGCATCTTCCCAGCGATCGCGATTGCGCTGCATCCACACGAGCAGCGCGCGGATCACCCAGCGGTCGATCTTCGGCATGCGGCCGTGGCGCTCCGCCGTCTCGAGAAATTCGTGCGAGGCCAGCACTCCGAATTCCTGCGTCGGCAGGCGGATCAGCACCTCGACGATGAGCGGTGCGTCGGCGTCGCGCAGCGCGACGATGGGCTGCAGGTGCAGCGCGAACTCGTCGTCGCGCAGCGCGGTGTCGATGAGCCCCAGCAGGTGCTCCTCGCGCGCGAGCGCCAGCATGTCTTCGTTCGCAGTCGCCGTCGCGGCCGCGGTCGTCGGCCCCGCGGGCTGCGCCGCGATGCGCAGCGCCTTCGCGAGCACGGGCAGGACCGGTGCGAGCGTCAGGATGCGATCGACTCGTTCGTCTTCGTGGGTCGTGAGGCCCGAGAACACGGCGAGCAGCACGCCGCGGAATTCGCCGGCCTCGACGATGGGAAGCGCACAACGTGCGCGGGCGGAATCCGCGGTCTCCCACCACAGGCCCTCGGATCGCCCGCGCACGTCATGCGGATCTTCGACGACTTCCGCGATCAGCGCGTGATCCTCCGCGAGCAGGAAATCGCCGCTCGACCAGAGCGTGGACCCGTGTGTGTCGTGGATCGACAGGGAGAGAATCTCGGGGGCCCGGCGCAGGAGCCCGCGCGCCAGCGGCGCGAGCAGAGATGCTGGTGTTTCATGGAGCGGAGTGGATTGCGTCATACGTGGCGCAACTCTAGGCGAGCCCCGGGGCGTGGCCGTCGTCGCGACGCAGCGACGTGGGGTTCGGGCGACTGGCTTTCCTCGCGGGTTCTCGCCGCGCTCGAGTCCACATAACGCGGGCACGGAACGCGAAAACGGACCTGTCCCCCTTGTCAGCTCCCGTACAGCGGTTTCTTGAGCTTCCAGCGCTTGTGCGACCAGGGCCAGTCGGCGGGCGAGGCGCGGATCTGCTCTTCGACGAGCCGCGCGTAACGCGCCGTGAATTCACCGGGCGGCAGCTGCTCGCCCGCGCGCGCGAGCGGCACGAACTCGACGTGATAGTGGCCGCGCGACGTGCGGCGCAGCTTTACGAAGAACGCGGCATAGCGCGTCGTGCGCGCAATCTCCTCGGCACCGAGGAAGAACGCGGTATCGCGGTTCAGGAATCTGACCCAGTGTTTGCGCTCGCTCGACACGGGCTCCTGGTCCGCCACCATGGCGATGGCCCGCGGCGAGCCGCGCTGCTTGATGATGTCGCCGAGCAGTTCCTGCGCGGGGATCATGCGTGCACCGAATCGCGCACGGAGCTTGCGCATCTCGCACTCGGCCCAGTTGTCGACGAGCGGTTTGTACGCGGCATCGACGGGCACGCCGAGCTGCGTCGACAGGCCGAGCAGCATCCACTCCCAGTTCGCCTGGTGCGCGGCCACGAGCAGCACGGGCTTGCCGCCGTTCTTCTCGTTCGGGCCGACCTCGGCGCGCACGATCTCGGGATTCTCGAGGATCACGCGGCGCGAGAGCTCGTCGGGCGTGAGTCGCAGGCTGCGCATCACCTCGACGAGCATGTCGGCGAAGCCGCGGTAGTAGTCGCGGATCACGCGTTCGCGCGCCTGGGGATTCCACTCCGGAAACGAAGCCTTCAGGTTGGCCTCGACGACGTGCCGGCGGTACGGCACGACGCGCCACGCGAGATACGCGAGGAACCTCGCGAACGGGTACCAGAAGACGAGCGGGACGCGCGAGAACACCCGGATCCACATCGAGCACGGCGTGGAACCGACGTGAGTACGCGCACCGGTCCGCGCACCGGCCTCCGGCAATTTCGCCTCGCTTTGACTCACCGGCGGCATGCTACGACGCTCGACCTGCTTTGACATCCGGCAAAAACAAAGGCCACCGTGATCGGTGGCCTTCGACGTACGGAAAACTGGTGCCCTCTATCTGATTCGAACAGATGACCCCTTCATTACGAATGAAGTGCTCTACCAGCTGAGCTAAGAGGGCTCGGAAACTACCCCGGCGCAGGGGCGCGCATTCTAAAGGCGGCGCGGCGGTGAGGGAAGATGCGGCGGGCCCGGCAAAACGAGGAATGGTTCAGCTTTCCCGGCGGCGCAGGCGGATGACGAGGTCGATGCCGTCGACCTGCATGCCGGGCGGCGGCTCGGGCAAACGCCGGAACTCGACGTCACGCAGGCTGACGTCCATGAGCGCACCCGAATCGAGATCGTGGAAGTGGTAGTGCGCCTCGGTGTTCGAATCGAACCAGGCGCGGTCGTCGCCCACGGACAACTGGCGGATCAGACCCGAGGCGGCAAACAGGTTGAGCGTGTTGTAGATCGTCGCCTTCGACACGCGCATGCCCTGGTTCCGGAGGCCGGCAAGCACCTGCTCCGCGGATAAATGCTGGGGGCGTCCGAGCAACAGGGACGCGATGCGCATGCGCTGTGCGGTGGGCCTGACCCCGTGAGCCAGAAGCCGCTGGTTCAGGTTCTCGACCAGGCCCGGATCCAGATCCGACATTGCCATGGGGCGCGAGTATACGCGCTGTCACCGCGCGGACATCGGGAAACAGCGCAATCGCGCCAGTTTTGCGGCGTGGTTCCGCGGCCTCCGCGGCCGAGAATCACCGTCATGACGCGTCGCTGCGACAACGGGGTCACTCTCATCGAGCTCTGCTTCGGCCTCGCGGTCGTCGCGATCCTCGCGGGGCTCGCCGCTCCGGGCTTCCGCGCCTCGCTGCGCGCCACCGCGGTTCGCGCCGCGGCCTACGAGCTCATGGCCGGCGTGCAGCAGGCGCGCGCGGATGCCATCACGACCTCGCGACCCGGCCTCCTCTGCCCCACGGACTCCCGGGGCAATTGCCTCGGCGCCGCGATCGCGGCGCACGCCTGGCGCTCGCTGCCGGACGGTCCCGCCGCGCCGGGCACGGGCGCCGGCGCGATCCACCTCCTCGACGCCGGCGTCACCCTGCGCGCCTCGCGGGCGCCGTTGCGCTTCCGCCCGGGCTCGCTGTCCGCCACGCCGTCCACCCTAACTATCTGCGACACGCAGCACGTCGCGGCACCGCGCGCGATCGTCGTGAGCCAGACGGGCCGGGCACGATTTGCCGCACCGGACATCGCGGAGTGCGCGTGAACCGGATCCACACGCGCGGCTTCACGCTCATCGAGGTGCTGCTCTCGCTCGCGGTGCTGTCGCTCGGCCTGCTCGGTGCGGCGGCGACGTTGCTGGCGAGCGTGCGCGAGCACACCGCCGCACGACGCAACATGACGGCGACTGCGCTGCTGAGCGACATGGCCGAGCGCGTGCGCGCGAATCCGGCAGCACGCGCTGTGTATGCCGTGGCGGCGTCGGGCAGCGGCAGCGACTGTGACGCGCGCGCCTGCACCGCGGCCGAGCGCGCCACCGCCGACCGCGCATGGTTCGCCGAGCGTGCGAGCACGTTGCTCTCCGCCGAGTCCAGCGTCGATTTCGCCCCCGCCACCGGCGTCGCCGCGCGCGATCGCTACGTCATGACGCTGCGCTTCGCAGCCGACGACGCTTTGCCTGGCGACATCTCCCTCGCGCTGCTGATGCGAGCGCCGGTGGCGGGCTGAGCGTGACGCGTGCAGCCGTGCGCGGCTTTCAGTTGATCGAGCTCATGGTGGCGCTCGCGCTCGGCCTGCTGCTCGTCGTCGCGTTTCTCGCGGCCCTGCAGAATTGCCGCAGGCTGTTCGCGATGCAGGAGAGCCTCGCGCGCCTGCAGGACGCGGGCCGCGAGGCTCTGTCGGTGCTCGTGCCCGATCTCGAGCACGCGGGCTTTCTCGGATTCGCGGGCACGCGTCACGCGCGCATCCTACGCGGCGGCGTCGAGATGGCCACGGGCCCGCAGCTGCGCGAGCCGCTCGCCGGAGAATCGGTCGCGGCCGTGCCCGGCCTTCCGGTGGGCGCACACGATTGCGGCATCAACTTCGCGGTGGACCTCGAGCGCGTCGTGGACGGCACCGACAACAACTACGCGCCGGCGGCGGGAGCGCGTGACTGCGCCCCCACGGCCGCGGCACATGGCGCGCGCCCCGGCGCCGATACCCTCACCGTGCGGCGCGCCTCGCTCGACGCCACGGCGGCACACGCCGGACGCCTCCAGCTCTTCACGCGCCGCCTCCTCTCGCAGGCGCCGATCGAGATCTTCGGCGATGGCAATGCACCCGGCACCGTGGATCGCGACCACGACATCCGCGATCTCGAAGTGCACACTTACTACGTCGCGAACGCGTCCGTCGATCGCGTGGGTTGGCCCGCGTTGCGCGTGAAGTCGCTGACGGAAGCGCGCGGCGCCGCGCAGTTCCGCGACGAGGAGCTGGTGCCGGGCGTCGAAGACCTGCAGGTCGAGATCGGCGTCGCGGACGGTTCCGCGTTGCGTTACCTGCCGCCGGGCTCGCCCGGGATTGCCACGGGGCGAGTGATCGCGGTGCGCGTGTGGCTGCGCATCCGCGCCGACAGCACCGAGCCCGGCTTTCACGATGACCGCCCGCTCGACTACGCGGGCGTGCATTTCGTCCCCGATGCAGTCGAGTCGAAACAGCGGCGCGTGCTGCTCGAGCGCACGGTCGCCTTGCGGAACGCGTCGTGAAGCGGTCCCGCCCGAATCCCGCGGGCGCGCGCGAGCGTGGCGCAACGCTCGTCGTCGGGCTCGTGCTGCTCGCGCTCGTCACACTGTTAGGTCTCGCCGGCGCGGATGCCGCGCATCTCGAACACTTGCTGGCGCAGAACGAGCGCTTTCGCGAGAATGCGGCCTCCGCCGCGAGCACCGGACTCGAAGTCGCCCTGGGCCGAATCGTGACCACCGCCGATCCCGCCACACTGTCCGCCGAAGATTCGGGTCTCCTGCCCGGATCCACCGACCGCTTCGTTGCGGTCTCGCGCTTCGCCGGTTACGAAACCTCGCTGCCGCAGGCGGACGGGCCACCGCTCGCAGGCGCGCATTTCGAAATCGTGAGCACCGGGTATTCCGCGCGCGGCGCGGTCGACCGGCAGCGCGCCACCGCGATGCTCGTCGTGGAGTCGGCGGATGCCACGCCGCAGCTGTGTGCACCGGTCGTGGCGGCCCGTTGCCTCGCCGCCGGACAGCTCCTCGTCACGTCTTGGCAGCGTTTGCCGCTCGAATGATCGCCACGCGCGCAGGTTTCACCGTGCTCGAAGTGCTGACCGCGCTCGTCGTCGTCGGCGTGCTCGTGGCCGTCGCGGTCCCGACCTGGCAGACGCACGCCATGCGCGTGCGGCGGCACGAGGCGATGTCCGCGCTGCTCGATCTGCAGCGCGCACAGGACGCGTATTTCGGGCGCAATGCGCGCTATGCCGGCGCCTCGCAGCTATCCACCGCGGCGCCGGCGGGCCTCGGCATCGACGCGACGACCACTCATGGCTATTACTCGCTGGCATTGCGCACGGCCGGCGACGGTCTCGCATTCGAGGCGACCGCTGCCCCGGCGAGCGGAGCGGGTCAGTCCGCCGACGAGCGTTGCGCGCGATTCACGATCGACAACCTGGGACAGCGTCGCGCCGCGGACGCGACGGGCCGCGACCGCAGCGCCGACTGCTGGCACTGACGCGGTGGCGGCCGGTCAGCTGCGCGCGGCGGGACGCAGCGCGCGCGGCAGCGAGAACACGACGTGCTCCTCGCGGCCCTTGAGCTCTTCGGCGGTCGTGCCACCCCACTCGCGCAGCCGCTCGACGACCTGCTGAACGAGCTCCTCGGGCGCCGACGCTCCGGCCGTGACGCCGACCGCGCTCTTGCCTTCGAACCACTCGCGCTTCAGGAACGACGCGTCATCGATGAGATAGCCCGGCCGGCCCGCGCGCTCCGCGAGCTCGCGCAGCCGGTTGGAGTTCGAGCTCGTGATCGAACCGACGACGATCAGGACGTCGCAGCTCGCGATGAGCTCCTTGACGGCATCCTGGCGGTTCTGCGTCGCGTAGCAGATGTCCTCGCGCCGCGGGCTCGCAAGAGTCGGGAAGCGCGCGCGCAGCGCGTTGACGATCGCCGCGGTGTCGTCGACCGACAGCGTGGTCTGCGTGACGAACGCGAGCCGCTCGGGATCGCGAACCTCGAGCTGCGCGGCATGCTCGACGTTCTCGATGAGATGCATGCGGCCGCCGTTCGACGTGTCGAAGCGACCCATGGTGCCTTCCACTTCCGGATGACCTGCGTGCCCGATGAGCACCACGTCGCGCCCCTCGCGCGCATATCGCGCCACTTCCATGTGCACCTTGGTGACGAGCGGGCACGTGGCATCGAACACGGTGAGGCCGCGGCGTCCGGCCTCGCGCTCGACGGCGGCCGGCACGCCGTGCGCCGAAAAGATCACGGTGGCGCCGTCGGGCACCTGGTCGAGCTCGTCGACGAATACGGCGCCGAGGCGGCGCAGCCGTTCCACCACGTGGACGTTGTGCACGACCTCGTGGCGCACGTAGATGGGCGCGCCGAACATCGCGACGGCGCGCTCCACGATGTCGATCGCGCGATCGACGCCGGCGCAGAATCCGCGCGGGTTGGCGAGCAGTATGCGCATGCTGGTCTATCTACCCCACTCTGGCGGTGCGACGCCCGTCATTCCTTGCCCGCCGGCGCAGCCTTGGTGCCGGTACGTCCGCGCAGCCATTCGAGCAGCGCGTCGAGCACCACGAACACGGCGCCGATGCTGATGCCGGCATCGGCGACGTTGAATGCGGCGAAGTACGCGTCACCCCAGTGCGCATGCACGAAGTCGACGACGTATCCATGCTCGAACCGGTCGATCACGTTGCCGATGGCGCCGCCGAGGATCAGCGTGAGGCCGGTCGCGAGCAGCTTGTGCGTCGCGAGGTTCAGCGTCCGCAGCCAGTAGACGAGCAGCAGCGACACGACGACGGCGACGCCCGAGAACATCCAGCGCTGCCAGCCACCGGCCGTCGCGAGGAAGCTGAACGCCGCGCCCGTGTTGTGCGCGCGCACGATGTCGAACACGGGCAGGACGTGGATGGAGTCGCCGAGCACCATGTTGCGTTCGATCCAGAACTTCGTGAGCTGGTCGACCACGATGACGAGCACGGCCACCCACAAGTAGCGCAGTCCGCTCGATCCGATGCCCGGCTTGTCCTCGCTCATGCCCATTCCCGTCGTTCGCCCGCGCCCGTGACGTTCTCGACGCAACGGCCGCAGATCGTGGGGTGCTCGGCATTCGACCCGACGTCGGGCCGATGGTGCCAGCACCGTTCGCATTTCGGCGCGGTCGAGGCCTGGACGCGAATCCAGATTCCCCCGTCCTTTGCGATCTCGGCGACCTTGATGGCGCCCACCGGTGGACCCGCAGCGTTGCTCACGCGTTTCACCGTGGCCTCGGACGTGATGAGCAGGAAGCGCAGCTCGGGGCCGAGCACCATGAGCTTCTCGCGGAACTCGTCCTTGGCGAACACCTCGACCTCGGCGTCGAGCGACGAACCGATGGTGCCCGCGACGCGCAGCTTCTCGAGCTCGGCGGCGACGGCCGCCTTGAGTGCGATGAACATCGTCCAGTCGACCGAAGCCGCGTCCATGTTCGGCAACTCGTGCCAGGTCTCGAGGAACACGGACTCCGCGCGCTTGCCCGGCATGAAGCTCCAGATTTCATCCGCGGTGAACGAGAGGATCGGCGCGAGCCAGCGCACCATGGCCTCGGCGATGTGGAACAGCGCGGTTTGCGCCGAACGGCGCGGCTTGCTGCCCTTGCCGGTGGTGTACAACCGGTCCTTGAGCAGATCGAGATAGAAGCCACCGAGATCGACGACGCAGAAGTTGTGGATCTTCTGGTAGATCAGGTGGTACTCGAATTTGCGATAGTGATCCGTCACTTCCTCGTGCAGCGCGGCCGTGCGCGCGAGCGCCCAACGGTCGATCGCGACCATGTCGGCCGGCACGAGCGCATCTTTCGCGGGATCGAAGCCCGCGAGGTTGCCCAACAGGAACCGCACCGTGTTGCGCATGCGGCGATAGGAATCCGAGATGCGCTTCAGGATCTCGTCGGACACGCCCATCTCGTTGGCGTAGTCGGTGGCCGCGATCCACAGCCGCATGACGTCCGCCCCGAGCGACGACATCACCTTCTGCGGCAGGATGACGTTGCCGAGCGACTTCGACATCTTGCGACCCTTGTCGTCCACCGTGAAACCGTGCGTGAGCACGGCCTTGTACGGCGCGCGCTGGTACAGCGCCTCGGACATGAGCAGCGAGGAGTGGAACCAGCCGCGATGCTGGTCGGACCCTTCGAGATAGATCTCGACGGGCGGCTTCACGTCGTCGGGATGCGTGTGGTGCACGCACTCGTGCGACAGGCCCGAATCGGCCCAGACGTCCATGACGTCGACGACCTTCTCGTAGGCCTCCGCGTCCGCGCCCAACAACTCCTGCGCATCGAGATCGAACCACGCGTCGATGCCCGCCTTCTCGACGCGCGCGGCCACCTGCTCGAGCAGCTCCTGCGTGCGCGGATGGAGCTCCTGCGTCTGCTTGTGCACGAACAACGCGATCGGCACGCCCCACGTGCGTTGGCGCGAGAGGCACCAGTCGGGACGGTTCTCGATCATGTTGAAGATGCGCTGCTCGCCCCACGCGGGCGTCCACTGCACCTTCTGGATGTCGCGCAGCGCGTTCGCGCGCAGCCCGCGCTGGTCCATGCTGATGAACCATTGCGGCGTGGCGCGAAAGATCAGCGGCGTGTGATGGCGCCAGCAGTGCGGATAGCTGTGCTTGAACGGCTCGTGCTTGAGCAGGCGATTGCGCTGCGCAAGTTCCTTGATCAGCAGCTCGCCACCCTCGTCCACCTTGAGTCCGGCGACGAACGGCGTGCCGTCGCGGAAGCGGCCATCGCCCATGACCGGATTGTCGACGGGCAGGCTGTACTTCTGGCCGATCACGAAGTCTTCCTGGCCGTGCGCCGGCGCGGTGTGCACGGCACCGGTACCGGCATCGAGCGTCACGTGGTCGCCCACGATGACGGGCACGTGCTTCTGCAGGAACGGATGCGCGAGCTGCAGGTGCTCGAGCGCCTTGCCAGGGAACTGCACGAGCACGTGGCCCTTGGTCGCGCCGTAGCGCGCGATGCACGTGTCGACGAGATCGTTGGCGAGCACCAGCCACTGCGAGTCGCCGCCTCGCGTGATCTCCACGAGCACGTACTCGATGTCGGGACCGAGGCTCACCGCCTCGTTGGCCGGCAGCGTCCACGGAGTCGTCGTCCAGATCACGAGCGAGACGGGACGCGAACCGAACGCATCGGGGCTCACGCCGACGCGGCGCGCGAAGTCGGCCGGATCGACGACGCGGAATTCCACGTCGACCGACGGCGAGACCTTGTCCTCGTATTCGACCTCAGCCTCGGCGAGCGACGAACGGCAGTCGAGGCACCAATAGACGGGTTTGGCACCCTTATATAAGTGTCCGTTGCGAATGATGTGCCCGAGCGCGCGGATCTGCTGCGCCTCGTATCGCGGGTCCATCGTGAGATAGGGACGGTTCCAGTCGCCGAGCACGCCGAAGCGCCGGAACTCCGCGCGTTGCAGATCCACCTGCTCGCCCGCGAACTTGCGGCACGCGGCCCGGAAATCCTTCGCGGAGATCTTGGCGCCGACACGACCGACCTTCTTTTCCACCGCGTGCTCGATCGGCAGGCCGTGGCAGTCCCAGCCCGGCACGTACGGCGAGTCGTAGCCATCGAGCGTGTGCGACTTGATGACGATGTCCTTGAGCACCTTGTTGACCGCATGTCCCAGGTGCAGCGCGCCGTTGGCATACGGCGGGCCGTCGTGCAGCACGAAGCGCGGCCGGCCGTGCGCGAGCTTGCGCAGCCGGCCGTAGATGTCCTTCTGCTCCCACGCCTCGAGCATTTTCGGCTCGCGCTGCGCGAGATCGGCCTTCATCGGAAAGCCGGTTTCGGGAAGGTTGATGGTGCTCTTGTAGTCGGCCAAACCTGCGGTCCTCTGATACCTACGCTAACAACCTGCGCGCCTCGGCGGCGTCGCGATGCATCTGCTGCACCAGCGCGTCGAGGCTTGCGAACTTCTCCTCGTCGCGGATCTTCGCGACGAACTCGATCTCGAGCTCGCGTCCGTAGAGCGAGCCGTCCCAGTCGAACACGTGCGCCTCGAGCAGCGGCTCGGTGCCGTCCACGGTGGGCCGGAAGCCGAGGCTCGCGACGCCGGCGTGCGGCGCGTGCACGTTCTGCGCATCCACACCGCGTACGCGCACCGCGTGGATGCCCGTGAACGGCAGCTTGCGACGGCGCATGCGCAGGTTCGCGGTCGGGTAGCCCAACCTGCGCCCGAGCTGCTCGCCCCGCACGACGCGGCCGCGCATCGAATACGCGCGGCCCAACAAGTCCCGCGCGCGCTCGAAATCTCCCGCGGCGAGCGCCGTGCGCACGCCGCTCGAGCTCACGCGATCGCCGTCGACGCACACCGGCGGCACGAGCTCGAGTGCGAACTGTCCCGCCTCCGCCGCAGAACGCAATAACGCGACACTGCCGGCGCCACCGCGACCGAAGCGGAAATCCTCACCCACCACCACCGCGCAGGCCGCGATGCGCTCGGTCAGCAGCGCCACGAACTCGTCGCCCGTGAGCTGCCGCAACTTCTCGTCGAAGCGCAGCACGCACAACCCCGCGAGGTCCGAGCGCTCGAGCACCCGCCAGCGCTCGCGAAAGTCCGTGAGGCGGGCCGGCGGATCTGCCGCCGCGAGAAACTCGCGCGGCAGCGGCTCGAAGGTCAGCATCAACGCGGGTCGCGCTCGTTGCGCGCCGAGCGCACAGGCGCGCGCGATCAGCGCACCGTGACCGAGATGGATGCCGTCGAAGCTCCCGACGGTCACGGCGGCGCCGCGCCACCGCGGCGTCAGACCTTGCAGACCTCGAATGAATTCCATTGGGGATTATGCGTGTCCGGCGCGCATCTGCGCCAGCCGCAGGCCGGAAACGAACAACGCCGCGAAATACGTGGCCGCGCCCGCGACGATGCAAGCCGCGAGCTTGAGCGCCCGCGCGAACGGCGGCGTCGCGAGCCAGCCTCCGAGGTCGCCCGCGAGCCAGACCAGCAGCGACCCCATGGCCGCGTTGGCGAACACGATGCGCGCGAGCAGCGCCGACCACCCCGCGCGCGGGCGGTACACGCCCGCCCTCACGAGGCCGCGCCACAGCAATGCGGTATTGACCGCGGCACCCAGGCACGTCGACGTGGCGAGCAGCACGTGTGGATAGGGGAAGCCCAGATACTTCGCGGGCAGCACGACGGCGAGGTTCGTGGCGATGTTCACCCCGAGCGCGATGAGTCCGACGCGCACCGGCGTGCGCGTGTCCTGGCGTGCGAAGTACCCCGGCGCCAGCACCTTGACGAGACTGAACCCGAGCAGTCCCCACGAGTAGGCCATGAGCGCGTAGCTCGCCATCTGCACGTTGTGCGTCGTGAATGCGCCGTAGCCGAAGATCGTCGCGGTCATCGGGCCTGCGAACACGAGCATCGCGACCGACGCGGGCGAGACGAGCAGGATGACGAGCCGCAATGCCCAGTCGAGAGTCGCCGTGAAGTGCTCGGGCGACTGCTCGGCGTGATGCCGCGAAAGCCCCGGCAGGATCACGGTGGCGAGCGCGATGCTGAACACCCCGAGCGGGAATTCCATGATGCGGTCGGCGAGGTACAGCCACGCGATGCTGCCGGTCATGAGGAACGAGGCGATCTGCGTGTCGAGCAGCAGGCTCAACTGGCCCATCGAAGATCCCACGATGCCGGGCAGCATGAGGCGCGCCGTGCGGCGCACGCCCTCGGCTGCTGGACGCCAGCGCGGCCGCCGGAACAATCCGAGGCGCATGACGGCGGGCAGCTGGAAGCCGAGCTGCAGGAGGCCCGACGTAAACACACCGATCGCGAGCGTGACGCCGGGACTCGCCGTGTGCGGCGCGATCCAGACCGCGAACGTGATCATCACGGCGTTCATGATGACCTGCGTGATCGCCGGCACGACGAAGCGGCCGTAGCTGTTGAGCGCGCCCGAGAACAGCGCCGTCAGCGAGATGAAGAATAGATAGGGAAACGTCCAGCGCAGCATCTCGACCGCGAGGTCGAACTTGTCATGTGCGTCGTGCCAACCCGGCGCGAAGGCCAGGATGATGAGCGGCGCGGCGATCACGCCGAGCGCGGTGACCGCGAACAGCACGACGCCGAACGTGCCCGCGACGCCGTCCACGAGCTCGCGCACCTCGTCGTGCTCGCGCTTGACCCGGTACTCGCTGATGACCGGCACGAACGCCTGCGAGAACGAGCCTTCCGCGAACAGGCGGCGCAGGAAGTTCGGGATCTTGAAGGCGACGAGGAACGCATCGAGCAACGCCACGGGGACCATCTGCGAATAGACCATGTCGCGCGCGAGGCCCGTGATGCGCGAAATCAGCGTGGTCAATCCGACTACCGTGGTGCTCTTGAAGATGGCGCGGCTCAAGACCCAAACACCCGAAAAATAAGGAAAAACCGCGGCACGGCGGCGATCATACCGGATGCCCCGCGGAGTCGTTGACAAGGTGGGGGTGCGTAAGCAGACTACGCGCCCTTTCAAGACCTCAGGTTTCCTGGAGATCCTTCGTGGCGAACACCAAGTCGGCCGAAAAAGCCGCCCGTCGGGCCGAGACCAATCGCACGCGCAACATCGCGCTGCGCTCGCGCATGCGCACTGCCCTGCGCAAGGTCAGTGACGCGCTCGCCGCCGGCAAGAAGGCCGATGCCGCCGCCGCGCTCAAGGATGCGCAGCCGGTCATCGACTCGCTCGTGAACAAGAACGTGATCCACCGCAACAAGGCGGCGCGTCACAAGAGTGCGCTGTCCGCGCGCATCAAGGCGCTGAAGTAAGCGCGACGATCAAGACTTCGAGCGCCTTCGCGGGCGCGGAGCACGAAACACCCGGCCTGGCGCCGGGTTTTTTGTTTTTGCGCGGCCATGAAGCGCGAGTATCGCCTCATGGTCCGGCGCGATTTCCCGGAGGATCCATGCCCTCGTTGAGGATCTCGGTGTAACGCGCGTAATTGAAGACGCGTCCCCGTTGTTTGCTCGTGAGCTCGGTCACGATGCCAAGACGCTCGAGATGAACCAGCGACTTGTTCACCGTCGCCGCAGTCAGTCTGGTTGCTTTGACCAGGGAAGCCGAAGTCGCCAGCGGCTGGCGTTGCATGCTCCGCTGTACCGCCAGCGCGGAAGTCGCAGCTCGCCCCAGCGCCTCTATCTTCTTCGTGTCTTGGACTCCCAGTTCCAGCAAGCGCTTGGCCGAGCCCAGCGCCTGGGTCGCACTCGCGATCAATGCATCCGCGAAGAACTCGAGCCAGGTCTCCCAATCACCCTTTTCACGGACGCGATTCAGTAGTTCGTAGTAGGTCTTCCGGTGTTCCTTGAAGTGCAGGCTGACATACAGCAGCGGTTGACGCAGCAGACCGTCGGCCGCCAATTGCAGTGCGATCAGCAGTCGACCGACTCGTCCATTGCCATCGAGGAAAGGATGAATGGTTTCGAACTGCACATGTGCCAGAGCCGCCTTCACCAGTGAGGGTGTGGGCTCGGGATCGTCATGAAGAAATCGTTCGAAGGCCGAAACGCATTCCGGGACATGGTCCGGCGGTGGTGGGACGAATGTCGCGTTTCCCGGCCGTGTGCCGCCTATCCAGACCTGTGTTCTGCGGAACTCTCCGGGAGCCAGGTTTCCTCCCCGGCCTCCGCCCAACAGCACCTTGTGCACTTCGCGAATCAGCCGTTGGGACAGGGGCAGTTGTGGGAGTCGTTTCAAGCCGTACTCGAGGGCCTCGACGTAGCGGCTGACTTCCGCTGCATCCGCGGTCGGGATGCCAGGCTGTTCATGCAGTTCGTAGAGCATCAAATCCGACAGCGATGACTGCGTGCCTTCGATCATCGAGGACAGGACGGCCTCTTTACGAACGAAGCTGTAGAGCAGGAGCGAAGCGTTCGGGAGCTGATCCGTCATGGCATCCAGTCGACCCAAAGCGAGTAATGCCGAGTCGAACCGCGCGTGCAGCGCATGGTTCCAGTGAATCGGTGGTTTGGGTGGCAGCGGCGCCGGAATGTAGGCCTGAAAGGCCTCCCCGGCATTGGTCACCTCGACATATCGGCCCTGCGAGGAACGGTCCATGGGAATCCTGAAATAGCAGCGGCCGTTATTTTAGGATGAGCCAGTAAACTAAAACAACGCCGACTCTATTAATAAGCTGCCACCGTCTCGGGCCCTCAAGGCCCCGGCCTACTTCCTGTTCTTGCGTACGGAAACTTTCGCGCGGGCGCGCTTCTTCGCCGCCGTCTTTTTCGACCTCGCGCCCTTGGGAGTCGCGGCCTTCCTGCGTGCTCGCTTCCGCTTGGCGACCGCCTTGCTCCTGCCCACGAATTTGCGCGCCGGAGCTTTTCGCTCCCGGATCACCGGGAGTGGCAAATTCCCCTGCTCGGGCGCTTCCCCGGTCTCGAGGAAACGCATCACCGCCTCGCACAGCTCGCTCGTTCCGGCATGCGTCGCGCCGGAAATCAGGAACGCGGGCCGTCGATAGTCGAGCCCGCGAGCGATCTCGATCGCCCTGGCCCTGGCCTCCTCGGGGGGCATGAGATCGCTCTTGTTGAGCACGAGCCAGCGCGGCTTCGCGAGCAGGTCCTCGCTGAACTTGCCGAGCTCGCCGACGATGGAGTGCGCGTCGCGCACCGGATCGGCCGCGGGATCGACGGGCGCGATGTCCACGAGATGCAGCAGCACGCGCGTGCGCTGCAGATGCTTGAGGAAGCGGATGCCGAGCCCGGCGCCGTCGGCCGCACCTTCGATGAGGCCGGGGA
>Ga0081455_10004178_pt1 | contig 16274 bp, 14 predicted proteins | sample TabmetS3T2R1_FD_70207 | JGI IMG/M metagenome (GOLD analysis project Ga0081455, IMG submission 70207) | Tabebuia heterophylla rhizosphere microbial communities from the University of Puerto Rico - S3T2R1 | ecosystem: Host-associated > Plants > Roots > Rhizosphere ... | reverse complement strand
GAGAGTTCTTCGAAGGCGTGCTCGCCCATGCCGACCGTCGCTTCCAGGGCTGCATCGACCGTCTCGCCGAAGGAGTCTGGCGCGCCGAGGAAACGGTCGACAACGACTGCTTCGGGCCGATCGACGGCCGCATCGTCGTCACGCTGACCGTCAAGGATCGCCGGCTGGTCGTGGATTTCGCCGGCACCTCGCCGCAGGTACAGGGATTCAAAAACAGCTCGGTCGCCAACTCGACTTCGGCCGTGTTCATGGCGCTCGCTTCCTTCTTCGAGCCCGACCTGCCCAAGAACGAAGGGGCTTTCCGCAGCGTCGAAATCCGTCTGCCCGAAGGCACGCTGGTCAATGCTCGTGCGCCGGCGCCGATGACCATGAACACGGTGTTCGTGGCGCACGAGATCGTGCATGTGATGTGGAAAGCGCTCGGCCAGGCCCTGCCCGAGCTTGCCTCAGCCGGCTGGTCCAAGGCGGTGCACTCGGTAACGGCCGGCTTGAGGCCGGATGGCGGGCGATACGTCATGTATCAATGGGCAGGCGCGCCGGCGGGCGGCGGTGTCGAGGGTCGGGACGGTTTCCACCTGATCGGACACCTGATCACGCTGGGCGGCCTGACGCTTCCCAACCTCGAGACCTACGAGCAGCTCTATCCCGTGCGCTTCAAGCGGCAGGAACTCCGGTGCGATACGGCCGGCCCTGGCCGCTTCCGCGGCGGTGCGGGCTGCGACTACGAGGTCGAGATGTTCACGCCGGCCGACTATGCCTTTCGCGGCGAGGGCGTCGGTGCGCCGTCGAGCTTTGGCTCGGCCGGCGGCCGTGCCGGGTCGGGCGGCGAGGTGATCCTGACTCTTGCCGATGGCAAAAAGATCCAGGCGCCCAAGTACGGTGTCGTACGCCATGGTCCTGCTACCTATCGCGCCTTGTCACCGGGCGGCGGCGGCTACGGCGATCCCAGGACGAGAGATCCCGGCCAGGTGCTACGCGACGTGCGCGACGGCATCATTAGCGCGTCCGCGGCAGAGCGAGACTATGGCGTGGTGGTCGATGCTGACGGGCGCAATATTGATGCCGAGAAGACCGCGAATCTGCGCGCCTCAAACGTCTAGATCCGGTGTCTATCAAGAGATTGGAAGACCAGAGCCGCGCGAGAGGTCGATTTGCGACAAACGCGCGCGTTCCCGCAATCACCGCCATGTGACGCATTCTGCGGATGGCCAGCGTCCCCTACCTCGGGTATGGTTCGCGCAACTAATACGTCGATAGGGAGGCAGCTATGATAAGCGTATCCCGTGGTTCGCGTAGAGAGTTCCTCAAGAGTACAGCTCTAGGCGCCGCAGGCACCCTGATGGCACCATCGATCGTGAGGGCCGCACCAAGAGCCCTGACGATGATGCACGAGAGTTCGTTCATCCCGCCGTTCGACGCTTTCTTCAAGAACAAGCTTGCCGCCGCCTACGAGAAGGCGACGGGCGTCAAGGTCAACTACGACATCGTCTCCGTCGGCGGCCTGCTGACCCGCGTCACCACCGCGGCCGAGAACGGCACCGGGCCCGACATGAGCACGGTCGGCTTCAACTGGGCCTTCCTGTTCGACGAGAAGCTCATCGACGTGAGCGACATCGCCGAGGAGATCGGCAAGGACTCGGGCGGCTGGTACGAGAATGAGCAGGAAGCCGTCGTCGTGAACGGCAAGTGGAAGGCCATCCCCTACGCCAATATCGGCCAGCTGATGAATTGGCGCACCGACTGGTTCAAGGAAGCGGGTTACGAAAAGTTCCCCGACACTTGGGACGAGCTGCTCGAGGCCGGCATCAAGCTCAAGAAGAACGGCCATCCGTTCGGCTTCGAGCTCGGCCACGGTTTCGGCGACAACCATGGCTGGCTCTATCCGCTGCTGTGGTCGTATGGCGGCCGCGAGGTCGAGGCCGACGGCAAGACGATCGTGATCGATTCCGACGAGACGGCACGCGCGGTCGACTACTGCCGCCGGCTCTACAAGGAGACCATGGTCGAGGACTGCCTGGCCTGGACCGACGTCAACAACAACAAGGCGTTCCTCTCGGAGCAGATCTCCTGCACCAACAACGCCGAGTCGATCCTGTGGGCGGCCAAAAAGGACTTCCCCGAGATGGCCAAGGTGATCGACCAGTCGCAGAACCCGAAGGGGCCGAAGGGCCGCTTCCACATGCTCAACCCGCAGGCCCATGCGATCTTCGCGCACACGCCCGACAAGCAGGTGGCGAAGGATTTCCTGCGCTGGCTGATGAAGCCCGAGCAGCTCGGCCCGTGGTATGACATCGCCGTCACCTACTACCAGCCGTTCCTGCACAAATACGACGACGCGGCGATGTGGAAGGTCGAGCCACGCAACATCCCGTTCCGGGACGCGACGGCGAGCGCCCATCTGCCGGGCTGGCCGGCACCGCTCAGCCGCGCCCAGTCGGAGACCATCGCGAAGTACGTCGTGATCGACATGTTCGCCAAGGCGTGCACGGGCAAGTCGACCAAGGACGTGATCGCCGAAGCCAAGGCGCAGCTGCAGCAGATCTACAAGACGGCGTAGGGGAATGACCGCGCCTTCGCTCGCGCCGGCGCTTTCGCACCGGCGGCCGGCGTTCTCGCTCGGCCGCTGGTTCGAGCAGCCCAACGTCTTCAGCTGGCTGATGGTGACGCCGCCGGTGCTGTTCCTGGCGGCGCTGGTCGGCTATCCGTTCTTCTACGGCATCTGGCTCAGCCTGATGGACCGGCCGGTCGCGAGCGAAGGCACGTTCATCGGCCTCGGCAACTATGTGCAGGCTTGGCACGACCCGGTGTTCTGGCAGGTCGTGATCAACACCTTCGTCTACACCGCGGTCGCCACGCTGCTGAAGATGTTCGGCGGCCTTGGCCTCGCCCTCGTGATGAACCAGGACTTCCGCTTCAAGAACCTGACGCGCGCGCTGCTGCTGCTGCCGTTCATCGTGCCGACCGTGCTGTCGACCATTGCCTGGCAATGGATCCTCGATCCCGCCTTCTCCATCGTCAACTGGACGTTGATCGCGACCGGGCTGATCCATCCGCCTGGCCCGAGCTGGCTCGGCAACCCGCACCTCGCGATGGGCTCGCTGATCGTCGTCAACGTGTGGCGCGGCCTGCCGTTCTACGCCATCACGCTACTGGCCGGCCTGCAGACCATCTCGCCCGAGCTCTACGAGGCGGCGACGATCGACGGCGCCACCACCTGGGACCGCTTCCGCTACGTCACCCTGCCGCTGATGAAGCCGGTGATCTTCATCGTCACCATGTTCTCGGTGATCTTCACCTTCGCCGACTTCCAGCTGATCTACGTGCTGACCCACGGCGGACCAGCCAGTGCCACCCAGGTCTTCGCCACCTACGCCTTCGACATCGCGATGACCGGCGGCCAGTTCGGCCAGGGTGCCGCGATCGCGCTTACCATGGTGCCGCCGCTGGCTTTGCTGATCCTGGCGATGGCGCTCTACCTCAGGCCGGACAAGACGACATGACGGTCGGCGATCGCACTCCCCTCGGGCGGCTGCTCAGGCTGTGGCTGCCGCTCGGCGTGTCGCTGCTCTTCACGCTGTTCCCGTTCTACTGGATGGCGATCACCTCGCTGAAGCCGAACCAGGAGCTCTACAGCCGCAAGGTCATGCCGCTGATCGTGCATCACCCGACCTTGAAGCACTACATCGACCTGCTCACCGAGACCAACTTCCTCGAATGGACCTGGAACACCTTCATCGTCGCGGTGGTGTCGACGGCGATCTCGCTGATCTTTGGCGCCATGCTGGCCTACCCGCTGGCCCGCATCCGCTTCGCCGGCGCCGCCCTGGTTTCCTTCGCGATCGCCGCGACCTACCTGGTGCCGCAGCCGCTGCTGTTCGTGCCGCTCGCCGACCTCATCAACAGCCTCGGGCTGGGCGACACGCTGACCTCGGTCATCCTGACCTATCCAACATTGCTGATCCCGTTCTGCGCCTGGCTGCTGCTCGGCTACTTCCGTACCGTGCCGGGCGAGCTCGAGGATGCCGCGCGGATCGACGGCGCGAGCCGGCTGCAGACGCTGGTGAAGATCGTGCTGCCCCTGTGCGGCCCGGGCTTCATCTCGGCCGGCATCTTCGCCTTCACCCTGGCGCAGAACGAGTTCCTCTATGCGCTGATCTTCCTCACCAAGACCGAGGTCCGCACCGTGCCGGTCGGGGCGATCTCCGAGCTGGTGCGCGGCGACGTCTTTTATTGGGGTCAATTAATGGCGGCAGCCTTGCTCGGTTCCATTCCAGTAGCGATCATTTATTCGTTCTTCGTCGAGCATTACGTTGCGGGGCTGACTGCGGGATCGGTAAAAGGATAGGCAGCTGTAGCAGCCATTGCACCATTGACCACACGCCGCTCTCAACGCTTGGAGAGCACGTATTGTCGGCACGCGGTCAGGGCGCTTGAAGTTGGCCTGCGCTCAAACATTTGCCGTAGCGCGAGAGCCACGATTGATATGAGGAATTGATGCTCGACAGGCGCCATGCTCTCCTTTCACTCGGTACCGCGTGTGCCTGGCCGTTACTCAAATCGACGACTGCGCGTGCCCAGAGCACGTTGCCCGACCGCGATCTCGACATCCTGATCGGCGTTCTTGGCGGTGGCGGTACAGACACCGCGGCGCGTCTGATCGCGGCGGAACTGCAGCGCCGTCTTGGGCGACGCGTGTCGGTCCAGCCCCGTCCGGGGGAGTCGGGGACGACGATGGCGAGATTGCTGAAGCAGAGTCCCCCAGATGGCTCCGTGATCGGTTTTATTCCCTCCACGACGCTCGCGGCCCGGCTGGCGATCAAAACCGGCTCTTTCGATCCTGTGTATGACCTTGCCCCGATCTCAAAGGCGGGAACTTTCTCCCTGGGCTTCGCCGTCTCTCCCAAGATCGGTGTCTCGACGTTCGAGGAATATCTCGAATGGGCGAGAAACGGCGACAGTCGCCGTCGTCGCCTGGGGAACACCGCGAGCGATGCTTTCATCACGGTCCTCGACCTTATCATTGAGCGGGCACTCGGCCTCACGCTCGAGCCGGTCGCTTATCGTGGCGCGGCGCCTATGGTGAAGGATCTCGAGGACGGACGGCTTCCTGCGGCTGTAACGTCCATCACCTCCCTGCTCGAACACCATCGCGGCAGCCGGCTAAAGATTCTGCTCACATCGGGCACGCACCGGCTGCGGAAGGCCCCCGATATTCCGACGGCGCGCGAGCTGGGGTTTCCCGATCTCGAGATGAGAGAATGGTTTGCGTTCTTTGGACCAGCGGCCCTGCCGGCCCCACTGGTGGACGAATGGAACAGGCAAATCCGGTCCGTGCTTTCCAACAGCGATCTGGCGAGCGGGCTCGCCCAGTTTGGATTGGACGTCGATACCTCCACGCCCCAGGAACTGGCGTCACAGGTAAAGCAGATCCTCGCCGCGTGGTCGGCGCGCATAAAGAAAGTCGGGATTCAGCCCGCCAACTAAGCCGCAGGGCATGTCCAGCCACGACTTTGCTCCAACTCTCTCACAGGCGTTTGGCATCGGATGCGTTAGGGATAGGACGGCTTCCCAATCCGACCAGGATGCCGGCGCGTATGGATCACCTTGTAGATTTCATCAAACGACGTAGCGAACAGATCGCAGAGGAAAGGACGGCGCACTTTCACGCCGCGCTCTCCAAGGCCGTGGCGAAAGCTCACGTTCGCCGGATGGACCGCGACACCCGGTTCCGTCTCGCTCTGGAAGTCGTCCACGCCGCCCTCGGCCCGGGTTGGTCGATCTTTCGAGACACCCAGCGACAGGACGTAAGAGCACATCTACCTGGTCGAAAGGTCGACTGATAACGCCTCCGGCAGACGGTCGAGGCGATAGACGCGCGAGGCGGTTCCGCTGAACAGCGCCGTCTTCTCGGCAGCATCCGCACCTGAAGCGAGGCGCTTCAGCGCGTTCCACAGCACGCGATAGCTGCACATGCCCTTGTCGATCGGAAAGTTGCTCCGGCCTGCACCGAACGCCTCGATGCAGGTCTCGACGTCACGCTGGGATTGTTCCTGATATCCGGCCTTCATCCGAAGATAGTCCTCCGGGGTTGGGGGATCGCCTGTCTGGTCGCTCAGACTCCCCCGCACACTTTCTTTTCGCGCTGCGGCTTCGGGCGGTCGATTGAAGCATCACAGCCATCCCTTTGGTGCTCCAATATGGATCGAGAAGTCCTTGTCATTGCCGTTAGGGAGCGAGTCACATGATCAAGAGATTTCACGTTCTGTATGTCGGTCAGATCGACCTCGACAATGTCGGTCTCCATGGGACTCCGGCCAACGACCGCCGTTACGCCAACCACCGCCTGAGTGAGGTTTTCGCCACCGCGCGCGACATTGCGCGCATCATGGATGACCTTGGCTACCACGCGCTCTGGACGGCGGAGCATCACTTCCAGCGAGAGGGCTACGAATGCCTGCCCAATCTGGTGCAGCTCGGCCTATGGCTCGCGACACAGACGAAGCGCCTGAAGTTCGGATGCGCCTTCAATATTCTGCCGATGTGGCATCCTATTCGCTTGGCCGAAGACTACGCCATGGCCGACATCGTCACCGACGGCCGCCTGATCATGGGCGTCGGCCGCGGCTACCACAGTCGCGAAGTGGAAACTTTCGGGGCGCCGCTGCTCGATGCCGAGGCCAACCGCGAGTACTTCGAGGAGCAGCTTCAGATCCTGCTGAAGTGCTTCAACGAGGAGTCTTTCCACTTCAAGGGCAAATACTTCGAGTGTCCGCCTCCCGTCGACTACCGCGGCTATCGGCTGAAGGAAATCACGATGGTGCCGCGACCCAAGCACCTGCCTGTCGATATTTGGATGCCCATCGCTAGCGGCAGGACCATCGACATGATGGCGCGCTACGGCCTCAAGGCCATGGTGGACCTGAATGGCGAGAAGATCCTCGATGACGTCGTGCGCGCGTATCACGCCGCCTGCGCCCGTCACGGCCGCCAAAAGCAGCTTGGCGAGGACATGATCTGGGGTGCCGGCCTTTATCTCGCAGACAACCAGGAGGAGGCGATCAAGCGTGTCGAGCCGGCCCATGACGAGCGCTACAAGTGGTTCGCGCCGTTCGGATTCGTGCGGTATGCGGACGAGCAGGGCCGGACATGGGGCACCCCGGGTGCGCCGGCCACGATCCCGTCAATCCGCGATGGCGTGAAACAAAAGGCCTGGCTCTGCGGCACGCCGACCGATGTCATCGAAGGAATCCGGTCGATCGAGGCCAAATACCCCGGGCTGGAGGATTTCATGATCCACTGGGCCGAAGGGTTGTCCGCGGCAGAGTTCAAGGATCAGCTGCGCCGGTTCGCGCAAGACGTCATGCCGGCATTCAAGGAGGCGAAGATCGCCGCCGAATAGCGCAAGTTGGCTTGTTGTTGCCTAGCTGGCCGACAGATCGACCGACAGCGCCTCGGGCAGGCGATCAAGGCGATAGACGCGCGAGGCGGTTCCACAGAACAGCGCGGTCTTCTCGGCAGCACCCGCGCCTGAAGCCAGGCGCTTCAGCGCGTTCCACAGCACGCGATAGCTACACATGCCTTTGTCGACCGGGAAGTTGCTCTCGAACATGCACCGGTCCGCGCCGAACGCCTCGATGCAGGTCTCGATATAGGGCCGCCATGTCTTCGCGAGCTGAGCCGAATCGGGCGGCTTCGGATGGCGATGGAAGTCGAAGCCGCCGACATACATGGTAAGCCCACCGAGCTTCACCACTACGTTGGGCAACGCCGCCAGCTCGAGCATCCGCTGCTTCCATTCCGGAAAGACCTCGGCCTGCCGGCCTGCGAACGGTCCAATGCCGAGCGGCCCGCCAACATGATCGACGACGATTGTGAGCTCGGGCACAGCGCGTGCCAGGGCGACCAAATGCGGAAGCTGGGTGTGATAGCACCACACGTCGAGCGGCAGGCCGTGTCGAGCCAGGCGACGCGCGCCATCGTGGAAGGCAGGATTCTCCAAAGGCCCGGGCGGCGGCGAGACAAGGTTGGTCGTCACCTCCGGCGACGGATGCCAGGCGGTGCGGTTGCGGATGCCACAGAAGCGCACACCGGCGATCGCACGATGAGCTTCGAGCAGCCCGTCGACCTTGTCGCCCAGCGTCAGATCAACCATCCCGATGATGCCGGCGCAGGCGCGGGTCGGGCCATGGCGGCCACTGGCGCTGGTCGCCGCAATGCCCGTGACAAACTCGGTCTCGCCCAGCGACCTTTCCTCCGCCGGCCCGCCTGCGCGATACATCTCGCCGCATTGCACGAAGACGGTGGCGCGGATGTCGTGACCGCTGCCGGTGTCGGCCAAAAGCTCCGGCAGCAGGTACGAGCTGTGCGCCCGCTGCCAGAGATGATGATGCGGATCGACGATCGGCAGGCCGGGCTCGAGGACCGGCTCATCGGTCAAACGCAGCCATGCCTCGCGCACGACGATCTGACGATCGGGGCCCAGCAGAGGGTCGACGTTGGTCATGGTCCCTACTCGATGTGAATGTCGGCGACCTTCACCATTTCGGTGAAGAAAGCGATCTGCGTCTCGCGGAACTGGGTGAACTCCGCCACTGTGTTGGGCCGCGTCATCGCCCCCAACTCGGCGAGGCGTGCGGTGATCGCGGGCGAACGGAAGACGGCATTCATCTCCTCGTTCAGCCGCCCGATCAGCGCGGCATCCGTACCTGCCGGCGCGAAGACGCCGTTCCACTCCCAGGTCTCGAAGCCGGCGAAGGTTTCAGCAATGCCCGGCACCCCTGGCAACACGTCGACCGGCTGGAGCCCGGTATGCGCCATGCAAGTCACCTCCTTGGCGGACCGTAGCGGCACGGAAGACGGTACGTTGCTGAATTGCAGCGGGATGCGGCCGGCGAAGAGATCGTTTCTCGCCGAGCCCATCTCCTTGTAGGGCACGTGATTGATCTTGATGCCGGCGCGCTGGTTCAGGAGCTCGAGCGAGACGTGCTGCACCGTGCCGACGCCGGTCGACGCGCAGTCGAGGCCGCCAGGCTTGCTTTTTGCGAGCGCTACAAGTTCGGGAATCGTCTTCGCCTCGAACTGAGCGTTGCGCATCAGTGTGTTGGGCGCCTGCATCGACAGGAATACCGGCAAAAGATCGCGCTGCGTGTCGTAGGGCAGCTTGCCCGCGAACAGCGATGGATTCACCGAATGCGCGGTGGCGTCATACAGCAGGGTGTAGCCGTCGGCCGGCGCGCGGGCGACGACCTGTGCGGCAATGGTGCCGGCAGCGCCCGGCTTGTTATCAACAGCGAAGGTCTGGCCGAGCTTCTCTGAGAGCGCCGAACACAGGATGCGGCAGACGACATCGGCCGTGCCGCCGGGACTGTAGGCATTGACGACACGCACCGGGTGCGCCGGATAGCCCTCGGCCCGTACGATCGCCGGTGCCGCCAGTCCGACTGCCATCCCCAACACGGTACGACGCCCGATAGTCCGCAACATGACGCTCCTCCGCTACCAGCGACTCTTGTCGGCCGCGATGGAAGTCTGCAGGGGCGATCCTGTCACCGGCAAGCAAACTCGAACGCGTGGCTTGCACGCCGAAACAGACCTAAGCGAACGCGGCGAACATTTCGTCGATCGCTGTCATCTGATTGCCTGCCGCCGAGGATGGCACCAGGATCGGCGTGCGCACACCTGCAGAGCGCCAGGCGGCAACACCCTCGCGCACCTTCGCGGCCGGGCCGAACAGCGTGTTGTCGGCGAGCCACTTGTCGGAAAGATATTTCGCCACGCCGTCGCGGCGCCCTTCTGCAATGGCCTTCTCGATCGCGTTCATCTCATCGACATAACCGGCCTCCTTCCAATAATTCCGGTAGTTCGGCAGGAAGGCGTAGTTGGTGAGCGTGCGCCGGTTCACGGCCTTCGCGGCCTCGACATCGTCGTTGATGCAGGTCGGAATCATGTCACCGATGAAAAAATCCGGACTGTTCCGCTTGGCCGCCGGTAGCGCCTTGAGCGACTCGCCCATATGCGATAGCGACGCGTTGGCGAACACGACGCCCTCGGCGAGCTCTCCCGACAGCGCCACCATCCGCTTGCGCAGCGCCGCAACGATGATCGGCGGCAGCGGACCGAATGCCGTCTCGGCGCGGAACTTCTCGATGAAAGAGCGCGTGTCGGCCAATGGCTTGCCGGGCGTCACCCCCATCCGCACATGCGACGGTCCATGCGCGATACCGATACCGAGCCGAAACCGGCCGCCCGACACCTCGTGCATCATCGCGGCACTCTGGGCGAAGTCGACGATGGTGCGCTGGTAGATCGGCGCGATGGCGGTGCCGAACGTGATCGACGTCGTGTTCCACGACAGCGCCTCGCAGGCCGACATGTTGCCGAACGGGCTCGATACATAGATCCCGGCGAAGCCGCGCCGCTCGGCCTCCTGGCACAGTTCGATGGTGCGCCGGCGGCGCCCCGGCACGGCGATCAGGCACAAGGCGGGAAGCGGCTCGGACATTGCAACGTTTCCTTCGGCGTTCGTTTCGGGGGATGATCTCCGGCCGCAGAATGGAGCGCCGAACGATGTCCAACAACAACGACACTCTCCCGACAGCGAGCCGCGTTTCGGATCCCGGCATCCGCGCCCTTTATCGAATAGAGAACCGCTGGCAGGCCTGGCTGGACGTGGAAGTCGCCCTGGCGCATGCCCAGGCCGAACTCGGCATCATTCCCGCTGAAGCCGCAAACGCCATCGCGGCGAAAGCGAAGCTAGAGCTGATGGACCGGGCGCGCATCGACGAAGGATTCAAGCGCACAGGCCACACCCTCGTCCCGCTGGTCTGGGAACTCAGCCGCGTCGTTGGCGAGCCGCACGGCGGCTGGGTGCATTGGGGCGCCACGACGCAGAACATTACCCAGACGGGCGACCTTCTTGTGTTGCGCCAAGCCCACGCGATCTTCCTCCGCCAGATCGGTGAGGTGTTGTCGGCCATGGCCGATCTTGCCGAGCGGACCGCGGAGATGCCGATCGCCGGGCGCACCCATGGCCAGCACGCGGTGCCCGCCACCTTTGGCTACAAGGTTGCGGTCTGGATCGACGAGCTGCTGCGTCACGTCGAGCGTTTGCACCAGCTCGGGCCGAGGCTTTTCGTTGCCATGCTGGGTGGCGCTGCCGGCACCTATGCCTCCCTGGGCAAACAGGGACCGCCCGTGCAGCAGGGAATCGGACGCGTGCTGGGCTTCGGCACCATGGCGGTGCCGTCACGCGCCCTCGGCGACCATCTGGCGGAGAACATCTGCGTGCTGGGCCTGCTCGCCGCGACGTGCAGCAAGATCGGACGCGAGGTCTACACCTTGATGAAGACCGAGTTCGGCGAGGTCGAGGAACCCGTTCCACCGGGCACGGTCGGTAGCTCCACCATGCCGCAAAAGCGCAATCCGAAACTGTGCCAGGACATCATTGCTGCCTCGGCAGAGGTGCGCAGCGTGGTGCCTCTCGCGCTGGAGGCGATGACAACCGAGCACGAAGCCGATCGCACCACCAGCCTGATGATGGACAGTGCCGAGCAGCGCGCCTGCATCGCCACGGGCGACATGCTGAATCGGTTGGCCGAGATCATGCGCGGACTGCGTGTCGACCCCGAACGCATGCGGGCAAACCTCGATCTGGGCAACGGGCTCATCATGGCGGAAGCCGTGATGCTCGACCTCGGCGCAGCGATCGGCCGCCAACATGCGCATGACGTCGTCTACGACGCCGCGCAGGCCGCGTTCACGGAAGGCAAGTCGTTCTCCGATCTGCTTGCCGCGGACAAGCGCTTGACCCGGCACATGGATGCGAAAGCAATCGAGCGGCTGATGGACCCGACTGCCTATACCGGCTTATGCGCTGACATGGCGCGGGAGAGCGTGGTCCGAGCCCGTGCCGCGGCGACGGAGCTCGCCGCGGGAAAGTGATGACGAGGGCTCTGGGCGAAGCGGACGCTTTGCCTATTGCTTGCGCAGCGCCAGCTCGATGTCGTCGAGCGTCCGCCGCAGACGCAGCAGCAGCTCGTCGACCTCGCTGTCCGTGATGATGAGCGGCGGCGACAGCGCGATCCGATTGCCGATCACCCGCACGACCAGCCCGTGCTTGCGCGCGCACTGGTCGGTCACATTGGTGATCTTGGCCTCGGCCGGGAATGGCTTGCGGGACTTCTTGTCCGCGACCAGCTCGAGTCCTGCGATCAGCCCGACGCCGTCGGCCTGGCCGACGATGGGATGGTCCGCGAGCTTGCGCAAACCGGCGATCAGGCGCGGCCCGACCGACTGGACGTGGCCCACGATGTTGGTCTCTTCGTAGATCTTGAGCGCTTCAAGCGCCACGGCCGTCGCGACCGGATGGCCGGAGTAGGTGTAGCCATGGGCGAAGCTTCCCTGCTTGTCGCCCTGGATCAGCATCGCCTGATAGATCTTCTCGCTGATCAGGAGCGCGGAGATCGGCTGGAACGCGGCCGACAATGCCTTGGCGCACGAGAGCAGATCCGGCTTGAGATCGTAGGTCTGGCTGCCCCACCAATTGCCGGTGCGGCCGAAGCCACAGATCACCTCGTCGGCGACGAACAGCACGTCGTGCTTGCGCAGCACCGCCTGGATCTTCTGGAAGTAGGTCTTGGGCGGCAGGACGGCGCCGCCAGCACCCATCACCGGCTCGGCGAAGAACGCCGCCACTGTCTCCGGCCCCTCGGCGACGATCAGCTTGTCGAGCGCCTCGGCCATGCGGGTGGCGAAGGCCTCTTCGCTCTCGCCGTCCTGATGGTTCCGATAATAGTGCGGGAACTCGGTGTGGCGCATCATCGGCAGCGGGATGCCGAAGTCGGCATGCATGTCGGGCTTGCCCGAGAGACTGGCCGCCGCGACGGTGTTGCCGTGATAGCCGGCCATGCGGCCGATGATCTTCTTCTTATCCGGCTTGCCGACGGCGTGTTGATAGTACCAGATCAGCTTGATCGCCGTGTCGTTGGCCTCCGATCCCGAGCACTGCAGCAGCACCTTCGACATTGGCACCGGCGCGAGCTTCAGGAGCTTCTCGGTGAGGTCGATCGTGGGATCGTTCGAGCTCGAGCGATACGTCTGGTAGTAGCCGAGCTTGCGCATCTGGTTGTAGGCCACACGCGCGAGACGCTCGTTCGCCGAGAAGCCCAGCGAGGCACACCACAGGCCTGCGGCTGCGTCGAGCACGCGGTTGCCGTCGCTGTCCTCGATCCAGATGCCGTCGCCCTTGGCGATGACCGTGGGTCCGGTCTCCTGGTGGGTGCGCGGGTTGGTTTGCGGATGGATGTACGAGGCAATATCGCGGGCGGCTTGCGAATTAGGCATGAAAGTCACGGCGGCGTTCTCCTCATCGAGGCCTCAGAAGATCGTCGCTCAGCCGGACAGATCTCCTGGCGGGCCCTTCCTGCGTTGGTAGACCATCCTACAAAGTCTCGTCCGGGAAGTCCGGTGGGCCGGCATGTCTGCCTCCGCTCTGCGGTGCGACGGATGCCGGCGGCTATGTCGTGGTGTAGCCGCCGTCAACCAGCAGGTCGGCGCCGGTCATGAAGCTCGAGGCGTCGCTGGCCAAGAACAGCGCAGCCGACGCGATCTCCGATGGCTGGCCAATGCGGCCCAGCAGGTGCTTCGGCGCATTGTAGTGCACCGCCTCCTCCATCGTGCCGTGCCGAAGGATCATGCGCCGCGTCTCGATCGCGCCAGGCGACAGGGTGTTGACCCGCACCTTGTCAGCCGCGTGATCGATCGCCATCGCTTTCGCAAGCTGCAGCAGCGCACCCTTGGCGGCGCAATAAGCCGGCCGGCCGGCGGCGCCCACGTGCCCAAGCTGGGACGCGATATGGATGATGCTGCCGCCGCCTGCGCCCACAATGTGAGGCAATACAGCCCGGCTCATCAGATAGGCCCCCGTGACATGGACGGCGAAGACCCTCGCCCAGTCATCGGGTTTCAACACCGTGATGTCGCCGCTCGGATCGTCGTTGGCGGCGCCATTGACCAGGACGTGGATTGCCCCCCAGGTCTCGGCGACCGTGCGAACAGCCTCGACCGTCTGGCGTTCGTCGGTGACGTCGCAGGAAAGTGCGATCGCCTCGCCGCCATTGTCCTTTATCTCGCGGGCCGTATCGGGCGCGTGCAGATCGAGACAAGCGACACGGGCGCCGACCTGTGCAAAGGCGCGCGAGATCGCACGCCCGATGCCGCCGCCTGCGCCCGTGACGATGGCAACGTCGCCATCCAGCCGAAGTGCCGCGTCGATCATCCCTTCCTCCGTCCTGTCAGCGTGGGGCATGGCGATGCCAGTCGAGATAGTCGGCAAATGCCGCGGCCGGATCGAACCGCGGCCTGTAACCGGTATCGGCCTGCAGCCTCTCGATTAGGAAACGCGGACGGCGACGCGGCGCGGGAACGCCGATGTTCGCTTCTCCATCATCGTCCACCAACGTGAACGAGAATTCCGGAAAGGCGGACTTCAGCAAACCGCACCATTCGCCAATCGACCAGCGTCGGCCGGCCGATATGTGATAGACCGGCTGCGGGTTGGGTACCGCCAGCAACCGCACGATGGCATCGGCCACGTCGGTGGCATAGACCCAGTCGTCGGGCAGCACGCGGCGGACGCGGACCTCCCGCCCCTGCGCCGCCGCCTGAAGCAGCTGCAGCGGCACGCTCAGCGTGTCGCGTACGCCGGTATCGTATTCGTAGCGGCCGAACGTGACGCCCAGCCGCGCGACGCAGGCATCGAGGCCGCGCGTGTCGCGATAGCGAAGCGCCGTACGCTCCGCAGCGTACTTGGTGATGCCGTAGAGACTTTCGGGAACGGGAACATCCCGCTGCTCGTCGAGCGGCGGGCCTTCGGGATCGTGCGTGCCGAACACCGAGCCCGTGCCTAGAACCACGACCCGGCCCGTGCGATGGCGGAGCGCCGCCTCCAGGAGCTCGATCGTGCCCCCGAAATTGACCTCCATGATCGTGCGTGCCGCGGTCTGCTCGCGATCGAGCCCCGCTGTGATCGCCGCGCCATGCACGACCTTGTCCGGGCGATGCCGGTCGAACAGCTCGTCGAGCCGGCCGGTGCTGCGTATGTCGCCAGTTTCCACCACCAGCCTGCCTGGGCGGCCCGCCAGTCGATCGAGCAGCGCCGGTGGCGGTGGCACCTGGCCGAAGATCACGACGTCGATGCCGTCCGCCAACAAGGCGTCGGCGATATTCAGTCCGACGAAACCCGTGCCTCCGGTGAGGAGAATGGACATCGTTCTACTCCGTCAACACGGAAGGGGCGTCGATGCCCCAACGGACGACCACGGGCGCTCCCGCCTTGAGTTCGGGCAGGCTGTCAGCATTCGATGCGTCCGCTATCAGCTCGCCCAGGCCCTCGATCTTGATGCGTCGCCGGACGGTCGGACCCATGTAGGTTTGCTCAAGAAGCGTGCCGCGCTGCGCGGTCTCACCCGTCGCAGAGTTGCCGGAGACGATCTCGACTTTCTCATAGCGCAGCATGACGGTCACATCGCGACCGACGGCGATCGGAAGCGGGATGCGGCAAACAAGGGAGCCATCGCCGATTGCGATCGAGCCGATGCGATCCTTGCCTACAGCAGCCACGCGGCCTATCAGCAGGTTCGAATGGCCCATGAATTGCGCCACGAACCGGTTTGTCGGCCGGTCGTAGACATCGCGCGGCGTGCCAACCTGGAGGATCCGCCCCTCGCTCATGACGGCAATACGATCTGAGAGCGAGATCGCCTCGCCTTGATCGTGCGTCACAAAGATGAACGTGCTGCCGATGGCGCGATGCAGGCGGCGCAGCTCGTCCTGCATCTGCAGGCGCAGTTGCAAATCGAGCGCGCCGAGCGGCTCGTCGAGCAGCAGCACCTCGGGATCGTTGACCAGTGCGCGCGCCATGGCGATGCGCTGGCGCTGACCGCCGGACAGCTGGTCGATGCGGCGCTCGCCGTAGTCGGGCAGCCGCACCAGCGCCAGCGCATCCGCGACCTTCTTGCGGATGACGGTGGCCGGTTCCTTCTTCATCTCGAGTCCGAACGCGATGTTCTCGGCAACGCTGAGATGCGGGAAGAGCGCGCCGTGCTGGAACACCATGTTGGTGCGCCGCTGGTGCGGCAGGTCGTCGAGCACGCTTCGCCCGCCGATCAGCAGGTCGCCGGCCGTCGGCATTTCGAAGCCACCGATGATCCGGAGCAACGTCGTCTTGCCGCAACCCGACGGGCCAAGCAGCGAGAAGAACTCGCCCTTGGCAATGT
>Ga0081455_10004177_pt1 | contig 16282 bp, 11 predicted proteins | sample TabmetS3T2R1_FD_70207 | JGI IMG/M metagenome (GOLD analysis project Ga0081455, IMG submission 70207) | Tabebuia heterophylla rhizosphere microbial communities from the University of Puerto Rico - S3T2R1 | ecosystem: Host-associated > Plants > Roots > Rhizosphere ... | reverse complement strand
CGGCTGGCTGTTGCCGATATTGTAGACGTGCCAAGGCGCCCGGCTCGTGGCGGGATCGGGGGCATCCCCAGACCACGCAGGATTGGGCGCCGGCGGCCGGGGGACCAGCCGGGCCACCGCTTCGACCACGTCGTCGACATAGGTGAAGTCGCGCCGCATCCGACCATGGTTGAACAGCTTGATCGGCCGATCCTGCACGATCGCATCGGTGAACAACCACATCGCCATGTCTGGCCGGCCCCAGGGGCCGTAGACCGTGAAGAAGCGCAAGCCCGTGGCCGGCAGGGCAAACAGATGCGCATAGGCGTGCGCCATCAGCTCGTTGGCCTTCTTCGTGGCGCCATAGAAACTCAGCGGATGATCGACATTGTCCGAGGCACGAAACGGCACGCGGGTGTTGGCGCCGTAGACCGAGGAGGACGAGGCATAGACGAGGTGCCGGCATGCGGTATGCCGGCAGCCTTCCAGCACGTTGAGGAAGCCGGTGAGATTGGCGTCGGCATAGGCGTAGGGATCGATCAGGGAATGGCGCACGCCGGCTTGTGCCGCGAGATGCACGACGTGAGGAAAGCGGTGGGCTGCGAACAGCTCCGCCATGGACTTGCGGTCGGCAATGTCGGTTCGCTCGAACCGAAAGGCGGGAAACGCCTCGAGCGCCGCGACCCGTGCCTGCTTCAGGCCCGGATCGTAGTAGGCATTGAGATTATCGACGCCCACCACGTCATGCCCGTCCGACAGCAGCCGCCGCGCAACGTGCATGCCGATGAAGCCGGCCACTCCGGTGACGAGAATGGGCTCCCCCAAGATATGTTCCTTTCCGACGGCACGGTGACGTCGCCGCCACCCCCTGAACGCCGCGCCGATGCTTGCGCTGGCTGATATCGTCTGGTGCAGTATAAAGCGAAAAACGCCAAAAGCTTGCTGCAACAAGCGCTTCCTGCAACAAGAGCTTCCGGTAGCAGGAGCCTGCTGCAACACGAGCTTCCTGCACGCGAGCGCCCGCAAACGATGATTGCCTCACTCCAGGACAGCCATTGCCGGACGCGACGTCGATCGGGGGCGGCCATATGCGCGACGTCGTGAGCGAGGCGGCGGCGCTGCGGCGCTGGCTGTTCGACGACGCACTGCCGCTGTGGTGGAAAGACGGCGCGGATCGCGTTCGCGGCGGGTTCCACGAAGCGATCGAGCTCGACGGCAGGCCGCTGGCGCTGCCGCACCGAGCGAGAGTCATCGCCCGCCAAGCCTTCGCCTATCGCGAGGCCGGCCGGCTGGGCTGGAACGGCCCCTGGCGCGAGGCGATGCGGCACGCGCTCGACTATTTCGCCAAGCATTTTGTCGCCGCCGACGCCACAGTGGCATCGGTCGTTGACCTCGAAGGCAAGGTCAGCGACCCGACCTTCGATCTTTACAATCAAGCCTTCGCCCTGCTCGCCTATGCCAGCGGCCACGGCGCGCTCGGCGAGGAGGCCGGCTGGCGCCGACAGGCAGTGGCGCTGCGCAGCGCGCTCGAGCGATGCTACGCCGATCCTTTTGGCGGCTTTGCCGAGGATCGCACTGGGCGGCTGCCACGATGCGCCAACCCGCATATGCATCTGCTCGAATCCGCGCTCGCCTGGATCGCGCTCGACGACGAGGATCGGGCGTGGCGTCGCATGGCGGACGCGGTCGCAACGCTCTGCATCGAGAAGTTCATCGATCCCGCGTCCGGCGCGCTGCGCGAGTTCTTTGCCGCGGATTGGTCGCCGGCGCCCGGCGTGGACGGACAAATCTGCGAGCCGGGCCACCATTACGAATGGGCGTTTCTGCTCGACCGCTGGGCGCGGCTTACCGGTCGCGACCGGCCGGACGCGGTGTCACGCTTGATCGCATTCGCCGATCGCCACGGGCTCGATGCCCGGCGCGGCGTGGCGATCAATGCCGTCCTTGCCGATGGCCGCATCCACGACGCAACGGCACGGCTGTGGGCGCAGACCGAGCGGATTCGCGCCTACGTCGCACAGGGACGCACCGATGCGGAGATCACCGCGGCCATCGAAGGATTGCAGCGCTTTCTCGCTACGCCTACGCGGGGCGTGTGGTTCGACCAATTGACGGCCGACGACAGCTTCGTTTGCGAGCCCGCGCGGGCAACGAGCCTTTATCACATCATCGGCGCCGTCGCGGAACTGTCGGCCACGATCCCACAGGCCGCCAAAGCCAATTCTCCCGCCAACCGGCCACACCCCCATCGCGCCGCCCCGCGTGTCATCTATCTCGTGACCGAGGACTGGTATTTTATCTCCCACCGCCTGCCGATGGCACGCGCCGCCCGCAAGGCCGGTTTCGAAGTGCATGTCGCAACCCGCGTCGACCGCCATCGCGCCGCGATCGAAGCGGAAGGGTTCCATCTCCATCCCGTCTCCTGGCGCCGCGGCAGCCTCGATCCGCGCGACCTCGTCCGCGTGGTGCGCGAGGTGCGCAAGCTCTATCGCGAGATCAAGCCCGATCTTGCCCATCACGTTGCCTTGCCGGCAACCATCGCCGGCTCTCTTGCCGCCATCGGTCTTCCCATCGTTTGCATCAATGCGATGACCGGCCTCGGCACCATGTTCACCAGCGACACGGCCAAGGTCCGCCTGACGCGCCTCCTTTTGACGCTCAGCCTGCGCAGGCTGCTGAATCGCTCCCGTGCGGCGGTGCTGGTGCAGAACCTGGACGATCGCGCGGCGATCGAGCGCCTCGGCGTTCATGGCGAACGGATCGAGCTGATCCCGGGCTCCGGCGTGGATATCGACGCGTTGACGCCCAAACCCGAACCGCCACCTCCGGTGACGATCGCATTCGTCGGCCGCCTGGTGGAATCGAAGGGCATCCGCACGCTGATCGCGGCGCATGAGTGCCTCACCGAGCGCGGGCGAAATATCCGGCTGCTCATCGCCGGGCTGCCGGACCCGGCAAACCCGACCTCGATCCCGCCCCACGAGATCGAAGCCTGGAGCAGACGGCCCAACGTCACGCATCTCGGTTATGTGGAAGACATCGGCGCCCTCTGGGCGCGCGCCCATATCGCGGTCCTGCCGTCGCATCGCGAAGGAATGCCCCTGAGCCTGCTCGAAGCCGCGGCTTGCGGCCGGCCACTGGTTGCGACCGACGTGCCGGGGTGCCGCGATATCGCATGCGCCGGCGTGAACGCCTTCCTGGTGCCTCTCGATGACACGGCGGCGCTGGCGGACGCCGTCGAGCGCCTTGCGCTCGATGGCGAGCTTCGGCACAAGTTCGGCAAGGCCAGCCGTGAGCTGGCTGCGTTGCAGTTCTCGAGCGAGCGCGTGGGCCGCGATCTGGTCCGACTCTATCGACGTCTGCTCGAGCGAACGGCCTGATTGGTCGTTGCGAACGGCGACAGCCGCGGGGTAAGAAAGTTCAACTCGAACACGCCAAGGTAGATCGTGCCGCACGGTCGAAAGCTCGCCGTCATCGGTCTCGGATATGTCGGGCTCCCCGTCGCCGTCGCGTTCGGCCGGCAGGGCGCGCCGGTGATCGGCTTTGACATCGACGTCGCGCGCGTATCCGAGCTCAAATCCGGCCGTGACCGCACCCGCGAGGTCGAGCCGCACGACCTGCGCCACCCGCGTCTACGCTTCACCTCCGATCCTGCCGAGCTCTCTGCCGCGGACTTCTTCATTGTGACGGTCCCGACGCCGATCGATCAGGCGCGACGACCGGATCTCAGCGCGTTGCTGGCGGCGTCGAAGACGGTGGGTGAGGTGCTGAAGAAAGGCGATATCGTCGTCTACGAGTCCACCGTATATCCCGGCGCGACCGAGGAGGATTGCGTGCCGGTTCTGGAGCGAGCTTCGGGTCTCGCGGCCGGACGGGATTTCGCGGTCGGCTATTCGCCTGAAAGGATCAACCCGGGCGACAAGGCGCACCGCTTCGAGACGATCAAGAAGGTCATAGCCGGCCAGGACGCACGCACGCTCGAGGTCATCGCTACGGTCTATGGCTCGGTCGTGACGGCCGGGCTACATCGAGCGCCGTCGATCAAGGTCGCGGAAGCGGCCAAGGTGATCGAGAACGCGCAGCGCGATCTCAACATCGCGTTCATGAACGAGCTGTCGGCCATCTTCCACGAGCTCGACATCGACACGATGGATGTGCTGGCAGCTGCCGGCACCAAATGGAACTTTCTCAACTTCACCCCGGGCCTGGTCGGCGGGCATTGCATCGGAGTGGATCCTTATTACCTGACCTATCGGGCGCAAAAGGCCGGGTACCATCCCGACGTGATCCTCGCGGGCCGCCGCATCAACGACTCCATCGGCGTGCGGGTTGCGCGCGAGTGCCTGCGCCGTCTCTTGAAGGCCGGCACGCCGACGGAACGGGTCACGTTGCTGGGACTGACGTTCAAGGAGAACGTCGTCGATATCCGCAATTCGCGGTCGATCGACATCATTCGTGAGTTTCAGTCCTGCGGCCTGACCGTGCAGGTTCACGATCCGCTTGCCGATCCTTTGGCGGCGCTCAAGGAATACGGCCTCGTCCTGCAGAGCGATCCCGCGCCTGCCGACGCCGTCGTCCTGGCGGTGGCCCATGACGCCTATCGGAATTCGGGGTGGCCGCTGATCACGCGCCTGCTCAAGAGCGGCCGCGGCATCGTCATGGACGTCAAGGGCGCGCTCGATCCGCTGGAAAAACCTGCCGGCGTCGAGCTTTGGCGGCTCTGACCCGTCTGCAACCCTTTGCCGCCAGTATGGCTTGACGTCTTGCGCCCGGGCGGCTTGAACTGTCCTAGCTGTCGAGGGTGCGCGGATGCCCGCTAGAATCGTCCCGGTGATCATGTGCGGCGGCGCAGGAACGCGCCTATGGCCGGTCTCGCGCGAAAGCATGCCGAAGCAGTTCGTCCCCCTGGTCGGACCTGGATCGACCTTCCAGCAGGTGCTCGCGCGCATTTCGGATCCCGAGCTGTTCGCCCGTCCGATCGTCATCACCAACGCCGAGTTCCGCTTCGTGGTGGCCGAGCAGTTGCGCGAGCGCGACATCGCGGCGGATATCGTGCTCGAGCCCATTCGTCGCGACTCCGGTCCGGCCGTTGCGGTGTCTGCCGTGCTCGCGGCCGAACGCGACCGCGAGGCCCTGGTGCTGGTGCTGGCGGCCGATCACGTCGTCCGCAAGCCCGACGAATTCCGCGACGCCTGCCGGCGCGCGGCCGCGGCCGCGGCGGAGGGCAGGATCGTGACCTTCGGCATCGAGCCCACGCATCCGGCGACGCATTACGGTTACATTCGCGTGGGCCAGAAGCTCAACGGCGCCTCGGTGCACGCGGTCGAAGCGTTCGTGGAAAAGCCGGACGCCGCCACCGCCGCCGCCTACGTAGCGGACCGCTATCTCTGGAATAGCGGAAATTTCCTGTTTCACGCCGCGACCATGCTGGGCGAGATCGAGCGCTTCGAGCCCGCCATGGCCGAGGCTGCCAAGGCCGCGGTCAGTGGGCTTACGCGCGATCTCGACTTCCTGCGGCTGGCGGCCGAGCCGTTTGCGCGAGCGCCGAAGAAATCGATCGACTACGCCGTCATGGAGCGGACCGAGCTCGCCGCCGTGGTTCCCGCCGATCTCGGCTGGTCGGATGTCGGCAGCTGGAGCACGGTTTGGGAGATCCTCGATCACGATCAAGCCGGCAACGCGACCGACGGTCCGGTCGTCATGTTGGACAGCCGCAACAGCCTGGTGCGCTCGGAGGAGTCCATATTGACGACCGTCGTCGGGCTCGACGACGTGATCGTGGTATCGACGGCGGATGCCGTTCTGGTAAGTGCTCGCGCGCAGGCCGAGCAGGTCAAGGCACTGGTCGAACACCTCAAGGCGAACAACCATCGCGCGGCGGTGGAGCACCGCCGCATCTATCGCCCGTGGGGCTACTACCAGGACGTGGACGTCGCTCCGCGTTACCGAGTGAAGCGCATCGTGGTAAAGCCGGGCAGCAAGCTCTCGCTGCAGAAGCACTTCCACCGCTCCGAGCACTGGGTGGTGGTCACCGGAACGGCCGAGGTCACGCTCGGCAGCGAGGTGCGCAGCGTGCACGAGAACGAGTCGATCTATATCCCGATCGGCAGCGTTCATCGGCTCGCCAATCCCGGAAAGATCCCGCTCGAATTGATCGAGGTGCAGGTCGGCAGCTATCTCGGCGAGGACGACATCGTGCGCCTCGACGACGTCTACGGGCGCGGGTAGCGGCCAGGCACCGAACCTTTATTCCCGCCCGACGCCGACATGGACGAATCCCTGGCGCGGCATCGGCTGCCCGCGAGATTCAGTCGTGGCGGTTGCGGCGTTCCCGCTCCTCTCGGATCTTGACCATGTCCGCCTCCACCATGTCCGTCACCAATTGGTCGAAGCTCGTCCGGTGGCGCCAACCGAGCTTGGCTCGGGCCTTGCTGGGGTCGCCGAGAAGGGAATCGACCTCGGTCGGCCGGAAATAGCGCGGATCGATCTCGACGAGGACCCGCCCGCTCGACTTGTCGGTGCCCTTTTCCTCGACGCCGCGCCCGCGCCAGATGATCGGCCTGCCGATATGAGCGAAAGCCTTTTCGACAAATTCACGCACTGAATGCGCCTCGCCGGTCGCAAGCACGTAGTCATCGGGCTCGTCCTGCTGCAGGATCAACCACATCCCCTCGACAAAGTCGCGGGCGTGTCCCCAGTCGCGCGTGGCATCGAGATTGCCGAGGAACAGCTTCTGCTGCAGCCCGCACTCGATCGACGCGACCGCACGCGTGATCTTGCGGGTGACGAAGGTTTCGCCGCGGATCGGACTCTCGTGATTGAAAAGAATTCCGTTGGAGGCATGAAAGCCGTAAGCCTCGCGGTAGTTGACCGTGATCCAATGCGCGTAAAGCTTGGCCGCCGCGTAAGGAGAGCGCGGATAGAACGGTGTGGTCTCCCGTTGCGGGATCTCCTGCACCTTGCCGAACAGCTCGGAGGTCGAGGCCTGATAGAAGCGGGTCTTGCGCTCCAGGCCGAGGATACGGATGGCCTCGAGCAAGCGCAGGGTCCCGAGTGCGTCGGCGTTGGCGGTGTATTCCGGCGTCTCGAACGAGACCTGGACATGCGATTGCGCCGCGAGATTGTAGATCTCGTCCGGTCGCGTCTCCTGAACGATGCGGATGATATTGGTCGCATCGGTGACGTCGCCGTAATGCATATGGAACGAGACGCCCTGCTCGTGAGGATCATGAATGAGATGGTCGATGCGCTCCGTGTTGAACGACGAGGAACGGCGCTTCACGCCGTGAACCAGATAGCCTTTCGAAAGAAGAAGTGCGGCGAGGTGGGCGCCATCCTGCCCGGTCACGCCGGCGATGAGCGCCACCCTGCCCGACGATCCTGCCATCACAGTCCCCGCGGCACGTACCTTCAATCAACCGTCGGCACCGTGCGAATGCCGTCGAACGGTTAAGTGGCGGCGTCTTGGCGGGCCTCCAGCGCCGGCGACGGAGCCCTCATCGTCATCCGCCGCGCTCGGCAGAACGCCACGAAGGCACGAACGAATAGAACAGCCAAACCACCGCCCCAGGAAGCGAACCCGCCGCGAGAACAAGGCCGAAGCAGACCGAGAAAAGCAATGCCCGTTCCGGCGCGATACCGTGATTTCCAAGCAGCGAGATGACGGCAAGCTCCCGCAATCCCCAGCCGCTGATCGAGATCGGTACGAGGGCCACGCCGATCATTACCGTGAACAACACAGCAGCGTCGGAGACCGGCAGCACGAGGCCCTCGGCGCGTCCGACCGACCAGACCACCACGATGGTGAGGGCGTGGATGACGCATCCAAGGGCCAGGATCAGCGGACCTCTCGGCCCAAGAAGAACTCGGCGCGCGTCCACGGCCAACTTTGCCAACCAGCGAGAATATCGCCAACGAGCGAGCAGCGGCGCTATCCTCGGCGCAAGCAACAGGCCGAGCGCGCCGGCGAGCAGCAGCCCCGCGTACACGACGAGCACCACGTCACGATATCCGCCGAGCGCCGTGAGCCCGGACGGCAACAGCAGGGTGGCAAATCCCAGCGCTACCAACACCCCCACGCCGATCGCCCGATCGATCACCACGCTGATCACGGCGTTGCGCCAATCACAGCCGCGTCGAGCGAGCAACCACGCACGTATGCCGTCACCCGCCACGCTCGGCAGCACCTGAGTGAAGAACACTCCAATGGCGGCCATCCCGATCATGACCGTCTGCGTCACGCGCCCGTCACGCGCTCCCAACGCATCGACGATGGCGCACCACCGCAGGCCCAACAGCGGGATCTGCAGCACGACCACCAAAACGGCGAATGCGGCCCAGCGAAAATCCAACCAAGGGACGGCCGCGATAACCTGACTCAAGTTGATCTGCCGCGAGAGATACCAGAAGCACGCGCCGGTCACGAGCAGCTTGCCGGCAAAGATGCCGAGCTTCTCGACGCCGCGGCCGCGCGACGCGCTTGTGGTGTCAAGATCGCTCGCCACGCTGGTGCTCATCCAACCTGCTTCCGATCCCGGCATTTCCGCCCGCAACGCCGGCCGGTCCAAGGTCCTGGGCGCGCCTTCGGCCAAGGTAATGGCCGAGCGGAACGGCAAGTTCAAGCGTTGAATTGCCGAAGCCTCGACGATATCCGGAGCGCCGATCGGTCCTGGCCATCGCCGCGGGCGGGCGCTGTGTCCGCTGCTTGCAGGCAATCGCACATGATCGGGTCAGATCGGCATGGGCGCTTCCATCGATACGGCCCGGCCGAAACGGAGCGCGGGGTCATAGGTCACGTAGCCTGGGCAAGGCCCGGTCGCGGCTGGACATCAGGCGTTGATCGGTGTGCGGCCACGCGATGGCGAGATCCGGGTCGTCCCACCGCACTCCGCGCGCGGCCTCGGGACGGTAACGTTCGGAAATGTGATAGCGCACTTCGGCATCGTCGCTTAGGGTCTGAAACCCGTGGGCGAAGCCCGCGGGGATGTACAAGGTCGATCGATTGTCGGCGCTGAGCTCCACGCCGACCCACTTGCCGCGTGATCGCGACGCCGGCCGCACATCCACCGCCACGTCGAACACGGCTCCCCGCGTACACGAGACCAGTTTAATCTCTTCGTGCGGCGGGGCCTGGAAGTGCAAGCCCCGCAGCGTGCCGCGGCGGCTATTGAAGGATGTGCTCCACTGGGGATAATCCGCCCAAAGCCCCTGCTCTAGGAAGGTGTCGGCGCAGAACAAACGAGAGAAAAAACCCCGTTCGTCTTCCATTCGTTCAAGCTCTATGAGAAAAAGTCCGGGAATGTCCAAAGGCCTAAACAGCATTGTGGTTGACTAGGCCTCAATCCGGAGCAAATCGGGAAGTCTCGATGGCAAGAGCGCGGGAGGTTCTACCAAAGCTTCTCCGGCGTTCCCAGTGCGCCCGACACCGAAAGGCATGCGAGCCTCGTCCGATTGCAGCCGCTCTGCGGGCCCCCTCATGTCGCCGGAACTCTTCTCTGGTTCCACACATGCCCGCGGATCCTGGTCGCAACGCGAGCAGCCGATCCCTTTGTGACCGCTCGGCGTCCCGCCTACGACCCCGCAATCCGATCAAACCGTTGCATTGGCGCCGTGCTATCCTGCTAGATAAACGTTATGATCGAGTCAAGCGTGAGATACCATCAAGCTCGCGCCCTCTTCTTTGGCGCCCGAGGGACCGGCGATTTGCCAGCTGGCTGCAGCGGAACCACGGTCGCGCATCGTGCGATCAACCTCGAGAAGATGGATTAGCCGTGCCCGACCTTCCCGAAATCGCGACCGTTTTCGCCACGGGCGGCTCGGGCTTCCTCGGCGGTCACTGCCTACAAGCGCTGGTGCGGCATGGATTCCGCGTTCATGCGGCGAGCCGGACCCGCCGCGGCGCGGCCGCAGACGGGATCACGTGGCATCACATCGATCTGCATGCCCGAGGAGCGGTGGAGCAGCTCATGCGAGCATTGCGGCCCTCGCATCTGCTGCATCTCGCCTGGATCACGACCCCGAACCGCTATCGCTGCGCGCCCGAGAATCTGGACTGGCTGGAAGCCAGCCTCGCTCTGGTCCGCTCGTTTGGCGAACAGGGTGGCCAGCGATTCGTCGGCGTGGGCAGTTCCGCCGAATACGGTCGCGCGACCAGCCCCTGCGCGGAGGAGGCCACGCCTATTCGCCCGGCTTCCCTCTACGGGCAGTGCAAGGCGGCCTGCTGGATGGCGACCGAGGCTTATGCGCTACGCTACGGCTTCTCCGCCGCGTGGGCACGCGTGTTTCTACCCTACGGGCCGGGCGACGACCCCCAGCGGCTCATTCCATCGTTGTTGGCGGCTTTGGCCGCTGGTACACCGATCAACGTGACCGACGGCAGCCAAGTTCGGGATTTCGTTCACGTGACCGATATCGCCGAACTGGTGGGACGCTTGTTGGCGACGCCGCAGGCCAAAGGCGCATTCAATGTCGGCACGGGCCGTGGCATTACCGTTCGGCAAGTGATCGAGCGGGCGGCAGACCACTTCCATGCCCGGGAGCTCGTCCGTTTCGGCGCCCGGCCGCAACGTGACGACGAGCCGCTGTCACTCGTCGCCGACATGACGAAAGTCCAGCGCGTCTTGCGCTGGCATGCGGCGACCTCGCTCGAGGACGGGCTGGAACGACTGTTGCTTGAAGCGTCCTCGGCGGCGCCGAATCCGTCGCGGGGAGGCGTCGGTTCATGCGCATCGTAATCGACACTGCAGAAAGGACGCTCACGGCGGACGGTCGGCGCCTGGACCTCTACGGCAAAGAGGCGTTCGAGTTGATCTCGGACCTCTGGCTCAAGACCAGCTGGAACCAGAAGTACTCCTATACTTTCACGTGGCTCGGTCGTCCGATCATTCAGCATCCGGAAGATTTGGTTCGGCTGCAGGAGGCGATTGTCACCTTGCGTCCCGACGTCATCATCGAGACCGGCGTGGCTCACGGCGGCTCGCTGATCTTCTATGCCTCGCTGCTCAAGGCGCTGGGGCACGAGGGCCGCGTGGTGGGGATCGACATCGAGGTCCGCCCGCAGAACCGCAGGGCGATCGAAAGCCACGAGCTTGCAAGCTACATCACCCTGATCGAGGGCGACTCCGCCGCACCCGAAATCGTGGGACGTGCACGCGCGCTTGTCCGCCCCGGCGACAAGGTGATGGTTATTCTAGATTCGAATCATACCAAGGCTCACGTCGCCAGAGAGCTCGAAGCCTACGCGCCCTTGGTCAGCCCCGAATCCTACATAGTCGCAACCGACGGGATCATGGGCCTCGTGCACGATACGCCCCGCGGCAAGCCGGAATGGATTTCCGACAATCCTTCACGGGCGGCGAGCGAATTTGCCGCTCGGCATCCCGACTTCGTCCTTGAGGAGCCAAAATGGCGGTTCAATGAGAGTGAGCTCGACCGAACAATCACAGCTTGGCCGGGCGCTTGGCTCAAACGCGTCAAGTGAGCAAGGCAAGGCGGTGATGCAAGATTTCACCCTTGTCATTCCGACCTACAATCGACCGAAGCCGCTGGCGGCTTTGCTGAAATATCTAGGGGCCGAGCAGCCGCCTTGTCGCATTCTGGTCCTCGATTCCAGCCAGCCGCAGCCGCGAGCCGCCACTCGCAAGGTCGTCCAGGCGACGAATCTGACAGTGGACTATCTCGAGTTCCCGAGCGAGACGCATCCCTTCGACAAGTTCCGAGAAGGCGTGCACAAGGTAACGACCGAATTCTGCGCGTTGTGCGCAGATGACGATTTGGTCGTTCCGGATGGCGTCGCGCGCTGCCTCGACGCTCTGAGAGAGAACCCGCAGGCATCGGTGGCCCAGGGCTATTCCTTTTCGTTTCTTTGCCAGCACACCGGCGATATGGACCTTGGGAACATCCTCTATTTCAACTCGACGATCGACGATGCCACCCCCCTGGCGCGACTCGCCAAGCTCTTCTCCCGCTACCAAGCTGCCACCTACGGCAATTATCGCACGCCCGTACTGCAGCGGATCTTCGACACGCTCAGGCCGATGACCAGCATTCTCGGGCGCGAGCTGCTCGGAAGTGCGTTGGCGGCGGTGGAAGGACACATGATTCGGGTGCCGTGCTTCAGCCATGGCCGCAGCATGGATGCCTCGGAAAGCTACGAGCACTGGCACCCGCTGGAATGGTTTGCAAAGGACCCCGCGGGCCTGTTCGCGGAATACCGCCTCTACCGCGAGCAGATCGCGCAGGCCGTGCTCAAGCGACCCGACAACACCCTCGATGCGGCGGCGGTCCGGCGCGTCGTCGATATCATTCACCTGCGCTACATGTCCAAGCACGCGCCGGACGCCGCGCTTGCCTTCATCGCCGAGCAAAAGCTGTCGGGCGTTCCTTTCGAGGAATACTGGCCTCGGCCGGAGGTTCACCTGCCGCTCTACGAGGCAACACGCATCGGGACCTCCGCCCCCGCCTCGGACGCGGCCATTCACCAGAAACATAGGCGCAGCGGCGGCTGCGAGTACTACCTGCATCCGAACTTCTCCGCTCCGCTGGAAATTGCCACACCCGGACACGAAGCGATCACCAGTCTGCTGCAGAGCCTCGACCACTACAGCCTGCGGCCAACCACTCCCGTGCACCCGCGCCGGGTGGCAGGCCCTCCGCCACCGAGGACCGTCACCGTGTCGGTGCTGCTCTGCAACTACAACGATGCCCGCTACCTGCCGGACTCGCTAAGTGCCATATGCACTCAGACCCGTCTACCCGAAGAAGTCATCGTGCTCGACGATGGCTCGACCGACGACAGTCTCACGATCATCGAAGGGTTTGCGCGGCGCTACCCGTTCGTTCGCGTTCTGACGAACGAAAGCAATCGTGGGCTGCTCTATTCGATCAATCGGGCGCTGCGCGAAGCGCGCTGTGACTTCGTCGTATGGGCGGCGGCGGACGACCGCCTGATGCCCAATTTCATAGAGCGCAATGCCCGATGCCTCGAGCGATATTCGGCGGCGCGAATGTCGTTTTCGCGCCTGGCGGTGTTCCAGGACGGCTCGGACGAGGTCACCCCGTTCACGGAACAAAATCACGGCCCGGCGTTCGACTTCGGCGCCGAAGCCCGCTTCCTGTCGCCGGAAGGGCTGCGCGAACGTTTGCAGCGGAGCTACCTCTGGATCTCGGCGAATACCGTCATGGCGAGCCGCGCGGCGTTGATGCAAGCCGGCGGCTTTGACCAAGAGCTGCGCTGGCACGCCGATCATTTCAGCTTCATGGCCGTCGCGTTGCGCCACGGCGCATGTTGCATCCCCGAGACCTTGGCGCTGATGCGACAGCGCAACCAGACCTACTCTTCCGCAGGCATGGCCAAACGCAACGAACAACGCATCACATTGGGGCGATTTGCCGACAAGCTAACCACGAAGGGCTGGCGTGACGTCGGAATTGCCGCCCTGCGTTGCCCCTCCCTGCTGTCGCCGTTCGGCAGCCTGATGTGTGAAGCTCTGCTGCTCAAACCGCGACGGTGGCCTTTCGCCGTGACATACGGCCTGTGGTGGGCGAACCATCAATGGTCCCAGCGGACCGGCCTTGCGGCGCGCGTCGGAGGCCGCCTCGCACGAACGGCGCTGCGATGCGTGTTGGCCGCGTTGCGGCGAACCGCCAGAGTGCTGCGCTGGGCGCTCGACAAGTGATGCGCGATCTCACCCTCATCGTCCCCACCTACAATCGCCCGCAACTGCTGGCTGCATTGTTGGAGTATCTCGAGATCGAGAAAGCCGATTGTCGCGTCCTGGTGCTCGACTCCAGCAGGCCGGACGTGCTGGCGGCCAATCGCAATCGGATGATGACCTGCGGCCTCGATGCCGAGTTCCTCGAATTCCCGGATCTGGATCCGACCGAAAAGTGGCGCCGGGGCCTCCACCGGGTCACCACGCCCTTCTGTGCATTCTGTGCCGACGACGATTTGGTGATCGTCGAAGGCGTACGGCGGTGCCTCGAGGTGCTCAGAAGCAACCCGATGTCCTCGGTGGTGCAGGGTTATTCCTTCACGTTCCTGCCACGGCCCGAAGGCGACATCGAGCTCAACAACATCGTGTGTTTCAGGCCGACCATCGACGATCGAACGCCACTACGCCGGCTCGACAAGCTGTTCGAGCAATATCAAGCCCCGAGCTACGGCCTGTTTCGCACGCCGGCGCTATGGCGAATATTCGATGCCTTGCCAACCGAAATGAAAATCCTCACGCGCGAGCTGCTGTGGTCGGCGCTGACCGCCATCGACGGACACCTCGTTCGCCTGCCGGATTTCAGCTACGGCCGCTGCATGGGTCCATCGGCCGACTATGACTGCTGGCATCCGCTGGAGTGGTTTTGCAAGAACCCCGATGGCCTGTTCACGGAATACCTGCGTTATCGCGACATCCTGACGGCAGCGATGATGCGACGGGCGGACAACGATCTGCAGCCGGAGGAGATCCCCGAGATGCTCGATCTCCTCCACCTGCGCTATCTGGCCCGACATGCGCCGGACGACGTGCTCGAATTCATTACCGAGCAGCAGATAGCCGGCGTCGACTTTGCGGAATATTGGCCGCGCCATGAAATTCATCTGCCGCTATACGACGCTGCCGGCGTCGCATCGTCCGCCGAGGCCGAGACTCTCGGCACGCTGACCATGCGGAGCGGGGAGCGGTCCTATGTCCTGTTTCCCAGCTTCTACGCTCCGCGGGGACTCGATCCGCCCCGGTTGGATAGCGTCGCTCGTCTGCTCGCTTCGCTCGACAAGTACCGGCCAATCGATCCGGGCAGAGTACCCGAGGCGTGAATGCGGGGCCGAGGCGCCTCGCAACAGGCCCTTGTTCGCCGACGGCGTTGTGACCGCTCTCGGGCGCAACACAGCCCTGCTCGAGCGCCGCGATTCGATTGTGGACCCACGGTCACTCGAACAGCACGATGCGCAACCGACGCAGTGCGATCGTCATGAGCGAATGGGCAACAGACAGGAGGTTCTTGATATTGATCGCCGCCGATCCCTCGCGGTCGTAGGCCACAAGGGGTATCTCCCTATACGTCGCGCCCTCGGAGATGAGACGTGTCAGGAACTCAGCCTGATAACCGAAACCCGAGCACTCGACGTGGAAGCGCATCACGTGCGCCCGCAGATACAGGGGATTTCCGTTGTAATAGGCGAGCCGATTCCCACTCGCCACGTTGACCAGGCAGGTATAAAGCTTCGATATGACCGTGCGCCAGAGCGGCCGGTTCCGAATCTCCACAAAGTGAGGAACGATGATGTCGGCCGTACCGCGGGCGCGAATGATTCCTTCGATTGCGTCCGCCAGCTCCACGTTGTCTCCCGGAACGATGCGGTAGTAGCGGCCCCGCCCCTGAAAGGACCCCTCCACGAAATTGTACGAGAGACCGCGATTCACCTTGTTGCGGAACAGGCGTATCGGGACCTGCGGATGCTCGGCTTGGAATACTGCGACCACGCCCGACGTATTGTCCTTCGAGCCGTCGTCGAACACCAGAATCTCGTAGCTGGACCCCACGCGCGCCATGGCGCTCATGATCGTTTCGATCGCGCCGACGACGTTTTCCTCCTCGTTCAAGCAGGGAACCAGGAACGTAGCCTCGACGGCGTCACGCACCGCGTCCTGCGCCCGGCCCGGGTCGGCTTCAGGAAGCATCGTCGCCCCGGCGGGTTGCTCCTGACACCCACTGATTCGGCCGACCGAACATGACGTGCAGCAACGCGAAGATTCGTACCAGTCCCTCGCCGCGCGGCGTGAGTTCGAAGCCGGCCGGTCCGGCGGCGATGAGAGCTCTCCGTTCGAGCTGCTCGAAGCGTCGCGCGATCATGGCCTGCGTTCGATAGAAGCCGGCAATGTCAGCGGGCTTGAGTGGCTGTCTGGCGAGCTTGGTCAGCAGCCCGAACGATACGCTGTTCCCGACCAGGGTGAAGAGGAAAATGTAGAGTTCGCAAAGGAACGCATAAGTGAGAGTGGCGGCGAGGAAGGCGGGCGTCAAGCCGTAACTTCTGGCGCAATAGCCGATCAGCGCGATCCCTGCCACCGCCCCGATCGCGACGAAAACCGCCACCGCTCCGGCGCGCTCGGCAACCGCTGCCGCCGACAGCGCGAGATCGGCCGCACGCCGCCCGTCACCGCCGTCGAGCGCGAGTGCGCCTTCGGCGAGATCCGCCAGCGCCGTCGCCACCGGCAGTCCCGTCGTCTGCGCCAGACCGCGCGCGGCGGCAGCGGAATGCGCCGCGTCGGCGCGCCGGCCGAGCGCCAGCCGGCAGCGCGTCAGCAGCTCG
>Ga0081455_10004176_pt1 | contig 16283 bp, 16 predicted proteins | sample TabmetS3T2R1_FD_70207 | JGI IMG/M metagenome (GOLD analysis project Ga0081455, IMG submission 70207) | Tabebuia heterophylla rhizosphere microbial communities from the University of Puerto Rico - S3T2R1 | ecosystem: Host-associated > Plants > Roots > Rhizosphere ... | reverse complement strand
CATGTGCCTATCCCCGCCAACCCCGGCAAGGACAGCAGTTGTCGCGCGGTAGCTTCGGTGCTGGCGCGCGTCGGCGACAAGTGGACCGTGCTTGTCATCATGCTGCTGATCGGGGGGCCGCGGCGCTTCAACGAGCTCAAGCGCATGATCGACGGCATCTCGCAGCGCATGCTGACGCTGACGCTGCGCGGGCTGGAGCGCGACGGATTGGTGACGCGGACGGTGTTTCCGACCATTCCGCCGCGCGTCGACTACGAGCTGACCGATCTCGGCCGCGGTCTGGCAAATCCGGTGGCGGCGCTTGGTCAATGGGCGTTCGAGCACATTCCCGAAATCGAGCGGGCGCGGGCCAGGTTCGATAAGCGCAATCAGCGATAGCGTTTTCGAGCGAAAGCCTGCCCCGGACTTGATCCGGGGTGGGTACCGCTTCGCGTCAAGAAAACGCGTCAAAACAAAAAGAGACTAGACCAGCGACACCATTCCGCCGCCATGGCGTTCGAGCCGCCCGGCGAGCTCGAGCTCCAGCAGCACGGTGCGCACGACGGTCGGCGAAGCGCCGGCCATGCGGATCAAATCGTCAAGACCGATCGGGGTCGGTCCAAGCAGGGCGATGATGCGCGCGCGTTCACTCGCATCGGGATCGGCCTCGGAATATTCATCGTCAGGCTCTTCCAGCGCGATCGGCCGCGCCATGATCGGCTGCACGGCGTTGATGATGTCGGAAGCTTCCGTCGCCAGCGTCGCGCCCTGCTTGATCAGGTCGTTGGTGCCGGCAGCGCGCGGATCGAGCGGTGAGCCCGGCACGGCAAAGACCTCACGGCCCTGTTCGGCCGCCATTCGCGCCGTGATCAGCGAGCCCGAGCGTTGCGCCGCTTCCACCACCACGACGCCAAGCGAGGCGCCGGAGATCAGGCGATTGCGCCGGGGAAAATCATGCGCCCGCGCCACATAGCCGAGCGGCATTTCAGAGATCGCGGCGCCGGTTTCCAGCAGCGCGAACAGCAAATCCTCATGCTCCGGCGGATAGATCCTGTCCTGGCCGCCGGCGAGGACTGCGACCGTGCCGCCCGAAATACTGGCGCGGTGCGCTGCCTGGTCGATGCCGCGGGCAAGTCCGGAGATGATGACAAAGCCGGCTTCGGCGAGATCGCGCGCCAGCGACTGCGCGAATTTGATCCCGGCGCCGGAGGCGTTGCGCGAGCCGACGATCGCAATCATCGGGCGCATCAGTGCATCGAGCGCGCCACGGACAGCCAGCAGGGGAGGTGCGTCGTCGATCATCGCGAGCCGCGGCGGATAGGAGGCTTCGCCCGGCGCGACCAGGCTGACGCTAAGCCTTTTGCACGCGTCCAGCTCGGCGCGCGCGTCCGCCTCGCTGCAGATGCGACCTGGCCGCGCCGCGCCGCCGCGTTGCGCCAGTTCCGGCAACCGCTCCAGCGCGGTCGCCGCATCGCCGCAATGACGCAGCAGGGCGCGAAACGTGCGCGGCCCGATATTGTCGGAACGGATCAGCCGCAGCCGGTTGAGCCGTTCGGTGTCGGAGATTTTACTAGTCTGGCTGATGGCGCCCACGCTGCCCTCCGATGCCAAGCATGTATCAACCTGAGCGAGCGAGCAACTGGTTTGAATTACCTTGCAAGTTCATCGCAACATAGCCAAGTTGCGGTGTGTTGGAAGGAAGGATTACCAGGATGCGAGTGCAATCGGTGGAGATCTTCTCTGACGCGACGAATGCTGCAGTGATGCGTCATCCCGGTCGTCGCTTCCCAGGTTTCCTGTTTCAGGGCGATACGCTCTATTCACTGTGCCTCCAGGCCGACGACGTCTGCTCTTCAATAGGCCGCGGTGCGCCGGGCTATGAGGAAGCCAACGATCTGAGGAATCGTCTTTGGTCGGCGCTGAACCACTACAAATCTGTGCTCGACGAGCACAAGCTTCCCCTTCCGTTTAGTGAACAGCCACTCTCGTCATGATCTCGCTTGCCAACCTGCAGCGCCGTATCGAGAAGGGCGAAGTGTCCGCCGATGCGGCGATCGGGCAGTCGCTGGAAGCAATCGCCGCAAAGGATAAACCGATCGGCGCCTTTGTCTGCCATAGTATTGCTGCCCACGCACCGAGCCGCGGCCCGCTGCGGGGCATTGCCGTCGGCATCAAGGACATCATCGATACCGCCAATTTCTCCACCGAGATGGGCTCGCCGATCTATCGCGGCTTTCATCCGCGAGCGGACGCGCCGGTCGTCACCATGCTCAAACGGGCGGGCGCGACCATCATCGGCAAGACGACGACCACGGCCTTTGCCGCCAATGACCCCACCGCCACGCTCAACCCGCACAATCACGCGCATACCCCCGGCGGATCGTCGGCGGGTTCGGCGGCGGCGGTTGGCGCCGGCATGATTCCGCTGGCGGTGGGCACTCAGACCGGCGGTTCGGTGATCCGGCCAGCTTCGTTCTGCGGAGCGGCCGCGATCAAGCCGAGCTACCGGCTGCTGCCGACCGTCGGCGTGAAATGCTTTTCATGGTCGCTCGACACGGTCGGGCTGTTTGCGGCCGGCGTCGAAGACCTCGCTAACGGACTTTCAGCCATAACGGGGCGCTCAGAATTGCTATTGCCCGCATCGATTACGGCGCCGCGTATTGGCATTGTCACGCAGGATTTTGCCGGCGAGGTTGAGCCAGAGAGCGTGCAGGCGCTACAGATCGCGACGCGCGCGGCCGAACGGGCCGGTGCCAGCGTTGGCACGCTCGCGCTCCCGGAAATCTTTGCCGACGCCTGGCGCATCCACACCACCGTGCAGCAGTTCGAGGCGCATCAGGCGTTTGCTTGGGAATATCGCGAGCGCTACAGCGAGATGGCGCCGCTGTTGCGCGCCCGGCTCGACGAAACCAAGGATATTCAGCCGGCCGAGTATGATGAAGCCCAAGCAATTGCGGCGCGGGCGCGCGCGGCGCTCGGCCCGATATTCGAGCAGGTCGACGTGCTCTTGACCTATTCGGCGCCGGGTGCGCCTCCGAAAGGTCTGGACTCCACCGGCGATCCTCGCCTCAACCGGCTCTGGACCTTGATGGGCACGCCGTGCGTCAACGTCCCCGCTTACGTGGCCGAAGGCAATTTGCCCGTGGGCGTGCAGGTGATCGCGCCGTTTGGCAGCGATGGCAAGGCGCTCGCTGCCGCGCGCTTTGTCGAGCAGGCGCTGAAGATGCCTGGCACAGACCAGGCATGACGAAGAAAGAAATGTTCATGATTTCGCTCGCCGATCTTCAGCGCCGCATTGAACAGGGCGAACTCTCCGCCGATGCCGCGATTGCGCAATCGCTGGAAGCAATCGCCGCTCGGGACAAGACCATTGGTGCCTTTGTCTGCCATCGTATAGCGGCCCATGCGCCGAGCGCCGGGCCGCTGCGCGGCATTGCCGTCGGGATCAAGGACATCATCGATACCGCCGATTTCTCAACGGAGATGGGCTCGCCGATCTATCGCGGCTTTCATCCCCGGGCGGACGCGCCGGTCGTTGAAATGCTCAAGCGGGCGGGGGCCACCATCATCGGCAAGACGACAACGACCGCCTTTGCCGCCTACGATCCGACCGCCACACTCAATCCGCACAATCACGCGCACACGCCCGGCGGATCGTCGTCGGGCTCAGCGGCCGCCGTCGGCGCCGGCATGATCCCGCTGGCCTTGGGAACGCAGACCGTCGGCTCGGTGATCCGGCCGGCCTCGTTCTGCGGCGCAGCCGCGATCAAGCCGAGCTATCGGTTGTTGCCGACGGTCGGCGTCAAATGTTTCGCGTGGTCGCTCGACACTGTCGGGCTGTTCGCCGCCGGCGTCGAAGACCTCGCCAACGGACTTTCAGCGATAACGGGGCGGCAGGAATTGCTGTTGCCCGCGTCGATTGCGACGCCGCGCATCGGGGTGGTGACGCAGGATTTTGCCGGAGCGGCGGACGCGGAGAGCGTGCAGGGGCTGGAGATCGCGATGCGCGCGGCAGAGCGTGCCGGTGCCACTGTGCGCGCGCTGCCGCTGGCAGAAGTCCTTGCGGATGCCTGGCGTATTCACACCACGATCCAGTGGTTCGAGGCGCATCAGGCATTGGCTTGGGAATACCGCGAGCGCTACGCCGAAATGGCGCCGCTGCTGCGCAGCCAGCTGGACGAGAGCAAAGATATTCCGCCGGCCGAATATGACGAAGCGCAGGCCGTCGCTGCGAAGGCGCGCGCAGCGCTTGGCCCGGTCTTCGAAGAGGTCGATGTGCTACTGACTTATTCCGCGCCGGGCGCGCCGCCCAAGGGACTGGGCTCCACCGGCGATCCGCGCCTCAACCGGCTCTGGACCTTGATGGGCACGCCGTGCGTCAACATTCCCACCTATGTCGCCGAAGGCAATTTGCCCGTGGGCGTTCAGGTGATTGCGCCATTCGGCAGTGACGGAAAGGCGCTCGCCGCCGCGCGCTTTGTCGAGGATGCGCTCAAGCGGAAATGACGACGCAGAGGCCATTGGATTTCGACAAGTCAATCCAATTTTATTTGAGCGCGGTGGTGCAACCCGGCCAGGGGGATCGTCGTCAAAGACAACAGGGGCGTGTCCCATCGGGGAACGATAATCACGCGATGCTCAAATCTCAGTTCTTTCCAGCGGGCGAAGGGCTCTCCGACATCGTCGAAGCGGTCTGGGATGTCGATTTCGACGATGCGCGCTCGGCCCGTGCGCTGACGATAAAGGTATTGCCGGCGACCTCGCCAGTGCTGATCGTGCACTATCGCGCGGCGATGACGGCGGCACATCGGTCCCGCTACAAGCGCACCGCCAACGGCATGCAGACCCGGGCGATGACGCTGCGTCCCAGCGGTCCGCTCGGGGTCGTGCTGGTTCGGTTGAAGGCGGAGGAGGCTTGCCGTGTGCTCGGCTGCGATCTCGCCGACATGACCGATGCCAGCGTGGAACTGTCGGACATCTTTGGAGACCACGAGGCCTCGCTGCTCGAGGAAATGCTTGCCGAAGCGGAGAGTGCGCAGGCGCGCGTCGCGCGGATGCAGGAATTTCTGGGCGGCCGGATCGCTGCCAGCCGGTTCGATCCTGTCGTCCGCCACGCGATCCGCGCGCTCAAACAGGATCCCGCGATCTCGATGAAAGCTCTCGCGTCGCGCCTCGACATCGGCGAGCGCAGCCTGCAGCGGCGGTTCAGGACGCTGACCGGCGTCAGCCCCAAGCAATTTGCCCGCGTAGAGCGGATTCAGAAGGTCGTTGCCACGCGCCTGAAGGGCAGCAACTGGGCCGATCTCGCCTATGCAACCGGCTATAGCGACCAGGCGCATCTGATCAACGATTTCCGGTCCCTTGCCGGCGCGCCGCCGGGGGCGTTCTTTCGCGGCACCATGGCGGCGGAATATCGCATCTGGAACGCCGAACTCGCGGCGTCGGATTTTTACAATACATTCGTCACCTAGCTCATTAGGCAGCACATTTCCGAAGGCCCACGGCCTGCGATCAGGAGATGGATGATGCTGACCGAGATCAAGCGCGGGACGAAGCTCCGCAACGCCTTCAACAAGGAGACGTTCGTCTTTTCAGGCCCCGTCGACGATCCGGCGGTAGCCCGTTTCGAGGTCATTCTGGAAGAGGGCGGTTCTGGCGGCGGCAATGCGCTGGTTCATGTGCACCCCAGCGCCGACGAGCATTTTGCGGTGAAATCCGGCCGCGTCAGGATTGTGATCGAGGGCAGGGAGCAGCTGGTGGAGAGCGGCGGGCGCGCAATGGTGCCTCGCGGCAAGCCGCATTTCTTTGCCAATGCCGGCGATCGCACAGCCGAGCTCGAGATCGAGTTCAGGCCCGCACAGCAGCAGCTGCGCTTCTTCGCCAATTTCGCTACCCTCGCCGCACATCGGACGGAGTGGTTTTCCGCCAAGGGTGATCCGAACTTCCTGATGATCGCGCTGGCACTGCACGTCTATCGCGATCACCTTTATCTCGCCGGCCCGCCGATCTGGCTGCAGAAATTGATCTTCGCGCTGCTGGCGCCGCTGGCAAGGCTCCGTGGGTACCGAATGGCGATCGAGCCTGTGCGCGAGAACGGGCGGCTTGAGGCACGTTCCGTCGATTAGGACGGAGTCATTGCTGAGGTCACTTCTCGCCGATCTTGCCCTCGGTGCCCGACTGCAGCCGCTTGATGTTTTCGCGGTGCGCCCAGAACAGCAGCAAGGTCAGCACCGCGAACAGCGAGGCGAGGGCGGGATGACCAAAAAACCACAGGAAGATCGGCGTCACAAAACTTGCCACCAACGCCGACAGCGACGAGTAGCGCGTGGTGAAGGCGGTCGCGAGCCAGATCGCGCCGAACATCGCCGCTGCCGGCCAGAACAGGGCGAGCAGCACGCCGATATAGGTGGCGACGCCCTTGCCGCCCTTGAATTTCAGCCAGACCGGGAAGAGATGGCCGAGGAAGGCGCCGAGCGCCGCCAGCATCGCGGCATTTGGCCCCCACATGCTTCCGGTGATGATCACCGCGGCCGTACCCTTGAGCATGTCGCCAAGCAGCGTCGCCGCGGCAAGGCCCTTATTGCCGGTCCGTAGCACATTGGTGGCGCCGATACTGCCGGAGCCGATCGAGCGCAGGTCCTGCGTTCCCGCCAATTTGGTGAGGATCAGCCCGAATGGAATCGAGCCGAAGAAATAGCCGATGACGAGGGCGACAGGCAGGAAGGCTTCAGGTCCCATCGGCGGCGCTCCCTCGGCAATTTTCCCGCGCATCGGAGGCTCCCGAAAACGCCTTAGACGTGTTCATAAACCGTCCGTCCGCCGACAATAGTACGCACCACGCGGCCGGAGAAGCGGGCTTCGTCGAACGGCGTGTTCTTGCACTGCGACTTCAAATCGGCGGGATCGAGCACCCAGGGCGTTTCCGGGTCGATCACGATGACGTCGGCGGGTGAGCCTGCCCGCAGGGAACCGCCGGGCAGCCCCAACAATTCGGCAGGCCTCGTCGACATCGCGCGGATCAATGCCTTGAAGTCGAGGTCGCCGCTATGGACCAGCCGCAGGCCCGCCGGCAGCATGGTCTGCAGGCCGACCGCGCCGGACGCGGATTCTGCAAAGGGCAGGCGCTTGACCTCCACGTCCTGCGGATTGTGGTCGGACATGATGACGTCGACCAGACCGGAGGAAAGGGCAGATACCAGCGCCTGGCGATCCTGCTCGGTGCGCAGCGGCGGCGACAGCTTCAGGAACGTCCGATACGGCCCGATGTCGTTCTCGTTGAGCGTCACGTGGTTGATCGATACCGACGCGCTGACATCAAGGCTGGCATCGCGCGCGCGTTTCAAGATTTCCAGCGACTCGATCGAGGTGAGCGAGGCGGCGTGATAGCGACCACGGGTAAGGGCGGCGAGGCGCATGTCGCGCTCCAGCATCACCGATTCCGCGGCATAGGGGATGCCAGCAAGGCCAAGGCGGGTGGCGAACTCGCCCTCGTGCATCACGCCTTCGCCGACGAGGTCGGGATCCTCGGTGTGGTGCACGATCAGCGCGTCGAAATCGCGGGCGTAGGTGAGCGCGCGGCGCATCACCTGCGCATTTGTGACGCTCTTGTCGCCGTCGGTGAAGGCGACGGCACCGGCGGCCTTTAGGAGCCCGATCTCGGTCATCTCCTCGCCGCGCATCCCTTTTGTCAGCGCCGCCATCGGATGGATGTTGACGATCGCGGTGTCGCGGGCACGGCGCAGCACGAAGTCGACGGTCGCCGAATTGTCGATGACGGGCGAAGTATCCGGCTGGCAGATGATCGTGGTGATGCCGCCGGCGGCCGCCGCCTGGCTTGCGGAAGCAAATGTCTCGCGATGGCTGGCACCGGGCTCGCCGACAAAGGCGCGCATGTCGATCAGGCCGGGGGCTACGACCTTGCCGGCGCAGTTGATGATGTCGGTGCCCTCGGGCACGCCGGCCGCACCAATGCCGCGCCTGCTATCGCGGATCATGCCATCGGCGATCAGCACGTCGCCCGGGCCGTCGAAATCGCGCGAGGGATCGACGACGCGGGCATTCGCGAGCAGGATCGGGCGGCGGTCGGTCAGCATCGTGTCACGCGTTCGGCAGGTTGCGGGCGAGCGCTTCCAGCACCGCCATCCGCACCGCCACTCCCATTTCCACCTGTTCGCGGATCAGCGATTGCGCGCCGTCGGCGACCATGGAGTCGATTTCGACGCCGCGGTTCATCGGCCCGGGATGCATCACCAGTGCATCCGGCTTGGCATAGGACAGCTTCTTCTGGTCCAGCCCGAAATAGTGAAAATACTCGCCGGAGGAGGGGACGAACGAGCCGTTCATGCGCTCGCGCTGCAGCCGCAGCATCATCACGATATCGGCGCCGTTGAGGCCCTCGCGCATGTCGCGCGCCACCTCCACGCCCATGCGCTCAATGCCTTGCGGCAGCAGGGTGGAGGGCGCAACCACGCGCACGCGGGCGCCCATCGTGTTGAGCAGGAAGATGTTGGAGCGGGCGACGCGCGAATGCATGACGTCGCCGCAGATCGCGACAACGAGCCCCTCGATGGGGCCCTTGTTGCGGCGGATGGTCAGCGCGTCCAAGAGCGCCTGGGTCGGGTGTTCGTGGGAACCGTCGCCGGCATTGATCACGGAACCGTCCACCTTGCGCGCCAACAGTTCCACCGCGCCGGAGGCATGGTGGCGGACGACCAGGATGTCCGGGTGCATGGCGTTGAGCGTCACCGCGGTGTCGATCAGCGTCTCGCCCTTGCGCATGGAGGAAGAGGAAACCGACATGTTCATAACGTCGGCGCCCAGGCGTTTTCCGGCGATCTCGAAGGAGGATTGCGTGCGGGTCGAGGCCTCGAAGAACAGGTTGACCTGGGTGCGCCCGCGCAAGCTAGTGCGCTTCTTGTCCACCTGGCGGTTGAGCTCGACATACTCCTCGGAAAGGTCGAGCAGGCCGGTGATATCGGCAGCGGAAAGCCCCTCGATTCCCAGCAGATGCCGGTGACCAAGGACGAAGGTCGATTTCGATAGGGAGGTCATTAAAGCGAGAGCTATAGGCGCGGAAACGGGGCGGGGCAAGCGGGAATCCGGCATGGCGGAGTTATCCCCGGGTCTGTCGCGGACGGGGTAAACAGACAGGGTAAAAGGGGGTGCCGAATTGTCGCCGGGATCGGCGCTGGGGGAGTACTTGATGCGGAATTTTAAGCAGTTTTACGCGGTCGTGCTGGTGGGCGCGGGGCTGGCCCCCACGGCATTCGCCCAGGGCTTGCCCGGCAGTTTCGTCTATCTGCGCGACGTCGATCCGAGCATCATCCAGGATATCCGCTACGCCACGTCGAACAATTTTGTCGGCCATCCGCTCGCGGGCTACCAGGCCGGCGAATGCGTCGTGAAGCGCGAAGTGGGGCTGCGGCTGAAGAACGTCCAGCAGGAACTGGCGAAGCAAAAACTGTCGCTGAAGATGTTCGACTGCTATCGCCCGACGCGGGCGGTGATGGACATGGTCAAATGGTCGCGCAACGGCAGGGAGACGCCGGCCGAGCGACGCTACAATCCGGCGTTCCGCAAGGCCGATCTGTTTCGCCTCGGCTATATCGCGGCCTATTCGGGCCATTCGACCGGCAGCGCACTCGACTTGACGCTGGTCGATTTGTCCGCGGACAATTCCGCAAAATTCGATCCTGCTAAAGCTTATGGGGTCTGCACTGCTCCGGTGGAGGCGCGCGCGCCCGAAGGTAGCATCGATATGGGCACCGGTTATGATTGTTCCGACGTGAAGGCCAACACGAGATCGGCTTTGATCACGCAGGAACAGCGCAAATGGAGAGACACGCTGGTCGCTGCGATGCGCAAGCAAGGCTTCGTGAACTATTTCCGGGAGTGGTGGCACTTTTCGCTGCCCGGCGCGGGCGGTGAGGCCTATGATTTTCCCATTCTACCGCGTCGCCCCTGATTCACGACAGGACCGGCCATGAAACAGGCAACCTTCCGGACTCATGAGGTCTTCAACCAGTCGCCGCCGTTCTGGGACGTCGATCTCTTCACTGTCGACCGGCCGCTGGTCGAGGCGGTTGCCGCCAATGGCGGCGCCTCCGCTGAGAAGGAACTGTCGGAGTTCGGCAAGCATTGGGGATCCGCCACGATGGCCGAGCGCGGGCGCGCGGCGAATGAGAATACGCCAAAGCTGCGCACGTTCGACTCCCGCGGCAATCGCCGCGACGAGGTCGAATTTCACCCGGCCTATCACGAGCTGATGGCGCACAGTGCGCACGCCGGAGTGCACAACTCGACCTGGACCGCGGACGGCAGGCCCGCCGGCGGCGCCTCGGAAGTGATGCGCGCAGCAAAATTCTATATCGCCTCGCAAGTCGAGACCGGCCATCTCTGTCCGATCACCATGACGCGCGCTTCCGTGGCAGCACTGGCCTCGCAACCGGACTTGCTTGCCAAGGTGATGCCGGTGCTGTCGACGCGTTCCTACGACCCGAGCTTTGCGCCGTGGTGGACCAAGCGCGGCATGACGCTCGGCATGGGTATGACTGAGAAGCAGGGCGGCACCGATGTGCGCTCCAACATGACCCGCGCCGAGCGCACGGCCGACGGCTACCGCATCACCGGCCACAAATGGTTCATGTCCGCGCCGATGTGCGACGCCTTTTTGGTGCTGGCCCAGGTCGAGCAGGGCCTGAGCTGTTTCCTGATGCCGCGCTTTGCGCCGGACGGTTCCGTCAATGCGATCCATTTCCAGCGGCTAAAGGACAAGCTCGGCAACCGCTCCAATGCATCGAGCGAAGTCGAGTTCCACGGCGCCTATGCCGAACTTATCGGCGAGGAGGGCAAGGGCATCCGCACCATCATCCAGATGGTGCAGCTGACGCGGCAGGATTGCGCGATCGCTTCCGCCGGCCTGATGCGCTCGGGGCTCGCGCACGCGCTGCATCATGCGCGACACCGCAGCGTGTTCCAGAAGCATCTGGCCGACCAGCCGCTGATGCAGGCGGTGCTGTCGGACATGGCGCTGCATGTGGAGGCTTCGATTGCGCTGGTGATGCGGCTCTGCCGGGCATTCGACCGCGCCCCCGATGATACCGGTGAATCCGCGTACATGCGCCTGCTAACGCCCGCCATCAAATATTGGGTCTGCAAGAGCGCGCCGGGATTCCTGTACGAGGCGATGGAGTGCCTCGGCGGCAACGGCTATGTCGAGGACGGCATTTTGGCGCGGCACTACCGGGAGAGCCCGGTCAACGCGATCTGGGAAGGTTCGGGCAACGTCATGTGCCTCGACGTGCTGCGTGCGCTCGCGCGCGAGCCGGATGCGGCGGTCGCGGTGCTGCAGCAGCTTGCGGGCGAGAGCAGGGGCCTTCCCGGCGCCACTGAGGCCGCCGACTTCATTGGCAGGGCGTTCCGTCGTCCGGATGGCGAGCGCGTTGCGCGGGTCGCGGTGGAGAAGCTGGCGCTGCTTGCGGCCGCCGCCGCGCTCAATGCGGTGGCGCCGCGCAGTGCGGAACTGTTTGCGCACAGCCGTCTTGCGGGGAATCACGGCGGCATGTACGGCGCAACAGAGCTTCCCGGCGATGACGTCCGGCACCTGCTGGAACGGGCGCTGCCTTGAAAGTAACCGTCATGGCCGGGCTTGACCCGGCCATCCACGACTTTCTAACCATGGCGCGACAAAGACGTGGATGCCCGGCCCAAGCCCGGGCATGACGGGGTGGAGAAACCGGAAGGCGCTTGATGGATTCGATCAGCCTGCATACCCCTCCACCTTTGTCGGCGACCGACCCACGCCCGCCGCGGATCTGGAAATTCTGGGGCACCGCGCTGTGGGGCCTCTTCATCTTCGCGGCGATGTTCGTCGGGCAGCTCACGGTCGTCCTGTATTTCGTCTTTAGGCAGGAAGGCGACATCGACATCGCCTCCACCATTCGGGCGGTCGGCGGGGGGCTGACGATCTCGCTCTCCGTCATCATGGGCCTGCCGGCGGTCGCCGCGGCCTGCTGGGTCGCCACGCGATGGTCGCGCACGCCCTATGCGGACTATCTCGCGCTGCGCTGGACCTCGTGGAGGAACGTCGTACTCGGCGTCATTGCGCTGGCTGCGCTGGTCGGGTGCTGGGACCTGCTGTCGCGCGCGCTGGGGCGCGAGATCACGCCGGGCTTCATGGGCGACGTGCTGAAATCGGCGCAGAACGATGGCGCGCTGTGGCTGCTGATCATTGCGTTCTGTGTCGCCGCGCCGATCTCGGAAGAGCTGTTCGCGCGCGGCTTCCTCTATCGCGGCTGGTCGGAATCGCGCCTCGGGCCGGCCGGCGCCATCCTGCTGTCCTCGATCGCCTGGACCTCGCTGCACCTGCAATATGACTGGTTCTTCTTCTGCGAGGTGTTCTCCATCGGCCTGTTGTTCGGCTATCTCCGCTACCGCACCGCCTCGACCTGGCTGACCATCGTGCTGCACGGCCTGAATAATCTCGCGGCGACGCTGCAAACTATTTGGATGACAAGCTGATCGTCGTGTATGTTGCATGGATTCCCGCCGAGATTGTTTCCAGCAACGATATGTCAGACTCTTCCCGGAACAGCGTTCCGCCACTTTCGGCGGCCTCAAGGGCACCCAAGACCTGGGATTTCATGGAGACGACATTTGTCGCTCTAATCGCCTATGCCGTCTTCGGGCTAACAGCAGGACTTGTGGTAACCGTCATTCTGCTGCGGCACTACGGTTTGGCGGAGCTTTCGCCTGCGCAATATCAGGCGTTGGCCATGAACGGACACTGGTACGGCGTCGCCATGATAATAGCATTCTTGCCAACGCTAGCCGTGCTGTGGGTAGCGATCCGAAAGGCGGGCAGAGATTTTACCGAGTATCTTGCGTTGAATTGGCCAAGCCGCAACGAGTTGCTGCTCGCTTTCGCCGTAACGGCTGCATTTATTATAGCTGAATCCGCGTTTTTTTCCTCCGCGCCGACGGTCAATTCTCCGTATATCGTAGGAGGAGCAGGCGGCTTGTTCGTGTTCTTGGTTGGCGGATGTCTCGCTGGGCCGATCATGGAGGAGCTTGTCTTCCGAGGCTTCATGTTTCGCGGGTGGTCCGAGTCCTTCCTCGGCCCGATTGGAGCCATCGTGCTGACATCCGCTTTGTTTGGAATGTACCACACTCAATACGATTGGCCGGAACGTTTCTGGATATTCTTGTCCGGTCTCGTTCTGTGCACTTTTCGCTGGCGCACGAATTCGACTTCGCTGGCTGTAGTGATTCATTCGGCAATGAATACCTACGTTTTCTTCCTATCAAGGTACGTCTAAGAGGCTGATACGATCGCAATCGCGATCGGCATGGTGATCGCCGCCAAAATCGTCTGCAGCGTGATGATCTGCGCCAGCAGCGGCGCGTCGCCGCCCATCTGGCGGGCCAGCACATAGGCGGAAGACGATGTCGGCACGGCCGAGCAGACGGCCACGATGACGAGGCTCGAGCCCGATATGCCGAACCACAGTGCGAGTGCTACGCCCAGCACCGGCATCAGGACCAGCTTGAGGAAGACCGATACCGATGCAGCAAGGCTCGGGCGGAACAGACCCTCGAGGTGCAGCCCGGCGCCGGTGACGAGCAGGCCGATGCCGAGCGAGGAGCGGCCGAGCGCGTCCGCAACGTCGTGCCACAGCTTCGGCAGCGGCAGATGCGTGACATTGACCGCAAGTCCGATCGCGCAGGCCCAGATCAGCGGGTTCTGCACGACCGTCAGCGCGATGGCGCGGACCGATTGCTTTTCCGGCGAGGCGTATTGCGCGAGCACCCAGACGCTCAGCACGTTGACCAGCGGGATGATGGCGACCATGGCGACCGAGGCCAGCGCCAGCCCGATGTGGCCGAAGAGGTTGCTGGCGACGGCGAGGGCCACGAAGGTCTGCCAGCGCGTCGCGCCCTGGAAGATCGAGGTGAAGGCGGGGCCGTCGATGTTCCAGCCGGAGAAGAGCGGCCGCAGCGCCAGGCACAATAGCGACATCACCAGCGCCGCCAGCAGCAGCGCGCCGCCAACGCCGGCCACCGGCACGCTGGACAGGTCAGCCTGCACCAGCGTCTGGATCAGCAGGGTCGGAAACAGCACGTAATAGGTCAGCCGCTCCAGCCCGTGCCACTGCGTGTCCAGCCGCATCAGGCTGCGCTTCAGGACGAAGCCGAGCACGATCAGCAAGAACACCGGCAGCAGCGCCGAGATCACGACCGCCATTCCTAGCGGTCTCCGCGCAGGGTCTTGAGCCGGTCGAGCGCGCCCTGCAGGATGAAGATCGCGGCGTGCTCGTCGATCACCTCGGCGCGCTTGGCGCGGCTGACATCCATGCCGATCAGCTCGCGCTCGACCGCTGAGGTTGAGAGCCGCTCGTCCCAGAGGCCGATCGGCAGCTCCGTGAGGCCGGCGAGGTTGCGGGCAAAGGCGCGTGTCGATTGCGCGCGCGGGCCCTCGCTGCCGTCCATGTTGATGGGCAGGCCCAGCACGAAGCCAGTGGCGCTGCGCTCGGCAGCGAGGGCCAACAGCCGCGCCGCATCAGCCTTGAAGGCCTTGCGCGAAATCGTCTCGACGCCGGTCGCGAGCCGCCGGTCGGGATCGGAAACGGCCACGCCAATGGTCTTGGTGCCGAGATCGAGGCCGATCAGCGCGCCGCGCTCGGGCCAGCGGGCGGCAGCTTCGATCAGCGGAAGGATGGGGGCGGGCATTTGCCGGGAATAACACGGGCACGGCGGATCATGCAAAAGCGGCGCAGCAGTGCGTGTTGCAACAGCGAAGGGCGAGAAACTTTGATGGTTGCGGAGCGTTTGATAGCGTTTGATGAGGCGCGGCCGGATGATTCCGCCTGCGAGCCCAAAGTGGAGATGTCGATGCTTGGTCACGACGATCTCGTGATCATTGGAAGGGTGCTCGGTGCCCTGGTGATCGGGGCGTCGATCGGATTCGAACGCACCTTTCACGGAAGGCCCGCCGGGTTTCGCACCCATGCGCTGGTGTGCGTCGCTTCCGCGCTGCTCATGATCGTGACGGTCTATCAGGGGCAGTGGATGACGTTCGTCGAGCATGATGCCATCCGAACCGATCCCACGCGCATGGCGCAGGGCATCATGACTGGCATCGGGTTTCTCGGCGCCGGCGTCATCTTCAAGGAAGGCCTGACGGTCCGCGGGCTGACGACGGCGGCGTCGATCTGGGTAACGTCAGCGATCGGAATACTGGTCGGAATCGGCTTCTGGTTTGCCGCGGTCGTCGGTGCTGTCGCCACGCTGACCGTGCTGGCATTGTTCCGCTACATCGAAGCCAGGCTGCCGAGCGAGTTCTATGCCCATCACATGCTTCGTTTCGCGCGGGATCGCGTGATGACCGAGGACGAGGTGCATAAGCTCATCGAGCGGCACGGCTTCTCGATTGCGAACCTGTCGTCACGCCTGAGTGAAGGCGGTCAGCAGTTCGAATACCGCATGACCATCAAGAGCCGCAATCGCAGGAATGCGGAAGCGCTTGCGTCCTCTCTGCGGGCATTGCCGGAAGTCATCGAATTCCGGATCACGCCGACCGGTGACTGACCGCCCGGCCGCCGAGGCGGCGCGGCATCGAATGCCACGCCGCCCCGAGAGATCCGTCCTTACCGGATCGCGACCGGGTTGATCATGCTCTGCACGCCGCCCTTGAAGCGCGGCTGGCCGAGCACGAACAGGAACTCATAAGCCTTGTCCTTGGCGAGATCAGCCGTGTTCAGCACTTCCATGATGTAGGTACCGTTCATCGCCAGCAGGATCTGGTGCACCTCGAACAGGTTCTTGCTCTCGAACGGAATCACCTCCACGGCCCACGTGTCTGCACCGACGGCGACAACACCCTTGCCGGTCAGGTATTTCGCGCCTTCGACGCCCAGGCCCGGCTCACCCGAGTTGAAGCGCTTGTCGTCGTTGCCGATCAGGCTGGCCCAGCCGGTGTGAAACAACACGACGTCGCCCTGGCGGATTTCGACCCCCTGTTTCTTGGCAGCTTCCTCGATTTCCTTGACATTGAAGGCGGTGCCTTCCTTCACGACGTCGGTGCCGAGATAGGCGGCCATGTCGAGCAGCACGCCGCGCGTCACCATCGGCGGCAGCTTGTCGATGCCGAGCTTCTTCAATCCCGTCGGATCGGCGAATTCGAGCAGCTTGTTGCCGTTGTAGTAGACATGCTCGACGCCGACATGGCCCAACCCGTCGATCTGGCTGCCGACGCCGACCCAAGTCTCGATGATGTCGTCGTTATAGGTAGTCTTGCTCGGTCCGAG
>Ga0081455_10004175_pt1 | contig 16284 bp, 16 predicted proteins | sample TabmetS3T2R1_FD_70207 | JGI IMG/M metagenome (GOLD analysis project Ga0081455, IMG submission 70207) | Tabebuia heterophylla rhizosphere microbial communities from the University of Puerto Rico - S3T2R1 | ecosystem: Host-associated > Plants > Roots > Rhizosphere ... | reverse complement strand
GCCGCGTCCGGGCCGACGCCCGGGAGCCGGGGGCACCGCCTCGCAAGGGACGGCGGTGTGTTCGTCGCCTCCGTGTACGGGGCCTACTTCGGGGCCGGGCTCGGCGTCCTGCTCCTCGCCGTGCTCGGGATCACCGTCGCCGCCCTCATCAACGACCTGAACGCCGTGCGGACCGTGCTGGCGCTGCTGGTCAACAGCATCGCCATGGTCGTGTTCGCCATCGCTGCGCCCGTCGCCTGGTCCGCCGCCCTGACCATGGCCGCCGCCAGCCTGGTCGGGGGCTATGTCGGGGCCCGGACCGCCGCTCGCATGCCCGTACCCCTGTTCCGGGCCGTCGTGCTCGTCCTCGGGCTGGCGGCGGCGATCGGGCTGTTCGTCACCTGACCAGCCAGGACGTGAGCCAGACGTCACACCCCTCCAGTTGCCTGACACTGTAAGGCTGTGCGTACGCTCTCCGGATGGTCCCTCGTCGCCTCGCCCGCCTGGTCGCCGGCCTGCTCCTGGTGATGGCGCCCGCCGGGCTCGCCCTCGCCGGCTGCGGCGGCAGCGGCGGCGGCGACAGCGGCGCCAAGACCGGCGACAACGGCGGCCTGGGCAACGCCGGCGAGGGCCCCGACGACGCCATCCCGGCCGACACGATCAAGCTCGCCGGCAAGGACATCCGGGTCCTGGCCATGGACAACGCGTTCCGGGCGCCCGACATCGAGGTCAAGGCCGGCACCAAAGTCACCTGGACCAACCGGGGTCGCAACGACCACGACGTCCTGCCCACCCGGGGCCACGCCTGGGGCTCGGCCAAGGCCGGGATGACGCCAGGCGCCTCGTACAGCGAGACGTTCGACCGTCCGGGCGTCTATCACTACTACTGCTCGATCCACGGCACGACCGCCCAGGGCATGGTGGGCACGGTCGTCGTGACCAAGTAACACCACAGCGGGGGAGACTGCGATGTTGAGCGTGCGACGGCTGCTGGCACTGCTGGCGGCCGGGGTGCTGGTGGCCGCGGCCGCCTGCGGGAGCGGCAGCGACGACAAGGGCGACAACGCCCAGGGCGACGGCGGGCAGCAGGGCCGCACCCTCGAGGTGCCGGGCGACTACACGACGATCCAGGACGCCGTCGACGCCGCCAAGGACGGCGACCTCGTGCTGGTCAGCCCGGGCACCTACAACGAGGCCGTCACGGTCGAGACCGACAACATCGTGATCCGGGGCCTCGACCGCAACAAGACGATCCTCGACGGCCAGTTCAAGCTGGACAACGGCATCCGGGTCGCCGGGGCCAAGGGCGTGGCCGTCGAGAACATGACCGCCCGCAACTACACCAAGAACGGCTTCTTCTGGACCGGCGCCACCGGCTACCGGGGCTCGTACCTGACCGCCTACCGGACCGGCGACTACGGCGTCTACGCCTACGACACGACCGAGGGCCTGATCGAGCACAGCTACGCCTCGGGCAGCCCCGACGCCGGCTTCTACGTCGGCCAGTGCTACCCGTGCGACGCCCAGATCAACGACGTGGTCTCCGAGTTCAACGGCCTCGGCTACTCGGGCACCAACTCGGGCGGCGAGCTCTACATCACCAACTCGACCTTCCGGAGGAACCGGGCCGGCATCGTCCCCAACTCCGGCAGCTACGAGCTGTGCTACCCGGGCCGCGAGACGGTCATCGTCGGCAACCTCGTCTACTCCAACAACCAGCCCGACACGCCCGCCATCGACACGGCCCTGCTGGCGATGGGCAACGGCATCCTGCCGGCGGGCGGCACCCACAACGTGATCGAACGCAACCGGGTGTGGGACCACGACCGAACCGGCATCGGGCTGGTGCCGTTCCCCGAGGACGACCCGGTCGACGTCGTGCCGCCGCCGTCGGCCGACACCACGCCGTGCAGCCAGACGAAGAGCCAGGCCCCGCCCGACCCGTCCAAGGTGCCCGACACGGTCATCTGGAACCCCCGCGACAACCCGGTGGTCGACAACGTGGTCGAGGACTCCCGCCTGGCCGACCTGGCCGTCGGGTCGACCGAGGACATCTCCCAGGCCGGCAACTGCTTCTCCGGCAACACGTTCAAGACCAGCGCCCCGAAGAACGTCGAGACCCTGGCCCCCTGCGAGGGGACCGGCACCGGTGACTGGTCGGCCGGCGCCCTCGACCTCGGCTCGCTGATCGCCGCGGTGCACCCGCCGTCGCAGGACTACAAGCGCTCCCCGGTGCCGGGACCGCAGGAGAACATGCCGGACGCCAAGGACGCCCCGGCCCGCCCGGCGACGCATCCCTTCGAGAAGCCGGACGTGGATAGCATCACCGTCCCCGACAAGCCCTCGTGATCTTGGGGCGGCGGGCCGTCTCGGCCGTCTCGGGCGGGGCACCGGTGAGCATCAGGAGGCTATCGGTCGCCAGGACGACCAGGACGAGTGCTGTCGCGAGTCCGGCCCAGGGCCGGATGTCTGCAGCCGGGGGAAGACGATCCAACATGATGGCCGGTTCATCCTCCGATTCGAGTGAGGGCAGGGTCGATCGCCAGCCGGCGATCGACTGCGGCCGCTCGCTGGCGCGCACCCTCATCCCGGCGTCGATGCCCGCCAGCAGGGCGGGCGAGAACCCCGCCGGCATCAGGCTGGCCAGCGGCCGATAGGCGTCTTCGAGCATGCGGTCGAGGACGCCGGGCGCCGGCGCACCGGTGATCGCGTGATAGAGCGTCGCTGCCAGACCGTAGATGTCGGTCCACGGTCCCGGCTTGTCGGAGGTGAATTGCTCGGCCGCGGCATAGTTCTGCGAGAATGCGGGCACCATGGCGGTGCGCTCCGCCATCGACGCGCGCGCGGCGCTGAAGTCGATCAGTGTCGGATGGCCGCTGGAATCGACAATAATGTTGGCCGGCCTGATGTCATGGTGCAGCAGTCCTGCCGTGTGGACGACTTCGAGCCCCTCGAGCAGGGACGAAAACAACCGCTCGACGGTGCGTTGAGGCAGGTTGCCGCCGCGCAGCAAAAGCCGGCGAAGCGGTTCTCCTCTCGCGAGCTCCATGGCCGTATAGGCGGTGTTGTTGGCTTCAAAAAGATCGTTGATGCGCACGATGGACGGGGCATCGCCGAGCTTGGCAAGCGTGCATGCTTCTTCCAGGAAGCGTGCGCGGCCCCACGCGAACGACTCGGCAAGGTCGCTCGACCGCGGCGCGACGGTCTTGATGCCGTCGCGCATCGCAAGGGATGCAGGCAAGTACTCCTTGATGGCCACGCGACAGCCGAGGGACCTGTCGAGTGCAAGGTAGGTGACGCCGAATCCGCCCTGGCCAAGGACGGAAACGATTTCGTAGTCCAGCAGCAGCGAACCAGCAGGCAGAACGCCGCGAGCTTCTCTGCTCGATGTGGTGTTTGGGGCTGTTCCCGGCACTGAAACCTCCGGCCGGATAGAATTTTAGGAAACGAATTCAACTATGCAGTGCAGATATATGCATTCTATATAGACCGCGCCGCAGCGCCGAAACAGCGGAGAAGAAGTCAGCGGCTCTGAAAGAATTCTTGGCGCAGCGTTCTCCCCTATACGGGCGTCACGCTATGCTTTCAGCCGATCGCCCGGCCGCGGAAGCGGCCGTTGTTCTGGCTACAGGGGCATAGATGAAACCTCACGTGATCTGTCACATGGTCTCGAGCGTCGATGGCCGCACGCTCAACAGCCGCATGCGGCCTCGGGGCGCCAACTCGGGTGGCCTGTTCGAGCGTCTGCACGAAGAGCTCGAGGGCGATGCCTGGCTGATCGGCCGCGTCACCGGCAGCGAGTTCGCCAAGGGGACTGCCTATCCGTCGCACACCGACCAGACCTTTCCGCGCGAGGCCTGGTTCGCGCGGCGCGATGCGGCGGCCTACGGCATCGCGCTCGATGCGCGGGGCAAGATCGCCTGGGGGCGCGCCGACATCGGCGGCGATCCGATCGTGGCCGTGCTGACCGAGCAGGTGTCGGACGCCCATCTCGCCGGCCTGCGCAGCGAGGGCGTGTCCTACATCTTCGCGGGCAAGCGGGAGCTCGATCTCGCTCTCGTGCTGGAGATCCTGAACCGCGAGCTCGGCATCAAGCGCCTGCTGCTGGAGGGCGGTGGCGGGTCGAACGGTTCTTTCCTGCGCGCGGGCCTGGTCGACGAGATCAGCCTCGCGATCCTGCCCGCCGTCGACGGCGCCAAGGGCGCACCAAGCGTGTTCGATTCGAGCGAAAACGATTCCGGAACGCGCGCTCCGCTTAGCGCCATGACCCTGCAAAGTTGCCAGGTGCTCGACGGCGGCGCCGTCTGGCTGCGCTACGAACTGCGCAACGAAGGAGCGACGACGGGAGAAACATCGGCGACGTCGAGGGCATAGCGGGCATAGTAGAAGTCGCGGATCCGCGAGACCTTGTCGCCCTCCCATTCCAGCAGGACGAAGTTGACCGGCGTTTTGTCGGCGTCGTCGGGATGGCGCCACACGAGGGCGGGTTGGCCGTCGACGGCTCCAATATCGAAACGCCAATCCGACCGGCCGCCGTAGTTGCCGAAGTAGGGTGCGACGGCGGGCTTGCCATGGCGAGCGAACTTGCCGACCAGCTCCAGCCGCACGTCCTCGGCCAGCATGTCGCGCACGGCATCGAAGTCGCGTGCGTTGAAGCGGTCGACATAGCGGGCAAGCCGTTGGTGCTCCTGCTCGGTGAGCGTCAGCGCTGCGTCGCTATCGGGTGATTCGCCCAAGACCTTCAGGCGCGTGCGCCCGCGATGAAGGGCTGCCTTCACCGCCGGCAGGGTCGTGTCCATGATCTCGCCGATCTCGTTCAGGGAATAGCCGATCACATCCATCAGGATCACGCTGCTGCGTTCGGCCGGCGACAGTTTCATGAACGGGCGCAGGCCCATCGCCGCGACCTGGCGGCGCGCGATCTCGTCTTCGGGATCGGCGATGTCTTCCTCCGCCGGGCCGGCCACGACCGCCTGCAGGCGCAGTCGTCGGCGCAGGAAATCGAGCGCGGTATTGTGCGCGATCCGGAACAGCCAGGCCTCGGGATGGTCGATCGAGCCGTCGCGCGGGTAGGCCTCCATCGCCTTCAGGAGGGCGTCCTGGACGATATCCTCGCCATCGATTGCGGAGCCGGCCATGCGGGCGCAGTAGCGATGAAGCTTGGGCCGCAAGGCCTGCGCGATCTCCTCGAAGGCCTGTGACGACTGACCGGCTAGGGGCACGGCATCCTCCCTGGCATACCCTATTCAGGACGGTTGGCGGGTGGGAAAGGATTCCCGCTGCCCGGAAAAAAATAGTCAGGAAAATAATCCGGTTGCCGAATCCTTCGGCACGTCCTGAGCGTCTCCACCGCGACCCCAACAGAGGAGCGCGGTCGATGAAGCTCTATCTTTCCACTTCACCCAACAGCCACAAGGTCGCAGCCGTCGTCCATCATCTCGGTGTCACGCCGGAGATCGTCCATCTCGACTTTGCCCGTGGCGACTTGCGGACGCCGGAATACCTGGCCGTCAATCCCAACGCCATGGTGCCGACCCTGGTCGACGGGACCTTCCGGCTCTGGGAGTCCAACGCCATCAATATCTACCTGGTCGACAAGGCGGGCGACTCCCCGCTGTTTCCGCGCAATGCGCAGACCCGCGTCGATATCGTGCGCTGGCAGCTCTGGGAGCAGGCGCATTTCAACCGGTCGTTCGGCACGCTGATCTTCGAAAGCGTGATCAAGCCCAAGTTCGGGATGGGCGAGGCGAGCCCCGGGCTGGTCGAATACTGCCTGCGCGAGACCGGCCGATTCGCCAAGGTGCTCGAGCAGCATCTGCGCGGCCGCTCGACCCTCGTGGGCGACGACATCACGCTTGCCGACTACGCGATGGTCTGCCTCGAGAGGTATCGCGGCATGACCTCGTTCGATTGGTCGCCGTTCCCCAACATCAACCGGCATTTCGACGCGATCGCCAAGACCGATGCGTGGGTCAAATCCGACCTGTCGCCGCCGCCGGCGCCTGCCGAGCGGAAACTCGCCCGCGCCTGATCGGCGACGGGTCACGGCGTGTGGAGGCGAACGGGCTCGCGTGTCACCGTTCGCCGGCCGCGCTTGTACGCCATCAGCACGGGCGCCACTGTCCGCAGCGCCGTTACGGGATCCGGCGCATCGAGGACCACCAGGTCGGCGGGGGCGCCCACGGCGACGCCATAGTCCGCGTGCCGTGCGAGGCGCGCGGCGGAGGCGGTGGCCATGTCCCAGACCGAGCGGACTTCCGCGTCAGACCCTCTTTGGGTCACGATCGCCTGCATGTTCGCCTGGCGCAGCAACTGGCCGTCACCGAACGGCGTGAAGGGGTTCAGGATGTTGTTCGATCCGACCGAGCACACGACGCCGAGCTCGGCCAGCCGGTTGGCGTCGACGACGGAGCGCGGCACGTTGTGATCGGTATGGCGTCCGCCGAGAAAAAGATCCGTCGCCGTCAGGACCGTGAGCGCAACGCCGGTATCCGCCATCCGCCGCGCGACCTTGTCCATATCGGCCTGCGGCATCGACGCCAGCTTGGTGACGTGCCCGATCGCGACCCGGCCACCCCAGCCATACTTCTCAGCGAGGTCGCAGACCAGCAGCGTGTCGAGTTCGTTCGCCGAGGTGCCGCTGTCGAGATGCATGTCGATATCGATGTCGAACTCGCGTGCCATCTCGAAGACGCGGCGGATTTGCGCCGCCCTGTCGGTATCGTAGTTGGGTGCCGCGCCGACGACGGTGGCGCCAGCCTTCAGCGCCGCGACCATGAGCTCGTCGGTGCCGGGATTGTTGGTGAGGCCTTCCTGCGGCATCACGCAGATCTCGAGATCGATCGCCCAGGCGTAGCGGTCGATCAGGGCTTTTACGCCTTCGAGGCCACGCAATCCGATTTTCGGATCGACCTCGACATGCGTGCGCATCCGCGTGCAGCCGTGCGAGATGCATTTCTCGAGCGTGCCTGATGCGCGCTCGATCACGTCCTCGACGGTGAAGGTGTGCTTCACGGCCGACACCCGTTCCATGGCGAGATGGGGCATGCGTGTCGTCTCGCAAGCGCATCGGCCAAGAATGCAGGACTTCTCGAGATGGATGTGGGTCTCGACGAATCCAGAGCAAACAAGCCGGCCGCGGCCCTGTGCTTCCTGGGCGGCATCGCCCTGGAGGCCGCTCGACAGCGCCACGATGCGGCCGTCCTTCACGCCGATATCGGTGGTGGGCTGGTCCGGCTTGGCGTCGGGAAGACGAACATCACGCAAGATCAAATCGAGAGCCATCGCCAACCCAGCCTTTCCAGCACTGCAAGTGATCGAGCCCTATCGCAGGGACTTGTTCACTCTAGCAGAGACCGATGAAAGCGGCGTTGGCGACGACCCGCTATGCGAGCAGAGCGTAGAGATCCGCGTCTTGCTCCCCGCCGTAGATCTCCCAGTTGATTCCTGCCGGTGTAAGTGCCTGCGCCTGGCACCATGTGAACACCGTGTGCCAGGCATCGGGCAGGCCGTCGAACGGACCCTTCATCGAAAAGTGAACGGCCCGTCCTGCCGGCAGGTCCGACGGCACGACGTCGTCCTTCGCCTCGAAGGCCTGCGCCACGATCACGCCGATCTCCATCGGCAACTTGCCACCGACGGGTGGCGTCCAGCGCGTACAGGTCGCGCCGAGCGGCCCGCAACCGAGCGACGGCAGGAGAGTGCCGAGCTTGCCGCGCGAGGAGCGCTGGACCTCGGGGATCTGGGCAAACGCCGGCTCGGTCCTGATGACCGCCGTCAACTGGCGTTCCACTGTCACGATCCTGCAATCAGAGCTCATCACGCACCTGTTTGTTAACTTGTTGGTTAAGTGTTAAATCCCAGGTCAAGCCTTGTCAACTTTGACGGCGAGTGGGACTACCATGGGCACAATGACCGACGACAAGGTGAAACGGCGGCTGACCACCGTCCTGTGCGCCGATGTGCACGGCTATTCCCGTCTCATGGAAGCCGACGAGACGGGGACGCTGGAAACGTTGCGCCGCTATCGCACTGCCATGGCCGGACTGGTGGAGCGTCACGACGGGCGGATCGTGAACACCTGGGGCGATGCCGTGATCGCCGAGTTCGCGAGCGTCGTCGAGGCGGTGCAGTGCGCGGTCGAGATCCAGCAGGAAATCTCAAACCAGGAGTCGAACTCTTCCAACGCCCATCCGATGAGGTTCCGCATCGGCATCAATCTCGGTGACGTGATGGTCGACGGGTCCGACATCTACGGCGACGGGGTCAACATCGCCTCGCGATTGCAGGACCTTGCCGAGCCCGGCGGCGTCGTGGTCTCCGCGCCGGTTTACGATCAGGTGCACAACAAGCTCTCGATCGGCTTCGATTGCCTTGGCCAGCAGCCGATGAAGAATGTCGCGCCCGTCACAAGCTATCGGGTGACCCTGAATGGCCAGGCGGCCGGGCGAAGCAGCTCGCCTGCCGACGCCGGCGCTGCTCGTCCGGCGGATCCATCGGCGGCGCCGGCGACCGATGCATCCCGGGATCGCGACAGACGCGAGCCGGCCACGGGGATCACCGCCGGAATCCACGCTCTCCAGGATTGGTTGGCTGGCCTGCCGCGCCCGATTTCAGGGGCCATCGTCATCTCGGCTTTCCTGATCGTGATCAACCTCCTCACTGGCGCGCACAGGATCTGGTTCCAGTGGCCCGTCGCCGCGTTGCTGTTCCTCGCCGTTCTACGGACGGTGCTTGGGCGCGAGCGCAGGTCGGACAGAAGAAGAGAAGAGCGTCGGGCGAACCGTGAGTGAAAGCGGCCAAAGCGATCGTCGGTTCCGGCAAGAAACCCTGGACGGAACTTTGGGCACGGCCAGCCGTTCGATCTCACAACGACCAAGTTCCTTGCAGAAGAGGCTTCCATGTCCCCCGGCTCGCTCGCAATCCGTCTTCTGACGGCTTTGGCGCTCCTCGCGCCCGTCGCGGCTTGTGACGTGTTTCAAGGCAAACAGAACGTCACTGAATATGCCGACGATTCCAGCATCACCAACACCATTCGCGCCCGGTTCGTCGAGGACTCGGTGGTTCATGTCGGCGAAATCGGCGTGACCACGCTGAACGGCAATGTCCGGCTGACCGGCCAGGTGAACTCGGATCGCGAACGCCAGCGCGCGGTGCAGATCGCCTACGGCGTGAAGGGCGTGCGCAGCGTCAGCAACGAGATCGGCATCCGCTGAATTACCGCCAGTTTGAATCTCCTCTCGCCGTTGCGCATTGGCTTTGGTCGAAACAAAGTGAGCGCATCGACCTGCGTCGAGATTGGTCTATTTCGCAGGAGGGCGTTTGGGAAATCCCGTCAGCATCCGGATTTTCCATTTCCCGTCCTGTTTGACGTACGTGGCCGTAAAGAAGTTTGAGCTTTCGATAGCAGCGCCACTCTGGTTCTTGCCCGTATAGTGGCTTTGGCCCATTGCAATGGCAGTATCAGGTCCCAAGGACCAAAACTTGTCGGTCTGAACCTCTGCGTGATCGAAGCCTGCTTTAAGCACAGACTCGAAGACCTTTCTTACATCCGGTTGCAGTCCCCACGGCGTAACGACGACAGCATCGGTCGTGAAGTGCGTGGCCATAACAGCCGCATCCCGCTTGTTGAACCCCTCCAAGTATGTGGCATCGAACTGGTCCATCGCTCTCTTCAAATCCGCCTGATCGTCTGCAAACGCAGGTACCGCAAGAGACACGATGATGATGGACAATATGGAAGCCATTCGCATGATGTACCTCCCTGAAGTGGTTGATCTGAAGTACGCCAAGCTTTTGCCCGCATTACGCGCATTGACCCTGGTCGGGAAGCCGCATCATGGCAATTTTGATCGAAGGAGCCGTCACGTTGCCGATCTGGAAGGTGAGTGGCCCACCCTCGACGACAATCTCGGCCCAGCTTGAACAATTGAATTCCGCCTTCCCTTGTTCAATCGAGACCAGCTCAAGCGGGCGGTGCTGTACTACCGATAGCCAAGCCTCCAGCGACAAGACGATGCCATAGCGGCCCGCCGCAATGCCTTCGAAGGTGACGATCCCACCGTAGCTTTGCGGCACTTCATCGCCGAATCGCACGAAATAAACGACATGGCTCATCGGCCGGAGGTCTACCGCGAAGATCCCCTCCTTGGGCAGGATGTCCCCATTCTGAAATGCAGGAATGTAGCCCGCGAAGAGATCAGGTTTGCAGGCAAGGTTGGCCTCTGGCCCCAAGAAGTCTCTGGCAACGGCCGCACCACCTTCCGGCAACCAGGATGCAACGATCAGAAGCAAAAGCCGGAGGGGGTGAAGGGACGCCATATCTACTCTCCGTCGTTCGCCTTTGGGTTGAAAGCGGGCAAGACGAATGCGACAGTCTTTGCGAAAGGGAGCGGCAAGTAATGGCGGAATCCCGGCGAAGTTCCGTGGAATCGCTGACGTCGCGCCAGGTTGCTTTCGGGGAGTATCGGTTCAATCCGGGCACGGGTGAGCTGTGGCGCGGCGACGAGGAGATCAAGTTGAGGCCGCGCGCAGCCACCCTGCTGGCCGCGCTGGCGGAACATGCGACGCTGGTGGTGACCAAGCAGGAGCTGATCGCCCGCGCGTGGGAAGGACGGGTGGTTGGCGACGATGCGCTGACCTCGTGCGTGCAGGAACTGCGGCGTGCACTGGGCGACGATCCACGCCAGCCGCAGCTCATCGAGACGCGACATCGTCGCGGCTATCGTTTGCTTGTGCCGGTGTCGGCCGCCGAACCTCCGGCCAAGAACGATTCCGCGCTCGAACCGGCGGCAATTCTTCCGCTGCCGGACGAGCCGTCGATAGCCGTACTCCCGTTCCAGAACATGAGCGGCGACCCAGAACAGGAATACTTCGCCGACGGCATGGTCGAGGAGATCATCACCGCCCTTTCGCGCTTCAAATCTCTCTTCGTGATCGCCCGGAGCAGCTCGTTCACCTACAAAGGCAAGGCAGTCGACATCAGGCAGGTCGGCCGTGAGCTGGGCGTGCGCTATGTCCTAGAAGGCAGCGTCCGCAAAGCGGGAAATCGCATTCGCATCACCGCGGAACTCGCCGACGCCACCAAAGGTGGCCATCTGTGGGCAGACCATTTCGAGGGCGCGCTCGAAGACGTGTTCGAGCTTCAAGATCGGGTGACCGCAAGCGTCGTTGGCGTCATCGCGCCGCGGATCGAGCAGGCCGAGATCGAGCGCGCTCGCCACAAGCCGGCGGGCAATCTAGAGGCTTACGACCTTGCGTTGCGCGCCCTGGCGCTGATGCAGAGTCCGCGCCGACCCGAGAACGAGCAGGCGCTCAGCCTACTTCGACGGGCAGTGCAGATCGACCCGAGCTACGCACGCGGCGTGGCTAGTCTATCGTTTTGCTGCCAGATATTTATTTCGCAGGGCTTTGGGCATCGCGACGGCCCTTTGGTTTTAGACATGATCGAGCTGGCTCGAAGAGCGGTCGCCCTCGACCCAGCGGACCCCTACGTCTTGACCCTTGCCGCCTCTGTTCTCGGTCTAGGGGACGACATGGACACCGGCATAGCCCTGATGGAGAAGGCCATAGATCTCAATAGCAACAATGCCGGGGCCTTTAGTGTGGGCGCAATGCTCTACGCGTACCAGGGCGAGGTCGAAAAAGCGATTGAGCATCAGCAACAGTGTGAGCGCCTCAATCCTTTGGGTATCCGATGGGGCGGAAACGTGGCCTACGCGATCGCCTATTTTGGCGTGGGCGATCACGAGAAAGTTGTGGATTGGACGACGCGCATCCTTCGCGAGCGGCCCAATGCGGCGCCCGCGATGCGCTACCGCGCGGCGAGCCTTGCCCTTCTCGGTCGCACAGAGGAGGCGCGCCAAGTCGTGGCCCGATTGCTAGAGCACGCGCCGGGTTATTCGATCTCCGAGGTGCGCCGGCACCACGAGTTTGACATGAACAGACCCTTCAAGAAGCCAGGCGTTACCGAAGCCCTCTATCGAGGATTGCGGCTTGCTGGTCTTCCAGAATGATCGAGTCCGCAAAGCGTCGGATACCCTGGAGGCGGCTGACGCCAGGAGGCAAGCTCGTGCAAGCCGGGTCAATCGCATGATCGTTGCCACGCGCGGCGAACACCTTACTGTCGCTGCATGATTTCTCGCCGGAACGTTCTCTCGGGCCTGACCGCTGCAATGACGACGGGATGCAGCGCACCTCAGGCGCCCCGCCAGGCCTCGGTGGCGCCGGATCATTATCAACAGACTCCGCCAGCTCAAAATCTGGCGGCCCAATTTCCGATCGCGCCCGCACCGCCCAGCCGTGCGGCCCAGGGACTGGATGCGGTGATCGACTTTAGCGGAAACGCGACTGTCTCCGATTTCCGGCTGGTACGCGCGAGCAACATTCTCGCCGTCATCCACAAGGCAAGCGAAGGCGACTTCTATGCCGACCCGATGTGTGCCGCTCGCCGGGCGCAAGCCGAGGCGGCAGGATTGCTGTGGGGCACCTATCATTTCGGCAAGGGCGATTCGCCTGGTGCGCAGCAGGCAGCGTTCTTCCTGGACTCTTCTCGGCCTGACCCAAGGACCCTCCTTGCCTTGGACCTCGAGGCCAATACAGGCGATCCCTCGAACTCCATGACGCTCGAACAGGCTGAGGCTTTCGTGCAGGCGGTTGGCAATGCTACGGGCCGGTTGCCGCTCGTCTACGTGCATCCAACCTGGGCCAACGGCGATCCCCTGCCGTCAGGCCTGAGCTTCGGCGCCCGGATCACGCCCGACTCGATCCTCGCGCGCTGCGGCCTTTGGGTCGCGGACTATCATGACTCGCCTGAGATCCCGCTGGCCTGGGCAACGAGCGGTTGGCGGCTCTGGCAATACGCCGGCGACGAGTATGCGGGGCACCGCGCTCGCGGCCATGCCAGGATCGTCCAAGGCCTCGACCGCTGCGATCGCAACTTGTTCAATGGTGACGCGGCCGCCCTTTACCGGTTCTGGAATGCCGCCACCTGATCGACTGAGACGCCAAGGTCTCGTATCAGATGCTGGCTATCGCTTCGAGCGACTCGGGCAAGACCTGGCCGCCGTCGATCACGAGTTGCTGACCCGTGATGTACGCCGCCTCATCGGATGCGAAGAACAACATGGCATTGCCGATGTCCTCGACGGTGCCCAGTCGCTTCAGCGGAATCGAGGCTGCCATTGTCCTCAGATAATCTTCGCCCAGTCCCTCCAAGCCTTCCGTGACGATGTTGCCCGGCATGACTGCATTGATGGTCGTGTTGTAGCGGGCGAGTTCCATGGCGGCCGTCTTCAGGAAGCCGAGCTGGCCGGCCTTGGAGGCTCCGTAATGCGCCCAACCCGGATAGCCCGTCACCGGCCCGGTGATGGACGAGGTCAGTATGACGCGTCCTTTTCCCGCCTTCTCGAAATAGGGAATGCAGGCCTTCACTGTGAGAAAGGCGCTCTTCAGGTTTGTCGCCATGACATGGTCCCATTCGGCGGGATCGAGATCGACGATCTTGGTCTGTGGGAAGATGCCGGCATTGGCGCAGAGAATGTCGATGCCGCCGAAGATCTCCGCCGTCTTGGCAACCGCGGCCTGGACCGAATTCCAGTCCGACACGTCGCATTCGACCGATGCCACTGTGGCTCCGGCCCGTGACAATTGATCGACCGCTGCTTGCGCATCGTTCGTGCCGCGCGCTGCAATCATCACTTTGACGCCCTGGCTGGAAAGCACGCGCGCGATCCCGCGGCCGATACCGCGCGAGCCGCCCGTGACCAGGGCGCTTCTTCCGCTAATTGACTTCAGCATATGTCCTCCGCATTGGGCTAGATGGTTCGCGCCCGTCCCGATTGCGAAAGCAAGACTAGCAACAGAACGACTCGGAAGGGATCGGCCAGGAATCCGAAGCAGACGAGCGCGCTTTATTGGGTTTTGACCTTAGACGGCGCGCCAAGCGGCGGTGCTTGCGCCGACTGCTGCGGCCTTCACCATCGCGGCGGCGGACCTTACTATCCAAAGCGTACGATCACGCGGCGCTGCCTTGCGCCGACAAATGAGGACGCCTTGGCCGAAACAGCCGACATCATGGATGGCACGACCATCAGTGCCATTTTCTCCGCAGCAGTTGCAGCGCATGCCGATCGGCCGTTCCTGGTCGTGCCGGCCAGCGAGGAGCGCGGCTATCTGCCATCGGGCTTCGAGATCACCTACGGCGCGGCGGGGCAGCGCGTCGGCGAGCTGGCCGAGATCTACCGCCAGGCCGGCTACGGCCTCGGCCATCGGGTGGCGACCCTGATGGAGAACCGGCCCGAGTACGTCCTGCACAAGCTCGCGCTCAACAGCCTCGGCGTTTGCTGTGTGCCGATCAATCCGGACTACCGCGCGGCAGAGATCGCCTATCTGCTCGACCACAGCGAGCCCGACCTCATCCTGGCGCTCGGCTCGCGGCAGGCCTCGATCAGCGAGGCGCTGGCTGAGACTGCCCATCGGCCACCGGTCGTCGTGTCCGACTCGTTCGACAGATCCGTGAAGAAACCCGCGCGACCGGCCCAGGGCGAGAAGCCTCTGCCCGAGACGCCGGCCAGCATCCTCTACACCTCGGGCACGACTGGCCGGCCCAAAGGCTGCGTGATCTCGCACGGCTACGAAGTGGCATCAGGCGCGCGCTATGCCTCGCTGGGCGGCGTCGCGGGTCTGCGTGAGGCCGCCGATCGCATCTACAATCCGCTGCCGCTTTATCACGCCAACGCCGCCATCGTGTCGCTGATGGGCGCGATCCTGACTGGCAACTGCCAGATCCAGCCCGATCGCTTCCATCCACAGCGCTGGTGGCGCGAGGTCGCCGAAACTGGCGCCACCATCGTCCACTACCTCGGCGTGATCGCGCCCATGCTGCTGAAGCTCGCGCCCGGTCCCTTCGAGCGGCAGCACAAGGTGCGCTTCGGCATCGGCGCCGGCATCGAGCCTGAACTGCATGCGGCGTTCGAGAAGCGCTTCGGCTTTCCCATGGTCGAGCTCTGGGGCATGACCGAGATGGTGCGCGTGCTGGGCGACGCCGAGGAACCGCGCCAGGTCGGCACGCGCGCCTTCGGCAAGGCCGTGCCCGGCATCGAGGTGCGCGTGGTCGACGATGCCGACCGCGACGTGGCCGACGGCCAGCCCGGCGAGATGCTGGTGCGCCATTCGGCGGAGACGCCGCGCCGCGGCGCCTTCTCCGGCTATCTCAAGGACGAGGCGGCGACCGAAGCGGGCTGGCGCGGTGGCTGGTTCCATACCGGTGACGCGGTATGGCGCGGGCCGGACGGCATGCTGCATTTCGTCGAGCGCAAGAAGAACATCATCCGCCGCTCTGGCGAGAACATCGCCGCGGCCGAGGTCGAGGCCGTGCTGCTGACGCATCCCGATGTGCAGCAGGTGGCCGTGATGGCCGTGAAGGACGAGCTGCGCGACGAGGAAGTCCTGGCCTGCGTCGTGCTGAAGCGTGCGCTTGCGGCGAAGGAGGTGGCGGCCGCGCTGTTCCACCATTGCAACCGGCGGCTCGCCTACTACAAGCCGCCGGGCTGGATCCACATCGTGCCAAGCTTGCCGACGACCGGCACGCAGAAGATCCAGAAGCACAACATCTATCCCACCGGCACCGATCCGCGCCGCCTGCCCGAGATCATCGACCTGCGCGCCTACGCCGGCCGCCGCTCCGCCTGAGCGAATCCCGAATCCCTCGCGGCGCCCGATTGGAGTCGCGGCGATCGGGCATGATGGCCAAGCGTCGGCCATCGGTGAGAGGAACCTCCAAGCGATGCGCTATGTCGAGGCCCAGGGGCTGCGGACGTCGGTGATCGGGCTCGGCGCCTGGCAGTTCGGGTCGCCGGACTGGGGCTGGGGCGACGGCTTCGGCCCGCCGCAGGCCGCGGCGATCGTCGACCGCGCCAGGCAGCTCGGCGTCACCCTGATCGACACCGCCGAGCTCTACGGCAGGGGCGAGTCCGAGCGTGTGCTCGGCCGCATCCTCGCCACGCCGGAGGTCAGGGACGCGTTCGTGCTGGCCGGCAAGGTCGCGCCGACCTGGCCGACCAGGGACCGGGTCAAGGCCGCGGCGCACGCGAGCCTGGCCCGGCTCGGCACCGACCGGCTCGACCTCTACCAGGTCCACTGGCCCAATCCCCTGGTCCCCCAGTCCTCCACCATGGCGGGCATGCGCGCGTTGCAGGCGGGCGGGCTGGTACGCCATGTCGGCGTCAGCAACTACGGCCTCGGACTCTGGCGGACCGCCGAGGCCGCGCTCGGCGCGCCGGTGGTCTCCAACCAGGTCCAGTACAG